>Ga0207678_10005278_pt1 | contig 11569 bp, 8 predicted proteins | sample KBSC63metaG_FD_184319 | JGI IMG/M metagenome (GOLD analysis project Ga0207678, IMG submission 184319) | Corn rhizosphere microbial communities from Kellogg Biological Station, Michigan, USA - KBS C6-3 metaG (SPAdes) (version 2) | ecosystem: Host-associated > Plants > Roots > Rhizosphere > Soil ... | reverse complement strand
GCGATCCGCGGCTGGGACGAAAGCCGCGTCACCGACAGCGACGAGGAAGTCGTCATCACCCAGACCTGGGGCGAGATCCGGCGGATGATGTGGAACTATGTCGGCATCGTCCGCACCACCAAGCGGCTGGAGCGCGCCAAGCACCGGATCGACATGCTGCGGCAGGAAGTGAAGGACTATTACGCCCACTTCCGCGTCACGCCCGACCTGATCGAGCTGCGCAACCTGGTCGAGGTCGCGGACCTCATTATCCGCTCGGCGCTAAGCCGCCACGAAAGCCGCGGGCTTCACTACACGCTCGATTATCCGGAGATGCTGAAAGAGGCGAAGGACACGGTGCTGGTCCCCTAGGGGTGGGGGTGTGTCTACTTTGTCAACTTCGCGGCGAATCGGATGCGCTCATCCGCCAGCGTGGATCACAAATCGGCGGCTGTAGGACAGCCCAAAATCGTCACCTCCGCGAAAGCGAAGGTCCCGCTTTCTGCAAGACTCGGCTGGCGGAAGGTTTAGCGGGATTCCCGCTTTCGCGGGAATGACGAAAATGTGATGTAGCGACAGAGGGGAACATGACATGCCCGTCGAACTCAAGATCCTGGCGCTCGGGGCGCTGCTGCTGTTCGTGCACATCTTCACCGCGACCCGGTTCAAGACCGCGCAATATGGCCGCAAGTGGAACGTCGGAGCGCGCGACGAGGCTCTGCCCGCCGAGAACGTGATGACCGGCCGGACGACGCGGGCGCAGGCCAATTTCCTCGAGACCTTCCCGATCGCGATCGTCGCGCTGCTGGGCGTGGTGATCGTGGGCAAGACCAGCGCCGAGACCGCGCTCGGCGGCTGGATCTGGCTCAGCGCGCGCGCGGTCTACCTGCCGCTCTATGCCGCAGGTGTGCCGGTGGTCCGGACGGTCGTGTGGACGATCAGCGCGGTCGGGCTTGTGATGGTGATCTGGCCGCTGCTGGTGGGTTGACGAGGCTAGGATGGAATTCCGGAATCGAGATTTCATCGAGTTGGTGAAGCGGACCCGAGAGAAGTTCGGGGGGAGCATTCAGGACGCGCACGACATGATTTTCGCCGACGAGGAAGTTCGTCGATTGGTCGCTTGGCGCATCAATCATGACCAGCATTGCCGCAAGCAGGCGCTGTGGGACATTCGGCACTACGGCGAGCAATCTCGCTTTGTCCGCGACGGCGACGAAATTCGTTTTCGCCGGCGCGACGGCCAACGCTAGGCGCGGCAGTTGGCTCGAAATCATCGGCCCGCACCTTACCTTGCGTTCAGCTTTCCTCTTGCCCGCACCCTGCTAAACCGCCGCGTTCATGGCCGACACCGAAACCACCGAAGCCCCGCCGACCGCGGCCCCGCACGCCCAGACGACGAACCACCTCTATCTCGTCGACGGGTCGAGCTACATCTTTCGCGCCTATCACCGGCTGCCACCGCTGACCAACCGCCACGGCCAGCCGGCGGGCGCGGTCTATGGCTATACGACCATGCTGTGGAAGCTCGCCGGCGACCTCAGCCGGGCCGACGGGCCGACGCACATGGCGGTGATCCTCGATGCGAGCGAGCACACCCACCGCAACGAGATGTACGACCAGTATAAGGCGCACCGCCCGCCGCCACCCGAGGACCTGGTCCCGCAATTCCCGCTGATCCGCGTCGCGACGCGCGCCTTCTCGATCCCGTGCATTGAGGAGGAGGGGCTGGAGGCCGACGATATCATCGCGTGCTACGTCACCGCCGCGGCCAAGGCCGGCTGGAAGGTGACGATCGTCAGCTCGGACAAGGATTTGATGCAGCTGATCGACGAGGATGCCGGAATCGACATGCTCGACACGATGAACGACCGGCGGATCGGCCGGACCGAGGTGCTGGAGAAGTTCGGGGTGCCGCCGGAGAAGGTCGGCGACGTGCTCGCGCTGATGGGTGACAGCGTCGACAATGTGCCCGGAGTGCCGGGGATCGGGCCGAAAACGGCGAGCCAGCTGATCCAGCAATATGGCGACCTGGAAACGGTCCTGAGTAGCACCGACCAGATCACCAAGCCCAAGTTGAAGCAGTCGCTGATCGACTTTGCCGGAGACGCGCGGCTGAGCCGCGAGCTGGTGCGGCTGGTGTGCGAGCATCCGCTGCCCGAGCCGCTCGACGCGCTCGAGCTCAAGGGCATCCCGATGGAGCCGCTGCAGGAATTCCTCGCCGATCAGGGGTTCAAGACCCTGCTCAACCGCCTGATCAGCGCCGGCAGCGCGACCGCGCCGACCGGACGGAGCAGCAGCGGCGGTGGCATAAATGACGTCATGACGGCGATGGAGCCCAAGTCGAAGGGCCCCGCGCCGGCCGAGCAGATCGACGTCGACCGCTCGAAATACGAGACGGTGACCGACGAGGCATCGCTCGACCGCTGGATCGCCGAGGCGCGGGCGCAGGGCTTCGTCGCGATCGACACCGAAACCGACTGCATCGACTGCATCATCGCCAAGCTTGCGGGCGTGAGCCTCGCGACCGCGCCGAACCGCGCCTGCTACATCCCCACCGGGCACAGCGGCGCCGACTTGTACTCGGATGCGCCGAACCAGATGCCCGAAGCGCTGGTGCTGGCCAAGCTGAAGCCGCTGCTCGAAGACCCGGCGGTGCTCAAGGTCGGGCACAACCTCAAATATGACTGGGTGATGTTCGACAAGGCGGGGATTTGCGTCGCGCCGGTCGACGACACGATGGTGATGAGCTTCGATCTCGACGCGGGGCGGAGCTTCGGCCACGGGCTCGAGGAGCTGGCCAAGCTTCACTTCGACCATGAGTGCATCGCGTTCAAGCAAGTCTGCGGCTCCGGCCAGAAGCAGATCACCTTCGACAAGGTGCCGCTACCCCAGGCGACCGAATATGCGGCCGAGGACGCGGACATCGCCCTGCGCCTGTGGCTGCGGCTCAAGCCGCGGATCGCCGAGGAGAATGTTGCGCGGGTCTATGAGCGGGTCGACAAGCCGCTGGTGCCGGTGCTGGCGCGGATGGAGCAGCGCGGGATCAAGGTCGACCGCGACTATCTCGCCCGGCTCTCGTCCGAGTTCGGGCATGACATTCAGGCGCTCGAGGAGAAGATTTACGAGGCAGCGTGCGGGCCGTTCACGATCGGCAGCCCGCAGCAGCTCGGCCAGGTGCTCTATGAGCGGCTCGGGCTAAAGGGCGGGCGCAAGGGCAAGAGCGGCCAATATTCGACCGACGTCAACGAGCTCGAGCGGCTGGCGGCCGAGGGTGTGTCGTGCGCAACGCTCGTGCTCGAATGGCGTCAGCTGACAAAATTGAAGTCGACCTACACCGATGCGCTGCAGGCGGTGATCAACCCGCAAACGGGACGGGTCCACACCAGCTTCAGCCTGACGGGCGCGCAGACGGGGCGGCTGTCGTCGAACGACCCGAACCTGCAGAACATCCCGATCCGCACGGAAGTGGGGCGCAAGATCCGCGACGCGTTCATTGCCGCGCCGGGGCACAAGCTGCTCAGCGCCGACTATAGCCAGATCGAGCTTCGGCTGGCCGCGCACATGGCCGATGTGCCGCAGCTGAAGGAGGCGTTCCGAGCGGGGGCGGATATTCACGCGATCACCGCCGAGGAACTGTTCGGACGGGTCGACCGGGACACGCGCAACCAGGCGAAGACGATCAACTTCGCGATCCTCTACGGAAGCTCGGCGTGGGGCATTGCCGGACGGCTCGGCTTGCCGAAGGACGAAGGCAAGGCGATCATCGACCGCTATTACGAGCGCTTCCCGGGCATCCGCGCCTTCAGCCACGCGACGCTGGCCTTCGCGCGCGAGCATGGCTTCACCAAGACCCTGTTCGGGCGGAAGACGCATTTCGAGCCCAACATCCGCTCGCCCAATCCGTCGATCCGCGGCGGGGCGGAGCGCGCGGCGATCAACGCTCCGATCCAGGGGACCAGCGCCGACCTCATCAAGCGGGCGATGGCGCGGATGGATGGCGCGTTGGCAGAAGCCGGCCTCGGCGATGTGAAGATGCTGCTCCAGGTCCACGACGAGCTGGTCTTCGAGGTTCCCGAGGGCAAGGAAGAGGCCGCCGCCGCGGTGATCCGGCAGGTCATGTCGACCGCCGCCGAGCCGGCCATGACGCTCGACGTGCCGCTGGACGTCGAGGTCGGCTGGGGCGCGCACTGGGGCGAGGCGCATTGAGCGACGGCGAGCGGGTCGAGGCCGTCGCGCCCGACGCCGACATGGCGACCCTGGCCCGTGGCGGCCGGCTCAACATCCTGGGATTTGTCATTCGATTGGCGGGGATGCTGCCATTCCTGTTCATCGGCGGCCGGATCTATGGCCCGGCCGCGCTCGGGCGCTTCGCCTATGCCGTGCTGACCGTCGAATTCGCCGCGCAGATCGCCGCCTTGGGCCTGAGGCGCGGACTGGCGCAGCTACTCGCCAATGCCAAAAAGCCCGAGGCCTGCGTGGTGGCCGATGCGCTGCTGGTCGCGGCGATCGGATCGGCGATCAGCATGGCGATCCTGTTCGCTTTCCCCCGGGCGATGTACCCGACCACGGCCATTCACGGCATGGACCGGATGCTCGCGATCACGGTGCTAGCGATCAGCTGGACCGACATCGCCCTCGCCGCGCTCGCTTACCATCATGACGTTGGAGCGACCGTGCGGGCGCGGTCGATCGTCCAGCCGTGGGTGATCAGCATCGTCGCCTTCGGCTGGTCGTACGTGTCGCTCGATGACGGGCTGATCGTCGCCTACGTCTTCTCGATGGTCGCGGCGCTGGTCGCGGCGCTCGTTCCGCTGATGCGCTGCTATGGAGTGCCGCACGGGTGGAAGCCGGATCTTCCTCTCGCCTGGGGCACCGCCGTGCGCAATGCCCCGCTCGCCGCCGCGGACACCGTCGAATGGGCGTCACGACGCATCGACCTCGCGGTGCTCGGAGCATTCCTGCCCGCAAGCTTCGTCGGCATCTATTATGCCGCGCAGCAGGTCGCGACGCTTCCCGCCAAGCTGAAGACCAGCTTCGAGCCGGTTCTGGGCCCCGCGATCGTTCGCCGCCTGGCGGTCGGCGATCGCGCCGGAATCGCCAAGCAGGTGCGCCAGGTCACGTACTGGATCATCGCGGCTCAGCTCGGGATCGCGCTCGCGCTCGGTATTCCCGGCCGCGCGGTGATGGCGCTGGTCGGCTCGGGGTTCACCGGCGGCACGGCCATGGTCAGCTTCCTGCTCGCCGCCGAGGTGATCGCCGCGGCCGCGGTCGTCAGCGAAGCCGCGCTGATCTACGTCGCCCGCAAGCGCAACATGGCGATCAGCCTGGTGATGCTGGCGCTCGAGGCCGGGCTCGCCGCGGCATTGATCCTGATCATGCGGAAGGAGGGCTTCCCGCCTTCATGGCAAGCGACGGGGCCGGCGATGGCGCTGTGCATCGCGCTGGCCTTCGCTTCGATCACGAAGTCGTGGCTGCTCAAGCGACAATTGAAGGAGCCGGTGAGCGGCTGGCGCTGGGACCTCGTCTGGGCCACCGCTTCGGGGGTCATCGTCGGGTTCGGAGTCCGCTATTTCCTGCCGCAGAACTGGCAGCTCTTCCTCGGCGTGCCGGCGATCATGGTCGCCTTCTTCGCCGTGCTGTGGACCAAGGGCTTCGGTCCCGAGGACCGCGAATTGTTCAAGCTCCGCAAGAGCGAAGTGAAGGAATTGCGCGACGCCGAGGAAGCCGCGGAAGCGCGCGACCAGATCGAGGACAATATTGTCTGATTTCCCTCTCCTTCCAGGATAGGGTGCCGAGCGAAGTGAGGCGGGTGAGGTAGACCATCCTCACCCTTCCGCAGCCTTCGGCCGCTCCATCGCTCTCCCAAGGGAGAGGGCCGTCAGTGCCGGAAGTGGCGCATTCCGGTGAAGACCATCGCGAGGCCCGCCTCGTCGGCGGCGGCAATCACCTCGTCGTCGCGGATCGAGCCGCCGGGCTGGATGACGGCGGTCGCGCCGGCTTCGGCGGCGGCAAGCAATCCATCGGCGAACGGGAAGAAGGCGTCGGAAGCCACCGCCGAACCAACCGTGCGCGGCGCGGGCCAGCCGTTGGCCTCGGCGGCTTCCGCGGCGCGGATCGCGGCGATGCGGGCGCTGTCGCGACGGTTCATCTGGCCCGCGCCGATGCCGGCGGTCACTCCGTCCCTGGCATAGACGATTGCGTTCGACTTGACGTGCTTGGCGACGGTCCAGGCGAACAGGCAATCCTTCAGCTCCTGCTCGCTCGGCTGGCGCCTGGTGACGACCTTGAGCTGGTCGGGACCGACGACGCCATTGTCGCGGTCCTGCACCAGGATGCCGCCGGCAATCACCGCTATGGTCTGCCCGCCGCGCGCCGGATCGGGCAGCTCGCCGGTCAGTAGCAGGCGCAGGTTCTTCTTCCTGGCAAAGACCGCTTTGGCGGCGTCGTCAGCGTCCGGGGCGACCACCACCTCGGTGAAGATCGCGGTGATCGCTTCGGCCGTCGCGGCATCGAGCGGACGGTTGCTCGCAACGATCCCGCCGAAGGCCGAGACGCTGTCGCACGCGAGGGCTTCCGTCCAGGCGTCGAGCAGACTCTCGCGCGTCGCGACTCCGCAGGGGTTGGCGTGCTTGACGATGACCACGGTCGGCGGACCGTCGCGGAACTCCGCGACCAGCTCGATCGCGGCATTGGCATCGTTCAAATTGTTGTAGCTGAGCTCCTTGCCCTGCACCTGCTCGGCTTGGGCGACGCCGCGGGCGGCGGGTCCGACGGGGAGGTAGAGCGCGGCCTGCTGGTGCGGGTTCTCGCCGTAGCGCAGCGGCATCTTGAGCGTCGATGCGCGCGTCCACGTCTCGGGCCAGCGCTGGCCCTGGTCGGCGAAGGCGAACCATTGTGAAATCGTCGAATCGTAGGCGGCGGTCAGCGCATAGGCCTTGGCCGCGAGCACCTTGCGGAATTCGAGGGTCGTGCCGCCGTTCGCGTCCAGTTGCTCGAGCAGCGCGGCGTAGTCCGATGGATCCGTGACGATCGCGACGTGGGCGTGGTTCTTGGCCGCCGAGCGCACCATCGACGGGCCGCCGATATCGATGTTCTCGATGATCGTGTCACGGTCGGCGCCGCTCATCACGGTGTTGAGGAAGGGGTAGAGATTGACGACGACCAGGTCGATCGGCGCAATGTCGTGCTCCGCCACCGCCGCCATATGCTCGGGATTGTCGCGAACGGCGAGCAAACCGCCGTGGACCTTCGGGTGAAGCGTCTTCACCCGCCCGTCCATCATCTCCGGGAAGCCGGTAAGTTCACTAATTTCTCTGACAACGGCGCCGCTTTCGCGAAGCTTGGCCGCGGTTCCGCCGGTCGACACGATCTCGACATGGTGCCGGGCGAGGCCGGCGGCGAGGATCTCGAGGCCGCTCTTGTCGGAAAGCGAAATGAGTGCCCGGCGAACCGGTACAAGGTCGGTCATTCTGGTCCTTATCAGCTGGTGCGGCGGAACTGCCACCCGATTTCCCCGCCGAGCGCCGAGATGTCCCCCGTTACGGCGAGCTGGAGAGTCGGCTGGGGCCGGCCGCGGCCGTCAATCCACAGGCTGTCCTCGATGGTCAAGCTTCCGCCGCGGCAGCGGAAGTTCCATGGCGGCGCGCCCTTCGAGCGAAGGATCGCGCCCATGCCGTCCGCGGTCGTGGTCGCCTCGATCCCCGGCGCGAGGTGGAAACGCACGGCGTAGCTCGCGGAATCGCGGATTTTCTTGCGGCCCCTGGGCTGAAGCTGGTCCGCGCCGCGCAATTCCTTGCCGTCGTTGCCGAGCATCAGGCTGCGCTTGTGGACCATGCCGAAGGCGCGGACGTAACCGTCGTGGCTGGCCTCGAGGCGGCTAGCGTCATTGTCCTCGCTGCGGTCGATGGCCACGTCCTCGACTCCCTTGCCGAGCGATCCGTCGGCCAGGATGTTGGTCGAGTTGGTATCGGCGAGAACCAGCGTGCTGTGCGCGGCCGTCGTCCTCAGGCCGTTGACCAGCCCATCTGAGAGATCGGTCGGAAGGAGCCCCGGACCACCACAATTGACGACCAGGCGCTGCCCGCCATCGGACATTTCGAACGCCAGGGTCGAGGCGGAGCCGTGCGCCGTCAACTTCTGGGCCGGCGGCGGTGCGGCGTCGAGGACCACGATCGTGCCGAGCGCGGAAAGGCGCTGATAGCCCCAGCCACGCGCCTGGCGCAGCGGCCGGGCACGAAAGCCGCAGCCTTCGATAAGCGCGGTCAGGCGCGACACTTCGCCCGGATTGCAGCCCTGCCAGCTGGACAGCGCGCCGTCGCCCAGAGTGACGCCATGAAGCGCCGCGAGGCCTGCCGCGGCGGCCGCTTCGATCCCGTCGGGAATCGTCTGCTTCGCCGCGAAGTAACAGGCGCGCAGGAGCCCCAGGCGGTCGACCAGCAGGAGCTGCTCGAAGGGCGAGCGGCTGACCAGCCCACCGTCGTCGAACTGGGCGGCGGATAGCGCCCGCGCGAGCCCCGCTTCGCCGCGCGCAATGCGCGACACGCCGCCCTGGACGAGGAGGCCGGCGGCAATCACTCCGCACCACGCCGTGACCCGCTTCAAGCCTTGCGGCGACTTGTCGGCGTTCGCTTCGACGTGGCGCGCGCCCCGCGCCAGCGTGTTGAGGAGCGCCGAGCGGTATCCCGCGTCGCTGCTCGACAGGATGTAGGGCGCATAGGCTGTCCAGAAGAGGGTGCGCTCGCCCCACAGATGCGCCGCCCAGGCATCATCGGCGCGTGTCCCATGCGCGAGCAGCCAGCGGCCGACGATGCCCTCGGCGATACGGGCACCTTTTTCGCGCGATGTCGCCGCCGCGAGGTCGCGCAGCCAGGCGAACCCCTCGACCTGCTCGGCGAGCGCGCCATCGAGCGAGGCGAAGTCGAGGTCGGTCAAGGCGACCGCCGCGCTGCCGACCGCCAAGTGGCCGCCGAGCAGCGACTCGCCCCTGGAGCGATCGCCGGGAACATGGTCGCGCGGAACCGCGGCGAGCTTCAGGGGCTGCCGCGAACCCTTGAGCCGGGAGAACAGCGAGCCGCGCGCGAGTTTCCGGACGATGTCGCGTTCGGCCGCCGAGGCCGGAGCCGTCATCCGCTTCCCTTCAACGCGCGGATGTTCGCGGCATAATGATCGGGGCCGCCACGGAATGCCGCGGTGCCGGCGACCAGGACGTTGGCGCCAGCATCGACCGCCCGCGGGGCGGTCTCGGGGTCGATGCCGCCGTCGACCTCGATGAGGACGCCGAGATTCTCCTTGGCAATGCGGTTGGCGACCGCCTCGATCTTCTTGAGCTGGCTGGCGATGAACTTCTGGCCGCCGAAGCCGGGGTTGACGCTCATCACCAGAACGAGATCGACGTCCTCGAGGACGTAATCGAGCATCTTCGCGGGGGTGGCGGGATTGAGCGAGACGCCGGCCTTCTTGCCGAGGCCCTTGATGCGCTGGATCGTGCGATGGAGGTGCGGGCCGGCTTCGGGATGGACCGTGATCGTGTCGGCGCCGGCCTCGGCAAAGGCATCGAGGAAATTGTCGACCGGCGAGATCATCAAATGAACGTCGAACGGTTTTTGCGTGTGCGGACGGAGTGCCTTCACCACGCCCGGGCCGATCGTCAGGTTCGGGACGAAATGCCCGTCCATCACGTCGATGTGGATCCAGTCGGCGCCTGCTTCGTCGATCGCGCGCACTTCCTCGCCGAGCTTCGCGAAGTCCGCGGACAGGATGGAAGGGGCGATGAGCGGCATGTTGGTCCCTTGGGCCATGGGGCCGATTAGACGGGATTAACCCTTGCGGACAAGGCGGGCCATGAAGAAGCCGTCGAGCCCTCCATCGGCTTCGAGCAGGCCGGGAAGGATCCGCACCCAGCCCTGGGACGCGGCGGTCACGAAGGCCGGGAGTTCGTCGGGTTTTGGCGGATCGATCGCGAAGCGGGAGTTCGCCGCGAGGAAGGTCTCGATCACCCGCTCCCCTTCCTCCGGTTCGAGCGAGCAAACCGAATAAACCAGCGACCCGCGGAGACCTAGCAAGTCGGTGGCGCGGGCGAGCAGCCGGGACTGAAACTCGGCGTTGTCGGCAATGACGCCGGGCCTCGCGCGATAAAGAACCTCCGGGTGGCGGCGGAAGGTGCCGGTCGCGGAGCAGGGCGCGTCGAGCAGGATGGCGTCGAACTGGCGGCCTGGCTCAAAGGTCAAAGCGTCGGCCGTAACCACCTCGGCCGAAAGGTGCGTCCGCTCCAGATTCTCGCGCAACCGATCGAGGCGCCGAGCCGAGGCATCGACCGCCGTGACTCCATGGCCGGCCGCGGCCAGCTGCATCGTCTTGCCGCCCGGTGCGGCGCACAGATCAAGCACATCCCTGGAGCCAGCGGGGATGAGCCGCGCCGGAAGCGACGCGGCAAGGTCCTGCACCCACCAGCGGCCTTCGCCGAAACCGGCAAGGTCGGCGACCGATGCGCTGTCGAGGCGGACGTGGCGCGGCGCCAGCGATGTGCCGTCATATTCACGGGCCTCGGCATCGTCCGCGAAGGTGAGGTCGAGCGGCGGGCGTTTGGCGATCTGCCGGCGGGCAGCGTCAATCACAGCTTCGCCCCACGCGAGCCGCCAGCGCGCCTCGACATCGTCCGGCAGCCGAGGGCCGTCTGTCGCGGGCAGTCCGCGCCGAAGCAGAGTGCCGAGGACGCCGTGGACGAGCCGACGCGGGCCGCCGTCGACCAGCGGCAGGGCGGTCGCGACGACTGCGTGATCGGGCGTTGCGAGGCCGATTTTCTGGGCCAGCGCGAGGCGCAGCACCATCCGCGCCTTGCTGTCATCCGGCAGCCGCTGGCGCGTCGTGCCGTCGATCAGAGAATCAAGATCGGGCAGGCGGCGCAGCGCCTCGCCGGCAATTGCGACGGCGAGGTTACGGTCGGCGGGCGGAAGTCCGCGGCCGACATGTGCAGCGCCTTCGAGCGTCTGGCCTTGGCGGAGGACCGCATCGAGCATCTGCAGCGCGACGCGGCGGGCAGCGACGCCTTCAACCGCGGACACCGATCAGACCGCTTCGGGACGCGGTGGGCGGGCGAGCAATTGGCCGAGCGCCTGATCCGCCGAGAACCGGCCCGCGAGCAGGCCATCGACCGTCTCGACGATCGGCATATCGATGCCCTTTTCCCGCGCCAGGCGAGCGAGGACGGGTGCGGTGAACGCTCCTTCCGCCACGGTTCGGCGGTCGGCCAGCAGCCCGGCTGCCGCTTGCCCCTGCCCGAGTCCGACCCCAAGCGAATAATTTCGCGAACTGGTCGAGGAGCAGGTCAGCACGAGGTCGCCAAGGCCGGACAGGCCGGCAAGCGTCTCGCGCCGTGCGCCCATCGCCAGGCCGAAGCGGGTCATCTCGGCGAAGCCGCGGCCGATCAACGCCGCACGGGCGTTCTGGCCCAGGCCCTTGCCTTCGACCACCCCGCAAGCGATCGCCAGCACGTTCTTGACCGCGCCGCCGATCTCCGCGCCGGCAAGATCGTCGGAGACATAGATGCGAAAGGTCGGCTGGGCGATGCGTTCGCGCAGCCGCTCGCCCAGGG
>Ga0207678_10005276_pt1 | contig 11573 bp, 8 predicted proteins | sample KBSC63metaG_FD_184319 | JGI IMG/M metagenome (GOLD analysis project Ga0207678, IMG submission 184319) | Corn rhizosphere microbial communities from Kellogg Biological Station, Michigan, USA - KBS C6-3 metaG (SPAdes) (version 2) | ecosystem: Host-associated > Plants > Roots > Rhizosphere > Soil ... | reverse complement strand
GGCCCTCCTCCCCCAGCCGGCGCCACTCCGGCACGCGGACGCTGTCGAGATAGACCGCCGCGGTCTTGGATGCGCGCAGGCCCATCTTGGGCTCGGGCGCGCCGATGCGGACTCCCTGATCCTTCGCGTGAACCAGGAATCCGGTGATGCCGCGGGTGCCGAGCTCCGGCTGGGTCATGGTCATCACGAGGTACCAGTCGGCCTCCCCGGCGTTCGTGATCCACGACTTCGCGCCGTCGAGAACGTAGTCGCCTCCATCCCGGCGCGCGCGCGTCTTCTGGTTGGCGGCGTCCGAGCCGGACTGCGGTTCCGAGAGCGCGTACGCGCCGAGCGACCGGCCGGATGCGACCTCCGCCAGGATCTCCCGCTTCTGACGGTCCGAGCCGTACTTCCAGACCGGGTAGCAGAAGACGGAGTTGTTGACGGACATGATGACCGCCGTCGAGGCGCACACGCGGGCGAGCTCCTCGACCGCGACGATGTAGGAGAGAGCGTCGAGTCCCGCGCCGCCATGCTCCTCGGGAACCATCATGCCGAGGATCCCCATCTTCCCCAGCTTCTGGACGATTTCCCGCGGGAACCGTTCTTCTCTCTCCCTCTCCGCCACGCCCGGGGCGATTTCCGCTTCGGCGAACTCGCGCACGGCGTCGCGAATCCGCGCCTGTTCTTCGGAGAGGGTGAAGTTCATGGGGTGGCGGCCGGCGGCGCGGGAGAGCCTCCGCCCCCCGCTCCCCTTCCCCGGCGACGGCGGCGGAAGCGGCGGCGTCTTCCCTCCGGACGCGCGCCTTCCGGAGCGCGCGCGGACGGCGCTCCCGGCGCCGGTTGACCCGGCCGCGGGGGCGCACCGGCGCGCGGAGGCGCGGGTCGCGCGGGCGGTCCCTCCCGGCGTGGGGCGGGCGAAGGCGCGCCGCCGTCGCGCGGACGCGCCGACGGCTTCTCTCCGCGTCCCCCTTTTGCTTCGCCGCGTCCGCGCCGGCGGCGGCGCCGGTCGCGCCGGGGCTCGGGAGTGTCGACCCAGCCTTCCTCGAGGTGGCGGAAGGTCACGACGATCTCGGGCCGATTCGCCCGGGAGCGCAGGTACTGGATGATGCGGTCCCGCAGGCCGCCGGCGGGGTCGCCGGTCAGGACGGGGATCCGCTCGGCGTCGAAGAGGACCATCCGGGTCCAGCCGACCAGGCGGCGACGCCCATCGCGCGCGGCGAGCTCCATCACGAACAGGTCCCGCTCGTGGTCGAGCACGTGAGAGACGTAGTCGAAGTCCGGGAGCGCTTCCCGGCACAACGACTTCAAGAGCTCCAGGTGCTTCTCGCCCCCTTCGAAGGTCTGCTCCATCGAGACCACGCGGTCCCGGAACATTCGTGTTTGTGGCATGGATGAATCCTAGCTGTCAGCCATCAGCGATCAGCTATCCGCGTCCTCAACCAATTGCGAGTCCGGTGTCCCTGAAGATCTCCCTCGCGATGATCAGGCGGTGGATCTCGCTCGTCCCCTCGTAGATCTCGGTGATCCGCGCGTCCCGGAAGTTCCGCTCGACCGGATACTCTTTCGTGTACCCGTACCCGCCGTGGATCTGGAGGGCGCGGGTCGTGACCCTCTGTGCCATCTCGGCCGCGAAGAGCTTCGCGATCGCGGCTTCCAGCGAGTATCGGCCGCCGTCCTTCCGCGCCGAGTCCTTGGCCGCGGCGGCCCGACGGGTCAGGAGCCGCGCGGCGTCGACGTCCGTCGCCATGTCGGCGAGGTAGAAGCGTATGGCCTGGAACTCGGCAATGGGACGTCCGAACGCCCGCCGCCCCTTCGCGTAGTGGAGGGCCGCCTCGTACGCCTCGGTCGCGATCCCCACCGCCTGCGCCGCGATCCCGATGCGTCCTCCGTCGAGCGTCGCCATCGCGATCTTGAAGCCGTCCCCCTCCTGGCCGAGGCGGTTCTCGACCGGCACCCGGACGTCCGTGAGGAAGATCTCGACGGTGCCCGACGCATTTACACCGAGCTTGATCTGATGGCGCGAGCGATCGAAGCCGGGGCTTTCCGCGTCGACCAGGAATGCCGAGATCCCCCGCGGCCCCTTCTCCGGGTGGGTCATCGCGAACAGCAGGCAGACGTCGGCGGCCTGGCCGCACGTGATGAAGACTTTCTGACCCGAGATCCGGTAGACGTCCCCCTCGCGGACCGCCCGCGTCTTCTGGTTCGCGGCGTCGGAGCCGGCGTCCGGCTCGGTCAGCGCGAAGCAGCCGAGCTTCTCGCCGCGGGCGAGCGGGACGAGAAAACGCCGCTTCTGGTCGTCGTTGCCGAACTTCTCGATCGGGTCGCACACCAGGGAGTTGTTGACCGAGAGGATGACGCCGGTGTTGGCGCACACCCGGGAGATCTCCTCGATCACGATCGAGTACGCCACGTTGTCCATCCCGGAGCCGCCGTGCTCCACGGGCACCGCGACGCCGGCCAGGCCGAGCTTGCCCGCCTCGGCAAAGACGTCCCGGGGGAACTCTCCCGTCTGGTCGATCCGCGCCGCCCCCGGACGGACGACCTCCTCGGCAAACTCCCGCACCGCCGAGAGGAGGAGCGACTGGTCCTCGGTGAGCTCGAAATCCATGGCGCGCCGCAGTTTACCGCGCGATCGCGGAGATTCGGCTCCCGTCTTCGCGACCGGCGCGCGCCTCCGAGAGAAACGCGAGCAGCCGCTCGACGTAACGCGGCCAGGAGCTCTCCCGTGACGCGCGCGCCAACCCCGGCTCGAACGCGGAGACTCCGCGCTCGACGACCCGACGGACCGCTTCCGCCAGAGAATCCGGATCTCCGGGCGCGAAGAGCTCGCCGGTCGAGCCCGGCTGGACCGTCTCCGAGAGCCCGCCCACCGAGGCCGCGGCCATCGGGCGGCGCGCCGCAATCGCGCGCGCCGCGATCCCGCTGCCCGAAACGTACCGATACGGCAGCACGACGACGTCGCACGCCGCCAGCCAGCGCGCCATCTCGTCCTCGGCAACGTACTCGTCGCGCCAGAGGATCGAGTCGCGCACGGGACTCCTCTTCCACCGTTCTTCGAGCGAACGCGCCTCGGGAAACACCTCGCCGACGACCGCGATCCGCGCACCCGTCTCGCGGACGATCCGGGGCGCGGCGTCGAGCAGCAGGTCGACCCCCTTGTAGCGCCGGACGAGGCCGAGAAAGAGGACCAGGGGCGTCGAGATTCCGAGGTCGCGCCGCGCGATCTCGCGATCCGGGAAAGAGGAGTCGACGATCGGGTGCGGGAGCACCGCGACCGGCCGGTCCGGCACCCGCAGTTCCAGCTTCCGCCGATCCGTCTCCGCGTGGACGACGTAGGCTTCGGCCGAAAAGAACGCGCCGAGCGCCAGGAAACGCCGGACCGGCCCGGACTCGTGGTCCTCCACGTTGTGGCAGAGAAGAGTTCGGAGAGTCCGCGGGGCAAGCGACTCGACCCCGCGGAAGACGGTTCGCACCGGGACCCCCCAGAAGGAGGTCCACCATGGCACCACGAGCGCGTCCGGCTCGAAGGAAGCGATGCGCCGCGCCGCACGGCGCCACGACCGCGGCGACCGGTAATCGAGCAGGGGCTCGCCGGCGGGAGCGGGCGGTCGGTCGGGCGCGAGGTCGAAGCGGCGCGGATCGAGCCACCGCGGATACGGGCGCGAGAACGTGAAGTAGGCGACCTCCGCCGCGCCCGCGAGCTCCCGGGCGAGGAGCGCGGTTTCGCGGGCAATCCCGCCCCGGTCGGGAGGCGCGGGTCCGAGCAGCGCGATTTTCCGGATGGCCATCAGGAGGATCGTCGCAGCCAGAGGCCCTGAAGGTATTCCCCCTCCGGACAGTCGAGCGAAACGGGATGATCCGGCGGCGCGCCCTGCCGCTCCGTGAGCGCAAACGACGCGCCGGCCTCGACGCTCGCGGAGAAGACGATTTTCTGGAAGAGGTCGGCGTCGACGAGTCCCGAGCAGGAGCACGTCAGGAGCCAGCCCCCCGGTGCGACGAGCGACATCGCCAGGCGGTTGACGTCCTGGTATCCACGCGCCGCCCGCTGCAGATCCCCGCGTTTCTTCGCGAACGCGGGGGGATCGCAGATCACGACGTCCCAGGTCTCCCTGGCTTCCACGCGGCGCCGAACGTCCTCGAAGACGTCGGCCCGGACGAAGTCCTCCTCCTCCACCGGAAAGCCGTTTCTCCGGCGAAGCTCGCGCGCGAGCTGGAGCGCCGCTTCCGAGGCGTCGACGGCCACCGCCCGGCGCGCGCCTCCCGCCAGCGCTGCGACCGAGAAGGCTCCGGAGTAGGAAAACAGGTCGAGGATGGACCGGCCCGAAGCGCGGGCGCGGAGCCGCGCCCGGTTCTCACGCTGGTCCAGGTAGAAGCCGGTCTTCTGGCCGGCGGAGACGTCGGCCACGAACTGCAGCCCGTTCTCGAGGAAGTCGACGAGATCCGGCGCGCCCACGCCTCTCTCCCGCGGCTGGTGGGGACGGGATCCGCGGTCGCGCTCGGCCGCGGTCTCGCGGACGATCAACCGCCCGCTCTCCAGGACGTCGCGGGCAGCGGTCTCCAGAGCTGCGCGCCAACGCGTCGTCCCTTCCGTCAGGAGGTCCATCACCGCGACCTCGGCGAAGACGTCCACGAGCACGCCCGGGCAGAAATCTCCTTCGGAGTTCACCGCGCGGAAGCCCGTGGTCGCGGGAGCGAGAGCTTCGCGGCGCAGCCGGCTGGCCGCCGCGAACCGCTCGCGGAAAAGCGAAACGTCGGGCGAGCGGCCGTCGAACGTCCACAGGCGCGCGACGATCTGGGACCTCGGGGAATAGGCGCCGCGGCCGAGCGGGGCGCCTCCGGAGTCGACGACCTCCGCGACGCCGTCCGTACCGTCCCCTTCCTGGGACGCGATCGCGCCCGAGAAAATCCACGGGTGCCGGCGCCGGACGGATTCTTCGCGGCCGGGCTTCAAAGTGAGGCGGATCAAGGCCGCCAAAATACACGCCTTCCCCCTACCGCCTACCGCCGGGCGTCTAGCCAAAAGAAAGGGCCCCCGCGCGGGGGCCCTGGGAAAAGGAGATCGTCATCTGTTCTACGGGGCTCGTCGCCCCTTCGTCGCGCCCAAAAAGGGGACAGATCTATTTTCGAATTCCGGCCGTTGCCGAAAATAAATCTGTCCCCGATTTCGTTCAGCGCTGATTGAGGGCCCAGTCGTACTCGAGGAAGGCGGGGGCCGGGGAGCCCGCCGCGAGCCACGCGGCGGTCTCGCGGTCGCTGACGTATTTCGAGAGGTACTTCGCGACCGAGCCCCCGTCCCGCACGAACTCCTTCGCGTTCCAGTCGAAGATCTTCGAGAGAGCGACCCGGCCCGCCTTCCGATCGATCACGTTCTTCTTCGGATCGTTGACGAAGGCCCGGGCCTGCCGGTCGAGCTCCGCCGAAATCCCAGCCGCCGTGTACGCCCGCGGGGCGAGCGGCGGGCAGGATTCCGAAACGCAGACGATCGCGAAATGGATCCGCGCGTCGGAGAGCGCGCGCAGCCTGTTCTCGATGGCGTCGAGCGTGAGCGCCTCCCCGCCGATCTTTCGCTCGATCTTCCGAAACGCTCCGTTCACGTCCCGGATGCTCCGGATCGGGTAGCGCTCGAGCGCGATCGAGATCGCCATCGCGTTGTAGGCGTTGATGTAGAACGCCTTCTTTTCGTCGGCCGTCATTTCCGAGGGACGCGCGTCCCCCAGGTTCGACAGATACGCGGCCAGGCGCTTCTTGTCCTGGCCGGTTGCGCCGCGGTAATCGAATCCTCCGTTCCGTGCGCGGGCCGCGAGCACCGCGTCGAAGGGGGCGTTGTCCGGCACTCCCGAGGCCGGCGACGCCGTCGCCGCCGCCAGGATCACGATCGCGCCCACCACCGTCTTCATCGCGAGAAGATGGACAGGATCCCGTAGGAGAGCGCCCCGATCACCGCGGCCATCGGAATGGTCAGGATCCACGCGTACACGATCCGGCCCGCGACGCCCCACCGGACCGCCGAGAATCGCTGCGCCGCGCCGACCCCCACGATGGCCCCGGTGATCGTGTGGGTCGTCGAGACCGGGATGCCCCAGTGCGAGGCGGCGAGAACGGCTCCCGCGGCCCCGGTCTCCGCGCAGAAACCGGAGAACGGCTTCAACTTCGTGATCCGGGTGCCCATCGTGCGGACGATCCGCCACCCGCCGGTCAGGGTTCCGAGGGCGATCGCGGCGTGCGCCGAGAGAATGATCCAGAGAGGAATCTCTTTCAGGTCCGGCAGGTACATCCAGTGAAAAGGGTGGGACGCGTCGGCGAAGACGGTGCGGTTCGCCACGAGCAGTCCGGCGATGATCCCCATCGTCTTCTGGGCGTCGTTGGTGCCGTGCGACCACGAGAACGCGGCTGCGGACAGGAGCTGGGCTCGCCGGAACCAGCGATCCACCGAGCCGTATGACACGCGGTGGAAAATCCACGACATCCCGATCATGAGGATCCAGCCGATCGCCATGCCGATCAGCGGAGAGATCACGATGAACGACAGGGTCTTCACCCAGGCCGAGCCCGGCACGATCGCGGCGACCCCGACCCGGGCGACCGCCGCGCCGGTGTAGCCGCCGATCAGGGCGTGCGACGACGACGAGGGAATTCCGAAATACCAGGTGATGACGTTCCAGGCGATTGCGCCGAGCAGTCCGCCGAGGACCACGTCGGAGTTGACGATGGAGACGTCGATGAGCCCCTTTCCCATCGTCTTCGCCACGGCAGTGCCGAACGAGAAAGCCGCGACAAAGTTGAAGAAGGCGGCCCAGAAGACGGCCTGGAACGGGGAGAGAACCCGGGTCGACACGACCGTCGCGATCGAGTTCGCCGAGTCGTGCATCCCGTTGATGAAGTCGAAGGCGAGAGCGGTCGCGATGATGAAGAGGACGTAGTTCATGAGGTAGCTGTCAGCTATCCGCTATCAGCTGTCAGCTCTTCAAGAGTGCTTGAGAACCACGCTCTCGAGCACGTGCGCCACGGCTTCGCACTGGTCGATGCAGCCTTCCATGTGCTCGTAGATGTCCTTCCACTTGATGACCTCGATCGGCGAGGTCGGATCGCGGAAGAGGGTCGCCACCGCCTCCTGGTAGGCGACGTCCCCTTCGTTCTCCAGCTTCTTCATGCGGATGCAGTGCTCGATGACCCCCTTCTGCTTCCGGAGGTCGGCGACCGCCTCGACCATCTCCGCCGTGACGCGAACGATGATCCCCGAGAGCTTTCGACCGGGATCGGTCGGCGTCGAGATGTTGAAGACCGAGAGGCGCCGCACGCTCCCGTCGATCAGGTCGATGACGTCGTCGAGGCGGACGGCGAGCCGGTGAATGTCCTCACGGTCGATCGGCGTGATGAAGGTGCGGTCGATTCCCCGCAGGATTTCGTGGGAGATCTCGTCGCACTCGTGCTCCAGGCGCTTGATCCGATCGGCCACGGTCGCTACCGGAGAGGTACCGTTGAAGAACTCGTCGAGGATCTTCGCGCTCTCGTGGATCCTCTGGGCCAGCTCGGAGAACCGGTCGAAATACTTCTCGTCCCGCGGCAAGAGGTTGAGCATGGGGGGTTTTCCTCCGTCCGGCGGCGCGTATCGTATCGGAACTTCACCGCCTTTTTACACGCGAACTTGCTCCGCTTCCGTGACTTCGGAAATCGCGTCACGGAAGGTTCACGGGAGCTTCTTCTGCCGATGGTAATTTCGGCACCACGGATCCGATGAGCGACCTCTTCCCCCGCGACGGCGACGCCGCCCGCCCCGACGACCGGCTTCGCGATCACTCGCTCTATTTCAACCGCGAGATCTCCTGGCTCGCCTTCAATCGGCGCGTCCTCGAGGAGGCGCGGGACCCGTCGTGGCCGCTCCTCGAGCGCTTCAAGTTCCTCGGGATCTTCTACTCGAACCTGGACGAGTTCTTCATGATCCGCGTCTCGGGACTGCACGAGCAGCTCGAGGCCTCCGTCACCGAGCGCAGCGCCGACGGCCTGTCCGCCCGGGAGCAGCTCGCCCAGATCTCGGAGATCGTTCGCCGCGACGGAGCACTCGCCACGGAGACCTTGACGCGCGACCTGCTGCCGAAGCTGCGCGACTCGGGCGTCCGCCTGCTGACGTGGGACGAGATCGATCCCGAGCAGCGGGCGCGGCTCTCGCGGTACTTCGAGGAGACCGTCTTCCCGGTGTTGACGCCGCTCGCGTTCGACCCCGCTCACCCCTTCCCGTTCGTCTCCAACCTTTCGCTGTCGCTCTCCGTGCGGCTCTCCGCGGGCGAAGGCCACCCGCCCCTTTTCGCCCGGGTGAAAGTGCCCCCCTCGCTGCCCCGCTTCGTCCCGGTGGCGGGCGGACAACTCCGACACTCCCGGGAATTCCTGCTGCTGGAAGACCTGATCCAGGCGCACCTCCCCGAGCTCTTTCCGGGCGTGGAAGTCCTTTCCGCCTCCTCTTTCCGCGTCACGCGCGACGCCGACATCGAGATCCGGGAGGAGGAAGCCAGCGATCTCCTCCGATCGGTCGCCGAGAACGTGAGCCGCCGCCGGTTCGGGGCGGCCGTGCGGCTGGAGCTCCGGAGCGACTGCGGCGAAGAGGTCCGGAGTCTTCTCCGCACGCAGCTGGAGCTCGACGACGACGACGTCTACGAGTTCGAGGGGCCGCTCGGCGGCTCGGACCTCCTGGCGATCCCGCGGCTCGAGCGGCCGGACCTGAAGGACAACCCGCTCGTCCCGGGCTCGCGGAGCCTCTTCGAGAAGCGGGGCGAGGCTTTCGACATGATCCGGGAGGGCGACGTCCTCCTCCACCATCCGTACGACTCGTTCGACCCGGTTCTGCGCTTCCTGGACGATGCCGCGTCCGACCCCGAGGTCCTGGCGATCAAGATGACGCTTTACCGGACGGGTCCGGACTCGCCGGTCGTGGCCGCGCTCGCGCGCGCCGCGAACAACGGAAAGCAGGTCGCGGTCTTGGTCGAGGTGCAGGCGCGATTCGACGAGGAGAAGAACATCCAGTGGGCGCGGTCGCTCGAGCGCGCCGGCGTTCACGTGGCCTACGGGGTCGAGGGGCTCAAGACGCACGCGAAGCTGGCCCTGGTGGTCCGCCGCGAGGGGTCCACGATCCGCCGCTACGTTCACTTCGGGACCGGCAACTACAACGCTGCGACCGCCAGCGTCTACACGGACGTGGGTCTCTTCACGGCGCGCCCGGAGTTCGGCCACGACGCCTCGGAGCTCTTCAACTACCTGACCGGCTTCTCCCGGAAGACGACGTACCGCGCGATCTCGGTCGCGCCCTTTTCGCTTCACGACGACGTGCTCGCGCTCATCCGCGCCGAGGCGGGGAAGGCGAGAGCCGGAAAGCCCGCGTCGATCGTGGCGAAGATGAATTCGCTCGTCGACCCGCGGGTCATCCACGAGCTCTACCGGGCGTCCGCCGCGGGAGTTCCAATCGAGCTCGGCATCCGTGGCATCTGCTGTCTGCGGCCGGGCGTTGCCGGCATCTCCGACACCATCCGCGTTTCGAGCGTCGTGGGCCGCTTCCTGGAGCACAGCCGCGCGCTTTCTTTCGGCGTCGGCGAGGAAGAGAAGATGTTCATCTCGAGCGCCGACTGGATGCCGCGGAATTTCTTCCGGCGCGTCGAGATCATGGTGCCGGTCCTCGCGGAGAGCGCTTGCGCGAGGATCCGCCAGGAGGTCCTGGAGCCCTTCCGGAACGACAACTCCCGCGCGCGGGACCTCCAGCCCGACGGTTCCTACGTCCGCCGGTCTCCGGCCGCTGGAGAGCCGGTCCGAGACGCCCAGCAGGGCCTGGTCGACAAGCTCGCCCGGCGCGGACTGCGCGCCGTGCCGGACGTGGCACGGGAGCCGGGAGCCGGGAGTCGGTAGCCGGAAAGGCCTTTCAGCTCCAGAGCGCTTCCGCGGACACCATCTCGAGCGACTGCTGGTGCAGCGGCTCCTGGAGCTCGGCGGAAACGGCGCGGAAACGGACGCGCCGCCGGAACACGCTTTCGAAGAGGTCCGCCCGCTTGCGGGCGGCCGCGAGCTCGGGCTCGCAGTCGGCGCGCGCCGCCACTTCGAGGTCGACCCGATGGGGCCGGACGCGGCACGCGACGGCCGTGACGAGCTGGCCGCGGCTGCGGTCGAGGCCGTCGGCGATCCGGAGGATGGCCGACAGCTTCGCGACGACCGGCTGAAGAATCGGGTCGAGGGCGCGCCAGTTCTCGTGCGACTCCTTCGGACACTTCCCCCGGTGGTATCGCGCGATGGACGCGATCGCCTCGATTTCTTCGGCGCCGAAGCCGGTCAGCTCCCCGTGCGTGATCAGGTAATAGGAGTGAAGGTTGTGCTTCGACCGGCCGACGGCGTAACCCACGTCGTGCAGCAGGGCGGCGTGCTGGAGCCACTCGCGCTCGGCGGCCGCGAGCTGGTGGAGCGGGTGAGTCCGGTCGAAGATCTCGAGTGCGAGCCGGGCCACCTGCGACGCGTGCGGCAGCTCGGCTCTCGAGCGCTTCATCAGGCGGTCGACGCTCCGCGACCGGACGTCCCGCCCGGCGGCGCCGAAACGGGCCTGTCCGCGCCGCGCGACGTGGTCGAGGAGCAGTCCCTCGCGCAGGCCCCGTTCCCCCACGACGACGGACTCGGCCCCCACGTTCTTCAGGATCCAGGCGAGGAGGATTCCTCCGGGCACGGCGATGTCCCGCCGGCGCGGGTCGAGGCCCGGCACCCTCATCTTCTCGCGCAGCGTCGTCGAGCGCAGGATCCGGTTCACCTTCTTCAGCCCGGAGCGGGTCAGGGTCCGGTGACCGCCGATCCGCGGCTCGCGCCCCTTGACCGCGGCCTCGTAGACCTGGGAGAGCGACTGGAGCGTCCCGGAGGACCCGACGCAGGCGCGGAAACCGGTCCGCTGGACCGCCGCGACCGCACGGCGGGCCGCCGCCCGAACCGTCTTCCGGATCTCCCTGCGGTCTTCCCGGTTCGGCGGATCGTGGCGCGAGAACCGCGTCAGGCGGACGACCCCCAGCGGAATGGACTCGTTCAGAACGACGCGGCCCCGGCGGGAGACCACGAGCTCGGTCGAGCCGCCGCCGACGTCGATCACGAGAAGCGGATCCATCTCGGCGGGGAACTCGCTCCGGGCGGAGAGGTGGATGAGCCGGGCTTCCTCCTCTCCCGAAATGACGTCCAGGGGGATGCCGGTGCGCTTGAAGACCAGGGCCTGGAAGTCCCGGGCGTCGGCGGCCTCGCGCAGCGCGCACGTGGCCACGGCCCGGATTTCCTGGGCGCCGGCGGCCCGGGCCTCCCGGACGAGCCTCTCGACCGCGGAAACCCCGGCCTCGATGGCTTCCTCCCCCAGGCGTCCGGTGAAGAGCGTCTGGCTGCCCAGGCGGACCATCTCCTTGCCCCGGGCGAGCACCTCGAGGGCGCCGTCCTCCTCCACGTTCGCCACCAGGAGCTTGATCGTGTTGGTGCCGACGTCGATGGCTGCGAGCTTCTTCGCCACGCCGGTCAGGGTGGCATCGCCGACGAGGCGCGGTTGGAAGGCGGGATGAAGTCGGCGTGAAAGGGCCAGGTCGTTCCTCGTTTCTATA
>Ga0207678_10005274_pt1 | contig 11576 bp, 12 predicted proteins | sample KBSC63metaG_FD_184319 | JGI IMG/M metagenome (GOLD analysis project Ga0207678, IMG submission 184319) | Corn rhizosphere microbial communities from Kellogg Biological Station, Michigan, USA - KBS C6-3 metaG (SPAdes) (version 2) | ecosystem: Host-associated > Plants > Roots > Rhizosphere > Soil ... | reverse complement strand
CCAATTCCGTGACCCTTAAGCCGCGAACGCACCAGAATGGCAAATTCGGCGTTCGCTTCGTCTGCGTCATCGTGCAGACGCACTACGCCCAGCATCCTCTTGGTTCGCTTGTCGAGGGCGATGAAAGCCATAGCGTGGGCAGGATCGTAGTGAATGAGTTTGTCGAGCAAGTCGGGGTTCACTTCGCGTATCCGCGCAAAGAAACGCAGCCGTAAGTCCTCTCTGCTCACGTCACTAAGAAAATCGGGATATAAGCCAGCATCCTCCACGACAAGCGGACGGATCAGAACCGGCGTTCCATCGCGTAGGAGGACGTGGTGTTCGGTCAATGAGACATCAGCGTTACGTGCCATGAGCGGGACATCGCGGCCATTTATTAGAAGAGGTCGCTCAACGAAACCCTTCTTTAGCCGCGTTACTTCTGCGTTTTGATATACGCTGCTAAATCAGCCGCTTCGCTTCGTGACAAATTCATATCCGGCATTCGGGGGTGCGGGTTTAATAAAAATAACGCGAGCGTTGCCTCGTTGAAGTCTGGGTTGCGGGCAATCGTCGAAAATGCGGGCGATTGCGTAGTGCCTACCTGTTGATCCGCCGCGGCGACATGGCACGTCGCGCACCAGCGCTTGGCCAACGTTTCGCCTTTGCGCGCGTCGGCGGCCGCCGCGTTCGTTGCCAGAGCGGCGACAAATGCCATAGAAAATAGCCCAGTGGCACAATGCATATCTAACCTTCCAGAGGAGACGTGACACAGAAATACTTTGATGTCTAATGTGAAGGATGTCTTAGTCGTCAGACAACTGTTCCGAAAATCTTCCCAATACCGGCGGTAAGTGCCATCGCCAAAGCCCCCCAGAATGTCACTCGAGCTGTCGCGCGCGGAACATTTGCACCACCTGCTCTTGCCCCGATCGCACCTAGAACGGCGAGAAACCCCAGAGACGCACCGGACACTATCGGAACAACCGCCCCCGGAGGCGTTATGACGACCATGAGCAAGGGCATGGCCGCACCGACCGAAAATGTTGCAGCCGAGGTCAATGCGGCCTGCACGGGACGCGCGGTGGTGATTTCCGAAATCCCTAACTCATCGCGTGCGTGAGCGGTCAAGGCATCTTTCGCCATCAGCTGCTGAGCAACTTGCCGCGCAAGATACGGTTCGAGGCCGCGTTTGATATAGATTTCGGTAAGCTCTTCCCTCTCGAACTCGACATTATCGCTTAGCTCCTTGCGTTCGCGCGCAAGATCCGCCAGTTCGGTATCGGATTGCGAACTCACGGACACATACTCGCCTGCTGCCATCGACATGGCGCCAGCCACCAGTCCTGCGACGCCGGCGATCAGAACAGCATTCGGCGTTGTGGCCGCCGCGGCGACGCCGACAATCAAACTTGCAGTCGAGACGATACCATCGTTGGCCCCAAGCACTGCGGCTCGCAGCCACCCGATACGGCCGACGAGGTGGTGCTCGGGATGCAGCCGAAGACGGCTCATTCGATATCCCTTGTCAAATTGGCAAAGCGTACTTTGGGATCGCACAGCGAGCGGGCGAATTGCAATGCGCCCGTTAGCACGCCCGCTTTGTGCCACATTCGGACATTCGTGGCCCGTCGATCATATCGCGCGATTCGGCCGGCAGCGCGTTAATCATGGAGATTAAGCCAGCTTTGCGCGCAGTAACCGAACCGAATTCAGGAATACCAGCACGTCCGGTCCGAGGTGAAGCATTGCTGCCTCCACGGGCCCGATGTACCGAAGAATCGCAGCTGTGATTCCAAGAAGGTGAACAACGCCAACTCCGAAAATGAGGTTTTGCTTGATCGTGAGGTAAGCACGGGCGGCAAGCACTCTCGCTTCTGCGATCTTGCCGATGTCGTCATTCATTAGGGCGACGTCGGCGGCTTCAAGGGCCGCCTGCGTTCCAGCAACACCCATCGCGATCCCGACGTCGGCTTGCGCAAGTGCCGGAGCATCATTAATCCCATCACCGATCATGGCGACGGTGCATCCCTTATGCTGCAGCGCCTTAATGACACGGAGCTTATCTTCTGGCAGCAGATTGGCCCGCACTTCGTCGATCCCCGTTTCTGCCGCGACCGACTGCGCCGTTGTCTCATTGTCTCCAGTCAGCATGATCACCCGTTTCACGCCACTCGCCTTCAGGCGCTCTATCGCTGTCTTTGCGTCCGGTCTGACGCGATCAGCAAGAATAATCACACCGAGCGCGCGACCATCCGCCGCTATGTAAACCGCGGACCCCATCCCATGGCCAATATTGCCCGGAGGTGGGGCACCTTTCTCCCGCACAAATGCCGCATTGCCCGCCAGAATTCGGCGGCCCGAAACTGTTCCCATAACGCCACGACCGACAACCACTTCAAAGTCCTCCGGTTTGCCGATCGAAAGCCCGCGCTCTGTTGATCGATCGATGATCGCCTTTGCCAACGGATGATTGGAACGACTCTCCAGGCTTGCTCCGAGACGGAGCAACTCGTTTTCTTCGATGTCCGCCGCGAAGCATTCGATCCGAACCACCTCGGGTCGCCCAAATGTAAGGGTACCGGTCTTGTCCACAGCTACGACATCAACCTTTGCAAGTTGCTCCAAAACAACTCCGCCTTTCAGCAAGATGCCGCTTTGCGCGGCGCGCGCTACTGCTGCGATTATGACGAGCGGAGTAGCAAGACCGAGTTCGGCCGGCGAGGTGAATATCATCAGGGTAATGATGAGCTTCAGGTCGCGGGTGACGGCGAAGGCCACGACCAAGAAAATCAACACGACTGGGATAAGCCACGCGGCCACGCGGTCGGTAAGCTTCTGAACCGGCGCCTGACTCGCTTGCGCGCTCTCCACGAGCGTGATTATCCGCGAGTAGAGCGTGTCCTTGCCACGCTTGTTCACGCGCACGTCCAGCGCGCCAAGATCGACAACCGTGCCTGCAAACACCTGGTCGTCAGTTCGTTTCTCTACTGGAACACTCTCCCCGGTTATCGGCGCTTGATTAACGCTCGCATTGCCTGATGCTACCGTACCGTCGACGGGAATGCGTTCGCCCGCCCGTACAATGACAATCTCACCGATCTTGACGTCGTCGATCGCTATGCTGGCCTCGCGTCCATCGCAGCGAACGAGAGCGGTTTGAGGAATGGCCGCGATAAGCGACTTGATCGAGGCTCGAGCCCTCTCCGAATTGAGGTCCGCAATAAGCTCGGCGATCAGAATGATGCTGAGCATGACGGCGCCCGCGACATACTCCCCACCCACCATGGCGATTGCGGTGGCGATCGAAATGAAGAGTTCCGTTCCAATTTTGCGCTCGCGCACGAGATCGCGGACGGCAGTCCTTACGAGTGGCACCAATCCCAAGGCGACCGCGCTATAAAGCAAGGGCAGCGCCAGCAAGCCCAGCCAATAGAGCAGAGCGGCGGAGCCGGTGATAACAATGACGGCGATCTCAAACCAGCGTTGGCGCAAACTGAGTTCGCGAATTGTCTCTGACATCAACCCAACGCCTTCTTCTGGATGGTGTTTCGAGCCGGACCGTTCCATAAAATCGTTATCCGCAGGTGTTACAACGAATTTCGTCCGTCCGGGACGGGGCATCCGTGTGCTGTTGCGTTGCGACGCGGCCGAATTCCCCGAGCCATTCCGAGCGACGCGAGCGGCTCGTCAGACATTGTTATAGGCCTGAGTGGAGTCCGCTCTTACCCTAAAAGCGGACTTTCGCGGCGACACTGGAATATCCGCGTAGGGCCATAAGCGGTACGATATGTCAGGCCGACGATTGCTTGGCGCAGAGGAGAACTAGATGACATATGGCGATGAAGACCGACGATAACCCGGCGGGCGTCATTGTGGCGCGCGAGTTCGGTTTGACGGTGGGCGAGATAGCAATCGGCGTCGACGGTGATGACGCAAAAGGTAGGACTGATATAGGCTCGGCCCATCACTTGCCGCTCATTGATCAGATCGCGCTTTGCGTTGCCGGGGTCGGCGCACAGTCGTTGTTTGATTGGCCGACGCACAACCACTGTTGCGGGTGATTACGCAAGGGTTGTCAAGCTTGTGCACGGGATGACTGAAACGAACAGCCTCAAACTGCGAAATGCCGCTAATGCTCGCGCCCGCGCGATTTTAGAGAGGCGCGACCGAGGTTGAGCGGCTCGCCCGGCAATTGCTCAAGCAGCGGCGCATTAAAGCATCGTAACGCTCCAACGAGGCTCGTTAAAGGACGACCCGAATGTCCGCTTTGGGTCATTAGCGGGCATTTCTTGATGTCCGCTTTTCCTGATCTAATTTGTGTGGCTGTACTCGTCTGATCACTGAGCAGGGCTGCCAATAAGAAATGGCGCGCGGCGCTAATTGGTCCACGCTGCAACCGAACAAGGAGTGTCGGATCATTCCGCAGTGTGCGTGAGCTGTTCTCCCGACGAGATACCTGCTGCTGCCTCCCGCCAACGCTTTATAGCTGCGCCTTCACTTTGATCATTGACGCATATCGTTTCGCACATGTAGTTGCCGATCGCCTCGTAGACGGTTTCAGATTTGCGACAGACGGTCACAATGTGCGGCTCGCCCCACACCATAACGCTATGCTCCCGGTGGTCCGTATCCATGTTAGATAACCGCAGAAATCTTCGTTGTTACTTGAATGTTGCGCATCATACCTCGACACCGGCGCGCGCTTCAGGATGCTCGTCGAGGAAATGACGCAGCGCCATGAATAACTCTTGCGCATGCTTCACACGGCCAGCGCAAAGCGCGGCGTGAATGTCGTCAGTGATCATGGTCCGAATGGCTTCTCCGCCATGGGGTTGCTTTAGCAGATAGTCTGCCAAAGCGGTGGCCGCGATTTCTGGAATGTGCTCGTGCTCGCTGATCGCGGCGACTTCGTCTTTGTCCAATCCGCAAAAGGCGATGCAGTCCTCCAAAGAGATCATGACATCCTCCAACCTTTATGCCCGGGAGCCCTCACGCGCGCCGATCAAAGCCACTATAGATCTTATACCGCACTGATGCGGATCAATGGGTCAGCTCTACTGCTACGATTGGATGACTGTCGAGGGGCGCAATCAGGTCGTACCCGTTCTGCATCGAGCCATTCGGAAAGTCCTTTGACCGCGCTAGGGTAATATAATCCGCTTAAGCGAGGCAGGATGCGCGGCAGCCGTGTCATGCTCCGTCTATTAGCAAGCAACATAGATAGCTTGGCTTGGCGTACATTGATAAAGGTCAAATCGCCTTAAGGCACGAGAACTGCAGCGCCTTCGAACTGGCCATTCCTCAAATCAGCGAGCGCCTTATTGGCGTTCGGGAGAGGATAGACATGCGTGGTTGTCCGCACCTGGGCTCTTTGTGCAGCTTCAAAAAATTCGAATCCATCATCGCGGGTAAGATTGGCAACCGATACTACTTTGCGTTCCTCCCACAGGAGGCGGTAGGCAAACTGCGGATGTCACTCATGTGGATTCCACCACAAACGACGGTACCGCCCTTGCGGACGCAGCTCAGTGCCTGCGGCACGAGAAGACCCGCCGGCGCGAAAATGATCGCTGCGTCAAGCATTACGGGCGGCATATCACTCGAACTGCCGGCCCATTTCGCACCCAACGTTAGGGCGAGGTTTTGCGCCTTGCTGTCGCCTGCCCTCGTAAAGGCGTAAACATCGCGGCCTTGCCAACGACAGACCTGGGCAAGGATGTGGGCCGCCGCACCGAAGCCGTAAAAACCGACTCTTTTCCCGTCGCCTGCCAGACGGAGTGAGCGCCATCCGATCAGGCCGGCACACAACAAGGGGGCGGCAGCGACTGGATCCCGAAATTCAGCGAGAGGAAAGGCGTAAGCCACATCGGCGATCACGTGCGTTGCAAACCCGCCATCACGCGTATAGCCGGTGAAAATGGGGCGATCGCAAAGATTCTCGCGCCCGCTCAGACAATATTCGCATTGACTGCACGTATGGCCAACCCAGGGTATTCCAACGCGGGTCCCGAGCGCAGCAATCTCAACTCCCGTACCAACGGCGTCGACAATTCCTACAATTTCGTGCCCAGGAACGATTGGAAGCTTGAGATTTGGTAGATCGCCATCGACAACGTGCAGATCGGTGCGACAGACCCCGCAAGCTTCCACGCGCACTCTGATCTGGCCCGCCCGGGGTGCTAGGTCGGGTCGCTCCTCTAATGATAGAGCTTCGCCCACGACGCGCAGAACCATCGCTTTCATCTGAGACCCGTGAGCTGTTTACGTATCGGTGACAAGGAGTAATTGAGTAAGATCAAGAAAACATGCTCAAAAGGCTTCACCAATTCAAACTTAAACATCCTGAAATCAAACCTATGAGATCTGCTTATGTCCCCAGGTTCAACGTTGGATTACACCGTTGTCGGAGATTCCATGGAACTTGCGCCAGTCGGCATTTGGACGGCTGCGCACTCGCAGGCGCTTGAAGAGCGCCTGACCGCCGTAGCCCCGCAAGTATCGGCAGCGCGCAAACTTGCCATCAATATGGCAGGTGTGCACGAACTCGACACACTTGGAGCATGGCTGTTGGAGCGCATGGTCCGCGGCTGCGTCGACCGGAAAAGCGAGGTGCGGTTTTCCGACCTACCCGAGCGCTATCGTGGGTTGTTCGACCAAGTGAGTCGGGTCAACCGCCAGACCGCCGAACCGACAGCTCGCAAGAATGTGCTGTTGAAGAGGCTGGAGTGGATTGGTCAATCAACTATTGCGCTCTATGCCGAATTCGTTGCATTCCTGGATATGCTCGCGACGCTAAGCTTCGCCGGCGCGCGCATTCTTGTCAGACCGCACAATTTTAGAATTACTTCAGCCGTGTATCACCTCTATCGCGTGGGCTGGCAGGCCATACCGATCATTTTCCTGATTACCTTTCTTATTGGATGCATCATCGCACAACAGGGTATTTTTCATTTCCGAAAATTCGGCGCCGATGCTTACGTCGTCGATATGGTCGGCATTCTGGTGTTGCGCGAAATCGGGGTCCTTATCGTTTCAATCATGGTGGCCGGCCGCTCCGGCAGCGCCTATACAGCCGAACTCGGTTCCATGAAGATGCGCGAAGAGATCGATGCTCTGCGCATGATGGGATTTGATCCGATTGAAGTTTTGATTCTCCCACGCGCCGTCGCACTCGTCATTGCGCTGCCTATACTGGCATTCCTTGGTGCGACCTCCGCGCTCTTTGGAGGAGGTCTGGTCGCCTGGCTCTATGGCGGCATGAGCCCCGAGATATTTATTGCACGTCTGCACGAAGCTGTGTCCGTCACTCACTTTGAGGTGGGCATGATCAAAGCGCCATTCATGGCTTTGGTGATCGGGCTCGTGGCGTGCAGCGAAGGGTTGCGCGTCAAGGGCAGTGCAGAGTCGCTCGGCTTGCGAACCACAAACTCCGTCGTAAAATCCATTTTCCTCGTCATCGTGCTTGACGGCTTATTCGCAGTCTTTTTCGCGTCAATCGGAATGTGACGCGATGACAACCGAAGAAGCTGGCTTTGTCATTAGCATCCGAGATCTGGTTGTCGGCTTCGGCCGTCAGATTGTGCTTGACCACCTGTCGCTCGATGTACGCCGCGGTGAGATTCTTGGTTTGGTTGGCGCATCTGGCGGGGGAAAATCAGTTCTACTTCGCACAATCATCGGTCTGATTCCGAAACGGCAGGGCCATATCGAGGTCGTGGGCGTTGATCGCGACACGGCAAATCCCGAAGAGACTCGCGCCCTCGAGCGGCGCTGGGGGGTCTTGTTTCAGCAAGGTGCGATGTTCTCCTCGCTGACAGTCTTGGAAAACATTCAGTTTCCGATGCGAGAAAATCTCCATCTCTCCGGGCAATTGTTGGGAGAACTTGCCAGTGCCAAGTTGGAAATGGTTGGCTTAAGCCCGAACGATGGAAAGAAATTTCCGGCTGAGCTGTCCGGCGGCATGACCAAGCGCGCTGCGCTTGCCCGGGCGCTCGCGCTGGATCCCGAAATCCTGTTTCTTGACGAGCCCACATCTGGGCTGGATCCGATTTCGGCCGGCGACTTCGATGCACTGATTAAGACCCTGCAGGGGACGCTCAACTTCACTGTTTTCATGGTTACGCACGATCTCTATAGCTTGGAGGTTGAGTGCGATAGGATCGCCGCGCTCGCAAGCGGAAAGATCGTCGCGATCGGCCCTCTTTCCGAAGTGATCGAATCCGATCATCCGTGGGTCAAGTCTTATTTCCAGGGAAAACGTGCACGTCTCATCACACGTGCGGCGAATTGAGGTTGCATTATGGAAACGCGCGCACCTTATGCCCTAGTCGGACTGCTAGTGATCGCCGCAATCGGCGCCGTCTTTGGGTTTATCTATTGGCTGAACAACGCTAGCGGTCTCGGCAAACGAACCGTGTATGACATCCATTTTGAAAATACCGTATCTGGCCTGTTGAAGGGCGCGGGCGTGCTGTTCAATGGTATCCGCGTCGGCGAAGTTATTGATCTCCAGCTGAACCCGGACGACCCTCGAAGGGTGACCGCGAAAGTCGCCGTAGCTGAAGGCACTCCCATCCGCTCCGACACCTATGTCAGCCTGGAATTTCAGGGGTTGACTGGCGTCCCAGTAATTGCGCTGGAAGGGCGCAGCAAGATGCCGCCGTCTGAAGTATCTGCCGGCTTGCCGGTCCTCACAGCCGATCCGTCCGCCGGGGTGAGCATGACGCAGGCTGCCCGCAACGCTCTCGTTCAGCTCCAGGCGCTGTTGTCCGAAAATTCGGAACCGCTCCACAACACGCTCGCAAACTTCAGTACATTTTCCGCGGCGCTTGCCCGCAACTCCGATCGCCTTGATGGAATTATAGCCGGCTTGGAACGCCTAACTGGCGGTGGCGCGGAAGCTGCAAACCCGACCATATATGATCTGACGGCTCCGCACGATTTTCCAGCCCTCAAGAGGACGCCGTTAAACCAATTCAGCATTCCAGAACCAACGGCAGTATTGATGTTCGATACGCAAAAGATTTTGGTTCGTCCAAGCAGCGCCGAAGACCCGAGCTTCTCAAATGCGAAATGGAGCGACAATATTCCGAAGCTTCTTCAGGCCCGGATCATTCAGAGCTTCGAAAATGCCAATTTGCTGCGTTCTGTTGCCAAGCCGATCGAAGGCTTGACGGCAGGCCGTCAACTTCTCATTGACATCCGGAGTTTCCAGCTCTCGCTGGCGGCCGCGCCACAGGCTGAAGTGGAATTTTCGGCCAAAATCCTTGGCGACAACGGACAGATCGTAGATGCACGAATTTTTCGCGCAACCGTTCCCGCGACTGCGGCTGACGCGCCCGCCGCCGCCGTGGCTATTGACACAGCCTTCGGAAAGGTCGCTACCGAATTGGTCGTGTGGGTCTCGGCGCTCATTTGAACTTGTTTTTGCTGATGGCGCAGTTAATAGAAGGGATCTTGCCCATGAGTCAGCATTATCACGCTATTGTTTGGATCGATCATCACGAGGCGCGCGTGTTTCATTTCAACGCGAATGATGTCGAGCGACTCGTTTTACACCCGGATCATCCGACCAGACATATCCATCACAAGGCAAACTCAATCGGAAGTGGACATGACGAAAGCGATCGAAACTTTTTTCAAGCAGTAACCGATTCAATTGCAAGTTCTGGTGCGATCCTCATCACAGGCCCGGCCAATGCTAAGACCGAATTGCTGAAATACATTCACAGTTACGAACCCAAGCTCATGCGCGCCATCATTGGTGTGGAAACTGTCGACCACCCAACCGATGCGCAGCTCGTCGCTTATGCGCGACAATATTTCAAAGGGGCGGATCGAATGCGGACGCAGACGTGACGCTCCACATAGTATGTCCGCTTTGGGTCATTAGCGGACATGTGCAGCGCACACACCTATGTCTGCTTTGGGCCAAAAGCGGACATTCACGAGAAACGCTTATTTGATCCCCAGAGGGGTATTCCCGGAAATTTGCCGCTCTGGCTGCGATCATTTCTCCTTTGGTACTCGGTACGTTTCGTGGCAGCCGTCGCACGCAAAAGCGACAGCGCGGAATTGCGAACGCAATGCGTCTCCATCAGATGGGCTGGTCATCGATAGCTTCTCAGCTTCCGCTTGCAGTTTCTTGGCCTTCTCAGCGAAATCGTCCCATTGCTGCCAAACGACAGGCTTTGCCGCTGTCGGCGATTGGGTGCTGCCGGGTGGAAACTGCGACGCAATTTTGCTTGAGGCTTCCTTGATCGCCCGCGCATCGGGCGCGATCCGGTCCAGTTCCTTATTCGCTCTGAGCCGTTTGCTTATCGCGAGCAGACGGTCTCCCATTTCCGTCATTAATTCCATTCGCTCGCGCACAACACCCGTAGCGTGCTCATGGCCCTTGTGCGCGAACGCCACGGTGCCCAACAGCGCAATGGCCAGTCCGGCGATTAAACTGAGTTTGTTCATTCGATTTTTAACCTCACAAAGCCCATCGCGCTCGTCGGATCGCCGTAGAACGGTTTCAGACCGTCCGGCACGCCGTAAAAACTCACCAGCCCTCCAACGCCGAACTTGGCGTGATCGGTGCGAAAGAAGTCGTAGATACCCCCCATCGTGAGCTTGTTGACGGTGAAAATCGGCGCAGGCTCCAGGTCGAGCAACTCGTTTTCCTGCACTCGTTCGGCACGAGCGAATAGCGTGTATTTCTTTTGGAATATCGCTGCCGTTTCGAGAATGAAGCCGTCGAGGGTAACCCCAGGCTTATTCATTTTCCGTCCCCATGCGACCGTCGTGCTCCAAATGTTGTCGTTGCCGAACGGTTGCGTGTAGATCGCGGACATCGTGAAACGGTCCTCATTCTTGTCAGGATCAAGCCCTTCGGGCGATTTGAGATGCCCCCAAGAAACTTGGAAGCTCAGCTCGCGAATTGGGTTCCACGAAATACGCGCCGAATAACTGTCGAGCTTTGGTGCCTCAATGTCGTAGCGATACTGGTCCGGTTCGCGGCCCTTGAATGCAGACGCCTCCAGCTTCCAAGTGTCCAGCACAACGCCTGCTGTAACCACGCCGAACGTAATGTGAGTGCTATCCAGCCAATGATGCGTGATGGGCGCTTCGGGAATATCCATGCCGCTTGTCCGATGCATGAAGGTCGATGGACCAAGGGCCGGTTCGCCCGGCAAGCCTGCATAGACGTAGACGCTGGAATTTTTATTGAAGGCATAGCTGTAGGTGGTCGCCAGCTCCATGAAGAGGTCATGTGGGTGTTGACGATCGATCAGATGCGTGCGCCCGTCTGCAGTCTCGCCGGTCGCAAGTAACAACGGGTAGCCATTTGCACCCATAAAAGGATCAGGCGCGAGCATCGCTCGTAAGCCGAATGTCCCATCACCAAGCGGACGCTGCGCCATCCCCATGAACATGCCGTTCACGAAGGTTTTGTCGCCACCACGCGGGCCACCCTGATGATCGTACACGAGGTTGAATAGCGCGTGGTACATGGTTTGCCAGTCGCCGTAAGTCGCATGGACGCCGAAATGCGGGGTTGCGTCGGGTAGCCAACTCGTACCTGACCCTTCCAGCTGGATCGGATAGGG
>Ga0207678_10005271_pt1 | contig 11578 bp, 7 predicted proteins | sample KBSC63metaG_FD_184319 | JGI IMG/M metagenome (GOLD analysis project Ga0207678, IMG submission 184319) | Corn rhizosphere microbial communities from Kellogg Biological Station, Michigan, USA - KBS C6-3 metaG (SPAdes) (version 2) | ecosystem: Host-associated > Plants > Roots > Rhizosphere > Soil ... | reverse complement strand
CCGGAGATTGAATTCGTAGCCGTAAACGACCTCACCACCCCGGCGACCCTGGCTCATCTGCTTAAGTACGACTCCATCCTCGGCAATCTGCCGCACGACATCAAGCACGGAGACGACTTCATCTCCGTCGACGGCAAAAAGATTAAAGTCTTCGCCGAGCGCGACCCGTCCAAGCTGGACTGGGCCAGCGTAGGCGCCCAGGTCGTCGTCGAATCGACCGGCTTCTTCACCGATGCCACCAAGGCCAAGGCCCACCTCGGCTCGACCGTCAAGAAGGTCATCATCTCCGCGCCTGCCAGCAACGAAGACATCACCATCGTCCTCGGCGTCAACGAGAACAAGTACGATGCGTCGAAGCACAACGTCATCTCGAACGCTTCCTGCACCACCAACTGCCTCGCGCCTGTCGTCAAGGTCCTTAATGACAACTTCGGAATCGCCAGCGGCATCATGACCACGATCCACAGCTACACCAATGACCAGGTCATCCTCGACACGCCGCACAAGGACCTCCGCCGCGCCCGCGCCGCCGCTCTCAGCATGATTCCGAGCAGCACCGGCGCCGCCAAGGCCCTCAAGCTCGTCATCCCCGAGATGGATGGCAAGCTCGACGGTTTCGCCATCCGCGTCCCAACCCCCAACGTCTCGGTCGTCGACCTCACCTTCGTCTCCGAGAAGCCGATCAGCGTAGCATCCGTGAACGAGGCCCTGAAGAACGCCGCCAACGGAGAGCTGAAGCCTTACCTCGGCTATACCGAAGAAGAGCTCGTCTCCTCCGACTTCAAGGGCAATCCCCTTTCCTCCTTCGTCGACTCCAAATTGACCAAGGTCATCGGCAACACCGGCAAGGTCATCAGCTGGTACGACAATGAGTGGGGCTACTCCAACCGCGTCAAAGACCTTATCCTCTTCCTCGTGAAGAAGGGCCTCTAAGGCTTTACCTTCTCCATGGCGGCGCAGTTCCTTCGAACTGCGCTGCCATTTGTTTAAGCCTTAATTCCGCAGATCTCCATGACGCTGCATTTCTCGTAAAGCAACTCATTCCTTCACACCTCCCCTGAATCGGCCAGTCCGATACCCCAACCGTGTTATATCCCCCGCACCTCAGTTTCCGTAGCATCATTTCAGTTACCTGAACGGAAATCGGTGGGTTCAAGGATCGGGATAAATGGCAACGGGGCGCTCTGAACTGAAAGCTGAACTCCGGCGAGCGCTCCACGATGGAGAGATCGTCCCTTATTTTCAGCCCCAGGTCGATATCCGCAACTCCACATTGTTGGGCTTTGAAGTCCTCGCGCGCTGGCTGCATCCTACCCGCGGCTCCGTGCATCCGGATGAGTTCATCCCCGCAGCCGAGCAGGCTGGCATCATCGGAGAATTGACTGAATCCATCCTGCTGCAGGCCTTTACCGCGATGTCGTCCGTCCAGAGCGATCTCCGCCTCTCGGTCAACATCTCTCCAGTCCAGCTACGCGACACCTGGCTTCCCCGCCAGATCAGCTGCGCGGCTAAAAGCGCAAAATTTCCGCTCAACCAGCTCACGATTGAGATCACCGAAAGCGCGCTGGTCGATAATCTCGAATTGGCTGCATCGATCGCTACGAACCTGAAAGTCCTCGGGGTCAAGCTCTCTCTAGACGATTTCGGTACAGGCTATTCCAGCTTGCGGAATCTACAGGCGCTTCCGTTTGACGAATTAAAGGTCGATCGCAGCTTTGTAAGTTCTATGACCCGTTGCCGTGACAGCCGTAAAATCGTTGCTGCCGTCATCGGACTGGGTCAGAGTCTTAAACTGAGCACCGTCGCCGAGGGCATCGAAAACTGTGAACAGGCAGATATCCTGCAGCGGCTCGGTTGCGATGTCGGACAGGGGTGGCTTTATGGGCCCCCGGTCTCGGTGCAGGATCTTCCGGCGCTCATCGCCGCTCCTTTGCCCGTTCCCGGTCACTCCCGCTCCAAAACTTCAGCTTCGGACCTGCTCTCCTGCATCGAACCGCTCCCTTCGCAACGTTTCGCTCAGTTACAAGCTATCTACGATGGCGCTCCTGTCGGTTTGGCTTTTATCGACGCGGATTTAAAATTCATCAGCATCAACTCCAGGCTCGCCAGGCTCAATCAACTCTCGGTGGAAGCTCATCTTGGCCGCAAGTTATCCGAGATATTGCACCCAGCGGTCTACACAAAAATCGAGCCTTATATCGAACGGGCCCTGAAAGGGGAATCCATTGCAGGTCTCGAGATAAGGACGCCGGCAGCTCTCCGCAAGAAAAAGGAGTTCACCTTCCTGGCCTCCTACCAACCGGTGCGCGATGAGGCAGGCGAGGTCATCGGAATCTCCATCGCGCTCGTCGATATTACAGAGCGCAAACAGATGGAAGACGCCCTCCAGGAGAGTGAAAACCACTCCCGCCACATGCTCGATTTGAATCCCCAGATCCCATGGATCATGGCCCCCGATGGCAGGATCATTGAGGCCAGTCCTCACTGGCAGGAATTTACCGGACAAACCCCGGAACAGACACTCAACTACGGATGGAAAGATGCGCTGCATCCCGATGACCTGGCCCGCATTATGCCCATCCTCGAAGCTTCCTTCCAAAGTGGCGATTCTTTCGATCTGGAATTCCGTATTCGTACAAAAGAGGAAGAATGGCGGTGGGTACGCGCCCGCGGCAATGCACGCCGAGATGCCGAGGGCAACATTCTTCGCTGGTACGGATGCAGCGAAGACATTCACGAACATGTGAAATTGAAGCAGGCCCTGCATGAGGCAGAGATGAAGATAGCCGCACTGTTGGAGGAAAAACAATTCCTCGACAGCAGGACAGTAGACCCGTCTTCCCCAACCTTCGTACAGGCCTGACTCACTCGGGCATCTATCGAAACAGCATGGCGATATCATGCTGCATGCGTAGAAACATTCCCGGCACCTCTCCTTACGAGCCCATCATCGGATTCTCCCGGGCCGTCCGCCTCGGCAATCACGTTTACGTCTCCGGAACCGGTCCCGTCGGTGCCGAAGATGCCTCACCCGCCGATCAGACCCGGGCCGTTCTCAACATCATCAGGACTGCACTTGAACAGGCCGGAGCCAGCTTTGAGCATGTCTACCGTACTCGCATGTTTCTTGCTCATGCAGAGGACTGGGAAGAGATCGGCCGCGCTCATGGCGAAGTCTTCGGAAAAATCCTTCCGGCCTCCACAATGGTTGTCGCAGCGCTCCTCAATCCAAAGTGGCGTGTCGAGATCGAAGCCGACGCCTATATTCCAGATGCCTGATCGGCCTCCGAAAATTTCTTTTCCAAATCTGCAAATGAGTTTGGCCTCATTCGGTATCATTGAAATAGGGATTGAAGAAAGGTGGAGCATGTGTTGCTGCTCCCATCTGCCGATGAATCCAAACCTTTTATTATCAATACTTTGATGATAAGTCATTCAGAATGAAGACCTTGGAGGTTACTCCAAAAACCAACTTCTTTGTTTTGAATACTTTGGGACCAAAGTACCAGGGTGGTGGAAGGTATACCCCGGGGAGAAGAATAAAAAATGAGTAAGCTGTCCATTCGCGATCTGGATCTCACCAACAAGCGCGTCCTCATCCGTGTCGATTTCAACGTCCCTCTCTCCAAAGACGGCCAGACCATCACAGATGACACCCGCATCCGCGAGACCTTGCCAACCATCGAATACGCTCTCCGTCGCAAAGCCAAGGTCATCCTCTGCTCTCACCTGGGCCGTCCCAAGGGCAAACCGGTCGCCAGCATGAGCCTGCGCCCCGTGGTTGACAGACTCCGCGAACTGCTCGACTCTGTCATTGGCGAAAACGAAAATGTTGCCTTTGCCCCCGACTGTGTCGGCGAGATCGCCACCGAGATGGCCACTCAACTAGAATCCGGCCAGACCCTTCTGCTCGAAAACCTCCGCTTCCACGCCGAAGAAGAGGCCAACGATCCGGCATTCGCTAAAAAGCTCGCCAGTCTCTGCGAAATCTATGTGAACGATGCCTTCGGCAGCGCCCATCGCGCCCACGCTTCCACTGAAGGCATTACCCACTTCGTCAAGCAGTCCGCTGCCGGCCTGCTCATGGAGCGCGAACTCAACTATCTCGGTAAGGCCCTCAGCCAGCCGGACAAGCCTTTCGTCGCCATCATCGGCGGAGCCAAAGTCTCCGACAAAATCCAGGTCATCGACAACCTGCTGGAGATCGCCGACGCCATTATCATCGGCGGAGGCATGGCTTACACCTTCCTCAACGCGCAAGGCCAGACCACCGGCAAATCTCTGGTCGAAACCGACAAGATCGATATCGCCAAAGCCGCGCTCGAAAAAGCCAGCGCCAAAGGCGTGCGGTTTCTCCTGCCCGTCGACCACGTCCTCGCCGACAAGTTTGCGCACGACGCCAAAACGCAGGTCCACGAAGGAACCGAACCCTTCCATGCGGATTTCATGGCGCTCGACATCGGCCCCAAGTCGATCACGCTCTTCGAAGCCGAGATCGCCGACGCTCGCACCATTATCTGGAACGGTCCCATGGGCGTATTCGAGATGCCGGCGTTCGCCAAGGGAACCAATGCGATCGCCAATTGTGTAGCTCGTAATAGCGACGCCATCACCATTGTCGGCGGCGGAGACTCCGTAGCGGCAGTCAAGCAATCCGGCGTCGCCCCACGCATCACCCACATCTCCACCGGCGGAGGAGCCAGCCTCGAATACCTCGAAGGCAAAATCCTGCCCGGCGTCGCCGCATTGACCGACAAAAACTAAAATTCATCGCACTCGGAACGGTCACCTTGAATAGAAACCCGAGGCTGACCTTTCGAATCGGTGAGATCGGTGCGAATCGGTGTTAAGCATTTCCCCACTTCTCCAACACATGAAAGACTGATTTAACTATGCGCAAGCCACTGATCGCCGCCAACTGGAAGATGTACAAGACTCCTTCTGAGTCCACCGCCTTCATCGATACATTCCTTCCGCTCGTCACAAATCAGCAGAAGACCGAAATTGTCCTCTGCCCTCCAATGATCTGCTTGGCTGCAAGCATCGCCGCCACTAAGGGAACGCAGGTGCACATCGGGGCGCAGACGATGGACTGGCACGACAACGGAGCCTACACCGGCGAAACCTCGCCCGTCATGCTCAATGCCATCGGCGTCACACACGTTCTCATCGGTCACAGCGAGCGCCGCCAGTACTTTAACGAGACCGACGAGACCGTCAACCTCAAGCTCAAATCCGCTCTCGCCCACAATCTCGTTCCTATTGTCTGCGTAGGCGAACACCAGGCCGAGCGCGAATCGGGCCGCACCAATGACGTCCTCAAGCAGCAGATCGCAGTCGGGCTGAAAGACATCGATCCCGCCGCCGCGGCTCCGCTGGTCATCGCCTACGAGCCCGTCTGGGCCATCGGAACCGGCCTCACCGCCACGCCGCAGATCGCGGACGAAGCCCATCAATTCATCCGCTCCCAGATCGCTGAAGTCCTCAGCCCCGCCGTAGCCGCCAGCACGCGCATCCTCTACGGCGGTTCGGTCAAGCCGGACAACGCAGGCAGCCTCTGCTGTCTCGATGATATCGACGGCGCGCTCGTCGGCGGAGCCAGCCTCGATCCCACCAGCTTTGCTCAGATCGTCATCAACTCCGCTCTTTAGCAAAAAGATGCCGCGCGGACTCGTCCAGTCCGCGCGGCATCTCAGCTTCCCTGTTCCCTGTTTACCGCACCACTCCTGCCTGGTCCATCGGCCAGTACACAAAAGCAGCTTTTCCATAGATCAGGTTTCGGTCTACCGGCCCAAAGTCCCTGCTGTCGCTGGAAATCGAGCGATGGTCGCCCATCACAAAATATTGATGCGGCGGGATGATCTCTTCAGGCTGAGAGCGTTCATCGGCAAACCGCGCGGGCACATATTTCTCCGCCACACGATGGCCGTTCACATAGACCTCTCCGTGGGAGATCCGCAGGTCGTCTCCGGGCAGTGCGATCACCCGTTTGATATAGCTCTTCGAGTGATCATGCGGATAAAGGAACACCACCACATCGCCGCGATGGATGTCCTCGACCCGATAAACCATCTTATTAATGAAGAGTCTGTCCTGGTCCTTCAGCATCGGAAGCATGCTGGTGCCTTCCACCCGCACCGGCTGATAAAGAAAAATAATGATGAATGCAGAAACCGCTACGGAGATGACCATGTCCCGCATCCAGGAGGTCAATCCACCCTTCGGGGGCTGCTTCACAGATTTTTCACTGTCATCCAGGTTCGGTTCCTGTTCGCCGCTTTCCACGTATTCCGCTCCTCAATCGTTTAGACGCGCCAATTACGCTCTGGTATTACTGGCCATTGGCCTCGTATTCAGGCAAACAAACGAGCTCTAAGTGCATCTTACCTTTTTACCGCTACTCGATGGATAAGCAGTTCAAAACCAACCTTTCTTCCCGCAGCAAAGGGGTTGGGACTAGAATTGAAGATAAGCGCAAGAATCCTTGCACCAGGAATTTTATGGCTACCATCACGATGCTTGAGCAGGCCCCCACTCCAAAACCCGAAAACCGTGCTCCCCTGGAGTTTCATGCCCTCGTCACGGAGACGGCAAATGTCGCCTCAGAAGGATTGGACACCAAATCCGCCCTTGAGATTGCGCGCATCATCAACCACGAGGATGCCAAGATTGCTGCGGCAGTTAAGAAAGCTCTGCCGGAGATAGCTATCGTCATCGACACGGTTGCACGATCACTCCGCGACGGCGGTCGCCTCATCTACGTGGGCGCTGGTTCCAGCGGACGTATCGCCGCTCTCGATGCATCTGAGTGCCCGCCAACTTATTCCACCTCGCCTTCGCAGGTGCAATACATTATGGCCGGTGGTCCCAAGGCCCTCGCTTCTGCCTCGGACGTGAATGAGGACTCGCCTGAAATCGGCCAGCGCGACATTGCCCGCCGCCGACCCACCCGCAAGGACATCGTTGTCGGCGTCTCCGCCAGCGGCCGCACACCCTACGTTGTTGGCGCCGTCGAGTACGCGCGCGCGCGTGGTGCAAAGACCGCTGCCATCACCTGCAACCTCAATACCCCTCTCGCCGATGTCGCCGATACCACCATCATCGCCGAGGTTGGCCCAGAGGTCCTCTCCGGCAGCACCCGCATGAAGTCGGCCACCGCACAGAAGATGATCCTCAACATGATCACCACCGGAGCCATGACACGGCTTGGCTATGTCTACGACAATCTGATGGTCAACGTGCACATGAAGAATGCGAAGCTGGTGGAACGTGGAATTCGCGTCCTGATGAAGGTCTGCGAGATCGACCGCGATACCGCCATCCGCACCATCAAATCTGCGGGGAAATCGATTCCCATCGCGGTCGTCATGCTGAAGGCCAATGTGGACAAGATGGAAGCAGTGCGCCGCCTGTCCAAATCGGACGGCAATGTCCGCCTGGCCATCGATGACTCCCGTCTGGAGCTTTAATCTCCCGCGCATCCAGGTAAATGTGGATTTCTAAAACGAAATCCGCGCACTCACCTGGATCTCTCTTCCCGGAGTAGTTGTTTCGGTGATCGAACCGAATCCAGCCGTGTTTACAAACCGGTTCGGCGTCCCATAATTTGTATGGTTCAGAGCATTGAAGAACTCGCCGCGCGTCTCCAGCCGCAGCATCTCGCCCAGAGCAAAGCTGCGGACCACGCTGACATCCATTGTCTCCAGTCCCGGACCCGCGACTGAATTTCTGGAAGTGTTGCCGAATGTATAGGCCGGCGGAGCCGCAAACGCTGCCGGATTGAACCAGTGCGTCGCATTTCTGGTTCCCGGCCCAAAGACCTGTTTGCCCGTGACATTGGCCCGTATGGGATTTTCGCCGAGCGCTGTTCCTGCATTTGCGGTGTCGCCGAAGACCGAGATCGTCAGCGGAAGCCCGCTCTGGACCTGAAAGATTGCCGAAGCGCGCCAGTCCGCCGTCAAGGCCCGAGTCAACCGGCTGCGCTCCCAGGCTGGCATATCGTAAACCGCACTGAGTGCGAGGCGGTTTCTTACATCACACGCTGGCCCCTTTTCCGCTGCGAGATCGTTATTGTTCTGCGGAATCGCGGCCTCGAACATTGGCGAACGGAAGTCCGGAGCATTCGACAGACTCTTCGACCAGGTATAGTTCGCCAGGAAACTCAGCCCTTTGGCCGCACGCCGCCGCACATTCACATAGCCTGCGTCGTACCAACTCTGTGCTGAATTCTCCAGCAGATTGATCGTGCTCACGCCAAATGTGGTGCTCGCCACTGTCACATTGGACGGAATTACCGAATTGGGAACAAAGCTGATCTGTTTGAATGGCCGCCGCGGCTGAATCGCTCCCGGTCCTGGCTGCGCATTATTGATCAGGTGCGAACGCTGCAGATGCAATCCAGCCGAGCCGAGGTAGCCAACCTCGATCACCGTGCTGGTGCCGAGGCTCTGCTCCACCGAAGCACTCCATTGCTGGATGTACTGTGGCGACGGATGCGTTTCCATTGCCGTAAAACTGACCACGGTCTTGCCCAGCACCGCCGGTGCAAAATCGAAGCCATTGATTGATGGGGTGAAGTTATCGCTCTGATTGGTTTCAGGAAAGGTATACGGCACATTGTGCCGCTGGTTGCACCAGGTGTTCATATCCACCGGCGTATAGAAGATCCCATAGGCCGCGTGCAGAACCAATCCCCTTCCGGGCACATTATGAGAGATGCCAAGGCGCGGTGCGAAATTTGTCCTATTCGGATACATCAGTCCCTTCGGCATTCCATTCTGCCCACCGATAAACACACTGGGCCTTCCATCGGTAGCGAAGGTCAGATTGCTATTGGTGTATCGCCTGTCGATCAGCGCGCTCATGTACTCATAACGCACGCCATAATCGAGAGTGGTGTTCGTCGCCAGCCGGAAAGTGTCCTGCACATATCCATCGGCATACCACTGGCTCAGGTTCATCTGCGGAATGCCCGCCTGCCGCTGACGAACCGCAGGCAACCCGAGCAGAAAGCTGGCCAGCGCCGAGCCGGTGCCATCGTTGGCTCCAATATCCGTCGTAAAGCCATTGGTAAATTGATAAAATCCGCGGTTTTGAAAAAATCCCCACATAGGCCAGATAAACCGCTGATAAACTCCGCCAAACTTCAGGCTATGTCTTCCCAGCAGCCAGGTCAGCGTGTCGCGGCCCTCTACCAGCGTGTCCCACGAGTGCATCGGTGTCGCCGAAAAGCTGTCTCCAATCGGCGAGTAACCCTGCACCGCGAAATAAGGCGCTCCCCAGGCCGCTGGTCCGCCATACCCGATTCCAGCAATCCCCAGCTCACCGGTGATGTCATTCTTATTCGCGCTCTCGGTTGTATGATTCATGCTCAGCCGCGACACCGCCACCGTCGCCACATTCAGCAGCGATGGTGTGAAGATATGGCTGTAGGATCCCATTCCCTGCTGCGAAAGATTGTCGTGGACATAGCCGAACCCCGGCAGGTTCTCGGGCATAAACCCATGCTCCCCGCCGGCACTGTATCGGGCAAACCCTGTATTGCTCGCGTTGAACTGGCGATCTAACCGCAATGTTCCTTGATCGGTGTAGTGGATCTCATTACGCACATCAAGATAGTTATTGGAGTCGTTGCCTGAGCCCACCACAGTCGGTTGTCCCATCATTGTCATACCGCCCATCATGCCCATCATCAGGTTTGGCTGCGGGACATATTTGGTCAGCATTGTGACGGCAACCGGACTCAAACGGCTCTGGGGAATGATGTTGTCCGGAAAGGGCTGACGCGTAAACTGTGGGTTCTGCTTACTCACCGGGAGTGCGGGGTTGTAGTTCGGATTTGCCACCGTGGTTGCCGGGTCATAAATTGTCACCCCACTCATGCTGAAGTCGCCGCTCGCCTCCTCCGGCGTAGCTACGGTCATGGTCATCGTATCGGCTTGAACATGGCGGAGCGCCTCATAGTTCACAAAGAAGAACGTCTTCTTCCCCGGCAATATGGGGCCGCCTAGCGAGCCGCCAAAGTTGTTCTGCACCAGGTGATTCGTTCCGCCCATTTCGTTGAAAGAGTGGGCATCCATCGCACCGTTGCGAAGAAATTCGTAAGCGGTTCCGTGCAGCCGCGTCCCTCCTGAGCGGGTGATGATATTCACCTGACCTCCACCTGCGCCGCCCATCTCCGCCGAGTAGCTTCCAATCTGCACCTGAAATTCCTGCACAGCGTCGGGTGACGCGCTGAAGTTCTGCGTATTAAAGGTCGGGTCAGTGTTGGTCGCACCGTCCAGCAGAAAATAATTCGAATTCGGCCGGTTGCCTCCTACACTGATTGCGGACCGCTGCCCCGGCCGCCAATACAGTGGATTCATATCTCCTGTCTGCGCGCCGTGGCTGATATGCGCGCCCGGTACCGTGAGCATCAGGTCGATCAGCATTCTCCCGTTCAGCGGCAGTTGCGCGACCGCCCGCTGATCTACCACCTCGCCGACACTTGCATCCGCCGTCTTCAATAGTTCCGCCGCTGCCACGGCCGTTACTGTTTGGCTATCCGGACCGACTACCAGCCCCACGTCCAATGTTGCCTGTTGGCCAACCTCAAGCTGTAGCGAACGCCGTGTCATCGCAAATCCCTGGCTTTTTGCTTCCAGAAGGTAAGATCCCGGTAATAGCCCTCCCGCTTCATAAATTCCCTGCTCATTCGCCGTGATGTCCCGGACCTCCCCGGTCCTGACGGAAGTCAGCTTCACAACTGCGTGAGGAATTGCAAGATGTTGAGGATCGGTCACCACGCCACGCAGAACTGCATAGTTCGTCTGCGCGGCGGCAAATGGAATGACACAAACCACAATACTCAGAATTGGCAACAGCCAAGTGCGTCTCATAAGTCTCCTGAACTAAATACAGGCCGCCACACTCTCTACGGAGTGGGTCCAAGCTTCCATCGATCGCACAAGGGGTATTAACTTGTTGTGCGAACATTCAATTCTCAGTAGTTTTCGTGAACTGCAAGATGCTACCCGCCCGCCGGTCGCTTTGACATCCAGCCAAAGCATGATTTCCGCTTCCATCTTTCGATCTATTCCGAATTTCGCTCTAAAGCTGGGACAGGTGGGAATCGGGGCCGCAGCTGAATCGGGTCTTCTGAGCTTGAATAGCGCCGCTGCACCAATCTCAATACTCATTTCCTCGTTACTGTTCCGTAAACTGTAACTATGGATAAGTTTGTTGTACGCGGCGGTAATCCCCTATTAGGCACTATCAAAGTCTCCGGAGCCAAGAACTCCGCATTGCCATGCATGGCCGCCGCCATCCTCACCGAGGATGAGGTCATTCTTGAGAATATTCCCCAGGTCAGGGATATCGAGACGGAGCGCAAGCTTCTCGCCAGCATGGGCGCCGAGGTCGAGCTGGGATACGGACGCGCGCAGCACCGCACCCGCATCCGTTGCGCCGTTCTCTCCGATCCGGTGGCCAAATACGAAATTGTGAAAACCATGCGTGCCAGTTCGCTTGTACTCGGCCCGCTGGTTGCCAGAACAGGGATCGCGCGCGTCGCCATGCCCGGCGGCTGCGCGATCGGCGG
>Ga0207678_10005270_pt1 | contig 11579 bp, 8 predicted proteins | sample KBSC63metaG_FD_184319 | JGI IMG/M metagenome (GOLD analysis project Ga0207678, IMG submission 184319) | Corn rhizosphere microbial communities from Kellogg Biological Station, Michigan, USA - KBS C6-3 metaG (SPAdes) (version 2) | ecosystem: Host-associated > Plants > Roots > Rhizosphere > Soil ... | reverse complement strand
GGGATGCCGCCGCTCGCCGCGTCTCCCGTACGCTGAATCTCGTACATCCCGCGCTCGGCGGTGAAGATCGGCCAGAGCCGCCCGCGGCCGCTCTGGTTGTCGTACGCGGCGCCGTCGTTGCGCTCGCCGTACCCGTCAAAGTCGTAGCGGAACCAGGCGTCGCCCTTGCCATCGAGGGTCTGCTTCAACGCAGCGTCGTATTCCGGCAGTGTATCCAGGACCGCGGGGTCATTCGCGGCCTTCACGCCCAAGCGCACCAGTTCGAGGAAGCCGCCGTCCACGACCTCGCGCTGGTCGTGCGGACCCGAGCCGTTGCCGATCTCCAGCACCGTCGGCTCGTCGGGGCCGTGCTCGGGATCGAAGCGCTCCAGGCCGCTGCCGCCGTCGTTGCGCGCCGCCGGGTTGAGCCGGATGAAGTACGAGCCGTTGCCGAGCGGCCCCGTGGTGGTGAAGGTCCAGCGCGTCACGTTCTGTTGAAAATAGTCGGCCGCTGTCAGATAGCGGCCCGCGGCCTCCAGGTCGCCGGCGAGCCGCGCAAACTCGGCCGCCGTCACCAGCCCGGCGATCTCCGCCGCGATCGTCGACGGCGAATAGCCGCTGCTCTCTTCCCAGCGCTCTTGCTGCGTCCACGGTGCCAAGCTCAGGATGTAGTCCGCGCTCGCGCGCAGCTTGGGCCACAGCGCCAAGAGCTCGCGCCGCGTCGCTTCGTCGCCGTGCTCGTACACGCGATACGCGAGCAGGATCGGCATCGCCTGCTCGTCGAGCTGCGTCTTGTTCCAGTTGGGAAAGCCATCCACGCGGGCGTTCTGCGGAAAGCGGCCCACCCGGCTGTAGCCCTCGGGGCAGTCGCTGGTTTTGGGACCTTCCTCCTGCTCGCCGCAGTCCTTGGTCTGCTGCAGCGTGCCGAACAGATAACTGACGGCGCTCCGGGCGGTGCGCAGGTCGCCCGCGGTGATCAGCGCGTTGGCGAACTTGAACAGATCCCGCGACCAGACGAGGTGATAGCCGCCGTTCTTGTCCGGCGCCGGTGGGTCTTCTGGCTTCTCCTCTCCCCAGGGGGTGCCGAAGGCGGCGATCATCGCGCCGTTCGATTTGTCCTGCACGGTCTGGAGCGACATCGCCGCCAGATAGTACGTGTCGTCGGCGCTGCCGCCCTGCTGATCCAGCGCGTCAGTGTAGGAGTGCCAGCCAGCGTCGTAGCTCGCCTGCAGCGCAGGGAGCTCCGAGTCCAGCACGCGCAGCGCCGTCTGGGTGGCCTCGGCTTCGCTCTCGCCGAAGCCGAGCACCACGTCGAAACTCACACTCGTGGCCCCCGGCTGCGAGCCGAGATCGATCCAGCCCAGCTGCGCCACATTGCCGGGCCCCGCCTCTGGATGAGCCCATTCCATGCCGAAATCGGGGTTCTTCCCGAGCAGATCGCTGCGGCCGTCGGAGACGCCCACAAAGCCGTTCGACAGCATCGGTAGGCCGTTGACTCGTACCCACGGGCGGCTGATGCCGAGCGCCGAGGCGCGGTTGGCTTCGGACGCGCTCAGCAGCTCACGACCTTCGGCCCTCAAGGTGCGCGAGCTGTCGTTCGCGCCGGCGTTCGCGAGCGCGGGGTCGTGAAACAGATAGACGTGGAAGTCGGAGAGCTGGTGACCGCCGAGCGCCTCGAAGCGCACGCGGGCCACGAGCGCGTCGCGCGCAGGGTCGGTGAACAGGTCTTCGCTGAGCCGCCAGCCGTGGTCGGGGTTGCCCGTGATCGTGCGCCAGCGCATCGAGCGCGGGTCGGGGCGCGTCGCCGTGTACGGCTCGAGCCGCTGCTCATCGACGAAGGTCTGCTGGCTGTCGCCCACGAGGAACCCGAGCTCCAGCGTCTGCACCTCGTCCAGCGTGGGGTAGAACACCTCGGTCACGGCCCCCGCATGGCCCGTGAAATACACGCGCGAGCTTCCGCCCAGCGCCGTGCCGATCAATGACTTCTGTGCGGAGGGGCGCAGCGCGGTGACGCCGGGCGCGCCCGGTGCGCTGCCCAGCGCAGGTGCCCCTGCCAGCGCTGATGGATCGGGGCTCGCCGGCAGGCTGGCGCGCGGCGCTGTGCAGCCCGCCAACAGCGCGGCTGCGCCGAGCGCTCGCCAGCCGACACTGAGCACCGCGTCCGAACCCGCCATCCTCCAGTTCTAGTTTCCGCCCCGGAGGCCCGCTCGCGCGAGCCACCCCGGCGTGCGTTCTGCCCCGTGCCCAGGGACGCTTCGTCTTCTCGGCGGTGGTGGTGAAAGGGCACGGCCGTGCGCCCCGGCGGCAAGCGCATGTAGTTCACGCCGAGGCTGCCGCCGCGCGGGCGCATGGAAGGGGTGAGCGGCTTGTAGCTCGCGCCCCAGTGGGCGCCCTGGGTGCGCGTCATCGCCTCGACCGCGTCGATGTTCACGACGATGGGGAGTGTGTCGGTCATGTACTCGAGATACCTGGATGGGGCTGGCGGGGTACCGGGTTCCATGCTCAGCTCCTGAAGACGGCGCCGCAAATCTCCACAGCCCTCAGCGAAGCATGGCCGCCTCGACCCCTCCCCTGCCTCAGCGCGAACGGCTGAAACGCCTGTTCGTCGAATATGGCGTGCTGGGCATCGCCGTGCACTACGCGATCTACGTGCTGGTCTTGCTTGGTTTCGTGCTGGTGCTACTCGCGCGGGAGCCCGCTGTCGAGTTGCTCAGCGTGCGGACCCTCGGGGTACTGGCCGCGGCCTACGTGGCGAACAAACTCACCATGCCCTTGCGCCTGCTCGGCACGCTCACGCTCACGCCCTTGCTTCGCTCACTGTGGCGGCGGCGCAAGCCGGCACCCTGCGACGTCCCGCCGAACGAGGCCTCCTAGCGGGGATGGCAGCGCTGGAGCAGATCATCGCAGCGGAGCTGGCGAGCTGGAGCCAGCGTCCGGTGGAGCACGCGATCTTCGGGCACGCCGACCCAGCCCGCATCGCGCGCGAGCTCGAGCGCTGCGGCGCGCAATTGTCGCCTACACGGCGCGCTGCGGCCACGCCTTTGGCAAGCGCGAACGAGACCAGCCCGGCACGTTTCACGAGCTGCTGGCGCGGCACGGTGAGGGGCTGCTCGCGCTTTGAGGAAGCGGTCAGGGGCGCCGGCAAACGTTTACGAGTTGGTCGGGCGCGTGTAGGAATGGAAAGCGCATGTCTTCGCCGATGCTGCGCAAGCCCGTGTTCGCCTGGGCCATGTACGATTGGGCCAACTCGGCCTTCGCCACCACCGTGATGGCGGGGTTCTTCCCGGTCTTCTTCAAACAGTACTGGAGCGCCGGCACCGAGCCCACGGTGAGCACCTTCCGGCTCGGCCTGGGCAACGGCATCGCCAGCTTCGCCATCGCCCTGGTCGCGCCGCTGCTCGGGGCCATCGCGGATCGCGGCGGGGCGCGGGTGCGCATGCTGGCGTTCTTCACCCTGCTCGGCTCGGTGATGACAGCGGCGCTGTACTGGGTCGCCAAGGGCGATTGGCCGGCGGCGGTGCTGGTCTATGCGCTCGCATCCGTGGGTTTCTCCGGCGGCTCCACCTTCTGCGACTCGCTGATGACGGACGTCTCCGAGCCGCGCGAGTTCGACACGGTGTCCGCCTACGGCTTTTCCCTGGGCTACCTGGGCGGTGGCTTGCTGTTCGCGGTCAACGTGGTGATGACGCTGAAGCCGGAGCTGTTCGGCCTGGACGGCGCGGCGGCGGCGGTGCGCGTCTCCTTCCTGAGCGTCGGGGTCTGGTGGGCCGTCTTCACCTTGCCGCTCTTGTTCTGGGTGAAAGAGCAAAATCCGCCGCGCCCGCTGGCGGTGGGCACGGCGCTGCGCACGGGCTGGAGCGAGCTCGTCAGCACCGTGAAACACGTACGCCAGTACCGCGCGCTCACGCTCTTTCTGGCCGCGTATTGGCTCTACATCGACGGCGTCAACACCGTGATCAAGATGGCCGTGGACTACGGGCTGGCGCTAGGGTTCGAGGCCAAGAGCTTGATCACCGCCCTGCTGCTGACGCAGTTCGTGGCCTTCCCCGCTGCCCTGGCCTTCGGCTGGATCGGCAATCGCTTCGGCACGCGCCGCGGCATTCAGCTGGCCATCATCGTGTATTTGGGGGTCACCGTCTGGGCTTGCTGGCTCGACAACGTCAAGGAGTTCTACGCCATGGCGGTGATCATCGGGCTCGTGCAGGGCGGCATCCAGAGCCTGAGCCGCTCCTTCTTCGGGCGGCTCGTGCCCGCGGAAAAGGCGGGCGAGTTCTTCGGCTTCTTCAACCTGATGGGGAAGTTCGCCGCCGTCGTGGGCCCGGTGCTGACGGGCGTGGTCGCGCTGCTGACGGGTAGCTCGCGGCTGGCCATCGGCTCTTTGGTGCTACTCTTTGCGGTCGGTGGCGCGCTCTTGATGCGCGTGCCGGATGGCGAGGCCGCCGCCGGTTGACGCGACGCGCGCAGGACCCGGGGGTGCGGGGTGTCCCCACGGAAGAGCTCGCGCGAAATCGCTGGGTTCCCGCGGAAAGAGGAAAAAGCGCCCGATTCACCGTGCAAAATCGCCCCTCTCGGGCACTTAGGTATCCCGAGTGCTCGCTGTTCTCTCTGGGGGCGTACTGGTAGACTGGAACCTTTTCCGTCCCCGCCCAGAGACGCGAGCGGACGCTGCCGAAGACCGATGCGACCGCGGATCGCGAATTGCATGACAGCCGGAAACGATGCTACGCGAAGAAACACGCGGGTGGCGGCGGGCCACCATTGAAAGGAAATTCATGGTGGGCTCGGTCGCGCGTCGGTGTCGGGTCCTAGTAGGCGAAGCCCGAAGTCCGCGCCGGGTTTCGACCCATGTAGAGGAAGTACCGAGCACATGCGAGGGCCGTTGCCGGGTTTTCCCCGGGCCCTCACCCCGCGCAGCGGGGCCCGGGGGAAACCCGGCACGGACTTCGGGTGCGAGGTACTGGTGCTGACTCGCTCACTGATCACGGTGCTGAGTCTGGGCGCCCTGGACCTGTTGGCGTTCGGCTGCTCGGGGGACGCGGAAGTGACGACGGAGCTGCCGCCGGGGGTACCCAACGGTCTACGAGCCGCCGGCTCGAGCGCTCCCAGCTCCGCAGCGTCGTCCGCTGGTAACCGCGGGGGTGAGTCAGCGCGTAACTCCGACGAAACCCCGCTGGCGCCGTCCGGTGGTGAAACACGGGGCCCGCTCGAGCTCGGTGGAGCGGAGAGCCCAGAGGTCGCGCTGCAGGCACTGGACGTGCCGAGCGGAGACTACTGCGCGGCCGTCGCCGACTGGGACCCGGCTTGGATTCAGTTCGAGGAGGAGGTGCTGCTGCTCGTCAACGAAGCGCGCTCTCAACCGGCGGACTGTGGATCGGAGGGCCACTTCGCAGCCGCGGGACCCGTGGGCATGGATCAAGTGCTGCGCTGCTCCGCACGCTTGCAGTCGCTCGACATGTTCGAGCGTCATTTCTTCGGGCACACCAACCCCGACGGGCTCGACCCGTTCGAGCGCATGGCGGCCGCCGGCTTTCACGGCGCTGGCGCGGGCGAGAACATCGCGGTCGGTCAGACGAGCCCCGAGCAGGTGATGCGCAGCTGGATGGAGAGCGACGGGCACTGCGCCAACGTCATGCGGCCGAAGTTCGCGCTGCTCGGCGTGGGCTACCACCCAGGCGCGGGCGGGCGCGGCCTCGGGAGCAACTTCTGGACTCAAAATTTCGGCGCGCCGGCCGCGCACAGCTGCACTTCGAACTGTCGTTGATGCCGGGGGAGGGCCTCAGGGACACGTCGTGGGAGTCAAGGTGACTCCCGACGCACCGCACAGCGCTTCGGGGCCTTGCCCGAAGTGCTCCATGTAGAAGCTGCTGAGCGCGTCCGCATCAAAACAGTCCGCCTTCTGAAGAAAGCCCCAGGCGCTCGCAGCCCAGCGCGCATCGAGGCTCGGTGATGGAACCAGCACAGCGCGGCGCGGTGTGGGCAGGCCCGCGCACAGCGGGTCGAGCGGCAGCGCGTTGATCATCGCCTCCGCCCGCGCCACCTCATCCGCGCAGCCGTCGGGGCAGTTGTACCAATACACCACCGCACCATGTTCCAGGCAGTGCACCAGAAAGCCATCGGGCACCGCGAAGTCGTAGCTCTGGTACGCGGCCCACACGCCGTAGTGGTTGCCGCCGCTCGGCGGGTTGCTGTCGTAGGGGATGTCGCTGCACATCGCGAGATGGGTCGCTGACGCGGGCGGGTGCGTCTCGCTGATCTGCTGGCAAGCGCCCGCGCCGCCACCGCCGGCTCCCCCCGCCTGCGCGCCCGACCCTGCCGAGCCTGAGGCGCCCCCGTTGCCGGCAGAGCCGCCAGAGCCGGTAGAGCCCGACATGCCGCTGCTCCCGGCATTGCCATCGTCGCCGGACGCACCCGCGCTTTCGTCAGGCGCTTTCGCATCGCCGGAGCCGCAAGCGGGCAGTCCTGGGGTTGCCAGGAGCGCCACGGTGACGAGCCCCCACGAACGAAAACGAGCAGTGTTCAAATTGCGAGCCATGTTGCCAGGGAGAGGAAGGTGCCCATGCTGACCACGTCGGTAGCGGTGGTGAGAAAGATGCTGGAGGCCGTGGCGGGGTCCGCGCCGGCGCGGCGTAGTATCATGGGCACCACCGCGCCGGCCATGCCGCTCACGAGGCAGCTGCAGGTCATGGCGATGAGCACCACGAAGCCCAGCTGTGCGGCCGCCGGGTTGCCCTGCGAGCGCGCCAGCAGCCACATGCCCAGCCCGGCTGTGATGCCCACCAGCGCGCCGTTCAACACGCCGAGCAGCGCCTCCTTGCCGACCACCGCGGCGGCGCGCCCCGGTTGCAGCTCACCGAGCGTGATCCCGCGCAGCGCGACCGCCAGCGCCTGACAGCCGGTGTTGCCGGACTGCCCCGCGAGCACCGGCAAGAACACCGACAGGATCACCATGTGGTCGAGCGTACCTTGAAATGCGCTCACCACCGCCGCGGCGATGAAGGCCGTGAGCAGGTTCAGCTGCAGCCAGGGATGCCGAAACTTGAAGCAGCGCTTCCACGGCGTCGCCAGCCGCTCCTCGCGCTCGACGCCGACCATGGTACCGGCTTGCGCGCTCAGCTCGAACGCTTGATGCTCGAACAGCGTCTGGCCGCGCACCAAGCCGACCAGCTTGCCCGCGGCGTCGCACACCGGATACACGGGGAAGTGCCGCTTCAGCGCCTCGCGCATGGCTTCCGTGACGGTGAGCTCGGGGCGCAGGGAAAACGGCGAGCGCACCATCAGCTCGTCGATCGGCTGCTCTGGCGTCGCAAACAACAGTTCGCGGAATACCAGCACGCCGACCAGCACGCCCTGCTCGTCGACGACCCAGCCGTAGGTGACCAGCGCCTTCTTCACGATCGGTCGCAGCCACTCGATGATCTCGCGCACCGTCTGCTGCGGGTGAATCACCGCCAGCGGCGGATCCATCAACCTGCCGATGCTGTCCTCGGCATAGGCGTGGTTGCGCAGCCACTGATCGCGATACTCCGCGGGCGCCGCGTCGAGCACCGACTCGCGCCGCGGCGAGGGCATCGCCCACAGGATCGCATCCGCGCTCGACGGGTTCTGCTCCGCCAGTAGCCCGGCGATGGTCTGATCCGACTCTCGCGAGAGGATCTCGGTGGCTTCGCGTGCGCCGCGGTGCGCGAGCGCTTCATTCAGATTCAGGATCGAGCGCCCCGACGCATCGGTCGGCGCCACGCTGAAACGATTATCCACAGCCGGCATATATCGCGGGAACGTCCTCCGAGATCTGCGAAACGACCGCTTCGCGCGCGCGCATCAGCGCGCCCACATCGTCCCCGTATCTGCGCCTCGCGCTGGGCTGCGCACGCCGCGGGCGGCCTTCAGGAGGATCAGGTCGGTCGCTGTCTCCTATAATGTAACGGCCGCTACTTTTTTGGACTAGGCACAGCTGCCCTTCGCGACCAGAATCGCCGCGGTCCCCAGGGGATCGTCGAGTCTTTACCTCTCACTGTCGAGGATTTGCATGCATATCGGACGCTTTTCCATTCTGGCTCTCGCGCTCTCGGCCCTCGCTTGCGGCGCGAGCACGCCGCCGCCGCCCGCCGAGAGTCCTGCCGCCGCGCCGCCTGCCGAGCCGCCCGCGGCGAAGCTGAGCGTGGAGGTCATCACGGCTTCTCCCGAGGGCTTTCTGGTCACCTCCACGCTCGTCTCGGGCGAACATGACGCCGTCCTGATCGACGCGCAGTTCACGCTCGCTGATGCCAAGGCCGTCGCCGCCAAGGTGCAGGCGAGCGGCAAGAAACTCACCACCGTCTACGTGACGCATGGCCACCCCGATCATTACTTCGGCTTCGTGGCGTTGAAGGAGGCGTTCCCCGACGCCAAGCTGGTGGCCTTGCCCGCCACCATCGCGGAGATCGAGAAGACCTGGGAGGCCAAGGTGAAACAGTGGAAGCCGCTCTACAAGGACGGCATCACCGACCACCCGGCGATCCCGGAGCCGCTCGCGGGCAACAGCCTGGAGCTGGAGGGTGAAAAGCTGGAGATCGTGGGCGCGCAACAGGGCGATGAGACGGACAACAGCTACGTCTGGCTTCCGTCGATCAGCACGCTGATCGCCGGGGACATCGTCTACGATCAGGTCTTTCCCTGGACCGCGGAGACCTCGCCCGATCAGCGCGGCGCGTGGTCGGGCACGCTCGACAAGCTGAAGGGGCTGGGCGCCAAGGTGGTGGTGCCCGGGCACCAGAAGCCGGAGCAGAAGCAGGAGCCCGGCAATCTGGAGTTCACGCAGGGCTATCTGAAGGCGTACGACGCGGCCCTGGCCAGCTCGAAGACGCCGGAAGAGCTGCAGGGCAAGCTGAAGGCGCAGTATCCGCAGGCCGCCCTGGACGTGATCCTGAAGATCGGCTCCGAAGCGTCGCTGAAGCCGGCGGCCAAGACTGCCAAGAAGTAGCCGGCGAAGAAGGAGCAGGCGTTAGGGCTCGCTGTCGAGCAGCAGCACCGGGACGCTCGGGCGAGCCACACTGCTGGGTTGCTCGCTCGGGCGTTGCCGGCGGGCGAGCGCCCAGCAAGCGGCGCCCAGCGCGCACCAGCAGAGCTCTCGGGTGCGCTTGGCGAGGCAGAAGGCCGCGCCCACGCCCAGCGCGCCCGGGATGCCCAGCGCCGTGAAGGCCGCTACGTAGCCGGCGTCCTGCACGCCGAGCCCCGCGGGCGTGAGCGGCAAGAGCGAGCGGCAAGAGGCCACCATTGCCTCGATGTAGAACGCGGTGGTGAGCGGCACGTCGACGTGCAGCAGCTTCAAGATCAGCCACACCTCGACTCCCTCCAGCACCCACACGGCGAGGTAGGACAAGGCCGGGATCAGCAGCTGCTTGCGTGGCGCCGCGAACACGCGCGACAGCTGCGCGTCGGTGCGAGTGAAGTACGCTTCCGCGCGCTGCACGCGCTGGCAGAAGCGCGCCGGCACGATGTTGGCCAGGCGCTGGAACAGCACGCCCGCCAGGCGCCCGCCGCCGAGCGCCGTGAGCACGAACAGCCCGAAGCTGATCAGCACCACACTGAGCAGCGCGCTCAGCACGACCAGCCAGGGCCCGCCCAGCCAGTGCTGCGAGAGCTGGCTCGCGGCGCGCGGCGCGAGCAGCAGCGCGAGCCCGATCCAGACGCCTTCGGAGATGATCAGCAGCGTCTTGCGGCCGGTGACTGCAGCGATGCTGCTGGCGAGGCGGGCGCGATTGCCGCCGCTCAGCAGCCAGGGGCGCAGCGACTCACCGACGAGGAAGCCCATGGGCAACGCCAGGGTCGAGGCCTCGCCCGCGACCTGCGACTGGAACATGCGCGCGAAGCGCGGCGGCGGCTCCAGACGCCGAAACAGCAGCTGGCAGGCGCGTGCATCAGCGAGCTGGGCCAGGCAAAACGGCAGCGGCACCAGAGCCAGCGACGGCCCCGCCGCGCTCAGCAACTGTGTGACGGCCGCCAGCGACACGTCGCGGAAGGCGAGCCACAAGCAAACGCCGACCACGGCGAGTGCGAGAACGGTGAATGCGCGACCTCGGGTGGAGCCCGAAGGCGGCTGATCGTTACAACGCACGGATTTAGAGTATCACGGAGCCGCATGGCAGCGGGTCGGCGCTGATGAAAACATGACGTGTCACGACCGACCGTGAGTGATCGTACCAAGCTGACTCAGTGATCAGCGCAGCATCACCCCGCCCGCGTCACCCCATCGGTCGCCACCGACCTCTTCACTGCTTGCACCAGCTCGCCACCGGCGTACGCGAGCGGCACTTTCCGCTGTGCAAGTGAGTGCGCTCGCTGTCTGAGCGGGTGCAGCCGACGCTTGCGCGATGCGCGCGGAAACGCGGCGCGCAGCGCGACACTTCGGGGACTGCACGGGCGTTTGCCATCGCAAAGCTGCGATAAAGTTCGGCCAGCGCCGCCTCCCTGCCGTTCGGCCGTCACGGAACGGGAACATGCTGGCTGCCCGTGAACATAGCAGTCATCTCTGATCTTCATCTCGGATCGGACGACGCAACGGACAGCTTCGGCCACGACGACGCCGAATTTTTGCGCTTCCTCGGCTTTCTGGAGGGCAACTTCGAGCGCATCGTGTTGCTCGGAGACATCTGGGAAACGCTGACCTCGCGCTGCCCCTGGGTGGCGCGACGAGCGATGGCGGAAACGCGCGAGCGACATCCCGAGATTGCGCGGCGCTTTCGGCGCCCGAGTTACACCTACATCCACGGCAATCACGACCTGATCGCGCGCGAGATGGATGGTGCGCCCGAGCAATGGTCGCTCGATGTGGACGGCAAGCGCTTTCTGTTCATGCACGGGCACGGACACGATCGGCTGATCCGCATGGCGCGGCACATCGTCGAGCTGGGCGTCTGCGTCGGCGGTTGGATCCGCAGAGCGGGTTGTCACGGGCTCTACCGGCACCTCGACCAGCTGGATCAGAAGCGCTCGGCGGTCTCCGCGCACGCCGAGACCTGCAGCTTTCAGGCGTGGGCGGTCGAAGAGGCCTTGCGTGCCAACGCCGACGTGGTGGTCACCGGACATACGCACGTGCCGACGGCCACCGAGCACGGGCCGCGCACGTTCCTCAACAGCGGTAGCTGCAGCCGCGGCCGGTTCACGTACCTGGCGCTGGAGACCCGCAAGGACGTGTACGGCGTACACCATGCGTGGTGACCACCTCGCGCCGGGTGGGCAGCCCTGTCAGTCGTTTGGCGCAGGATGCCACGACGCGCGGGCATCGAGCCGCAACCTCGGGGAAAAGTTCCGCGGGCCCTCGCATCCCGACACGGCACCGAGAATCCGGGTCAAAAGAAACTAGGGTAAAACACGCTCGGATCGAGCGTATTGGCGCGGCGTAACGCTTCGCGAGTGTGACGTTCGACGCGCGCGAACGTTTCCCAGCCCAGTTCCTTGACCGTTGACCAGGTGCCGCTGTCGAGCACCGTCTGGAGTCCGCATTCGTCGAAGGGACGGTCGCCGGCGTCCTCCGCCTCCACGATGCCGTCGCTGTAGACCACCAGCACCTCACCCGGCGCCAGGAACGTTCTCTGGACCGCGTACGTGGCGCGATCCCACAT
>Ga0207678_10005269_pt1 | contig 11580 bp, 10 predicted proteins | sample KBSC63metaG_FD_184319 | JGI IMG/M metagenome (GOLD analysis project Ga0207678, IMG submission 184319) | Corn rhizosphere microbial communities from Kellogg Biological Station, Michigan, USA - KBS C6-3 metaG (SPAdes) (version 2) | ecosystem: Host-associated > Plants > Roots > Rhizosphere > Soil ... | reverse complement strand
GAGGGCACCCTCGCGCACCGGTTGCCGGCCCTCGACGTCGAAGCCGACTCGGGTTTGCGCCGCGCCGTTCTCGAGTTCGGCGAGGATACGAAGCGCACCGGCGAAGCCGCCATCGGCGCGGCGGCGCTTGTTGATCGCGAAATTGAGCCCGGCCATGACCGGCGTCGTCTCAGCATCGATGTCATGGCCGTAAAGCGGAAGGCCCGCTTCGAGCCGCAGCGAATCGCGCGCGCCGAGGCCGATCGGCTTGGCGGCTTCGTGGGCGACAATCGCGTCGGCGAGATCGGCGGCTGCGGCGGCCGGCACCGAGATCTCATAGCCGTCCTCGCCGGTATAGCCCGAGCGGCTGATCCACAGATTGTGGCCCTGCCACGCGAAGGGGCCGCCCTGCATGAAGGTGAGATCGCCGACGCCCGGGATGATGGTTTCGAGGACCTCGGCCGCGCGCGGTCCCTGCAGCGCGAGGAGCGCGAGCTCCTTCATGTAATCGACGATCACCTCGCCGGGCAAACGGCGGCGCAGGTAATCGATGTCGCCGTCCTTGGTCGCGCCGTTGACGACCATGTAGAAATCGGCGCCGCGACGGGTAATCATCAAATCGTCGACGATCCCGCCGTTCTCTTCCAGCAGAAGCGAATATTTGGGCTTCATGTCGCCCAGCGCCTGGAGGTCGCCAGGGAGCAGCTTCTCGAGCGCCGAATCGGCGTCGCGACCGTGGATCAGCAGTTGGCCCATGTGGCTGACATCGAACAGGCCGGCATTCTCGCGGGTCCAGAGGTGCTCGGCGATGATTCCTTCGTACTGGACGGGCATTTCATAGCCGGCGAACGGGACCATTCGCCCGCCATGCTCCCGGTGCCAGGAATCTAGCGGAAGCTTGTCGAGCGTTGGCTGCTCGGTGCCGGCTCCGCCCTGCGGGTCGCCGCTATAGGGCGTGCCCCGCGCCTGGGTCTCGTCGGTCGGGCCGTTGTGGACTTCCTTGCTCATGGACGCTCCGCATCAGGTGACGACAGCCAACGCTCGAGCGAGCGCTTCGGCCATCGCCCCCGTCTGTCCCTAGCGCCTGAGAGCTTTACCCCTTCGGCGGCCCCCCTTCGCGTAAAGCTTCGGCGGGCTCTTTCCAGACTGTCTTGGCGTGCGCGGTCCCTGGGCCTGAGAGATTCCGGGGGCGGTTGCTCCTTCGGCGTCCGCCGTCGCCCAAAGGCTAAGGCGAAGCTCTCCCGCGTCACCATCCGGAAGCTTTTGGCCGCCGGTGACGGGCGCGCCTTGGCCCAGCCGGAAGAGCGAGTCAAACCGCTCAACGGGTCGCGTTGTAGCGGATCTGTTCCTGGGTCAGCTGGAAGCCGATCAGATGCTCGAAGGTCGCGTCGGCGACCGCCGCGCGGATCGCCGGATCGGACAGCGGGTCGATCGCCGCCTGGGGGTCGCCCGGCTTGCGTTCGCGCGTAATCGAGGCCCGGACGTTGGCGGGCAGAGTGGCCGCGCCGCGGTTGACCCGGACGGTCGTCTGAATCCGGGTCCAGGCGTGGATATCGCCGGCCGCGAAGTTTAGCGTCGCCTGCCCGACCTGCTTCGCCGCGACACTTGCGCCGCCGCGAAGAGCGACGTCGAAATAGGGCAGAACCACCTGGCGCGCCGGGCCGGCATCGCGGCGCAGCGCGACGATGGTGAAGGTCGCGGTCGAGACGACATCGTTGCCGGCGTCCTGGCAGGTCGAGCGGGCATCGGTGATGGACGCGGTGACGTCGATCGCGCGCGAATCCGTGCTTCCGGCCGGATTGAACAGGGTGATGTCGTTGGTGCCGCTCGGAACGCCCAGGATCGGGCAGGTGCTGCGCACCGCGAAGACGCCTTGCGTCTCCTCGTCGATGTCGCCGGTGTGGCGGCATCCGCCGAGCATGGTCAAGGCAAGCAGGGCGGTGAGGCGAAGCTTCACGAGTGCGGAATCCTTACAGGGCCGGAAAGTTGGTGAGCGCGTTCATAGGAAGGGCCTTCTATGCCTGCAAGCGAAGGCTTACATGGCTTTCCCGATGCTGAACCGACCGCCTCTCCGGATCCTGATCGCCGCGCCGCGCGGATTCTGCGCGGGCGTCGACCGCGCCATCCAGATCGTCGAGCTGGCGCTCGAACGGTTCGGCGCGCCGGTCTATGTCCGGCACGAAATCGTCCACAACCGCTTCGTCGTCGACCGGCTACGCGAACTGGGCGCCGTGTTTGTCGACGAGCTCGATGAAGTTCCGGATGATCGGCCCGTCGTTTTTTCGGCGCACGGCGTTCCCAAGTCGGTGCCCGCCGAGGCGCAAGGCCGCGGCCTCGCTTATGTCGATGCGACCTGCCCGCTCGTCTCCAAGGTCCACCGCCAGGCCGAGCGGCTGATCGCCGAGGGCCGGCACATATTGTTCATCGGCCACGCCGGCCACCCGGAAGTCATCGGCACGTTCGGGCAGGTGCCTCCTGCCTCGATCACATTGATCGAGACGGTCGAGGATGTGGCGACCATCCAGCCGGCGGACATGACCAACCTTGCCTTCCTCACCCAGACCACGCTGTCGGTCGATGACACGGCCGCGATCGTCGATGCGCTGAAGGCGCGCTTTCCCGAGATCCGCGCACCGCGCAGCGAGGACATCTGTTACGCGACGTCCAACCGTCAGGCCGCGGTCAAGGCGATCGCCCCCGAATGCGACAAGATGCTGGTGATCGGCGCTCCGAACAGCAGCAATTCGCAGCGCCTCGCCGAGGTCGCGGAGCGCCTCGGCGTGCCGTCGCGACTGATCGAGCGGGCGGCGAACATCGACTGGGAGTGGCTCGGCCATCCCTCCACGCTCGGCCTCACCGCCGGCGCCTCCGCGCCCGAGCTGCTCGTGCGCGAGGTCGTAGAGGCACTCAACGCCCGCTTCGAAGTGACCGAGGAGCAGGCGGATCACTCGCCCGAGCGCATGACCTTCAAGCTGCCGCGCGAGCTCGTTGTCTGACGTGAGCGAACTGCCGGAGGTCGAGATGTTCACCGACGGCGCGTGCCGCGGCAATCCCGGCCCGGGCGGCTGGGCCGTACTCTTGAGGACAGGCGCGAAGGAGCGCGAGGTCGTCGGCGGAGAACCGCTCACCACCAACAACCGCATGGAGCTGCTCGCCGCGATCCGCGGCCTCGAAGCGCTGACGCGCCCGTGCCGGGTGAAGCTCCACACCGACAGCATCTATGTCCGGGACGGAATGACCCGTTGGGTCCACAATTGGCAGCGCAACGGCTGGCGCACCTCGGACAAGAAACCGGTCAAGAACGCCGAGCTGTGGCAGGAGCTGATCGACGCCGCCGCGCGGCACCGCATCGACTGGCACTGGGTCAAAGGACACAGCGGCCATCCGGAGAACGACCGGGTCGATGCCCTGGCCTGCGCCGAAGCGGATCGCCAGCGGCTGACCGGGATTAGCAAAAGTTAACTTGGAAAATCCGCGTTTGCACTGTCTCTAGCGCGCCATCACCGACTCTTTCTGACCCTGTGGGGGGACGGTGGGGGGAGATCTGGCACGTGATCTCCCCCAATCCGCTAGCGAAGATGGAAGCGCGCGGGCGAGAAGATGGCGCTGTCGAGGTGCGCCACCCTCTCTTCCGGCGGCTCTTCCAACAGCAGTGACGCCGCGAGCTTCGCCGCCGCCGGCGAGGTCTGGATGCCGAAGCCGCCCTGTCCGGCGAACCAGAAGAATCCGGTCGCGCTAGGGTCGAAGCCGTAGACCGGCAGCCGGTCGGGAGCGAAGGTCCTGAGGCCCGCCCAGCTGCGCTCGACCCGTTCGACCGGCCAGTCGACGACCCCCTGGAAGCGCCGGATCGCGGTGGCGACGTCGATCTCTTCCGGAGCGGTGTCGCACGGATCACTGGCGATCTCGTCGTGCGGGCTCAGCCAGATCGACCGGTCGCCCTCTCCCTTGAAATAAAATCGTCCGCCGGAATCATTGATCAGCGGGAGCTCCTTCAGGCCAGATCTTCCGACGCGCAGCTGGACCATCGTCCGGCGCTTGGGCTCGAGGCCGAGTCGGCGAACGCCCGCGCACCGCGCGACATTGTCGGCCCAGGCCCCGGCGGCATTGACGAGCAGCGCGGCCTCGACCCGCGAGCCGTCGGCCAAGGTCAGGGCCCAACGCCCGCCGGCGTGGTCGGCCCGGACGAGCGCGGCGTTGGTTCTGACCACCCCTCCCGACCGGCGGAACCGGCGCAGGTAGGCGGCGTGGAGAGCGGCGACATCGATGTCCGCGCAGCCGGGTTCGAACAATGCCCGACCCCATTGTGGGCGCAGGCCGGGAAGCCATCGCTCGAGCTCGTCGCGCTCGACCCTCCGCGCCGGCACCCCCTCCGGCACCTCCGGCCAGTCGCCGTCCGAGAGATCGAGCGCTCCGCGGCGGAACAGGAAGCCACGGTCTGAAAATTCCTGCGGCGGCCGCTCCAGGAATGCGCCCGAAGCCAGCGTGAGCTTCGCGACCTCCGGTCCACCATAGCTTTCGAGGTAGAAGGCCGCCGAGCGCCCGGTCGCGTGATAGCCGCACTGATCCTCGGCCTCGACGATCAGGGTGCGCAGCTTGGCGGCGACTTCGGCGCCGAGGCTGGCGCCGGCGATTCCACCCCCGACGATGACAAGGTCGAAATCGCTCATCTTCTGCGCCGGTTACGAATTGGAAAGCTGCACCGTCTAGTGCTTGCCGCCATGTTCAATGCGCCCTTTACCGAAATTCTGCTTGCCTGCCTGGCTGCATTGCTGGTCGTCGCGGCAGTCGTCGACGTGCGCACGTTCACCATTTCGAATCGACTCAACCTCGCCGTCGCATGCCTAGCGCCGCTCTACTGGCTGTCGATCGCGCTCGCGCCCTGGCCGGGAATCGCCATCCAGCTCGCCGCGGGGGTGACCGTCTTCGCGGTCCTCGCCGGCGCCTTTTATGCCGGGATGATGGGCGGCGGCGACGTCAAGCTCGCGGCGGCGCTGGCGCTGTGGTTCCCGCCGCTGGTCACGATGAAGTTCCTGGTGTGGATGTCGATCGCGGGCGGTGTGCTGACGCTCGGACTGCTCGTCTGGCACCGCGCCCGGCGCCGCGATGGACGCCCGCAAATTCCGTACGGAGTCGCGATCGCATTCGGCGGTCTCGCGATTCTCGCCCAACGGTTTCTTAACCAATTTGCCTGATGTGTGTGACTGAACTGGGGACCCTTCAAGGGGAGGCGATCGCGCCATGAATGTAAAGAAGCTCGCTCTGCTCATTGGAGCTCTGGCCATTGCGGTAGTTACCGCGATCATGGCCAAGAACATGTTCGCTGGCGCCGGTGCGCAGCAGGCTGCCGCCGCGCCGGTCGTGCCTGTTGGGCCCAAGGTGCTCGTCGCCCGAAAGGCTCTGCCCGTAGGCACGATCATCGATGCCGAAAGCTTCACCTATCAGCCCTGGCCAAAGGAGCTGATGCAGAGCGCTTATTATATCGAGGGCTCGCCCGACAGCGACACCAAGACGATGCTCGGCACCGTCGTTCGCTATCCGATCACGGCCGGCCAGCCGGTCACTCGCGGCGCTCTCGTCGGACCGCAGGACCGTGGCTTCCTCGCCGCGGCGCTCGGCCCCGGAATGCGCGCCATCACGGTCCCCGTGAACGTGTCGACCGGCGTCGCCGGCTTCGTCTTCCCGGGCGACCATGTTGACATCGTTCTGACCCAGCAGGTCGAAGGCGGCGGCGACGGGCCGGCGCTCAAGGTCTCAGAAACGATCATCCGCAATGTGCGCGTGCTCGCCACCGACCAGCGCACGAGCGAGAAGGACAAGGACGGCAAGACCGAGGTCAAGACCTTCTCCAACGTGACCTTCGAGGTCACTCCGCGGATCGCCGAGAAGCTCGCCGTCTCGCAGAGCATGGGCACCTTGTCCCTGTCGTTGCGCTCGCTCGCCGACAATACGGCCGACCTCGAGCGGGCGGTCGCGGCCGGCGACATCAAGGTCCCGGCAAACGCCGATCCGGCTCAGGAAAAGCAGATGCTGCTGGCGATCGCCAATCGGCCGAGCGACAGCAACACGACCTATACCACGGGCGGTGACGTGTCGCGCTTCCAGCGCCGCAGCGTCCCGGCTCGCGCCGCCGACAAGGCGGACCAAGCATTCGGCGCACTGTCGAACCTTGCCAGCGCAATCCGCGGTGGGCCGGCTCCGGCCGCCCAAGGCGGAGCCCCGGCCTATTCGGGGCCGGTCGTCCGCGTCGCCCGCGGCAACAATGTCACCGTCGTTCCGGTGGGAGCTCGCTAAAATGAATAGTCGTAAAACCCTTCGCCGAGCGCGCCTCGGCACCGCCCTCGCGGCCCTGGCGATCGCCGTGGCTTCGGTCGGCGCCACTGCGCCCGCCATCGCCCAGCCCGCCGCGGCGCGACCGTCCGAGACGGTCAACCTTAGCCAGGGCACCGGCACTTTGGTGCGGCTGAATGATCCGATGAGCGACCTGTTCGTCGCTGACGACTCGATCGCCGACGTCCAGGTACGCTCCGCGAACCAGCTCTATATCTACGGCAAGAAGAGCGGCGAAACGACGGTCTATGCGACCGCGAAGTCTGGCCGCGTCGTCTATGCCGCGAACATTCGCGTCGGCAACAACATCAGCTCGGTCGGCGAGATGCTTCGCCTGGCGATGCCAGATGCGTCGGTCCAGGCGACGCCGATGAACAACCTCGTGCTGCTCACCGGCACCGTCGCCAATCCTGAGGACGTCGCCGAGGCGCAACGCCTGACCCAAGCCTATGTCGGCGAGGGCACGCAGGTCGTGACCCGGCTGCGCTCAGCAACCCCGCTTCAGGTGATGTTGAGGGTTCGGATCGCCGAAGTGAATCGGACGATGCTTAAGAAGATCGGGGTCAACCTGCTCAACCGCGACGTCGGTACCGGATCGATTTTCGGCATCGGCCGCGGCAATCCCGGCACGATCAACGTCGCCAAGGGCCCCGCCGACAAGATCACGGGCGTCACGCCCGAGACCGTTACGGGCGCGACTTTCAACAACATCCTCGGCGGCACGACGCTGGGCTTGTTCGGCCACATTCTCGGCACCGACCTGCTCGGCACGCTCGACCTGTTGCAGAATGACGGCCTGGTCAGCACGCTGGCAGAGCCGAACCTGACTGCTCTCTCCGGTGAAACCGCCAGCTTCCTCGCCGGCGGCGAGTTCCCGATCCCGGTCAGCCAGGGCAACAATGCCGTGACCATCGAGTATAAGCAGTATGGCGTTGGACTGGCGTTTACGCCGTTCGTCCTCGCCGACGGCAGGATCTCGATGCGAGTCCGGCCGGAAGTCAGCGAGCTCAGCGATGCCGGGTCCGTGAAGCTTGGCGGCTTCACCGTCCCGTCGCTGATCACGCGGCGCGCGGAAACGACGGTCGAGCTTGGCTCAGGCCAGTCGTTCATGCTCGCCGGGCTGCTTCAGAACCGGAACAACAACAGCATCGAAAAGGCACCCTTCCTGGGTGACCTTCCGATCCTCGGCGCGCTGTTCCGCTCGACCAGCTACCAGCGCGCGGAGTCCGAGCTGGTGATCGTCGTGACGCCTTACCTGGTCCGTCCGGTCTCCGGTCAGATCGCGCTTCCGACCGACGGCTATCGCGCCCCGACCGACGGCCAGCAAATGCTGCTGGGCCGGAATTTCTCGGGCGTCAGCGGACCCTCGGGTGTGGTTCCGTCGGCTGCAGTCGCCGCGCCGAACAGCCCGGCCGGCCCTGCTCCAGCTCCGGGCTTCAAGCTGTGACCCGCCGCTCTCTCATGAAGGATGCGTCCATGCGTTCGAAACTCCTCATCATCGCGCTGAGCTCGGCCGCTGCCGCTTGCGCCGGCCCGGCCCAGCAAGCCGACCGCGGAGTTGCCTCGGTCAACATCCCGGTCGTGACTCGCGCCGACTATGTGTTCGACGCGGTCGCGCCGGGCGGAGCGCTCGCTCCGGGCGAGTCCGAGCGGCTCGACGGCTGGTTCCGCGGCCTCGACCTCGGTTACGGCGACACGATTTACGTTGACGGCGCCTACACTCCAGCGGCTCGCGGCCAGGTTGCGCAGGTCGCAGGCCGCTATGGAATGCTGGTTTCGGCCGGCGCCCCGGTCAATCCGGGCGCGGTTCCCGCGGACTCGGTTCGCGTGGTCGTCAGCCGCAACCGGGCGGTCGTGCCGAACTGCCCGAACTGGAATCGCCCGGCATCGCCCGACTTCGAGAACCATTCGATGTCGAACTACGGCTGCGCGGTGAACAGCAACTTCGCCGCGATGGTCGCCAACCCCGTGGACCTGGTTCACGGCCGCGAAGGCAACGGCGTCGGCGATACGGCAACGGCGGCCAAGGCGGTCCAGCTTTATCGCTCTACCCCGCCGTCGGGCAGCAAGGGTCTTCAATCGGTCGATCCGAAAGGTGGCAATTAATGAACGCTCCGTTTCAGGCACGCGCGGGTCTGCGTGACCCATTCACCGCCTTCGTCTGCGACGACGCGACGGCCGACATGCTGCGGCCGGTGGCGGTCGAGCACGGCTGGTCGCCGGAGAAGGTCAACAAGGGCGGCTTGCGCAACGCAGTCCAGTCGCTGTCGGTGTCGGCCAGCCCAAACATCCTGTTCGTCGACCTCAGCGAGTCCGCAGACCCGCTCAACGACATCAATGCGCTCGCCGAAGTGTGCGAGCCGGGGACGATCGTCATCGCTTCGGGCGCGGTCAACGACGTGCGCCTCTATCGCGACCTCGTCGCCAGCGGCATCCACGATTACCTGCTGAAGCCGTTCACGGTCGACCAGTTGCGCGATACTTTCGCGCACGCCCAGACGATCCTGTCCGGCCCGCGCGGCGAGGTCCAGGCTGACAAGCCCCACGTGATGGCCGCCGTAATCGGCGTCCGCGGCGGCGTCGGCGCCTCGACCATCGCGACTTCGCTCGCCTGGCTGCTGGGCGAGAAGGCTCGCCGCTCGACCGCCCTCCTCGACCTTGACGTGCACTTCGGCACGGGCGCGCTTGCGCTCGACCTCGAGCCGGGCCGCGGCCTGACCGACGCGATCGAGAACCCGAGCCGCATCGACGGCCTGTTCATCGAGCGCGCCATGGTCCGCGCCAACGAGCGCCTGTCGGTGCTGTCGGCGGAAGCGCCGATCAACCAGCCGATGGTGACGGACGGCACGGCCTTCTTCCAGCTTCAGGAAGAGATGCGCAACGCATTCGAGTCGACCGTTCTCGACCTGCCGCGGCACATGCTCATCCAGTATCCGCACCTCGTCCACGACGCGCACGTCGCGGTCGTGGTGGCGGAGCTCACGCTGGCGGCGACGCGCGACACGATCCGCATCCTCGCCTGGCTGAAGTCGAATGCACCGCAGACCAAGGTCGTGGTGGTGGCCAATGGCGTCCCCACCGGCGGAGCGCTGGAGATCAGCCGCAAGGACTTCGAGCAGTCGATCGAACGTCCGGTGGACATCGTCTTCCCGTATGACGCGAAGATCGCCGCCCAGTCGGCCAAGCTTGGCAAGCCCATGGCGGAAGTCGCGAGCGGCAAGATCACCGCGCCGTTCAACACGCTGTCGAACATGGTCCTGAGCAACGCCAGCGACGAAGGCGCCGCTCCTGAGACCAAGATCGCCGGCGCCAAGTCGCTGGTCGACAACCTGAAGTCGATGCTGCCGAAGTCGAAAGACAAAGCGGCGGCGTAAGCACCCGAAGATCCGGACGCGCCCCGCGCGCGGCCGGAAAGAGTGAGAGGCGAAGGCACGAATGCTCTTGTGGGTCATCCTGGCTGGCGGTCTTGGCGCCGTAGTGCTCGCCCTCGCGGCGATGCGCGGTCCCTCGGCCTCCAAAACGTTGAAGCGTCGCGTGGAGCTCATCAAGGAGCGCCACGGCGACATCATCGCGGGCAATGCGCAAGCGCAGATCCGCAAGCTGATGGCGCAGCGCGCAAGCCGCATCGAGAGCTATGCGTCGACGCTGATCCCCAAGCCCGCGCTGCTGCGCAAGCGGCTGGAGATGACCGGCAAGGACATCACGCTCGGCAAATATGCCGTCGTCTGCCTCGGCATCACGCTCCTCACCGTCCTCGCCTTCGTGGTGAAAGGCGCGCCGATCCTGCTCGGGCTGTTTCTGGGACTGTTCCTGGGCATCGGCATGCCCCACTTCATCATCGGGCGGATGATCCTTCGCCGGGTGAAAAAGTTCAACGGCAACTTCCCCGACGCGATCGAGCTGATGGTACGCGGCTTGCGCTCGGGTCTTCCGATCACCGAAACGCTCGGCATCGTCGCCAGCGAGATTCCGGGGCCCGTCGGCGCCGAGTTCCGAATGGTTGCGGACAAGATGAAGATCGGCCGCACCATGGAAGCCGCCCTGCAGGAAACGGCGGACCGTCTCGGCACACCCGAGTTCCAGTTCTTCGTCATCACCCTGGCGATCCAGCGCGAGACCGGCGGCAACCTCGCCGAGACGCTGTCGAACCTCGCCGACGTGCTGAGGAAACGTGCCCAGATGCGCCTCAAGATCCGGGCGATGAGCTCGGAATCCAAGGCCTCGGCCTATATCGTCGGCTCGCTGCCGTTCATCGTGTTCACGCTCGTGTGGATGATCAACCCGAAATACATGGGCGGCTTCTTCACTGACGAGCGCCTGATGGTTGCCGGCATCGGCGGCATGATCTGGATGGGCATCGGCGCCCTGATCATGGCCAAGATGGTCAATTTCGAGATTTAAGGGAGGCATCGAACAGTCATGCAAGTCGCGCCGCCCTCTGGCCCAACGCTTCTCGGGTTCGACGTCATCTGGATTGCGACGATGCTCAGCGCCGTCGCGACCTTCGCCGTGCTGCTCGCCATTTATGCAGCGACCACAGTCAAGGACCCGATGGCGCGGCGCGTGAAGGCGCTCAACGAGCGCCGCGAGCAGCTCAAGGCGGGCATCGTCGCCTCGACCAACAAGCGCAAGAAGCTGACCAACCGCAACGAGGCGGCGGACAAGGTCCGGACAATCCTGTCGAGCTTCAAGATGCTCCAGGACGACCAGATCCAGAAGACCCAGCTGAAGCTGATGCAGGCCGGTATCCGCACCAAGGACCTCGCCTTCTTCATCATCTTCGCGCGGTTCGTGCTGCCGGTCGTGCTCGGCATCGGCATCGTCATCCTGATCTACGGCGTCGACTATTTCCCGGCCTGGGGCTGGTTCAAGAAATATGCGACTGTCGCGGGCACCCTGGTCGGCAGCTACAAGGCGCCGGACATCTGGCTCAAGAACAAGGTCACCAAGCGCAGTCACGCGATCCGCAAGGGCCTGCCCGACGCGCTCGACCTGCTGGTCATCTGCGCCGAGGCCGGCCTGACCGTCGACGCCGCGTTCGGCCGTGTCTCGCGCGAGCTGGGCAAGGCCTATCCGGAGCTCGGCGACGAGTTCGGCCTGACCGCGATCGAGCTCGGCTTCCTCAACGAGCGCCGCCAGGCGTTCGAGAATCTCGCCAACCGCGTCGACCTGGAAGCGGTGCGCGGCGTGGTCACGACCATGATCCAGACCGAGAAATACGGCACTCCGCTCGCATCGGCGCTGCGCGTGCTGTCGGCGGAGTTCCGCAACGAG
>Ga0207678_10005268_pt1 | contig 11582 bp, 11 predicted proteins | sample KBSC63metaG_FD_184319 | JGI IMG/M metagenome (GOLD analysis project Ga0207678, IMG submission 184319) | Corn rhizosphere microbial communities from Kellogg Biological Station, Michigan, USA - KBS C6-3 metaG (SPAdes) (version 2) | ecosystem: Host-associated > Plants > Roots > Rhizosphere > Soil ... | reverse complement strand
CACCGCATCGGCGCTGATGGTGGCGCCGACGGCCGTGTATTCCGAATCCGGCAGGCCGGACTTGATGCCGGCGCCAGGCTCAATCGCCACATCGACGCCGAGCGCCTTGAACTTCTTCACCGTGTCGGGCGAGATCGCCACGCGCGGTTCGGACGGATCGATTTCCTTGGCAACGGCAATCTTCATGGGGCCTCCGGCGGCGCAAGGCACGCGCGTGAGCAAACAGGACAGGACGCCACCCGAGTCGGGCGGCGCAATCGGCGATAGATCAGGTGAGGAAGATGCCCATCAGGGCCACGATGGCGATGACGCCGATGGTGCCCCACTTCACCAGCATGAGAAAGCCCTCATAGGTCTGCTCATGCGCCGGATAGTCGTTGCCATCGGCCGTGGTGTAAGCGACTTCGCTGTGATCGGACATCAGGGTCTCCCGCCTCGTATTTCGTATGTTGCCACGGAATTAGCGCAATTGGATATGGAGAGCAACGGTTGCTGGCATACCACGGCAATCTTTACATACCGCAGTGCATTAGGCGGGCCAGTTGTCCCGAATCCAGCGCGTGAGCGATTGCTCGCTGACTTCGCCGGCAGCAAGGGCAAGGATGATCTCTGTAGCTTGGCCGGGATCTGGGGCGAACGAGATATCATTCATGCGCAAGAACACCATCATCGCATGAAAGGCGATGCGTTTGTTGCCATCAACGAACGCATGATTTTTGGCGAGACCGTATCCATAAGCTGCAGCAAGCGCCGCCATATCAGTCTCGCCGTAATGCCATTGATTGATCGGCCGTAGCACTGCCGACTCAAGGAGGCCGTGGTCCCGAACACCTTCGGGACCACCAAACATAGCAAGCTGTTCCGCGTGCATGTCGATTACTTCATCGACATCAAGCCACAATGGCTCGAATGTCGCGTTCATTTGGCCAGCGCGGCGAATGTATCCCTGTATTCGTGCATCACCTTGCGGGCGATTTCCATCGTCCGCGCATGCTTCGGATTGAAGGGAGACAGCCGCAAGCTTCCGTCTGGCTGTTCAACCGGATAGAATTTGTCGCCCTCCTTCAAATTGAGGCGCGCGAGCAATTCCTTCGGCAAAATCACTCCCACCGAATTACCAATTTTACGAATTTGAAGCGCCGTTGCCTCGAATTCGGGATTCCGGGCAGCTCCATTCATAGGTCCAACTCCCTGTTGTACGGAATGTATAACAGAAAGCTCGCGTACGTACAACAAATGTTTTACGTACGCCTACCCCATCGCTTCAAGCTCATCGATCATCCCGGCGATGACCGAGAGGCCGCCGTCCCAGAAGGTCGGGTCCTTGGCGTCGAGGCCGAAGGGCTTGAGCAATTCGGAATAGTGCTTGGTGCCTCCAGCGGCGAGCATCGCGAGGTAGCGATCCGCAAACCCTTCCTGGGCGTTCTCGTAAACCGCGTAGAGCGAGTTCACGAGGCAATCCCCGAAGGCATAGGCGTAGACGTAGAACGGCGAATGGATGAAGTGCGGGATGTACATCCAGAAGTTCTCGTAACCCGGTTTGATCTCGATCGCCGGCCCAAGGCTTTCAGTCTGCACGCTGAGCCAGAGTTCGCCAAGCCGCTGCGCGGTGAGTTCGCCGTGGCGACGCTCGGTGTGAACAGCGCGCTCGAATGAATAGAACGCGATCTGCCGCACCACCGTGTTGATCATGTCCTCGACCTTTCCCGCCAGCAGCGCCTGACGCTGCTTGGCGCTCTTGGTCTGCGACAGCAGCCGTTTGAAGGTCAGCATCTCGCCGAACACGCTGGCGGTTTCGGCCAGCGTCAACGGCGTCGGCGCCATCAGCGCACCGTTGCGGGCGGCAAGCACCTGATGCACGCCATGGCCGAGTTCATGGGCGAGCGTCATCACGTCGCGCGGCTTGCCCTGATAGTTCATCAACACATAGGGATGCGCCGACGGCGTGGTCGGATGCGAGAACGCTCCGGGCGCCTTGCCCGGGCGCACCGGCGCATCGATCCAGCGATCGGTGAAGAAGCGCTTGGCGATATTGGCCATGTCAGGTGAAAACGCGCCATAGGCGGTCAGCACCATGTCCTGCGCGTCCGACCATGGAATCGTGCCGGTCGGTGCGAATGGCAGCGGCGCGTTGCGGTCCCAATGGGCGAGCTTCTTCTTGCCGAACCAGCGCGCCTTCAATTGATAGTAGCGATGCGACAGCCGCGGATAGGCCGCGCGCACCGACGACACCAGTGCATCGACCACTTCGCGCTCGACGCGATTGTTGAGATGGCGGGAATCCGCAATATCCTGGAAACCGCGCCAGCGGTCGGAGATTTCCTTGTCCTTGGCCAGCGTGTTGGTGATCAGCGCAAAGGTGCGCTCATTGGCCTTGAAGGTTTTCGCCAGCGCTTGCCCGGCCGCCTTGCGCTTGGCCGGCGCGCGGTCCTGCAGCATGGTCAACGTTGGCTCGATCGCCAACTCCTTGCCGCCGAGCTTGAAGCGAAGCCCCGCGATTGTCTGATCAAACAGGCGGTTGAAGGCGCCATAACCGGTCTGGGACTTTTCGTGAAACAGCTGCTCGACGCGGTCTTCGAGCTGATAGGGCTTGTCCTTGCGGCTGTCTTCGATCCACGGCCGGTAGTGGCCAAGCTCGGGCGTCTGCATCGCCTGCTCGATCACGGCATCGTCGACACGATTGAGTTCGAGGCCGAAGAAGAGGAGATGCACCGACGCCGCGGTGATGCGCTCGGAGACGTCGCCGTAGAATTTCGAAATCGCAGGATCGACGCTGTCGCCGGCATGGACGAGACCGGCATAGGAGCCGAGCCGGCCGGCGAGATCGTCAATCGCCTCATAACGGCGAACAGCGCCCGCGAGCCACACACCACCGCCGGGCTTAGCCGTCTCTTCCGCGAGCTTGCCCTTGTAATCAGCTTCGAATGCCGCGCATTCGGCGTCGATCTTGTCGAGATCCCCGGCAATCTCCGGCGCGTCGATCGCCGTGTAGAGATCCGCAAGATTCCATTCCGGCAGCTTGCCCCCCGGCGATTTGGCCGATGATTTCGACGCCAGCTTGCTCACCGCTTTTTTGGCCGAAGCGGATTTGCGCGAAACAGTTTTGCGAGAAGCGGTCTTTCGAGAAGGCTTGGCAGTCCGGGCAGTCGCAGATTTCGTCATGAATACTTTCGGTTGGATGCAGCCGTCACACGAAAGCAGCGAGCTGCGGAGCGAAATGGACAAGCAGTTCTTCGCCCTCGGTCATCAAGGGTTCGATCTCGTCATGAAGCATATGGCGAATCGTACACCACACCATGACAATCCGTGCGACAAGCCACCATCGCGTCCCGCGCAGCGCAGTGCGGGCATGCGCCGCCACCAGCGGCAGGCTGCGATGCTCGAACAACAGGCGCCCGGTGCCGTCTTCGAGAATGTACTGGCCATCCACGCGCGATACGCACAATTCGCAGGCCTGCTCCGGCTGCGGTCCCAGCAGATAGAGCTGCGCATCGCCGTTCTCAGTGATGCCAGTCTCCCATTCGCGGCCGCGATGCCCGAGATTGATCGTGTCGGCAAGCGTTGCGAGCTCGGTCTCGCTCCACGCGCCCTGCAGCGGTTTGCGCTGAAATGCGATGACGTTCATTTGGGTGCTCCAAACAGCAGCCGGTGCAATTCCGGCTCGTAATAGACCAGCAAATGTTTTGCGAAGGCGGCCGGCTCCAGACCGAGCTGAATGGCCCATGCTTCCATCGTTTCGGTGGGCACCCGACTGAAGCCGTTCTCAACCTGCGAGATGAACGTGTAATATTTGAGACCAAGTTTTGCGGCGAGATCGACCTGCGACAACCCGGCTTCCGCGCGTCGCGCTTTTAGCCAATCCCCAGCCTGTTTTCGCAACTGCCGCGCTTCCGGCAAGGCTTTGCCGCGCTGCACTCCAGCGAAATCTTCTTGATTTTCGCCACGTTTCATGATTACGAAACTATCCAGTATGAATTAAAGATCTGACGACTTCCTGTAGCACGACTATCGAGCTGCAAGAACGTTGCGGACGGGATGAAACGATACCCGACAGGACAACGATGGCCTTTACGGATCGCAACAGCATTGGCCGCAATTATGCGCCTCCTGCCCCTCACCGGGTCAAGGAGCTGTTTGCCGCAACCCTTTTGCTGGCGCTGACCGCGGCACTGGCCTTGCGCGCATTTGTCTCGCTCGATGCGCTGGCGCCGATGGTCGCCACCCTGCTATTCGCACTTGCAGCATTGATGGCCGGTGGCGCGCTGATTCCGCGGAACTTCGCGCGGCGCGCGACCTGGTTCGATGTCGCCGGTGTCCTGACCTTCATCGGGGTCGGCATCACCATTCTCATCGAGCCCGACCAGATGGTTCGGCTTGTCACCCTCTCGGATCAACCCGAGTAACGGATCGGATCAACCGCGGGATCAAACCCGCATGTTTTGCAAAGTACGACTTTTAACAAGCACGTCCTGGCCCGGGCCCCTCTGGCAGTTCACCCGAACTGTGATGTCGGACTGGACGTTCATACGGAGTGGCCCACATGACAGACTTCTTCACCGCTGAAGCTATGACTGCACTTTTCCAGGTCGTGATGATCGACCTGGTCCTCGCCGGCGACAACGCCATCGTGATCGGCCTTGCGGCCGCCGGCCTTCCCAAGGAACAGCGCGGCAAAGCCATCCTGATCGGCATCATCGCCGCCACCATCCTGCGCATCGGCTTCGCCAGCATCACCGTCCAACTGCTGCAGATCATCGGCCTGCTTCTGGCCGGCGGCATCCTCTTGCTGTGGGTGTGCTGGAAGATGTGGCGCGAATTGCGCGCCGGGCATGAGCACGATCTCGACGCGCTCGAGAACCAGCTCAATGCCGATGGCACGGCCAACGGCCCGCGCAAGACGCTGGGCCAGGCGATCTGGCAGATCACCGTCGCCGATGTGTCGATGTCGCTGGACAACGTCCTCGCGGTCGCTGGTGCTGCGCGTGAGCACCCGAGCATCCTGATCTTCGGCCTGGTGCTGTCGATCGCGCTGATGGGTCTCGCCGCCTCCTTCATCGCCAAGCTGCTGCAGAAGCACCGCTGGATCGCCTATGTCGGCCTCGCCATCATTCTCTATGTGGCGGGTGACATGATCTATCGCGGTGCCCGCGAAGTCTGGCCCTATGCGACGGCTTACCTCGCCCCGGTGTTATGAAAGCATTAAGGCTTTGATCGCCATGGTGGCTCAAATCGGGACATACCCGCTCTGGAGTTGCCATGGCCGAACGAATCCTCATCGCAGATGACGACGCCGTCCAGCGCCGCCTCCTCGAAAACATGGTGCAGCGCTGCGGCTATGAGGCCATTACGGTCGATAGCGGCGACGCTGCCATGGCCCGGCTGATTGATCCCGAAGCGGCCGTCATCGATGCTCTGGTCCTCGACCTGATGATGCCCGGCCTCGACGGCATGGGCGTGCTCGACAAGATCCGCGATAGCGGCATCAGCATCCCGGTCATCGTCCAGACCGCCCATGGCGGTATCGAGAATGTTGTGTCCGCCATGCGTGCCGGCGCACATGATTTCGTCGTCAAACCTGTCGGCGTCGAACGTCTGCAGGTGAGCCTGCGCAATGCGCTCAATACCAGTGCGTTGAAAGGCGAATTGCAGCGCATCAGGCACAGCCGCGAAGGCAAGCTCACTTTTGCCGACATCGTCACCCGCAATGCCGGCATGGATGCCGTGCTGCGCACCGCACGCAAGGCGGCGACCTCCACGATCCCCGTGCTGATCGAAGGCGAGTCCGGCGTCGGCAAGGAATTGATCGCGCGCGCCATCCACGGCTCGGGCGAACGCAGCAGCAAGCCGTTCGTGGCCGTGAATTGCGGCGCCATTCCCGACAACCTCGTGGAGTCGATCCTGTTCGGCCACGAGAAGGGCGCCTTTACCGGCGCCACCGACCGGCATCTCGGCAAGTTTGTCGAGGCTCACGGCGGCACGCTGTTTCTCGACGAAGTCGGCGAGCTGCCGCTATCGGCGCAAGTGAAGCTGCTGCGCGCGCTTCAGGAAGGTTCGGTCGAGGCCGTGGGCGGGCGCAAGCCGGTCAAGGTCGACGTCCGCATCATTTCGGCTACCAACCGCAAGCTGCTCGATCTCGTCAAAGCCGGGCAATTCCGCGAAGACCTGTTCTACCGCCTGCATGTGTTGCCGCTGACGGTGCCACCGCTGCGGGCGCGCCGCGAGGACATTCCGTATCTGCTGCGGCATTTCCTGGCGCGCTTCTGCGCCGAGGAGAACAAACCGATTACCAGCATCGCCGGCGACGCCATGACGATGCTCACGCAGCTCGACTGGCCGGGCAATATCCGGCAGCTGGAAAACGCCGTCTACCGCGCCGTGGTGATGAGCGAAGGCGATCAACTCGGACTGGCCGACTTCCCGCAAACGACCGCGTACGCTCCATCGATCGTGGCATCGGCGGTCGCCCCGCTGATTGTAGACCCCGTCTTCCACACGATGGCGCCGACCATGGTACCGGGCATCGACGCAGCCCCGATATCGCTCGCCGCCGGAAGCCTGTCCATGCTGACAGCGGAGAACGAGGTAAGGGCACTGGAAGAGCTCGAATCCGAGATCATCCGCTTTGCCATTGCGCACTATCGCGGCCAGATGTCGGAAGTGGCACGGCGCCTCAAAATCGGCCGGTCGACGCTCTACCGCAAGCTCGATGAGGCAGCGGAGAAAGATTCATCGATTGCGGATTCCGCACCGTCGAACTGAACTTCTCGCCTCCCACGCGATTGAACATGTTGTTGCGATCGCTATGGAACTTGAACCGTTGCGGTCTGGTGACACACAAAGTCAAAAGCATCGGTGAAACCTCGGTATGCGTTGCAAACCGGGGAGGTTGAGGTCAGTTTGTTGTGACTTGTCCGACAAGCGCTAGCGCTTGTGCCGGGCGCGTGTATCGTCTGCACAGGAAGCGCTCTGAATCGGAGCGGGCAGGCAAAACAGCGCGACTGCTTCAACCGAAGCTGATGACGTCAGACTAGAACTGTTCCATGCCGGAACAGCTCACCTAACGAGGTGCGAGAATGCGAGACTATTCCAAGGGCCGCTCGGGATTCGACCGCGTGCTGATGGCCGTGGCCGCGACATTCCTGACGGTTTCCGCTGGCGCCGCAGCTGCTGCCCAGAGCGCAGCGCCCCGCGACAGTGTCTCCGAACTCGCCATCGATGCGGCGGTGCCGCGCCCCGAACCCGCCAATGTTGCCCCGCCGACCGCTGCCGACTTCAAGGCCGAAGCTCTGAAGGCCGACACCACGGCGTCCGTGCCCGATGCGACCAAGGCGTCCGAGAAGACCATCGGTTCGGTCTCGACCGATACGCCAAAGGCAACCGAGGCCGCGCAAGCGCCTGCGGATGTGAAGCCGAGCGAGGCTGTAACCGGACCCGCCGCTGCGACACCGCCGGCCGCGACTGCTGTGGCACCTCCTGCGCCCGCAGCCGAGCCGCCGAAGGATGTCGCCAAGGACATAGCCAAGCCCGCGACCACCGTTGCGTCCAGCGATCAGCCCGTCGCCGAGAAACTGCGCGATATGTTCGGCGCCAAGGCCACGCGCTATTTCGACCGCAAGGGCGAGCGCGCCGCGGTCGAGAAGTTCTACACCGCACGTGACTTCGCACCGATCTGGACCCAGGGCGGCGCAGCCACCTCTGCCGCCAAGGGCGTCATTGCGCGCCTCAAGGACGCCGCTTCTGACGGCCTCGACGCCGCCGATTATCCGGTGCCGGATTTCACCACGGCCAATACGCCCGACGCGCTCGCCGAGGCGGAGCTGAAGCTCACCGCCAGCATGCTCGACTATGCCCGCCAGGCACAGAGCGGCCGCATGCACTGGTCGCAGGTGACTGGCGACATCATGTATCCGGAGCATCCGACAGATCCGGCGGAAGTGCTCGCCAATATCTTGACCGCGAAGAACGCTTCGGCAGCCCTCGACGCCTACAACCCGCCGCACAAGGGCTATCAGGAGCTGAAGAAGAAGCTCGCTGAACTGCGCGGCGAAACCGCAACGCCGGTACAGCCGATCGGCGAAGGCCCGGCTCTGCGTTTTGCCAAGGCCACGAAGAAAAATCCGAACCCGACCGTGATGGACGACCCGCGCGTGCCGTTGCTGCGCGCGCGCCTCAATGTCGAGAGTCCGGCCGAGACCAAATACGACGCTGCCGTCGCCGAAGCCGTTCGCAAGTATCAGGCAAGCAACGATCTGAAGGCCACCGGCGTACTGGACGAGGCGACCGTGCGCGCGATGAATTCGCCGAAGCGCGATCGCCACATCGATACGGTGCTGGTCAACATGGAGCGTTGGCGCTGGCTGCCACGCCAGCTCGGCGCGTCCGCAGTCGGCAATGCCTATGTGATGCTGAACATCCCGGACTATACGCTGAAAGTGATGCAGAACGGCGCGCAGGTCTGGACCACACGCGTCGTCGTCGGCAAGCCGGGCAATCACGCCACGCCGCTGATGACCGAGACGATGAAGTACATCACGGTCAACCCGACCTGGAACGTGCCGCCCTCGATCATCTACAACGAATACCTGCCCGCTCTGCAGCAGGACCCGACGGTGCTTGACCGCATGGGCCTGAAGCTGACGCGCAATTCCGACGGCAGCATCCACATTGCGCAGCCGCCCGGTGAAGCCAACGCGCTGGGCCGCATCCGCTTCAACTTCCCGAACAAGTTCCTCGTCTATCAGCACGATACACCGGACAAGAACCTGTTCGGTCGCGACGAGCGCGCCTTCAGCCACGGCTGCATGCGCGTGCAGAATCCGGATCAATACGCCGCGACGCTGCTGAACATCACGATGCCGAACGAGCACTACACGCCGGAGAAGGTTCGCGGCATGTATGGCCGCAGCGAGATCGATCTGAAATTCCCGACGCCGATCCCGGTGAACATCACTTACCAGACAGCCTTCGTCGATGACGGTGGCAAGCTGCAGCTGCGCAAGGATATCTACGGACGCGACGCGCAGATGATGCAGTTGCTCCGCGGCGGCAAGAACAAGGATCTGGAACAGGTCGTCGCCCGGGCCCAGCCGAGCTATTCGCGCCCGCGCGCGGATATCCCGCAAGGCGTAGCCTTCAACGACAACGGCTCGCGCATGGCCAGCAATGGCGGCCTGTCCTTCTTCGAGCGCCTGTTCGGCGGCGGTGCCCCGGCACCACAGCCAGTTGCACCCGGTCAGAAACCACGCCGGACGGTGACCCGCTAAGCGCGACGCCAGTCCTCAAAATTCGAAAGACTTATCAAGGGCTTCACCTTCCGGTGGAGCCTTTTTTACGTTTCGCCCTTTATCCAGATTAACCATCGTCCATCTGGAACCCGGCAGCGGGCTATTTTTCGCCATACTCAATGGGTTAAGTTTAATGGCTGGCTGAAAAGCCCGCTTGGGGGGATGGGTTGTAAATCTCGGTTAACCCTCCCGTTTTAAGAGTACGTTCACTCTCTGTCGCCGCATGGGGTAGCGAGAGAGTTGTCGACTTGGGTGGGTTCATACGTGCTGAGCGGTTTCGCACGCAAAACGAGATTGCGAACATCGCGCGCTGGCTTTCATGCCGGCCTCGCGTCAGTTCTTCTGATGGCAGGCGCCAGCTCCGTCCATAACGCCACCGCTCTCGACGAAACCCGCACCCTCTCGTTCCACCACACCCATTCAGGCGAAGACCTCACCGTCACGTTCAAGCGCAACGGCCGCTATGACGACGACGCGATGAAGAAGATCAACTACTTCCTCCGCGACTGGCGCAGCCAGGACCAGACCAACATGGATCGTCGCCTGTTCGACATCCTCTGGGAGGTCTACCGCGATGTCGACGGCAAGGCGCCGATCCAGATTATCTCCGCCTATCGCTCTCCCACCACCAACGCCATGCTCCGCCGCCGCTCGTCCGGCGTCGCTCGCGCCAGCCAGCATATGCTCGGCCATGCGATGGACTTCTTCATTCCCGGCGTGGCGCTGGAAAAGATCCGCTTCGCCGGCCTGCGCCTGCAGCGCGGCGGCGTCGGCTTCTATCCGACCTCCGGCTCGCCTTTCGTACATCTCGACACCGGCAGCATCCGTCACTGGCCACGCATGACGCATGACCAGCTGGCGCGCGTCTTCCCCGACGGCCGCACCGTGCATCTCCCCACCGACGGCCGTCCATTGGCTGGCTATCAGCTGGCGATGGCTGAGATCGAGAAGCGCGGCGATGGCGACAGTGCAGCTTTTGCCAAGAGCAAGCCGGGCCTGTTCGCCTCGCTGTTCCGTGGTGGCAAGTCGAATGACGACGAAGACGAGAGCGCAGCAGCCGCGATCGCGCCCGCCAAGCCGTCTCCTGTCGGCATGATGGCCGCCGCGATGCCTGCGAAACCGGTCGACACGAAGCAGGCCGAAACGAAGCTCGCTGAAACGAAGCTGGCTGAGGCGAAGTCTTCGGACCCCGTTCCGATGCCGCGCTCCAAGCCGGCCGCAGCGGCAACCTATCAGCTCGCATCGGCTGACACCGAGACCGTTCCGGTACCGCGCCCGAAGGCACCGATTCCGGCGCCCGCGGCCAAGGCCGACAACCGGCCGCAGACGCCGGCCGATATTATCAATGCCCGCGGCTTCTGGGATGATATGCCGGCGCCGAAACAGGCCACGCCGCAGCAGGTCGCCGCGATCACCGCGCGCCAGGCCTTGGCTAATGTGGTCGATCCGCAGCCGGCCGCCACCGAGTCCAGCTTCGCCAAGGCCATGGCCTATGCGCCGCCGGCCAACTCGCCGGTTGACCGCGCCAATGTCGTCGCCGCCAGCGCGCCGATCCCACGCAGCATGCGTCCGGCCTCCGTGGCCAAGAACCCGATGGCGGTGAATAACATCACGACCGTCGTCGCGAAGGGCGCTCAAGGCCAGAACAGCACCGTCACCGTAGCGACCCGCCTGACCGCAGCAGTCATTCCCGACAACCATGTCTGGATGCGCGCAATGATCCTCGCGCCGAGCGCCACCACGTCGATGTCAGCCTCAGTGATGGGCGACGGCGACATGACCATCCTGCGCGCACACTTCGTCAAGCCGCAGGCGGTGGTGGCGATGACTTTCTCGGATGATCCGCAGCTCGGTCTGGTCTGCGACCGCTTCACCGGCTCGGCAACGGCCTCGCTTGCGACGACAGCATTTGTGATGCGCACGGCGTCGCTGCGCTGAGGCCCGGCAGGGATTTCAACTTCAAACTGGCTGGCCCTTTCCCCGCGCTGTAGAGCTGCGCGAGGAAAAGACACGTTGGCGTCACCACGATCTCGACGCGCCTGTTGCGCTGACGTCCGTCTGGATGGTCGTGCGCATTAACGTCCGGAAACCTAGCAGAGCACTTGCGACTCGATTGGCGTGAAGCTCTTCGCGCGGTCATACGGATTCCAGAGCGCGGCAGCTGCCGTGTCGCTTCCATGTCGTCCACGCAGTTTCCACTTTGCCGGGACGCCTGCCGCGTTATGATGTTGTGGCCCAAGTGGCCCGCACTGGCTGGTCGCGCAACCTCCTGCCAAACCTGTCGAGAGATCGCTGTTC
>Ga0207678_10005261_pt1 | contig 11593 bp, 9 predicted proteins | sample KBSC63metaG_FD_184319 | JGI IMG/M metagenome (GOLD analysis project Ga0207678, IMG submission 184319) | Corn rhizosphere microbial communities from Kellogg Biological Station, Michigan, USA - KBS C6-3 metaG (SPAdes) (version 2) | ecosystem: Host-associated > Plants > Roots > Rhizosphere > Soil ... | reverse complement strand
GCGGGGCTTGAATCTCGAAATCGCAGCGGGCGAGTGTTTTGGCCTGCTGGGACCGAACGGGGCGGGAAAGACCACTACCATCGAAATCCTTGAAGGCCTGCTCGCGCCGACCTCGGGACAGGTCACGATCCTGGGCCAGACCTGGAAAGAGAACGCGCGTGAACTGCGCGAGGTGATGGGAATCTCCCTGCAGGAGACCCGCTTGTCGGAGAAGCTGACCGTTCTCGAAACCATCAAACTGTTTTCCGGCTTCTATCGCCAGCCCCGTGCGGCGGTTGATGTGCTGGAGCAGATGCAACTCGGCGAAAAGGCCGATTCCTGGGTAGGCAAGCTTTCAGGAGGCCAGCGCCAGCGTCTCGCGGTGGCAACCGCGCTGGTGGGCAATCCCAAAATTCTTTTTCTGGACGAACCCACGACCGGACTCGATCCCCAGAGCCGTCGCCAGCTCTGGGACATCATTCGCTGCTTCCAGCAGGCTGGAGGCACGGTGCTGCTCACCACTCACTACATGGATGAAGCCGAGCGCCTGTGTGATCGGCTGGCAATTGTGGATCACGGACAAGTAATTGCCGATGGCACGCCGTCGGATCTGATCGAGCGGTTGGGTGGTCATCACATGGTGGAATTCCAGGTAAGCGGGAGTTCCAACGGAGACGGCATCGAGGTCTGGCGGGCGCTTCCCGGAGTCGAGTCGGTCCGCCCTGACAACGGCCTGGTTTGCCTGAATGTACGCGAACCCCACCTGACCATCCCGGCGCTGCTTGACGCGGTCGATAAACAAGGCAATCACCTGCTGCACCTGACCACGCGCCAGGCCAGCCTGGAAGATGTTTTCGTGCGCCTGACCGGCCGCCATTTGAGGGAAGATTGATGATCAACGCTGCCCACGTAGGCGCAGGTGTCCTCACCTGCCCTGGTCGAGCGAAGCTCGACGGTGTTGCAGGCACACAGGAGACCGTCTAGTGACCGTCGCACAACAAGTTCCTCCAACCCGGGTCCCGCCGACTCGCTCGGGAACGCCGCCGCGCAACGGGCGCTGGTCCGGCTTCAATCATCTCCTGATGGCGCGCCTGCTGGAACTCAAACGCGAGCCCGAGGTGATCTTCTGGGTGTTCGGGTTTCCTGTGCTGCTTGCCTTGGGACTGGGCATTGCGTTCCGCAACAAGCCGGCCGACATCACTCCGGTGGCCATTGTGGCGGGCCCCGGCGCTGACGATGCGCTGAGCCTGATCCAGAAATCGCCGCGGAGTTCTTCGATTCACGCCACCGTCGTGGCGGAACCGGAGGCCCTGCAGGGCTTCCGGCTGGGAAAGTACGATCTGGTGATCGTGCCCGACGGCACGAACAGTTTTCAGTACCGCTACGATCCCGCGCGCCCGGAGAGCGTGCTTTCCCGAGCCGAAGTGGACGACGCTCTGCAGTCCGCGGCTGGACGGAAGGACCCGCTGCCGACCACTGCCGTGGCTTCCAGCGAGCCAGGATCGCGTTACATCGATTTTCTGATTCCCGGCCTGTTGGGAATGAACCTGATGAACTCCGGTATGTGGGGCATTGGTTTTGCCCTGGTGGACATGCGGCAGCGCAAACTGCTCAAGCGGTTTGTGGGCACGCCCATGCGCCGCAGTGATTTCCTGCTGGCCCTGACCAGCAGCCGCCTGGTGCTGATGGTGATTGAAATCGTGCTTCTGCTTGGCTTTGGTGTGCTGGCCTTCCACATGCGCGTGTTGGGTTCGGTGTTCACGATTTTGCTGCTCACGACCGTCGGGGCCGTATCGTTTGGCGGCCTGGGGCTGCTCACTGCGAGCCGGGCCCAGAAAATCGAAAGCGTCAGCGGACTGATGAACCTGGTGATGATGCCGATGTGGATCTTCTCCGGCGTATTTTTCTCTTCCGAGCGTTTTCCCGCGATGTTGCAGCCCTTCATCAAATTGCTGCCCCTGACCGCGCTGAACGATGCCTTGCGGGCCACGATTCTTCAGGGTGCCTCTCTGGGGGCCCAGTCCGGACGACTGCTGGTTCTTGTGCTGTGGGGAGGCATCTCCTTTGCGCTGGCCCTTCGCTGGTTCCGCTGGACCTGATAAAGCTTTTCAAATCAGACAAATCCAATGTATTAATGACGCATTGGGCGCTCCTGCCCGGTGTATAATGAAGGCAGTGCTCACGAAATTACACTGCGCTGCAGGACTCGGTATACTGCTCGTTGTGCTGGTCACTTTCGTTTGCCCGGCGGTGGACTTGCCCGCAACCGCATTGCGCGCCCAGCAAGCCTCCATGCTGTTGCTTCTGAGCATTGCACTCTGGGCCCAGAGCTCTTTCATGCGCACCTGGGTAATTCCGGTATGGCAAATTTCCACCAATTATTTGGCTGGTTCGACGTCCAAATCTGGCCCTTCGTCCCTGACCGGCGTTTTGCTCTGTTGAGCTGAACTGCCGTTCTATTGTCAGGGCCACACTCACCCTTGGTTCAGGCTGAGTCTGGCTGTCATGCTTCCGTTCCCGCAATCCGGAGGTGACATGAAGGTAATCGAGCGACAGATCACATACGGACCATTTCTGGAGCAACTGCGCTCCGCTCCGGCCCGTATCCTCTTGCTCGACTACGATGGCACCTTGGCCCCGTTTTGCGTGGATCGCAGCCTGGCCGTTCCGTATCCCGAAGTGCCGCCCCTGATCGTCCGCATTATGAAGCAGGGAACCCGGGTGGTGCTGATTAGCGGCCGCCCGGTCAGGGAATTGCTGCTGCTTACCGGGATTTCTCCCCAGCCGGAAATCTGGGGCAGCCACGGTCTGGAGAGGCTGATGGCGGATGGCAGCTACGAAGTGAGTTCAGTGCCGGCGCACAAAGACTATCTGGTGGCCGCGGCGACCATTCTGCGCGACGCTGGACTGGAAGACCGTACTGAAATCAAGCCGGGAGGCGTTGCGGTGCACTGGCGCGGCCTTAACCCGGCGAAAGCAGAGAAATTGGCGCGCGAAGTACCCCAGCTTTGGCAGCCTCTGCTCGATCGGGCGCCATTAAGGTTGCTCGAATTTGATGGCGGCCTGGAAATTCGTGTAGCCGGTCGGGGCAAAGGGGACGCGGTTCGCGCCATCCTAAAGGAATCAGCGCCAGGCGCAGCGGTCGCCTATTTGGGCGACGACCAGACCGACGAAGATGCATTCCAGGCACTTAAGGGCCACGGACTGACGGTGTTAGTGCGCCCTCAGTCTCGGCCGACGGCAGCGGATATCTGGCTGCAACCACCTCACGAACTGCTCCAGTTCCTGGAGGAGTGGCTTCGCGCTTCAGGAGGGCAAAGATGAACGAAATTAAGGGACGAGTGATCAATGTTTCTAACCGCCTGCCCATTCTTATCCGGAAACATGCAGGCGGAGCCCGGTTGGAGAGAAGTTCCGGAGGACTGGCCACTGCCCTCGAAGCGGGTTGGCGCGACCAGCCCGGAGTCTGGATTGGATGGGCCGGCACCGGGCCGGAAGAAAATATCGAACCCTTTCTGGTGCGGGCTGCGCATCGGCGTTCCTACACTCTTCGCTCAGTCGCTCTTACTGAGGAAGAAATTGCCAAGTTCTATTCCGGCTTCGCCAATGAGATCATCTGGCCCCTGTTTCACGACATGCCTTCGCGCTGCAATTTCGAGCCTGAGTACTGGGAAATCTACCAGCGAGTGAATCGCAAATTCGCCAGTGTGGCGGCGGAAACCGCGCAGGACGACGACTTTGTCTGGGTCCATGATTACCACCTGATGTTGACTGCTTCTGCGCTGAGGCAGGCGGGAGTTCGGGCGCGCATGGGCTTTTTCCTGCACACTCCATTTCCTTCGCCCGACGTGTTTGAGAAGCTGCCGTGGAAAAAACCCATCCTAAAGTCACTGCTGGAATTCGATGTGATCGGGTTCCAGGGCGATCGCGACCGCTCAAACTTCGTGAGCTGTCTAGAACGCATGCTGCCTGAAGTCACGGTCGAGCGCAGTCATCCGCATCTGCTGGTGAATCAGGAAGGGCGGCAAACCGTGGTGGGCACGTTCCCCATCGGCATCGATTTTGAGGCGTTTGAGCGCGATGCGAAGCGTCCCGAGATCGCAGCGCATGCCGCCAACCTCAGGAAACGGGTCTCGGATGAGGTGCTGGTTCTGGGCGTGGACCGGCTGGATTACACCAAAGGGATTCCCGAACGGCTTAAGTCCTTCCGCCTGCTGCTGCGCCGCTTTCCCGAGATGCGAGGCCACATCACGCTGGTGCAGGTTGTAGTACCCAGCCGCGAGGAAATTCCCAATTACAAACATCTGCGCCGCGAAGTGGAACTGCTGGTCAGCCAGATCAATGGTGAGTTCACCGAACCGGGGTGGGTGCCGGTGCACTACATCCACCGGAACCTGGGGCGGGATGAACTTCTGGCCTACTATCGCGCCGCCGACATCGGCCTGGTGACTCCGCTCAAGGACGGAATGAATCTGGTGGCCAAAGAATTCTGCGCCGCTCAGATTGACGAGCGCGGAGTGCTGATTGTCAGTGAATTCGCCGGCGCCGGTCCGGAATTGCGCAGCGGAGCCATCATCGTCAATCCCAACGATTTTGCCGAAGTGGCCCAGGCCCTGTACGACGCCGCCCACATGAGCGCCGACGACAAGCGCTGCCGGATGCGGTTGCTGCGCCAGATCGTGAAAGACCACAACGTGCACCGCTGGATCCGTTCTTTCCTCCAGGCTATCCCGGAACCTGTCCCGGCGAAAGGCGATCAGGGAGGAGATTCCTGGGAGCCGGCTGCTAAATCAACGGAGCGTTCCCGGAGAATTTTGCCGGGCGTGGCCCTGGTGGCTGCAGCTCTCTCGCCAGCCAGTCGTCCGCGCTATGCGATGGGCAAGGACGCCAAGCTGCGCGTGCTGGGCAGCGCCGCGGGCGAAGACTAGTGCTCGGATTGTCATCCTGAGCTTCGCCTGCGAATGGGCCAACGAAGCCGAAGGATCCCTATAGCTTATCCATCACCGGTAGTATGCGGAAGTTTCCCACGCGGGCCGAGGTTGATTTGTCAGGCAGGGGCCTTCGACAGCGGGTTTGCTCCGCTGCGCGAAGCAAACTCCTCTCTTAGGATGACAAGAGGTTTACGATAAGGTCAGTTACTCCAATTGTTTCCCTTTCGTCTCCGGCAACTGCGTCGCCACCAGGCAAGCCAGCAGAAACGACACAGCGCACAGATAGAAGGCCCAACTCAGACCCCTCGCCTGTCCGACGCGCCCGATTACAAAAGGTGCGATTGAACTCATAGTGCGTGCGCCGTTGTAGGTAAAGCCCAAAGCGCGGGCCCGGACGCTGGTGGGAAAAATCTCGCTGCCGATAATTCCCGAGCCGGAGAAGAACCCAGTGCCGAAAAAGGCCAACACGGTACCCAGCACCATCAGCGCCCAAGGTGCCCTCGCCATGGCGTAAATCGGAACTATAACTGCCGCCACTAATGTGTATAAAATAAATGACTTCCTGCGTCCAGCGGCGTCAGCTACCCAGCCGAAGCTGGCGTATCCGGGGAACATTCCAACCAGGTTCAGCACTACCAGCAGCGTGGTCGTACCCATGATTCCGAAGCCGCGTCCGCCCTGCTCGACTGGCAAAGAAAGATAAGGCGGGATCCAGGTGAACAATCCCCACCAGGCGAACATGCCGAAGAAATTCATGAACAGCAACGCCAAAGTATGTTTTCCGTAGGGTGGTTTGAACAGGCCGGCGAATCCCATTTGGGTCGCGCTCGCCCTGGAGTCATCAACTCGGCCGAGCTCGCGTTGCCGCCACATTTCCGACTCGGGCACGCCGCGTCGAATCCACAAGACCACGAGCGCGGGCAGAATTCCCACGAAGAAGGCCATGCGCCAATCGGCGTAGTGGAGCACGATGCCCACCGCCAACGCGGCCAGAGCGTAACCGATGGCCCACGAACTCTGGACGATGGAGATGGCTCTTGCCCGCAACTCGGCCGGCCAGGTCTCGGCTACCAGGGTGGCGCCGGTGTTCCACTCTCCGCCCATTCCCAGCCCGAGGATGAAACGGAAAACCGCCAGCATCACCACCGAAGTTGCGAGGCCGGAGGCGAAGGAACATACCGAATAAGTAAGGATGCTCAACATCAGGGCGCGCTTGCGGCCCAGGCGGTCGGCAATGAATCCGAATGCGACGCCGCCGATTCCCGATGCCAGCAGGGTCAGGCTGTTCAGCAGGCCCGCGGTTCCCTTGGTCATCCCCAGGTCGCGCATCACGTGCGCCAGCACCAGGGCGTAAAGCATGGCGTCGAAAGCGTCGAGCATCCAGCCCAATGCAGCGGCCACGAGCGTTCGGCGTTGCGCAGAGGTGGCTTGGGTAAAAGGGAAAGCCAGGCTGGTTGCCATCGGACGGATTGTTAATGGTTCGCAGCCGATTGGCAATCGAAAACCTGGGTTGGCGCTAGGAATTTCTGTGTCCTCTGTGGTTTTCCTGATTGGAACCACGGAGGACACTGAGGACACTGAGAAAGGCAATCCTGTCTGTTTCAAAAAATATCGGATGAGTGACCTCTGTGTGCTCTGTGTCCTCTGTTGCTGATTCGAACCACGGAGGACGCTGAGGACACCGAGAAAGGCAATCCTGTCTGTTTCAAAAAATATCGGATGAGTGAGCTCCGTGTGCTCTGTGTCCTCTGTGGTTTTCTTGATTCGAACGACGGAGGGCACTGTGAACTACAAGTTCAGGAGATGGAAATATCTGCGGGCTTTGCGGACGTCACGCGCGATCTGTTCGCGCAGGGCTTCGATCGAGGGAAATTTAATCTCGTCGCGCAGGCGCTGTAAAAAATAGATCTCCACTTCGGTTTCAGGGGCCAATTCGATGGGATGAAAGTTCAACAGGTGAGTTTCGACTGCGAATGATTCAGTCCCAAACGTGGGGCGTCCTCCTACGTTCGTGACCGAGTCAAAGCACTCCTTGCCCACGCGGGTGCGGCTGACATAAACCCCGTCCTTGGGCACGAACTCTTCATAGCGGCTCAGGTTGATGGTGGGCACTGTGTATTTGGAGCCGTATCCTCGTCCCCGGCCCGCGGTGGAGAGCATACTGAAGGGATGTCCCAGCAGGTGCCGGGCGCGGCTGACCCGGCCTTCGCTCAAAAGGCGGCGGACGTGGCTGCTGGAGACGGGTTCGCCGCGCAGTTTCATCTCCGGATAAACTTTGACCTCGAAGCCCATCTCGCGTCCGAACTCAGCCAGCGTACCGACATTGCCCGCGGCCTTATGGCCGAAATGAAAGTTGTAGCCTTCATGCACTTCGCGGGCGCGCAGCTGTTTCCTGAGTATTTCTTCCGCGAACTGCCGTGGCGTCATCAATGAAAGATCTCGACCGAAAGGCAGGAGGAGCACCGCGTCCAGGCCGCTGGCCTCGAGCAGGCGAAGTTTTTCCCGAGTAGGTGTGATCAGCTTGAGTCCGGAATCCGGTTTCAGGATGCGGACCGGATGGGGCTCGAATGTCACCGCTATGGCTTTGGCGCCTTGCTGCCGCGCGCGCTCCACGATTTCCCTAAGCACGTGGCTGTGAGCGCGGTGCACGCCGTCAAAGTTGCCGATACTGACCACAGTCGGGCCGAACTTTGCCGGAACCTCGTCGAGTTTGTGGAAGACATGCATTAAAAGCAGCTTCTAGCTCCTGGCTTCTGGCGTCCAGCTAGACCCAGAACCCATTCACCGCAACGAGGGCAAGAACACACGCAACATTTGCGAACTTTGCGAAACATCTTTGCGGCCTTTGCGGTTTAAGATTTTCCTTCCTAAATCTCAAACTCTAGTTTCATGCCGTCATACGAGAGCCGTACATGCGGCGGAAGCGACGCGTCGGTCTCTGCATGCGGCAGGTCGTGGCAAATATGGGTGAAGAATGCGCGCCTGGGTTTGACTCGTTCCACGATGCGGAGCGAATTCTCCACCGTCGAGTGTGTGGGATGAGGCTTGTGCCGCAGCGCGTCAAGAAAAAGAATGTCCAGGTCCCGCAGCTTGTCAAACGCGGCCTCGGGCACGGAACTATGATCAGTTAGGTAGGCAGCTGAGCCAAACCGAAAGCCGTAGATCTCAGTTTCCCCATGGATCACGGCGACTGGTTCGAAACGCGCGCCGAACAATTCCAGCGGGCCTTCCAGGGGTTTGAGTTCCACCTGCGGTAGCCCGCCGAATTTGTAGTCCGCGTCAAAAATGTAACGAAACATGCTGCGGACGAACGCGGCCACTTCGGGACGGGCATAGAGCGGGAGCTTGCCCGGCCGGTGGCGAAAGCTGAGGGGCCGCAGGTCGTCAATGCCCAGAATATGGTCGGCATGCGCGTGCGTGTAAAGCACCGCGTCAAGACTGCGTATATTTTCGCGGATTGCCTGCTCGCGAAAATCCGGTGTAGTGTCGATGAGCACGCTTCGCCCCCCATACTCAATCAGCACCGAGGGCCGGGTGCGGCGGTCACGCGGGTCGGAAGAGCGGCAGACGGCGCAGTCGCAGCCAATGGTGGGCACGCCCATGGACGTGCCGCTGCCCAGCACCGTCAGCGTGGCTTTCATCGTTTCGCGGGGTTTGTGCCGGTCGCCTGCGGCGGCCGGGCCAGGGCGTTGGTCACTTCCACGTAAGCCATGCGCAATTCGTAAAGGCAGTTCTGCAAAAAGTTTTCTTCCGCGGGCGTGAGGTTGCCCTTGGTTTTCTCCGCCAGCAGACCGAGTGTATCAACGGTCTGGCGCGCACCCAGGAGATCGATTCGCGGCTGTCCTCGCTCTTCCTGCATGAGCCCGAGTTGCAGCATGGCGGTCATATACAGAGAGGCCATGAAGCGCTCGAAGGTCATCTCCATTTCTTTCGCAGAATGGCCGCTGAGTTCGACTCGCGCGTCCAGTTCGCTGGCCGATTTGCGGTAAGCATCGGCCTGTTCTTTTTGCTCTGCCGCGCTTGGATTCGGCGGCGCGGACGAATCCAGCGAAGATGTATCCAGGGGCGAAGGTTCGGTCGCGGCCGGACCCGCCTCGGCGGCCGCGGGAGCAGCGGGCTTTGATGTGGACACCTCCTCTTCACTGACTTCCTGGCGCAACTCGCCGTCTGAGGTGAACAATCGCCGGTCGGTTACGGTAAAGCTTTCCTGCTTTTTTTCGGCCATAGATTCTTTCCTTGAATTACTTGAATATGTCCGCAAACGGCAGGCTCGCCACGACGGCGGCGCTCCCGCCAGCCTCCACTTGCTTGCCAGGTGTCGCAACTTCGCGGCGGATGTAACCCAGCGCCACCCGGCGCTCGCCGCCTGACACGGGCAGGGAAGCGGCGGTGGTAATTTCGCCGACATCTTTTCCTTCCACCAGGACCTTGCTTCCCGGAGCGGGCAAAGGCCCGTGGACTTCAAAGCCTATGAATTTGCGGCGCACCTGGCCGCGCGAGCGGATGCGTTCCACGATCTCCTGGCCAACGTAGCAGCCCTTGGAAAAATTCAAGGCGCGGTCCTGCTCCGTTTCCTGGGGCAAATCGCGCTCGCGGATGTCGGTGCCATAGCTCGGAATCCCCGCAGCGACGCGTAAAAGATCAAGCGCGGCCGTCCCCACCGGCCTCGCCCCGGCTCTCACCAGTGCTTGGCACACTTTCTCCAGTTCACCGGGCGCCAGCCACAATTGAAAAGATTCTACCTGCGGATTATCGCAACGTACGAGAGTCACGGCAGTTTGCTGCCAGGTCGCTGCGACAAATTGCAAAGGCGTGAGGTTGGGCACCTCGAACCCCGCTGCCTGCAAGGCCGCCCGGGACTTTGGTCCCGCGATTCCAACGGATGCCAGGTTCTCGCTCGCTACCTCGACGTCGTCCATGATGATGTATTTGTCGAAGACGGCGAGGATTTTCTCGAGCTGCGACTGGTCGGTATCGACCAGCAACGACTCCGCCCGATTATAGGCGTACAAATCGCCCAGGATATGTCCTTGCGGATTGAGCAGAAAAGCGTACACGCCCTGCCCGGGCGCGAGATCGCGGATATTGTTGCTGACCATGCCATTCAGCCAGCGCACCCGGTCGCTGCCGGTGAGTGAGACCTTGGCGCGGGCGCCGAGTTCGTAAACCCCAGCGGCCGTAACCAGCGCCTGGAATTCGGAGCGGACGTCGCCAAAGTCGGCGGCTGGCGGAACCGGGGCCGAGGAGGCTGCGTCCACTGCGTTTTGTGGTGTGGTCACGCTCATTTTCTATTGCTTTGATTATATAGCGCTGCGATGTTGGGCGGGCGTTTCCGTCCCATTTGACGTGGGACGGGCGAGGACGCCCGTCCTCCATTTTTTTGTTTCTTGCTTTGCGCGCTGCCGAGCGAGTTGATAACCTTCCATCCCGTGAGTCCCAAAAAGCGTATCGCCATCATTCCTGGAGACGGTATAGGCCCGGAAGTCATCGCCGAGGCCGTGAAAGTCGTTCAGGCATCGGGCGCCGGCGTCGAAATGACCCATTTCGACTGGAGTGCCAATCGGTACCTGGCGGACGGCGTTACCGTCCCGCCCGACGGCTTCGCCATGCTGGAGCGCGACTTCGACGCCATCCTGCTGGGAGCCTTCGGCGATCCTCGCGTGCCTTCCAATATCCATGCGAAGGAAATCCTCCTGGGCATGCGCTTCAAGATGGACCTGTACGCCAATGTGCGCCCGGTGCGTTTGCTGGACGCTTCGCTCTGCCCGCTGAAAGGCGTCGAATCCAGGGACATTGATTTCGTCGTAGTGCGCGAAAATACCGAGGGCGTGTACGTCGATGCCGGCGGCGTATTCAAGCCGGGCACTCCTGATGAGGTCGCGGTGCAGGAAGACATCAACACCCGCAAGGGCGTGGAGCGGGTGGTCCGCTATGCCTTTGAGTATTGCGAGCGTCACAAGAAGCAGGATGGGATGCCGCGCCAACGCGTGCTCATGTGCGACAAGTCGAATGCCATGACCCACGCGGGTGGACTTTGGCAGCGGGTGTTCAAGGAAGTGGGCCGCGAGTATCCGCAGATCACTTCGCAGCACATGTACGTGGACGCGCTCTGCACCCAGATGGTGCGCGATCCGCGGCAGTTCGATGTGATCGTGACCAACAACATGTTTGGCGACATCATCACCGACCTGGCCGCCGGCCTGCAGGGCGGACTGGGCATGGCCGCCAGTGGAAATATTCATCCCGGAAAGACGTCCATGTTCGAGCCGGTGCACGGCTCCGCGCCGCCCATCGCGGGCAAGAACATCGCCAATCCCTTGGGAGCGATTCTTACGTCGGCGATGATGCTGGCGCATTTGGGCCTGACCCGCGAGGCGGAAAACATCGAAGCTGCGGTGCTCGAAGCGGTGCGTCAAAAGAAGACCACGCAGGATGTCGGCGGCAGCCTGGGGACACGGGAAGCGGGGGAGTGGGTGGCGAAGCGGGTCGCAGGCTGATTCACTCCCGGTTCAATTGTGGAAGGGCACGGCTTCAGCCGTGCCAATAAACGAATCAAGCGACCGGCTTTAGCCGCCCTGGCGCCTCGAGGTGGCGAAGAACGTGCGCTCGTCGAAGATGTCCACAGCGGCTGAAGCCGCCTCCCTTTGCGCGATTCTTTTCGCACGGCTTGAAGCCGTGCGCTT
>Ga0207678_10005260_pt1 | contig 11593 bp, 7 predicted proteins | sample KBSC63metaG_FD_184319 | JGI IMG/M metagenome (GOLD analysis project Ga0207678, IMG submission 184319) | Corn rhizosphere microbial communities from Kellogg Biological Station, Michigan, USA - KBS C6-3 metaG (SPAdes) (version 2) | ecosystem: Host-associated > Plants > Roots > Rhizosphere > Soil ... | reverse complement strand
TGGGGGCGCGCGGATTGCGGATGATCCTGGAAGAACTGATGCTGGACCTGATGTACTATGTTCCCGGAAACAAGAAGGTCAAGGAGCTTGCGATCACGGCTGAGATGGTGAAAAAGCACAGCCTGACCCTGCCGATGCTGCTGGAAAAAGCCGGCTGATACCCGCGGTGGGGCGTTGACTGCCACAATCCTCCCCCTCGCTCCGCCTTATGAAAAGTCTACTGATAACCCTACGTGCCATCCTTCGACATCCCTTGAATGCTTCCGATTCCTGGGGAGCCCTGATGCGTTACGTGAAATGGCAGATTGGGAGTCGGCTGGTACCTGGAGCGGTTCTCGTCCCCTTCGTCAATGAAACCTTACTTATTGTTTCTCCAGGCATGACTGGGGCTACACAAAATATTTATACCGGACTGAGCGACTTCGCCGATTGCGCTCTCCTCCTACATTTGTTGAGGAAGGATGACCTCTTTGTCGATATCGGCGCGAATGTTGGTGTGTACACGGTGCTGGCCGCCGGCGCCATCGGTGCGCAAGCGGTGTCGATCGAACCCGTACCTCAGACCTTTAGCAAATTGTGCGCAAATCTGCGCGTTAATGACATCGTTAATAGGGTCACACCTCACAATATCGGGCTTGGTCGACAAGAATCCGTATTACGTTTTACGGCAGACCTCGACACCATGAACCACGTCATCCTTGATGACGGCTGGACTGGCCCTTCCATTCAGGTCTCTGTTTCAACACTCGATACAGTTCTCAAAGAGCGGACTCCAACCCTGATCAAGATGGATGTCGAGGGTTGGGAATCGGAAGTTTTGCTGGGTGCAGCTTCTACTCTGCGATGCTCGTCGTTGTGCGGATTGATTGTTGAAACGAATAGCTCCGATGCGGCATTTAGTGCAAATGAGCTTGCCGTCCACACGTGTCTCCTCGACAGCGGATTTATGCCGTATGCATATGATCCGATGACGCGCACGTTGACTACGCTGCCCTCGAAAAATCTTGGATCCAACAATACGATCTACTTGCGGAATGTAGAGCAGGTCTCCGCGCTTCTTGCTTCCTCGCCCACTTTCAAGGTGAACGGCAGGAGTTTTTGAGGAACATTTGGACACAAGTTGCGTTTGAGTGCAATGGCGGAATCGACCGCCGAAAATACCTGATCGTTGGACGGTCGAACGGGCGTATTTGAATGTTTCGCGCATTTGCTGAGCACAACGAATTACAATCACCACAAGCTGCGGGCGCCGCTGCATCGTTATCGGTGTTTTGGCGTCCAATGGGAGAGCGATGACAAACCAATCAAAAGAAGCGCCGACCGGCGACCTACGCAAGCTGCCAATGATGCCCATTCGGGACATGGTCATCTTTCCGCACATGATGACGCCGTTTGTGGTGGGGCGCGAGTCGAGTGTGCGGGCCCTGGAAGAAGCACTGTCGGGCGACCGGAAGATCTTTCTTGCGACACAGCATGACGCCTCCGTAGACGAACCAAATGCAGACGACATCTTTGCGACGGGGACGATCGGCAATATCGTCCAGAGCGTGAAGATGCCGGACGGAAATATTAAAGTATTAGTTGAAGGTGTGGAGCGGGCGCGAGCAACCGAGATCAACGATGCTGACGGATTCTTTGTAGCGACCGTTCGCACGGGCAAGACGCATCTGGATCTGACACCGCAGGTTGAGCAGCTCATGCAGCGCGTCCACTCCCTGTTTGAGCAGTATGTAAAGCTGCAGCAGTCCTTGAACTACGAGACGATGGCAGCCAGCGTGCGTGCCGACGAACCTGCGAAGCTGGCCGACACGATTGCCGCCAACCTGCAGCTTTCGATCGAGGAAAAGCAGCAGTTACTTGAGGTCTTTGATCCTGAAACTCGCTTGTCCAAGGTGGCGGACGTGCTCGACGTGGCAATCGAGAAGTTGAACATGGATCGCACCATCCAGTCGCGGGTGAAGCGGCAGATGGAGAAGGCGCAGAAAGAGTACTACCTCAACGAGAAGATCAAGGCCATTCAGAAGGAGCTAGGGCGGGGAGAAAAGTCCGAGTTCGACGAACTGAAGAAGAAGATCGAAGCGGCAGGAATGCCGAAGGATGTGCTCGACAAGTCGCTGCAGGAGTTGAAGAAGCTCGAAGCGATGCCTCCGATGTCGGCTGAATCAACGGTGTCGCGGAACTACCTCGACTGGCTACTGGCGGTGCCGTGGAAGAAGCGGTCGAAGGAGATTCGCTCCATTGAGCACGCCGAGCAGATTCTGAACGAGGACCACTACGGCCTCGAAAAGATCAAGGAGCGGATTCTGGAGTTCCTCGCGGTGCGGCAGTTGGTGAAGAATCCGAAGGGTTCGATTCTTTGCTTTGTTGGGCCTCCGGGCGTAGGTAAGACCTCGCTGGGCATGTCGATCGCCAAGGCTACAGGACGCAAATTCGTGCGCATGTCGTTGGGTGGTGTACGCGATGAAGCGGAGATTCGTGGGCATCGGCGGACGTACATTGGTGCGTTGCCTGGACAGATCATTCAATCCATGAAGAAGGCGGGAACGAAGAACCCCGTATTCATGCTGGATGAGATCGACAAGATGGCTTCGGACTTCCGCGGCGATCCGGCCAGTGCCCTGCTGGAGGTTCTCGATCCGGAGCAGAATACTTCCTTTCAGGATCACTATCTCGACGTGGAGTATGATCTCTCGCAGGTATTGTTTGTCGCCACGGCAAACGTGCTGCATACAATTCCAGGTGCGTTGCAGGACCGCATGGAGATCCTGCGGCTGCATGGGTATACGGAGTTGGAGAAGCTGGAGATTGCGAAGCAGTATCTGGTGAAGAAGCAGCGTGAAGGAACGGGCCTCACTGAGGAACAACTCAGCTTCGACGACGATTCTTTACGACTGATGATTCGCGGCTACACGCGCGAGGCTGGCGTGAGAAATCTCGAACGCGAGATCGGCAACGTATGCCGCAAAGTCGCGAGGCGAGTGGTCAAGAACGGTGCGAAACATACTGAGAACGTGACAGGAGAAAATCTCTCCGATCTTCTCGGCGTATCCAAGTTCCGCGACTCGCAGGTCCATGAGAAGAGCGAAATTGGCCTGGTGACGGGACTGGCGTGGACGGAGATGGGCGGCACGATTTTGCAGACCGAAGTGCAGGTGCTGGATGGCAAGGGCAAGATGACCGCCACCGGGCAACTGGGCGATGTGATGCAGGAGTCAGCGCAGGCCGCACTGAGCTATATTCGATCGCGAGCGAGCCACCTTGGCCTGGCGCGGGACTTCTACCGAAACGTTGATATTCACGTTCACGTGCCGGAGGGTGCAATTCCAAAGGATGGGCCATCGGCAGGAATCACGTTGGCGACCGGCCTGGCGAGCGCACTGACGAAGATCAAGGTGCGTCGCGACATTGCCATGACAGGCGAGATTACCCTGCGAGGCAAGGTGCTTCCGATTGGCGGTCTGAAAGAGAAGCTGCTCGCGGCGCATCGTGCAGGTATCTTCGAGGCGATTCTGCCTGAGGAGAATCGCAAAGATCTTGCCGATCTTCCCGAACTGCTCAAGACTTCCATGAAGCTGCACTTTGTAGAGGAGATGGACCAGGTCCTGCAGATTGCGCTCGAAGGCAAGCTGCCCGAGTTGCAGGAAGAGACTCCGTCAGGATTGGAAGCTGTGTTGCCGCCGAGCATTGATCTTCCGCAGCCGACCGCTCACCAATAACAATAAGAGGATGTGTTGAAAGCAAAGGCCGAGTCTTAGGACTCGGCCTTTGCTTTATTACTTGTTGATTCCACTCGCTACAGCGCGCACTGTGCAATGTAAAATGAAACCCGCTGCGGGAAATTTGAGTAAGGGTGGAGTGGGAAATTGACGACACAAATGGAATCGCCCATCGATGGCAAGCGCGCTATCCTGCATATCTGCAACCGGGAGATGTTGCGACCTCTTCGCGATCAGATTCTGCGCCTCGCAGGGTTCCACGTCGACTCTACGATGGACCCCGCGGAGGGGCTCTCCATGTTCTGGGGTCGACACTACGATCTTGTACTCATCGACGTCGAAGGCGAGAGCGGCATTCCAGATGCGGAGCATCTCTGTTCCGAGATCAAGACCGCGCAGCATGGACAACTCATCGCCTTCGTCTGTAACTGGCGGGTTGCCATCCTCACGGATTGCCCGGACGAGATCGTGCGCACCGAGTTCAATCCGGAGGCCTTCCTCCAGGGAGTCAAGGACGCCATAGGGAGCGCCCCAGAAGATCAGTAAGCATGGTGCATTTGGAGGCGCGACATCGAATAGCCGTTGCCGCGCCCTCCACTGCTATGGCTTCGGCTTTGGCTTCGAGGCTGAAATGCCATTTTCCTTGATGGCCATCTCATTCGGTTGTGCGGCTCCAGTTGAATTCAGACCCTTTTCCTGAATTCCCTTGGCGCTGGGCTGCCCGCTCAGCGCACCTTGTGGCGTGGAGGCTGTGCGATCTTCATACTTCACTCCGGCGATGTGCTTCCGTGACTCTGCGGAGTTTGCTGGCTGAGTTGAAGAAGTTCCCGCAACGCCAGAGGCGTGGCCGAATTGATCCTGACGGCGGCCGGAGGCCTGTCCAGTGGCTGCATCGCGAGGGTGGACGACCGTAGCTGCCGCCGCTTTGGTTGAGGCAGGCGAACCAGCCGAGGACGATTGCGCCACGGCTAGTGTTCCGATCAGCAGAAATGCGCCTGCTGTAAGACCCATGGTGATATGGGGATGTACTTTCATGAAGGTCCTTTCTGTAGCTTCGCGTCTACCGAATAACGCACAGCGGCAGATTCGCGACAAGACGGGGCCCAGGAACGAGGTAGTGCGTTACAACCGCTCCAGTACACGTGGCGAAGGGTAGGATGGTCGATACAACTTCGAGCAGCACACGTCCCACGTAGTGTGCAGCTTGCGGCCATGGCACCTATGTGTTACAAACGATGTATTCCAGTCTGCTTAGGCAGATTCGAATTTCATGCAGAGTGGTTGAGGGACGAGCCCTTTGATGCCACGACAACCGGACAGAACAAAGGCGTACCGGTGTCAACTCTCTCCTGGAAACAGGGAACATGAGATTAGGAGCACGCTGCCTGACTCTGGGTATGCACCCCGCATTTCACCTTTCCTGGCCTTCGCTGGCCTCCCTATGAGAGTAAGTCATCCGCTCAGACCTTTTTCCCCTCGGAGAGAGAGCGATGAACTATTCGTGTAGCAGGTACGAGCTCAAGTGCAACGAGTGCGGCAGACGTTTCGGCAATCAACCCCTTTCAGCCTGCCCCGACTGCCTTGCGCCGCTGGAAGTCGCCTACGACCTTGAGGCCGTGCGCGGAATTTTCACGCGAGAGAATATCGCTGCCGGGCCAGCGAGCATCTGGCGCTATGCAGCGCTGCTCCCTATCCCGGATGGCTTTCAGCCGGACCTTCCTGTCGGCTTCACTCCCTTGGTACGCGCCAAAAATTTGGGCAAGCGCATCGGCGCCAACAATCTCTACGTCAAGAACGATGCCGTCTGCTTCCCTACTCTCAGCTTCAAGGACCGCGTTGTGTCCATCGCTCTGGCGAACGCGCAGAAGTTCGGCTTCGACGTGGTCGGCTGCTCTTCGACCGGCAACCTTGCGAACTCTGTAGCCGCGCAGTCCGCCCGTCTTGGTCTGAAGGCCTGCATCCTTGTCCCGTCCGACCTTGAGCCGGCAAAGATTCTCAACACGCAGGTGTATGGCGCGCGCCTGGTGCGCATCGACGGCAACTACGATCATGTCAATCGCCTCTGCAGCCAGATCGCCGACGAGTACAACTGGGGCTTCGTCAACGTCAACCTTCGCCCCTACTATGCGGAAGGCTCCAAGACGGTGGGCTACGAGATCGCTGAAAAGCTAGGCTGGAAACTACCCGATAACGTCGTCGTCCCCATGGCGGGCGGGTCGCTGATTCGAAAGATTCGCAAGGCATTTCAGGAGCTGATCTACCTCGGCCTCGTCGAAGAGAAGCCGGTCCGCTTCTTCGGCGCACAGGCCACTGGCTGCTCGCCGATATCCGTGGCGGTCCGAGAAGGAACCGACGATATCCTCCCGCAGAAGCCGAACACCATCGCCCGTTCGCTCGCGATCGGCAACCCGGCCGACGGTCCTGCTGCCGCGAAGATGATCCGCGAGACAGGCGGCTGGGCAGAGGATGTCTCCGATGTCGAGGTCGTTGCCGGGATGCAGGAGCTGGCAGAGACAGAGGGCATCTTTACCGAGACGGCTGGCGGCGTGACCACCGCCGTGACCGCGCGACTTTATGCTGATGGGCGCATCTCGCCCGACGAACTGACCGTTATCTGCATCACAGGGAACGGCCTCAAGACAACCGACGCACTTACTGGCCGTTACGAAGAAGAACGTGCGATTCGCCCGCGGCTGGCAGACTTCGATGCCTACCTGCGCGAGTTGGATCGTACTGCCGAACCCGAACTGGCTGTCGCAGGAGAGATTCATGTCCATTAAAGTTTTGCTTCCCGCTGCCTTCACCCGCCATACCGATGGCCGCAAACAGTTCGACTCCGCAGCCCAGAACCTTCCCGGGCTGCTTGCAGATATCGACACCACCTTTCCTGCTCTTGCAACGCAGATCAAAGGCGACGACGGAAAGCTTCGCCGCTTTATCAATATCTATGTCAACGACGAAGATATTCGCTTCCTCGGTGGCGAAGGTTACTCGTTCAAGGATGGCGACGAGGTGATGCTGATCCCTTCGATCGCCGGGGGTTGTGCGTAGGCTAAAGCAATTTCCTCTGAGGTGTGCTCCCTTTGTTTGTCATTCCCGAAGGGAATCTGCGTCTTGCTCGAATCGCCAGGCCCCCATCTGGAAGAGAATCGCTCTAAAGCTCAGTCGATAAGAATCTGTCCGGAAACTGGCTGGGGCTCAAGCACCGCCGGCTTTTCCAATCGCGAAAAAGTTGTCAAGCCACGAATGTGTGGATAACTTCATAACCCACACATAACAAACGATCATTTTGTCTTTTGAAGTTGGCGCGTTAGTTTTACCAGTTCAACTACAATAGGAATAGCACTAGATCAAAGAAAGCCCCGGCCAACCGCCGGGGCTTTCCGCTTTTAGGGAACCTCTGATTAAGTCTTCATTTCGGAAGGGCGTGGCTTCAGCCACGCCGCGAGTCGCCCATAAAGAAGGGGACTTTAGCCCCTGAGGAATCTTCCAGGACTTAATCAGACCTTCCTTAGGATCAAGTCCTACAGTAACTCGCTTATAATGAATACTTTGCCGATAACCCATTTGGAGTGAATACTTTACAGAGACATCGGATCTCAAGTTACTGAATGGAAAGACTTTTTGACTGATGTACCCCAGGGGGTGTACCTCCTGGAGGGGGTCTGCCCAGGGCAACGCTTTGGTATCTTAGCCTATCGGTGGGATCGATATCACTGGAAGTTGTATCGACGGCGTTACAACTCGTGGCATGTACTGGGGTTGCTATTGGGGAGTCGATCTCAACCAGGATCCGGCTCGCCTCCGCGAATCTTTCAATTGCGCAGGTAGAGGACGCGAAGAAATCCAGAGAGGACTTTCATGAAAAAGCACCCGCATCTCGGTACCGGTCTTACGGCAGGCACATTTTTTCTCATCGGAACACTGGCAGTTGCACAAGCTCCAAAGTCGAAGACCGTGCAGCCGCGCGAAGCGTCCAGCGGACAGGCTGCGGGCATGGCCGTCGATCATGCAGGCGGCAACGGCGTCCGGCGCATGGCGGACGACCATACCGGCGCGACCAACGCTCAGAGCGCGACCGCAGGACAATCGGCTCCAGACGCCGTGCAGAGAAAGAGCGGCAGCATCATCGTCCTCGACCGCGAAGGAGCCGCCGCCCAGAGGAAGGACGGCAGCATCGTCCATGCTGACTTTCCGAGATCCGCCGACCGCAATTCGGCTCATGCGACCGAATCTCTAAGCCCATCGAACAAAGCCGGCACAGGCGAGAATCCTCTTTACAAAGACGGCGGAAAGTCGGGCAATAACCCTCTCTATGAAGGAAAGGATGCGGCTAACAGCAAGCCCGGCACAGGGGCCTCCAACGCTCAACCCTACAAGGATCCCGAGGACATGACGACGCGCTACCGGCCGGGAAACAACAAGACGACAACAGCTGCCCATGGCGGCAAAGCTTCAAAAGTCGACAGCATCAGTATTAAGCAATGATCTGCGGGCGGCGCTCCTGGGAATTTTATTGCCCGGGATCGTAGTTCAGGTTTTGTCCGAGCCATCGCTCGACCTCGGCCACGCTCATCGCTTTGCGCTCATGATAGTCGGCAACCTGATCGCGGTCGATCTTGCCAAGAACGAAGTAGCGCGACTCCGGGTGAGCGAAGTAAAGGCCACTCACGCTCGAACCGGGCCACATCGCAAACGACTCCGTAATCCGCATGCCGGTGTTCGCCTGGACATCGAGCAGACTCCAGATCGCGCCCTTTTCCGTGTGATCCGGACACGCCGGATATCCGGCAGCCGGCCTGATCCCGCGATACTTCTCCTGGATAAAATCCGCATTGCTCAGACCTTCATCCTTGCCGTAACCCCAATCATCTCGCGCTCGCTTGTGCAGGCACTCTGCGAAAGCTTCGGCCAGGCGATCCCCGATGGCCTCCGCCATGATCGCGTTGTAGTCATCGTTCTCTGCCCTGTATTTATCGCACAATTCCTTGAGACCGATACCGCTGGTCACCGCGAAGGCGCCGATGTAATCCGGCAGGCCCGTTTCCTTCGGTGCGATAAAATCGACCAGCGAACGGCACGGCTCGCTGCCTTCCCTGTTCGCCTGCTGGCGCAGGAAGTGGAAGCGTTCGCGCACCGTGGTACGTGTGTCGTCCGTGTACAGTTCCACATCGTCACCCACGGCGTTCGCGGGAAAGAAGCCGTAGACCCCATTGGCTATCGTCAGCTTCTTCTCGATCATGACGTCGAGCAGAGCATTCGCATCCTTGAAGATCTGACGGGCCTGCTCCCCCTGCGTCTCATGCTCAAGAATGCGAGGGTAAACGCCTTTCAGCCCCCATGCATGAAAGATCGGTGTCCAGTCGATAAACTCGCGCAGCGTCGCCAAAGGAAAGTCCTTCAGCGCGCGCACACCGGTAAACGAGGGCACAGGCAGATCTTCGGCGCGCCACTCGATCGGGGTGCGTCTTGCGCGAGCCGTCTCAAGAGAGACGACCTGTTGACGCGGCGCGGCATGAGCCTTGCGGAGCGCCTCGTACTCGGCACGATGCTGCGCCACAAACTCGGGCTTCCCTTCGCCCAGAAGACTGGTCACAACAGGCACCGCACGGCTGGCATCCAGTACGTGGACCACAGGCTCGCTGTAGTGCGGCGCAATCTTGATGGCAGTGTGTCTCCGGCTCGTGGTTGCCCCGCCGATGAGCAGCGGCAACTTGAACCCCTGGCGCTCCATCTCCTTGGCTACATGCACCATCTCGTCGAGAGACGGTGTGATCAGGCCGCTGAGGCCGATCAGGTCCGCCTTCTCCGCCCTGGCGCGCTCGAGGATTTTTTCGCAGGGGACCATCACCCCCATGTCGATGACCTCGTAGTTGTTGCAGGCGAGGACGACGCCGACGATGTTCTTGCCGATATCGTGAACGTCGCCTTTGACCGTGGCGAGCACGATCTTTCCCTGAGCCTTCACCACTTCACCAGCCGCTTCCATCGCAGCCTTCTCAGCTTCCATGAACGGCGTCAGGTGTGCGACTGCCTTCTTCATCACACGCGCAGACTTGACCACCTGGGGCAGGAACATCTTGCCCGCTCCGAACAGATCGCCGACGACGCCCATGCCAGCCATCAGCGGGCCTTCAATCACCAGGAGAGGGCGGCCCAGCTGAACGCGCGCTTCTTCGGCGTCGATCTCAATGTAGGTGTCGATTCCCTTGACCAGTGCGTGAGCGAGACGTTCTTCGACTGTGCCGGTGCGCCACTCTTCGGCCTTCTTTTCATTGACGACCTGGCCAACGTTCTTCAGCTTTTCGCCGTGATCTACAAGGCGCTCGGTCGCGTCGGGGCGGCGGTTGAGCAGCACGTCTTCGACCAGCACCTTCAACTCAGGCTCAATCTCCTCGTACACCTCAAGCATCCCAGCATTGACGATGCCCATGTCCATGCCCGCGGCGATGGCGTGATACAAGAAGGCCGAATGCATGGCCTCGCGAACTTTATTGTTGCCTCGAAAGCTGAACGAGACATTCGAGACGCCGCCTGAAACCTTCGCGTGCGGCAGATTGGCTTTGATCCAACGCGTAGCCTTAATAAAGTCGACCGCGTAGTTGTTGTGCTCCTCCATGCCGGTGGCAACAGTGAGGATGTTCGGGTCGAAGATGATGTCTTCCGCCGGGAAGCCGACCTCGTCGACGAGGATCCGGTAGGCGCGCTCGCAGATGCGGATCTTCTCCTCGTACGTTGCGGCCTGCCCCTGCTCGTCAAAGGCCATCACGACTACGGCTGCGCCATACTTCAGCACGGTAGCGGCGTTCTCGCGGAACTTGTCTTCGCCCTCTTTCAGCGAGATCGAATTGACGACGCCCTTACCCTGCAGGCACTTGAGCCCTGCCTCGATGACCTCCCACTTCGAGGAGTCCACCATGAAGGGCACTTTGGCAACCTCTGGCTCGCTCGCCAGCAACTGCAGGTAACGGGTCATCGCCGCCACGCCATCGATCATGCCCTCGTCCATGCAGATATCGAGAACGTTCGCCCCACTATCGACCTGCTGGCGAGCGATGCTGACTGCTTCCTCGTATTTGCCCGCCTTAATCAGCTTGGCAAACTTGGGTGAACCAGCCACATTCGTCCGCTCACCGAGAATCATGTAGACGCCCGGTTGCTGTGTGAATGGCTGCGATCCTGATAGACGAAGCGGCTTCGTCTCTATTGTTGTGGGCACGTTCTCGCTCTCTGCTGCGCTCATGCTCTGCTCTCGATCTGGCGCGGAGGCTGGCCTTCGAGCGCTTTAGCGATGGCCGCGATGTGCTCGGGGGTGTTCCCGCAGCAGCCGCCGGCGATGTTGATGAGGCCTCCTCGCGCGAAGTCTCCCAGATAACGCGCCATGTCCTCCGGGCCCAGGTCGAACCCGGTCTCCGAGAGCGGATTCGGCAACCCGGCGTTCGGATAGCACGAGATCGCCACGTCCGCCTTCTCCGAGAGCTCCTCTAGAAACGGGTACATCAGATCGGGTCCGAGAGAGCAGTTGAGTCCCACCGATAGCGGCTTCACGTGCTTCACCGCGTTCCAGAACGCTTCCGTGGTCTGCGCGGAGATCATGGTCTCGCCACCACGACCTACCGCGGCAGAGATCATCACGGGCAGCTCCTTGTTGCTCGCGGTCAAGCCGTCCTGGTCGAACACTTCGCGAATGGCAACGAGTGCGGCCTTGGCGTTCAGCGAATCAAAGATGGTCTCGACCAGAAGCAGATCCGAGCCGCCCGCGATCAGCGCACGTACCTGCTGCATGTAGGCTTTCTTGACCTGATCGAACGTGACCACACGAAAGCCTGCGTCATCGGCATCGGGCGAGTTCGACAGCGACACGGTCAGCGGCCCAA
>Ga0207678_10005259_pt1 | contig 11594 bp, 10 predicted proteins | sample KBSC63metaG_FD_184319 | JGI IMG/M metagenome (GOLD analysis project Ga0207678, IMG submission 184319) | Corn rhizosphere microbial communities from Kellogg Biological Station, Michigan, USA - KBS C6-3 metaG (SPAdes) (version 2) | ecosystem: Host-associated > Plants > Roots > Rhizosphere > Soil ... | reverse complement strand
TACACCGCGTGGGATCCGACGTCGCCGGCGTTCGACGTGTGCGGTTGTGTTCGAGCGAACTCGAACTCGTAGGTTCGGGGGGTGCCCGAGCCGACCCGCCGCCGCCGACTCCTCGTCCTCGCGATCTGCTGCGCCAGCATCGTCGTGGTGGTGATGGACATCTCCATCGTCAACGTCGCCCTGCCGTCGATCCGCGGCGAGCTGGACGCGTCGGTATCGGGTCTACAGTGGACGGTCGACGCCTACACACTGGTGCTGGCGAGCTTCCTGGTGCTGGCCGGCTCGACCGCGGACCGCGTCGGCCGGCGGCGGGTCTTCCAGGTCGGTCTCGCCGCGTTCGGCGTCGGCTCGTTGTTGTGCAGCCTGGCGCCGGGCATCGGGTGGCTGGTCGCCGCCCGGGCGGTGCAGGCCGTCGGCGGCACGATGCTCAACCCGGTGGCGATGTCGATCGTCGCCACGACGTTCACCGACCCGGCCGAGCGGGCCCGGGCAATCGGCGTGTTCGGTGCGATGTCCGGCCTGTCGCTGGCGCTCGGTCCGATCCTCGGCGGCGCCCTGGTCGAGGGTCTCGGCTGGCGCTCGATCTTCTGGGTCAACGTGCCGATCGTCGCCGCCGCGCTGGTGTGCACCGCACTGTTCGTGCCGGAGTCGCGCGCCGCCCGGGCGCGCCGGTTCGACCCGGTGGGCCAGGCCCTCGTGGTGCTCGTGCTGGGCAGCGTGGTGTACGCGATCATCGAGGCGGGTCAGTGGGGCTGGACCTCGCCGGTGATCCTCGGTCTGTTCGCGGTGGCCGGCCTCGGAATGGTGGGCATCATCGTCTATGAGCCGCGCCGCGTCGACCCGCTGCTCGAACTTCGGCTGTTCCGCGGCGTGCCGTTCAGCGCGGCGATCCTGATGGCCCTGGCGGCGTTCTGCGCGTTCGGCGCGTTCCTGTTCGTGACCACCCTGTACCTGCAGGAGGTGCGCGGCCTGTCGGCGCTGCATGCCGGCCTGTGCCTGCTCCCGGTCGGCGTGCTCATCATCGTGCTGTCGCCGGTTGCCGGGCGGGTGGTCGGCGCCCAGGGTCCGCGGCTGCCGCTCACGTTCTCCGGCATCGCGATGGCCCTGTGCGGCGTCGCGTCGCTGTGGCTCGGACCGGCGACGCCGCTCGCCGCGGTGCTCGCCACCTACCTGCTGTTGGGCGCCGCCCTCGGCACCGTCAACCCGCCGATCACCAACTCGGCGGTCACCGGCATGCCCGGCTCGATGGTCGGCGTGGCCGCCTCGTTGGCCTCGACCGGCCGCAACACCGGCACGACGCTGGGCGTGGCGATCGCCGGTACCGTCGTCGGCTCCGCTCTGGCCCAGGGCGGACAGGCATTCACCGACGCGGCGCGTGGCGTGTGGTGGATGGTGTTCGGGCTCGGCGTGGTGATTCTCGTGCTTGCCCTGCTCAGCAGCGGGCGGTGGGCCCGGGACACCGCAACGCGGGCGGCGGCCCGATTCGACGCGCTCGTGGCCGCGCGCTGAAACGCCCGCGATCCTGGCGGCGCGCGCCGACCGCCCGCGATCGTGGCGGCCTCAGGACGGCGCCGCCAGCCGGTGACGCAGCGCGGTCAACAGCTGCGACTTGGTGAACGGCTTCTCGATCAGAGCGACGTCGGCGTCGAGCGTGCCCTGCGAGGCGAGGACGGGCTGGGCGTACCCCGACATGTAGAGCACCCGGATGTCCGGGCGGGTCGCGGTGATGCGCTCGACCAGCTCCTTGCCGAGCATCTGCGGCATGACGACGTCGGTCAGCAGCACGTCGATGCGCTGGCCGCTCGAGGCGGCGAGCTCCAGCGCGGCCGGCCCGCTGTCGGCGAGCAGCACGCGATAGCCGCTGGTGGTCAGGATGCGGTGGATGACCTCGCGCAGCGGCGCCTCGTCCTCCACGACGAGGATCGTCTCGCCGCCGCCCTCGACGGCGCGGCGTTCGGCCGGGCGCAGCTCGGTGGGCTGCTCGTCGGTGGCCGGCAGCAGCACGGTGATCGAGGTGCCGGCACCGGGCTCCGAGTGGATGGCGAGGTCGCCGCCCGCGGCCGTCACGATGCCGTAGACGGTGGCGAGGCCGAGACCGGTGCCCTGCCCGGCGGACTTGGTGGTGAAGAACGGCTCGAACGCCCGGTCGACGACCTCGCGCGGCATGCCGGTGCCGGTGTCGCTCACCCGCAGCCGGACGTACCGGCCGGGACGCAGGGGCGGCCTGTCCACGACGTCCGGCGCGTCGGTGGGCAGCAGCCGGGTCTCGATGGTGAGGCTGCCGCCGCCCGGCATCGCGTCGCGGGCGTTGACGGCGAGGTTCACCAGTACCTGCTCGATCTGGCCGGGGTCGGCCGTTACCGCCGGCAGCCCGCCGGCGAGGTCGGTCCGCAGGGCGATGTGCTCCCCGATGGAGCGCCGCAGCATGTCCTCGACCTGCGCGATGACCTGGTTGAGGTCGAGCGCGCGGGGCCGGACGACCTCGCGACGGGCGAAGGCGAGTAGCTGGTGGGTCAGCTCGGCGCCGCGCTGGGCCGCGCGGCTGACCTGCTCGGCGTCCGAGGCGATGTCAGCGAAACCGGCCGCGGCGGCGTCCTCGGCGATCAGCGACGCGTAGTTCACGATCACCGCGATGATGTTGTTGAAGTCGTGTGCGATCCCGCCGGCCAGCTGCCCCAGGCTCTCCAGGCGGCGGGTGCGGTGCAGTTGCGCCTCGACGCGGGCGCGCTCGGCCTCGGTTGACAGGCGCAGGTGCTCGTCCTGGGCGCGCAGCCGCTCGGTGATGTCGCGGATCACGGCGCAGCGCACGCGGCCGAGGTCGGTGTCGAGCATGCTCAGGGTGATCTCGACGGGCACCGCGCCGCCGTCGCTCTGGTGGGCGAGCGTCGGCTGGGACGATGTGTGATCGGTGGGCTCCCCGGACGGCCCCGGGCCGCGGCCGGGCCGGCCGGGCCGGCCGGTCCGGCCGGAGCCCGGCTGGCCGGTCCGGTGGCCGTCCCCGGAGCCCGGCTGGCCGGTCCGGTGGCCGGGCCCGGAGCCCTCCGGGCCCGGCCACGGCGAGATCAGCTTGTCGATGGGCCGGCCGATCAGCCCGTGACGGGCCAGCCCGAACATGTGCTCCGCCTGGGTGTTCGCCAGCACCACCCGGCCGTCGTCGGCGACCCCGACGACCGCGTCCGGCGCGGCCTCCAGCACCGCCTGGAAGCTGGCCTCCAGGCGCTCCCGCTCGCTGACCTTGCGGGCGATCGTGGACAGCCCGATGAGCGTGCCGTCCGCGTCGCACAGCGGTGAGATGGCGAGCGAGACGGGCACCTCGTGCCCGTCGCGGTGCAGCCGCCGGGTGCGGTACCTGTCGACGCGGGCACCGGCCGCCACCAGGCTCAGAATCTCCCGCTGGTCGGCGTGGCGCTCCGGTGGCACGAGCAGATCCCAGGGACGCCCGATGATCTCGTGGCTCGGGTAGCCGAACAGCAACTCGGCGGCCGGGTTCCAGAACACGACTGTTAACCGGGTGTCGATACCGACGACCGCGTCGTGCGACGAGTTCAGCAACGCGGCGGCGAGCAGGTCCGACTGCCCGTCGGGTTGGCCTCCCATGCACACCTCCCCCGATGGCACGACACTACCGATTTCACCCGGTTGGTGGCCTACTCTTCGTATATCGGAGTGCAGCGCTCTGTGACGGGGTACGGGGGAGATCATGACGATGAGCGCGCCTCTGCCGGCCGACCTTCCGGAGGTCGACCCCGAACGGCCCAGCGCCGCACGGGTGTATGACTACTTTCTCGGCGGCACCCACAATTTCGCCGCCGACCGGGCCGCGGCGGCCGCCGCCGTCGCCGCCATGCCCGCCCTGCCCGACGTGATGCGCGCCAACCGGTTGTTCCTGCGGCGCGCCGTCGCGTTCGCGGCGGCCGAGGGTGTCGACCAGTACCTCGACCTGGGCTCCGGGATCCCGACGGTGGGCAACGTGCACGAGATCGCGCGCCGGACCCATCCGGCCGCCCGGGTGGCGTACGTCGACCTGGAGCCGGTCGCGGTGGTGCACGGGCGCATGATCCTGCGCGACGACAGCTACGCCGACCTCGTCCACGCCGACCTCACCGACGTGGACGCCGTGCTCGACCACCCGACCGTGACGGCCCTGATCGATCCCACCAAGCCGGTGTGCCTGCTCGCCGTCGCCGTGGCCCACTTCATTCCCGACACCGAGGCGCTGATGCGGGCGCTGGCGAGATACCGCGAGGCGCTGCCGGCCGGCAGCTACCTGGCGATGTCGCACGCCAGCGACGAGGGCGACCCGGCGGCCGCCGAACGCGCCCGCCAGGTCTACAACCGGACGACGTCGCCGCTGGTGCTGCGCAGCCGGACCGAGTTCGCCCACCTGTTCAGCGGCTGGGACCTGCTGCCGCCCGGAGTCGGCTCCAGCGGCGACTGGTACCCCGACGCCGAGAGCGACGCGCTGCCGTTGGAGGTGACCCGCTCGATCCTGGTGGGAGTGGCGCGCAAGCCGTAGCGCCACTTACGCGAATCTTGGACGCCCGCTACGGCCGGGGCAGTAGCAGGCGTCCAAGATCCGGGGGAGTCTGTCGGCTGATCGACAGACGCGAGCGGCCGACCTGGTCGCACCGCACGCTTCGGCGCATGCGTGTGTGGACGGTGCCGCGGGCCGCGGCCGTTGTTGCACTGGTGGCCGCGACCGCCCTGGTGCCGGCCGCGACTGCGTCGGCGGTGCCGGGTCCGGTCGACGGGTACGTCTGGGTCGAGCAGCCCAGCACCGTCGACTACACGGTCGGCCACCAGTGGGCGTACAACTCGGCGGGTGGCGACATCCGGATCCACCGTCCGTCGGCGGGGACCTACCAGGTGCGCTTCGTGGGAATGGCCGGCGCCGGCGGGGTGGCGCACGCCCGCCCGTACGGGTCGGGGAACACCTCGATCTGCGTGGTCGCGAGTTGGGGGCAGAGCGCCGGCGACCAACTCGTCAACGTGCGGTGCTTCGACTCGACCGGCACGCCGGCCGACACGAGGTTCGTGGCCAGCTTCACCAACCGCACGGCCGGCGCGGGCACGTTGGCGTACCTGTGGGCCAGCCAGGCGTCGCCGCCGGTCGGCGTGCCGTACGCGCCGAGCCCGTTGTACGCGTACGACTCGACCGGCGTGGCGCCGCAGGTGTGGCGGCAGAGCACCGGCGTCTACATGATGGTGATCGGCACGGTCGACGCGCACTACCCGGTCGACCACCACGACGGCGTCTACCAGATCACGGCGTACGGCACCAACGCCGTGCGCTGCGAGGTGCACGGCGAGAACGACGAGACGCCGACGCCCATCGGGGTCTTCTGCGTCAACGCGTCCGGCGCGCCCACCGACACCCGGTTCGCCGTGACATACGCACACAGCACGAGCCTGCTCGGAACCGGCGTGGCGGCGGCCAACGCGAGCTTCCGCTACAGCAGCGGCAACGTGAACACGTTCTACTCCGACGGGTACTGGAATCCCGGCGGTGCGCCCGGCTTCACGCGGTTCGGGGTGGGTAGCTACCGGGTGACCTTCCCCGGGCTGGCGCTGTCCGGAGGCCACGCCACTGTGGGCTCCCGGGGCACCCCGTTCGCGTACTGCCACGTCGCGTCGTGGTCGTCCGCCGGGGTCAACGTGCGGTGCTTCGACAACACCACAGACTTGCCGGTCGACTCGGCCTTCAACGTCGCGATGACCGACTGACCCGGCGAGGATTGCTTTAGCGGCGAAAACGCGTAAGCTCTAGCTTACCAATGACGCCCAACCTCGACATGGTGCTCGTCGCCGTCGCCGACCGATCCCGCCGGATCCTGCTGCAGCGGCTCGCCCACGGGTCGGCCACCACCGGTCAGCTGGCCGAACTGCTGCCGATGAGCCGGCCGGCCGTGTCGCAGCACATCAAGCTGTTGCAGGACGCGGGCCTGGTCACCACCCGGGTGCGCGGCCGGCACCGCTGGCACGAGCTGGCACCCGGGCCGCTCACCGCGATCGAGCGGTGGGCTGCCGACCTGTCCACCCGTCACGCCGCCATGCAGGAGAACCCATGACCCAGCCGGTGACCTACGTCGAGATCAACAGCCCCGACCTGGCCGCCACCGACGCGTTCATGTCCGCGGTGTTCGGGTGGCAGGCCAGGCCGTTCGCCGCGCCCGACTACCTGGTAGCCCCGCACGGCGACGGACCGGGGGTCGACACCGGGTTGCTCGCCTCCCGCGACGGCCAGCCGCGCACCGTGCCGGTCGTGCGGGTCGACGATCTGCCATCGGCGCTGGACCGGGTCACGGCGAACGGTGGCACCGTCGTCGTCGAGCCGTTCAGCATCGCCGGCGTGGGGCGCGGCTGCTACATCGTCGATCCGGCCGGTGTGCTCGTCGGACTGCACGCCTACGACCCGAACGCCTGAACGGGGGCGCGCATGAGGATCGTCGTCGACGACCTGTCCGGACCGGAGATCGCGGCGTTCCTGACCGAGCACGTCCGGCAGATGCACGAGATCACGCCGATCGAAAACGCCTACGCCCTCGATCTCGACGGCCTGCGCCGGCCGGACATCACGTTCTGGACGGCCGTCGACGGCACCACCGTCGTCGGCTGCGCCGCACTCAAGCACCTCGACCCGACGCACGCCGAGCTCAAGTCCATGCGGACGGCGCCGGCCCGCACCCGCACGGGCGTCGCCTCGCGGCTCCTGGACCACGTGATCGGTGCGGCGCGGCAACGCGGCTACCGGCGGATCAGCCTGGAGACGGGCACCGACGAATTCTTCCTGCCGGCGCGGCGGTTGTACGAGAAGTTCGGGTTCCACTACTGCGACCCGTTCGGCGACTACACGCCCAGCCCGCACAACACCTTCATGACCCGCGCTCTGTGACGAGCGTCAGCTTGGGACGGTCAGAGCCACCCCGCAAACCGCCGCCGCTGATCGCCGTCGGGATCAGGCCGAAGACGTGGCGGTTCAGCTCCGCGACGGTGATGTGCAGGTCGCGGGCGATGTCGGCGGGGGTGGTGCCCTCGGCGCGCAGGGTCTGGAAGACGGCGTCGAGCAGCGGTGAGGTCTCCCGCGCGATGCCGCCCGGCTCGCTGGTGCGGTAGCCGCGCCGGGACAGGTCGACGCAGGCGGTGCGGTAGCCCCAGTCGGTCAGCAGGTCGAGTTCGTGCAGGCGGTGGGTGAGCGCCATCGCCGCCACCCGCCAGGTCTGCTTGGCGGTGAGGATCCGGTCGATGCCGGCCCCGGCGAGTCCGCCCGCCAGCACCGCGGCGCGCGGCATGAGGAACGCGGCCGCGAACCGGTTGGCCTCCTGCTCGGCGTCGGGACCCTGCGGGATGCGGTGCTCGCTGTGCAGCACCAGGTGCCCGAGTTCGTGAGCGGCGTCGAACCGGCCGCGCTCGCCGGTCTTCGCGGTGTTGAGCAGCACGTAGGGCAGCCGGTGCCACACGAACGAGAACGCGTCGACGGCGGCGCAGTCGGCCGCCAGCGAGAACACCCGCACCCCGTGCGCCTCCAGCAGCCGGACCAGGTTGCCCAGCGGCGCCACGCCGAGCCCCCACCGGGCGCGCACCACCTCGGCCGCTGTCTCCGGGTCCAGGCTCGGCAGCGACGGGACGTCCGGCTCCGGCAGGTGGAAGCGCCGCTCGATCCAGTCGGCGAGCATCAGCGCGATCCGGCCGGCGCTGCGTGCCGTGTCGCGTTGGCCGGCCGTCAGCTTGCTGGCCGCGCGGAAGCTGACCGCGTCGACGGGGATCTCGTCGACGTCGCCCGCGGCGAGGAACGCCTCGGGGAGGTCGAGCGCCGCGGCCAGCCGCTGCCGGGTCGGGGGTCCCGGCTCCTGCCGGCCGTTCTCGTACGCGGACAGGCTGCGCACCGACAGCCCGACGGCGTCGGCGAGCTGGACGAGGGTCAGCCCGCGCCGCTTGCGGGCCAGCGTGAGCCGGCTCGGAGTGAATGTCGGCATTCGATGGTCAGGCGGTGCGGCGGGTGACCGCGACCAGCGGGTCGGCGGCCGGGCGCGGCGCCGGCACCCCGACCGACGGGTGCACCGGCACCGACGGCTGCAGCGGCACCGACGGCAGGATGATCCGCTCCAGCCAGGTGTCGATGAAGCCGTCGACCATCGAGTCGGGCAGCGAGAGCTCGGCCCGGATCTCCGTCTCGGTGACGTTGTACAGCAGCACCCACGTGGTGGTTTCGCCGTCGCCATCGTCGTCGCCCGAGACGAAGTCCTCGATCTCGATCGGCAACGTCAGCTGCAGGAAGTTGCGGTTGACCGCTTCGACCGTCGCGATGCCCTTCTCGTACCGGGTGGACGGCGGCACGTGCGGCACGCCGGTGGCCGCGTCGCCGAGGGTCGTGATGATCGCGACGCGGGCGTCCGGGCTGACCGTGCGGGCCAGGTTGCGCGGGTTGTCGAACGTCCAACCCAGCGGGACCAGCTGTTCGCGGAGCAGCCGCACGGTGCGCGCGAAGCGGGCCATGCCGGCCATGTTCGGGGGGTCGAGGGCGGTGTAGCTGCGCGCCTCGGCGTCGGCGCCGCGCAGGGCGAAGTCGAGGATCTCGGCCTTGAGGCCGAGTTCGGCCAGCCGGTCACCGATCTGGTCACCCTCGATAACCGGGCACTGCTGCCGCATCCGGCACCTCCTCGCTTCCCGAAATCCTCCCTCATCGGAGGAAGGATTTCGGGAAGCCGCGCCGGCCTATTTCCTGACGGCGTTCGCGGTGTAGGTCGCGGTCGCCGGGTCCGGCGTCGCCGTTCCGAAGCGGGCGTTCGGCAGGTACAGCCGGTCGCCGAACGCCGCGACCGTCGTCGGGACGTCGAAGCGCGGGTCGGTGATCTGCTTGCGCACGTCGCCCCGCGTGCCGGCCCTGTTCAGGTCGATCACCACGATGACGTTGAACCGGTTGCGGACGACGTAGAGCGTGCGGCCGAGCACCAGGATGCCGTCGCCGGCCGTCAGGTCCGCCCCGCCGACGTCGACCTGCGTGGCGGCGCCGGTTCGCGGGTCGACCCGCCACAGCAGGCCGGTGTTCGACTGGATGATCAGCAGCGCGCGGCCGTCGGGCGTCCGGGCGATGCCGTTGGCGTTGTTGGTGGCCGGGTCCCAGACGATGTTGCCGGTGATCGGCAGCGTCCTGAAGGTGGCGGCCGGCTTGCCGTGCCGGTCGAACGGCACCTGGTAGAGGACCTGGCGGCGGGAGTCGGTGAACCAGGCCCCGGTCGGGGTGAGCACCACGTCGTTGACGAACGTCGGGTCGGTCCCGGTGGCGAACTGGTACTCGGTGAGCACCTTGCCGGAGCGGATGTCGACCACGCGCCCGGTGCCGGCGTTGCCGCCCGCGACGTACAGCCGGCTGCGCTGGTCGGACTTCAGGCCGACCGACGGCCGGGCCGGGACGAGCGGGTCGCTGACGACCCGGCTGTCGCCGGTGGCCAGGTTGACGCGGAGGATCCGGCCGTCGGCGAGCGAGCCGAAGTACGCGAACGGGCCGGGGCCGATCGCGATGCCCTCGGGCCGGAAGCCGACGGGCAGGTCCAGGGTGGTGGGGAAGGCGGGCGGATGGGCCCCAGCGGGCGCTGCGGGAACCAGTACGAGGGCAGCCGCTACGATCGCGGCGCTGGTCAGGGTGCGGAATCGCACGAAGGCACGTCCTTTCCGTCACGTCGAGGCCGAACGGGAGGTACCTGGCCAGCATGTCCACCACCGCCGGCCGGCAGCAAGTTGACCAGGCAACAAAACGGATACATCTCGATGTATGGGCTCAGGCCCGCTGCGGCGCCATCGCGGCGACCGCGGCCGGATCGACGGTGTCCGCGAGCACGTCGGTGCCCGGCTGCGGGCGGCCGAAGTAGTAGCCCTGGGCGATGTCGCAGCCCATCCGGCGGAGCAGGTCGGCACCGGCGGCGTCCTCGATGCCCTCGGCCACGAGGGTCAGGCCGAGAGAGTGGGCCAGGTCGATCGTCGAGCGGACGATCGCGGCGTCGCGTTCGCGGGCCGCGATGTCGCGGACGAACGACCGGTCCAGCTTGAGCTCCTGAACCGGGAGGTCGCGCAGGTAGGCGAGCGAGCAGTGGCCGGTGCCGAAGTCGTCGATCGAGAGCTTGATGCCGCGCTCCCTGATCGCCCGCAGCGTCCGGTTCGACCGTTCCGGGTCCATCATGATCGTGGTCTCGGTGATCTCCAGGACGAGGGCGTCCGGCGGGACGCCGGCCTCGGCCAGCGCCGTCGACACGTGGTCGACGAGGTTCTGGTCGAGGAGCGAGGTGACCGACAGGTTCACCGACACGGTGACGAGCGGGTCGGTGGCCCGCCAGCGGCGGCACTGGGCCAGGGCGGCGCGCAGGACGTGCCGGGTGAGGGCCGGCATCAGGGAGTTGGCTTCGGCGGCCGGGAGGAACTTGTCCGGGCCGACCAGCCCGCGCCCCGGGTGCTGCCAGCGCACCAGCGCCTCGGCGCCGACCGCGCGACCGGTCAGCTCGCACTTGGGCTGGTAGTGGACGACGATCTGGCCGAGGTCAGCGGCCAGCGCCTGCCGGAGTTCGGCGACCAGTTGCAGCCGCTCGAGGGCGTTCCCGTCGCGCGCCCGGTCGTAGCGGGCGGCGCCGGCGTGGGTGCTCTTGGCGTCGTACATCGCGATGTCGGCGTGCCGCATGAGGTCGGTGCGGTCCTGCGCGTCCAGCGGTGCGCAGGCGATGCCGATGCTCGGCTCCACCTGCAGCGACAACCCGCCCAACTGGATCGGGGCGCAGATCTCGGCGGCGACCTGCTGGGTGCGCGCCAGCACGTCGAAGTCGACGGGACGGCGCCCCAGCAGCAGCGCGAACTCGTCGCCGCCGAGGCGCACCAGGACGTCGTCGGGTTGCAGCTTCGACCGCAGGCGGGCGCCGATGGTCAGCAGTACCTCGTCCCCGACGGCGTGTCCCAGCGAGTCGTTCACCTCCTTGAACCGGTCGAGGTCCACGAGCAGCAGGAACATCGCCTGGCCCGGGCCCAGCGCCGGGATCCCGGCCTCGATCGCCTCGTACAGCAGGCGGCGGTTGCCCAGGCCGGTCAGCTCGTCGGTGCGCGCCTCCGCCCGCACCCGGGCGATGTCCATCACGGCGAGGAACCCGTCGACGATCCGTCCGGTGGCCGCCAGCAGCGTGGCCGCGGCCAGCAGCACCACCGGCAGCGGCGTGTGGACGAGCGAGGCACGCACGAGCACCCCGATCACCAGCAGCACCGAGATCAGCGGCGCCGTGAGCGTCCAGACGCTGTTGACCCGGTCGGCGCCCGGATCGGGCCGCGGCCGCCACACCCCGTACGCGACGATGTTGAGGCCGATCGCCCAGAACGCGTCGATCGGCGATCCCATCGAGTACGTCTCGGTGGCCACCCGGTACAGGTAGAGCGTGTCGCCGATCGCGAACGTGGCGAGGCCGGCACCGATCCAGCCGTAGAAGCCGGGGTGGCCGCCGCGCAGCACGAACACGCCGACGACCATCGCGATCAGCGTCCCGTCGCCCACAGGGTAGCCGGCGTTGACCAGCACGCCGAGCGTGCTGCCCGACCCGCCGGTGGCCGCGACCAGCGGCGCCGCG
>Ga0207678_10005258_pt1 | contig 11595 bp, 11 predicted proteins | sample KBSC63metaG_FD_184319 | JGI IMG/M metagenome (GOLD analysis project Ga0207678, IMG submission 184319) | Corn rhizosphere microbial communities from Kellogg Biological Station, Michigan, USA - KBS C6-3 metaG (SPAdes) (version 2) | ecosystem: Host-associated > Plants > Roots > Rhizosphere > Soil ... | reverse complement strand
CTTTCGCGAGCGCTTCCCATGCCTGCGCCGCTGTCGTGCTGGTCGCTGCCGCCTGCGCGGACGCTGCCGCTGCATCGCGCGACGCGGACGCCTGCGACGCAGAACCGGCTGCGCCGCTCGCGCTAATGCCCGCTTGCTGCGCGTATTGCTGGGCCTGTGTGGCTGCCGCCTGTCCATCGGTTTTCGCCTGCGTCGCAGACGACGCTGCGCTTTGCGCGCTGTTCGCCGCTGCGCTCGCGCTACCGGCTGCCGCGCTCGCGGACGCCTGCGCGCTATTGGTCGCCGCGTCGATATAGGCGACGTCCGCAGGCTTTAACGCGCCGTCCGCGCCCTTGTCGCCCTTGTCCCCCTTGTCGCCCTTGTCGCCTTTGATGTACTGCCCGAATTTCAGTTCTAGGACGCTGGTTTCGTCCGCGTCCAGTTCGAATGTCAATTCGCTCATGAGGTCGCCTCGCCATTCGGTAGCGTGACATTAGGTAGGGGGGCTTTATTGAGCATCGATTCGACAATGCGGATGTAGTCGCAGACCGCGTTATACGGGTTCCCGAACGCGTCCACTATCTGCGCGTCGATACGCGCGCGCCCGACAGGCCATGTCGTCGTATCGCCCGCGTAGACCTTGCATTGCCCGGTTAGCGTGTCCAGCCATTCAAACGACAGTTCCGCGAACACGGTTAGCCCGTCATAGGTCGCGAGGACGACGCGAGGCGTAGACCAGTTCGAACAGTTCGCTGCCTTATGGTCCAGCAGAAAGCGCCCGCCCATTTCGAAATGCGACCCGCGAACAAACGTCAACATGGCGGCCCCTATGCTTTCATAATGAACAAAATAGCCGCATAGGCGGGGCGGTTATCGAACGCTGCGCCCCCGCCCGCATTGGATAACCAGATGCCGGTTCCGCTGCCGTAGACCGACATGCTGGTCGAATTGCCGTAAATCTGGATACCGGTTCCGCTGGGGTTCGTGCCCGCTTGCGCGCGCCCGGATGTATAGCCGGTCGTGACCGGGCATTGCGCCCCGCCGTTATCGCTGCCCGCCTGTACGCTGCCCTGATTCACCATACTATGGCCGTGTCCCGGGTCACTGATACTGTGCCCATGGCCCGGGTCATACAGGCCGTGACCGTGCCCGGGATCATTGACCGTATGGTTATGGACTGGCATCTGCGAAGGCTGAATGGTCGGGTAACTGTTCCCGCCGTAGGCTAGGCCCGTAGACCCGCCCGCGCCCATGGGGAACCGGTCGCGCATGTCGGGCGTGCCGTTGTTCCCGTCGCAGACCAGCCAGCCAGCCGGGGCCGTTGCGCCCCAGTACATGACGACGCAGCCCCGGGGCAACAGCGCCAATTGGACCGCGTCCACATAGGCTTTTGTCGCCGCGTCCTGCGGGCCGCTGGGGTCGCCCATACTGATAACCTTTTTGGTCCCCATGTTCAGGGGACCCGTCATCGCTACGGACCCGTCCTTTGCGATCCAGCCATCGTGTAACTGTTTCGCAAATGCGAACCCCTGCCGCAGGTAGTCGTCTAGCTGGTTCCCGATTGTTTCGCTGCCCAGCGGGCTGTTACTCGCCGGGTTCGTGCTAATGTCTGTCCATGTCTGCGGAACTGGCATAGCGCCACCTATGGTATATTAGTGTTGCACTATTGCACCTTAACGTAACACTAGGGAACATTACGCCCCCAATGAAACATAATCCGTTTGTCGCGATAGGCCCGATATTGGGTCTATTGATCTGGGTCGCGGCCCAGCAGTTCAGCGCGTGGTTAGCGGTTCGCCGCGCCCGCCGCGCGGCCCGTCAACAGGCCCATAAGGCTAGTTCCGCCCATGGGGCCGGACAAGGCAGCCGGGGCCGCGACCGTTTGAAAGTTCCCCGCTAGCGCCTGATTCGCGAACGCGCGATTGGCTGCCGCCTCTAACGCTCGTCCCAAGTAGGGAATCGAACCGACGCCCGGGGCGTTCGACAGCATGCCCATTAGGGACGTCGCGCTATTGCTGAAATTGACAGGCGAGGCGCTGGGAACCGTGCGCACGTACGAACCGACGCGGCCTATGGTGCGTAGTTGCTGGATTTCGTCGGGCGAGAAAAACGCCCCCAGCTTTTCGGTCCCATACCGCGCCATCTGTTTAGCGAACGCTGCGGGTTTGAACTGTTCGCCCCCCCCGTAGGCCGCGTCCTGTAGGCTCTGGACGACTTGCGCCTTTAGCTGGTCGAACTGCGCCGGGGCATGTTCGCGCAGCAGGTTCGCGAGGTTCTGCGTGCTTTCGGTCGGGGCGTCGATAACGTGCTTTTTAATGAACGCGTCCGCAGCGGTGCGGTCGTCTACCGCGTCTTTGAGCGCCGGAATGGCTTCGTGTAGCTGGAACCGGTCGCGGGCTAGCGCTTTCGCAGGCGCGAAAACCCCGCCCTGATCGTCGGCGGCCTGTACCGCGTTGTTTATCGCGGTGCGCAGTTCGCCTAGGGCGCTATTGACGGTCCTGTCATTGCCTACGTTCTTATTGATGATTTTGCTGATACTGTCCGCGTCCTCCATGTTGAAAACGCGCTGCTGCGTGCCGGACATGAGGCCCAGCCGTTCGAACTGGTTTCGCACGCTAGACGGTATCTGGTCGCCGTAGGTGTCCAGAATGCGCGCGTAATCCTGCGCCAGCCCCTGCGTCGGGACGTCCATTTGCGCCCCGGTACTCTGCCGCGCTGCCGTGTACGCGTCGCGGACCTGCGTAGACATTTGGTCGTCTATGTTCGTCAAAATGTCTTTGGTGCTGCGGCCTGCGCTATACGCTTCCTGCGGAACGCCCGGGCTCAGACTGTCTAGCGAGGTCGCTAGCTGCTGGTCCTGCTGATTGAAACGGCGCGCCAGTCCGGGGTTCGCGTCGCGCAGGTTATGTTCGCGCGCGTACTGGATTGGGTCGCGCGATATCTGGCCGGTCGTCGGGTCGATGCCCAGTTCCCGGAAGTCCTGCCGACGCTGTAGCTGGGCGGGGTCCACGTTCGGGTTCTGGGCGGCCTGATTGCCTAGCCGCGTCGCGTTTTCCGGGGTCGCCTCTGGCGCGATGCCGCGCTGTACGTTCGGACCCATGCCGGTATTGCTGGTCGCCTGCCTGCGCGCGATTTCCGACGCGTTCGCGCGCTGCGCCGCGTTCGCCTGCTGGGTCGCCGTGTCGGTCCCGGTTAGCCGCTGCATCAAATTGGGCCCGGTCGGGCTTTCCGCTGCGCGCATGGCCGCGACCGCGTTAGCGACCCGCCCCGCTGCGCTGGCCGCGCCGACGCCCGCGAGTGTGCCGCCGACGCCTGCCGCGATTTCGCCCCATGGACCTAGTCCTGCCTCGCTCGCGGCCTGCGACCCCATAGCCCCGCCCGCGCCCGCTGCGGCCTGTGTGCCTAGCTGGGCCTGCAACATGTCAGTCGTCGTTTTGGCGACGCCCGGGGCCTGCTGGCCCATGGACAGCACTTTGCCCAGCAGGCCCCCGCCTGCCGCAGAGGCGACGCCAGCCGCGCCCGCCTGCGCGATTTTTTCCTGCGTCGTTTCGGGTTTGGCAAAGCCTGCCGCGTCCAGCCCCTGCTGGACCTTGTCCTGTAGCGGCTGCGCCAGCGGAATGTTCGCGCCGGTCGCTTTGTTGATTCCCTCTACGCCCAGATTGACGACCGGGCGAAACACGTTATCGGACAGGAACGTAGGCAGGGACGACAGCCCGGATGCAGCCGCGCGCCCGGTTAGCGATAGCTGGCGGCCTAGGTTATCGAGACTGAAACCCCTATCCCGTTCTGGGACGCCCTGCGGTTCCCCGGCTGGGGGTTGCATATCGCCCGGGGCCTGCGGGGCTGCTGTAGGGCCGCCTGTCGTGCGCAGTGTGCCTGCCGGGGGCTGCGGTCCAGTCGTGCGCAGGTCTGCCGGGGGCTGGTGGGCTTTCGACGGTTTAAAAATGTCCTCGTCCAGCCCGCCCGCGTTCGCCTGCTGCTGGCCGCCGTTCATGGTCGCGGGCGCGGCTGCGGGGCTGGCTGGCATCTGGGCGACGACGCCCGCCATGGGAACGCCTGCGCGACTGGGCGCAAAAATATCGTCGCTCGCGTCTTTCTGCGGCTGCTGGCCGCCTCGCTGGGCTGCTGCCGCTGGCGCAGGCTTTGAAGGGAACGCGGGGCTGCCCTGCGCGTTCGCATAGCGCCGGTAGGCCGCTTGCTGTTCGGGCGACAGTTCGCCCGCCTGCGCGGACCCGCTGCCGGTCGCCATGGCGAACACGTCGCTGGCGTATTTCTTTAACGTGTTCGCGACGCCCCCGATTTTCTGGCCATAGTTCGGGTCCTGCGCGTAGCCGCTGCGCTGTAGCGTGTTGCCATAGGCGACCGGGTCGGTAACGCCTCGCGCGCTCGCGTAGCGGTCGCCCGTAACCAGATTGCCGAATGCCTGCGCCCCGGACTGCGGGCTGTCGTAGGCCGCGTAACGGTCAGTCGTCCCTAGCATGTTGTCCCGGGCCGCGACGCCCCCGGGTCCGACTTGCTTTATGTTGCCCAGATTGTTCGTCCCCGGGATCATCGATTTACCGTACCCGGTTTCGAGTGCCCATTGCGACAGGACATTTTCGGGGGTCGTGCCCATACGCGCGGCCTGCGCCTGCGCCATCGGCAGATACTGCTGGGCGAACGCGCGGATTTCGTCGGGGGTCGCCATTATTTGCCCCCGGGCTTTTGCGGCTGGAACAGCGCGTTTTCAGGACGGTTCGACCAGTCGGACAGCGCGTCGTAAAAGTCCATGCCCGCGCCATTCGCGCCCGACAGGCTGCCGTATTTCTTGGCCCATTTACTCGCCATGTCGCCTATTTCGACGTTGCGCCGGTAGGTTGCCTGCCGTGCCGCGATAATCTGGCGGGCCGCGTTGATATCGGTTCCCGGGTTCGCGACCATGGACGTTAAAAATTCGCGGTCCTTATCCGACATGGCCCCGGGCATCCCTGCCCCGTTCGCGGGGTTGCGCAGTTCCAGCGCCATCTGGTTCCCGACTGCCTGCGATATCTGGTAAGCCTGTAGCGCGTCGCCTGCCTTGTATCCGGGCAGCCAGTTTTTCATGGTCTGTTCCCATGCCGCGCCCTTTGGACTCTGGCCGGTTTTATTGAACTGTTCCAGCCCCTGCTGTAGCTGGTCCAGCGTCGATATCTGGCCCGGGGCTGCCTCGCGCTGGTCCAGAAAGCCGGACAGTTTTTTCGCGTCGCGTTCCATCATGCCGGTTTGATACGCCTGCTGCGCCGGGTTGACGCGAGTCATCGCGTTCTGCGCCGCTGGCGAGTTCGCAGGAACGCGTATCGTATTGCCGCGCGCGTCCAGAATTTCTACCGTGTCGTGCGAATGCTCGATATCGGTTTTTTGCTGCTGAATGGCTGGCATCCCTTGGACCTGTTCCACCATGTATTTACCGGGCTGTCCGGGAATCTGGTGATACGTCAGGCCCTCTGCGGTCGGTAGCGAGGTTCCGGGCGGTAGCTTGTTCAGGTCAATAACCATCCCGTTCTGAACCTGCAAATTCGGCTTTAGAATTTCCGCCATGTTTTTCCCGCCCGTTACCGCGTAGTCCACTGCCGCGCGGGCTTTTTGGTCGTCGGACAGGTTCGCAAAAAACGGATTGGCCGCAGGCCCGCCCGCGCCGGTCCCGGGACCTGCCCCGCCTACGTCCCCCATACCGGGCCCCGGGGGCGCTGCCGGTATCAGACCTGCGCCCCCTGTGCCCAGCGTGCCGCCCAGCGCCGCATTCTGCGCGGGGCTGGCGGCCTGCTGCGGGGTCGGGAATAGGCCGGGTAGGAACTGCGCCAGAACGCGCGCCTGCCGGTCCTGCTGGGCCTGCGCTTGCGCTAGCTGCTGCGCTTTCATCTGGGTTTCCGCGTCCTGTAGTTCCATCTGCTGCGCGGCCTGCTGCATGCGCATGTCATCCATTTTTGCGGTCCGCGCTGCGTCGTTCGCGCCCGCGTAGGCGTTCATGCCCAGCAGCCCGCCGCGCCCCAGCGCCTGAATACCCGATACGCCCCCCTGATTGGATGCGAGCGTACCTAGCCCAGCCGCCAGCATGCCCTGCTGTATGGCAGGGTTCGCGAGCATATCCAGCAGACCCATAGCTGCCCCCTACGAATTGAGTAGACCCATTAGGCCGCCCGCGCCTGCACCTATCGCGGTTCCCCAGCCGGGCATAATCATGGAACCCATCGCTGCGCCCGACATGGCCCCGCCCCCGACACTGCCCAGCGTCGAACCCCCGCCCCCGGACGTACTGGTTATGCCCTGCGCGCCCGCGCCCATAGCCCCAGACAAGGAATTCTGTAGGATTCCTAGTTTCTGGTATGGCTGCATTGCATTATTTAGCCACGTCTGATAGGCCGCGTTCATTTCGTTCTGGTTCTGGGCCTGCCCCATGTTGCCCATTTGCAGCAATTGCGACGCGTCCATATAGCCCTGATTGCCCAGATTCTGCGCGACGCCTGCGCCGGTTAGCAGCCGGTTCTGGGCTGCATCCCATGACGACGCGCCTAGCTGCTGGCCCGCCTGTGTATATTGGGCGTTACGGGCCGCGTCCGCGAGGGACGTGCCGGTCTGTAGTTCAATCCCTCTTTGGGCTAGCTGCTGGGTGTTCGCATAGTCCTGCATATAGGCGCTGTTTGCCATATTGCCCAGCGTCTGGCCTAGCTGCTGGTTCTGCGTGTCCTGATATTCCTGCATCGCGGACCCGCCGAACGCGCCGCTATTGCGGAACTGGCCCATGGTCTGCGCAGCCGTGCCGGTCGCGTAGTTTTTCGCGGTCTGGTCCTGCGCCTGCTGGACCTGCTGCGCCAGATACGGGTTCTGTCCAATGTAGGGGTTCGTCGCTACGTTGGTCGTCTGGCTGGCGTAGGGATTGGTCCCGGCTGCAAACGGGTTGCCCTGATTGCCCAGCATGCCGGTTACTGCGCCGGTCGCCGCGTCGATAGCTTGGCTGCCGCCTGTCGCGCGCTGGCGGACCATGTCCATAGCCGCCTGCTGATCGGGCGACATGCCCGCGATGGTCTGGCCGCCGTACTGCGGAATGTCCTGATTCGACAGCGCCGAACCTCGTTGCAAAATCTGCTGCGCGTAGGGTTCAGCCCACGACGGAAGGGATTGCGTAGTTTGCTGGCCGCCGCCTGATCCAGACATTTTAAAAACCTCCGCCCAAAAAAAAAGCGCCCCGGGTTAGGGGCGCTTTCGCGTTAGGTCCTGCTGTTGTCTACTCATGCCATGGGGCATGGGGCCAGTCTCGATTACCTTTCCTGCTGTTTTCGCTTTTCGAAAGCGGCTGCCAGTTCGCCTCTGTATGGAACCCATAGACCAGCGGAACTAACGGCCCTACAAACCTTTTGCGTTCCTCTGCACTTAATGACCTGCCGCCCAGCGTCGCCGCGCGCGGGGGCGAAATCGGCACAATATGATCTAAGACCATATCCGGATGCCGCTTGCGCCATTCGCGCTCGCGCGCTATCGCGTCGGTTTCCCATGGCGGTAAAGCCCGCGCCTTATTTGCACGCCTATAGGCATTGTGTACGCGATAGACGTCTGGATTAGCGTCCGCCCAGCGCTTTACAGCCGCCCTCAATGCGTCGCGATTCAAACGCCCAGACTGCCGCGCGGTCGTTACATAGTCTTTATCGCACGCCCTACACCAGCTACGCAGCCCGTCTAAATTCCTGCTGTTCCTTGTGAAATCCTGCGCCGCTTTCTGCGTGCTGCATTTTGAGCATGTCTTAGCTAAGACCGTGTATTTTTCGGGCTTTGGCCTAGCAGGTATCGGATTTTTTAACCTGTACCGCTTTCGATATTCCCTAGCCTTTTCGGCAGAACAATCCCTGCAATATGAAAACAGCCCATCGGAACTGGTTTCCTTTTTACAAAACTTGTCACGCGATTTTTTTATGCCACAATTCGCACAAATTTTCCGCTTGCCCAGCATGTCCCCGTCCCCCTATTTTTAACGACAGGCGCTAGTTTACGACAGGGTAACGGGCTACTGCGTTACCTCGCGCTCATACGTGATTTCGCGAGGCGTAAAACCATAGTTCGGGGCGACCTTATGCCAGCCCGGGCGGTTCGTGCTGAATGTCAGACGCAGCGCGCCCGCCTGCCGCGCCATGCGTTCTAGGTCGGTCACGAACAGTTCCATCGGGTCAAACTCCGCGTTTTTGGAATACAGAATCCAAATATGAACGCTGGGGCCATCGTAGCCAGCCAGCAGACGCAGCACGAAAAACCCCGCTGGGTTGTCCGTTTCGTCGTAGATCATGTAGAGGGACGCGCCATTACTTCGCAGGACCATATAAACGTCCTCCACTAGCCAGCCGTCCGCGCGCGGGACGGTTTCGAGTGCAGGCCGCACAAACGCCCAGACCCGGGGCAGGTCCTTTTGTTCGACCGGCTTAAAGTACGGTTGCGGGGGACGTTCCATCGCGCCCGCCAGTTCCGGGGGCATTACGGCTGCATTCATGGCGTGCCTCTAATTGACGTTGACGGGGGCCCATGTCCCCGGGTTTCCGTCCGCGACGCAGACCCAGCCCAGCGGCCCGCCTGCGGTCGGTTTTTTGTTGCGGATGTAGTCGCCCTGCGCGTACTGCCCTTTGGTCGGGGGCGCGGTACTGGCGCTAACCTGCGCCGACATGCGCCCGTCAGACAGGCCGTTTAGCTGGTCGATCATCTGGCGCAGGACCATCGATAGCGCTTGTGTCAGGTCTAGGCCGTGCCGGTCGCCCGGGTTCGCGGGGGGCAGGTAGGGGTAGCCAATGCGAGGCATGATTTATTGCGCTCCGTCAGGGACTAACGCGGGCGAAAACCCGACAATTTCGATATCGCCTTTGAACACAAACAGCGCGTTATGCCAGCGCGCGGACGCATCTACATCAAATTTGCCGTCCTCTAGCACGGTAAATCTCGTCTGTTCGTCTTTGGTGTTGCCCAGCGTGTAGCGGTGCCGGGTCGCCATGGTCGCGGACAGCGGGTCTAGGACGCAGCGGATACGGACGTATTGCAGGTCCGTATAAACCTCGTCGTCGCCAAATTCGCCGGTTTGCAGGCCGCTAGTTACGCATGCGCCCGTCAGCGTCTGGACCTTGTGCGCGGTATCGATCACGGCAGGCAGACGCGAGGACTGGACCCAGAACGGGCTGTTATAGGACACGCTGGGCAATTGGTCCCATGTCGGATAGAACGTCCCCAGACTGTCATACGTCATCTGCCCTACTACCTGTTCAAACGGGTTCTCTATGACGTAGTCCGCCCTTCCCCATTTGTTCGCGCGATGATTGAAGACTAGGCCCCGGTCCAGCGTCTTCTGGTCCAGAGAATCGACCGACACGAAAAACCAGTAGCAGAGGCTGTTACGCGGGTCGCGCATGGACCGCATGCGGTACAGCGCGGACGGTGAACGGTTCGCGAAAAACCATTCCTTAACCTCGTCGCCTATCGGCAGCGGGCGCGTGCCGTCATAGATATAAAAATTGTCGTTGCCCGCGAACAGATGCGCGGTCCCGATGCTTATTACCGCTTCCTGCGACAGAACGCCTATCTGGTTCGATACAACGTTAAAGCCCCAGACGACCGGGGGCCCCTGATACGTGCCCAGATAGAAACTGTTGCCCTTGTATAGAACGATGTTCGACCCCAGCGCGCGACAAGCGGTTATCTCGCCGGGGGTATCGATCAGGCGCGCGGTTACGCATTGCGTCGCTATCGAAGGGGTCCAGACGGTCTGGTCATAGATGCCGCTGCACCAGTAGCCGTCTGGGCGTTCGCCGTAGGTCGGGTCGGTCACGTTCGCGACAAAAACGAACCCCTGCGTAACGTCGATCAGTTCCGCGATAGGCGCGCCCGGGATATCGGTAAACGGACCGCTGGTTACGGTCTGCTGGATCACGTCCGCGCCATTGACCGCGAGCGTTACATTACCGAACTGGGCGAACCGCCATGTATTGTCATTCGTGGACTTGTACGGGATTGGGTCGCCTGCCGCTAGGACGGATTCGCCCATGCGCGCGTTCAGGGGGTCGCCGCCCGAAAATAACAGCCCGGTCGCGGACCTGCGCGTTACGTTCGTCCAGCTACTGCTGATCGATTCATAAATCGCATCCGACATGCCCGCGAACGCGCGCAGGGTCCCGGATAGTAGCTGCACGGTCGCCGCACCGATACTCTGTTTCGGCAGCGCCGGTAACTGCGTAGCGACCATGGACGCAGCGCCTTTCATGCCCTTTAGCGTCGGAACCATCATCGAACAATCAACGATGATACCGGGCGTCGTCGGGTCTAGGTCGGGCGCGAACCCTTTCAGGGGCTGGTAGGCGGGCGGGGGCATGGCGTCGTCCTCATGCTGCCGTCATGGCTAGGGCGCTGCCTGACGTGCGCGCGCTGGTGTTCGCGCCCGTCATCGCTTCGATAATCTGGCCGTACAGGCTGGACCATATCGCGACGCGCTGGTCGTTTTTCAGGTACGGTTCCGCCTGCATCAGGGACCCATACAGGTACGCGTCCGGGGCGTCTTCAATCAGCCAGTTCTGCGGTTCGTCGTCCGATAGGGGCGTAATGCGCTGGTAGTAGTCCAGCGTTAAAACGCTCGCTTCCGTGACCCGCGCCAGCAGCCATAACTGGCTGCCTATCATCGTGTAGCGGGTCGCGCTCGCGTCGCCTAGGTCCCGACTGTTCGCCGCGTAGCGTTCGATATACGTCAGCGTCTGGCCGTCTAGCTGGATTTTTTCCGCTGCCAGAAAATCATCCGGTAGCGCGACCGTGTAGCTGTTCGTCGTCCGGGTGTAGGTCGCTGCCATCTGGCGCACGCGCAGGACGCGGTTAAATCCTGCCTCCGCGAGGGTGATAAAGTCCGGGACCCGGTCGCTTAGGTTCGTGCGTTTGAGCCAGCCCGCGATGCTGGCCTGTAGCTCGTCATAGTTGCGGATGCTCATACACGCCCCCGCCAAATGCGGAACGCGGACATATCCGGGTCATTGAGCATTTCTGCGCGTATCTTCGGGTCGCGCGTGAACTGATCGAACGTATAGCGGTGCTTCGCGCACCAGTCCTCAATGATTTTCCCGTCTACATGCGCCAGCAGCCGGAAGTCCTGCGGCTTTCCCGCGCGCGCGTAGGTGTTCCGTAGATGCGCGAGATAGTCCAGCATGCCGGGAAACCATAGCGTCGTTTCGATCACTACGCCTAGGTCCTCGTCCCATTTATAAACGTCGCGTCTTTGCGTCATCGCATAAAAAAAGCCCCTATTGCTAGGGGCTTTCCTCGTTGGCGTTACGGGCTCGAGAAACGTCTTACGGCGCGGTCGCGTTCAGGTCACGGATAGCGAACGAGGACGCCTCGTTGCGCGCCTCTAGCGTCAGTTCCGTAACCATCTGGTAACTGACGTTGTCCCCCGTCTTCGCGAGTTGTTCGGTTTCGAACCCGCGCAGCGTCGCGACCGCCCAGTAGTCCGGGTCGATGCCGTAGACGTTGTTATCGATGCCGCCCGCCATGCACCTGTCGGGGACCATTTCGATAACGCCGAAATCGGACCCGTAGAACGTGTACGCGGTCTGCAACGTAGGCTTACGTTCCCCGCCTACTTCCTGTTCGCGC
>Ga0207678_10005256_pt1 | contig 11598 bp, 12 predicted proteins | sample KBSC63metaG_FD_184319 | JGI IMG/M metagenome (GOLD analysis project Ga0207678, IMG submission 184319) | Corn rhizosphere microbial communities from Kellogg Biological Station, Michigan, USA - KBS C6-3 metaG (SPAdes) (version 2) | ecosystem: Host-associated > Plants > Roots > Rhizosphere > Soil ... | reverse complement strand
CTGAAGGTACAGATGCCACAAAGGTCCGCAAAATTGTAGCGGACATGCAGGTCGAAGGCGTTAGCCTTCTAGACTGGTCGTTGGACGCGGCTCACAACCGGTCAGTGGTCACTATCGCTGGGCCTCCGGCGGCTGTGATTGCTGCGGCCGTCAAATCCGTTGGTAAAGCAGCAGAGCTGATCGATCTAACCAAACAGAAGGGCGTTCATCCGCGCATCGGGGCTGCCGATGTTGTCCCCTTTATTCCGGTCAGTGGCATTTCGCTGATGGAGTGCGCGATTCTGGCGCGGCAAGCGGGTCTTCTGATCTGGCGCACTCATGGTGTTCCTGTTTATTTTTATGGCGCCGCTGCCGCGCGTCCAGACCGTGTCCAGCTTGAGGATGTGCGGCGAGGCCAATTCGAGGGGCTCTGTGAAGCCACTCGCCGCGAATCCGCACGATGCCCCGACATCGGCGGCCCGGGGCTCCATCCCACTGCTGGAGCCTCTGCCGTGGGAGCACGAAATTTTCTCATCGCCTATAATTTCCATCTTTGTCAGCCGGACATCTCCGCGGCGCGTGCCATCGCCCGCGAGATCAGAGCTTCGAACGGCGGCTTACATGGTGTAAAGGCGATTGGTGTGGTGGCCAATGGCCGTGCTCAGATCAGCATGAACATCACTGATTTTCGTGTCACCCCCATGCGGCACATACATTCCACCATTCAACACTTGGCGCAACGGCATGGCGTCCTTATCGAGGATGCCGAACTTATCGGGCTCATTCCTCAGGAGGCATATGAACCGGATTCCGAATGGGTGCGGCAAATCAAGGATTTCGATCCCGCTCTTAAGGTCCTGGAACGCCGACTTGAACATCCGCTCACGTGGCCTTCTGTCTGATGTAAAGTGAAGATGTGCAGGTGCAAGACTTCGGTCTTGTTAAACGGGAAGCCGGTGAGATTCCGGCGCTGACTCGCAGCGGTGATGGGAACGAAAGACGCATGGCGCTGAGCCACGCACTGTTCTGCAAAGAATGGGAAGCGGCGTTGAGTAGGTAGCCCAAAGTCCGAAGACCGGCCCGCCGCCACCACCGCGGAGGAGATTTGTGTCTCCCACTGCGGCTGCGCTTAAGGACGCCGGTCTCGAGTATGGCCCGGAATCCCGTTTTATAGTTATCTCTGCTTCGGCGGAGATTGCTATGTCTGCGCATCGGTGGTTCCTTCGTTTCACAGGAGAGGAACCCGAATGTCATCGTCTTTACCATCCACTGCAAATCTTGGATATCCACGCATCGGCCGTCACCGCGAGTTGAAGTTCGCGCTTGAAGATTTCTGGCGAGGACGCCTTACCGAAGCGGACTTGCTGAAAACCGCTCAATCGCTGCGAAAACAAAACTGGCAATTGCAAAAGAATGCCGGTCTCGACATTATTCCCAGCAACGACTTTTCTTTTTACGACCAGGTGCTCGATGCTCTGGTTCTCGTCGGAGCAACTCCGTCTCGTTTTGGCACTCGTCCGGTCACGCTGACCCGCTACTTTCAGATGGCCCGTAACAGCAACGAGCAGACCGCGATGGAGATGACCAAGTGGTTCGATACCAACTATCACTATCTGGTACCGGAGTGGAGCGAGGATCTGACCTTCGCGCCCGATTCGAGCAAGATACTGGCCGAGTTTGCCGAGGCGAAGAATCTTGGGATCACAACCAGGCCTGTTTTGATTGGGCCCATCACCTTGCTGTTATTGGGCAAGGCGGTCGATAACGTAAATCCGCTCGATCTTCTGCCCCGTCTTTTGACGGCCTATCGCAAGGTACTCAGCGATCTCGCTGAGGCTGGAGCGCTCTGGGTGGAGATCGATGAACCCTCCCTGGTCACCGACCTTCCGCAAGGCTATCCTGAGGCTTTCCGTACGGTTTACGCAGAGTTTGCTGGCATGCCATTAAAACTGATGTTGACCACGTACTTCGGGGGGCTTGGAGACAATCTCGATCTGGCATGTTCACTAGGAACAGCGGGACTGCACATCGATGCGGTTCGTGCGCCGGAACAGGTGATTAGCGTTGCCGAACGTCTGAAATCACAACAGACGCTCAGTCTTGGCTGCATTGATGGGCGCAATATATGGATAGCCGACCTCGACGGAGTACATCAGATGATTGCTCCTGCCATCGCCAAACTTGGCGCAGATCGGTTACAACTGGCGCCGTCGTGTTCGCTGCTGCATGTGCCTTACGATACCGGCGACGAAGACAAACTGGACAAACGAGTTCTGGGCTGGCTAAGTTTCGCGCAACAGAAGATTGAGGAGCTTGTTCAACTCGCCAAGGGACCTGAAGCAGCGGCAGGAGCATTCGCCACCAATCGCAGCATGCATGAGGATCGCCGTGCCGCGGAGAGCAGTGCGAACAGAGGGGTACGCGATCGGCTGACAAAGCTGACTGACAAAGATTTCCGTCGCAAAACATCTTATGGAGTTCGAGCAGCTATCCAGCGGCAGGAACTCGGCCTTCCTCTTCTGCCGACGACGACTATCGGCTCATTTCCTCAGACGCAGGAGATTCGCAAGCAGAGAGCCGCCCATAAGAGCGGACTGATTTCAGAGGAAGAATACGAGGTTTTTCTCAAGCAAAAGACAGAGGAGTGTATCCGCCTGCAGGAGAAGATCGGGCTTGACGTTCTCGTCCATGGCGAGTTCGAGCGTAACGATATGGTCGAATACTTCGGCGAGCATCTAGCCGGCTTTGTCTTTACCTCCAACGGATGGGTCCAAAGTTATGGCTCCCGCTGCGTAAAGCCTCCGATCATTTATGGCGACGTCTCTCGTACCGGCCCAATGACGGTGGAGTGGAGCCGTTACGCAAGTTCACTGACGCGGAGGCCTATGAAGGGAATGCTCACCGGCCCCATCACTATCCTGCAGTGGTCCTTCGTCCGCAACGACATTTCGGAAATGGATGTGGCATGGCAACTGGCGCTTGCTCTGCGCGAGGAGGTTCAAGACCTCGAAGCGGCAGGCATCCACATAATCCAGGTGGATGAACCGGCCCTGCGTGAAGGGCTTCCTCTACGGAAGTCCGACTGGCCGGAGTATCTGGACTGGTCTGTCAAGGCATTTCGTCTAGCGACTTCGGGCGTCGGCAATGGCACCCAGATCCATACCCACATGTGCTATTGCCAGTTCGAAGACATCCTGCCTTCCATCGCGGCACTCGATGCCGACGTCATTTCAATGGAGACTGCCCGGTCGCGCATGGAGATGCTTCAAGCGTTCAAGGTCCATGGCTATCCCAATGAGATCGGCCCGGGCATCTACGACATCCACTCGCCTCGTGTCCCGGCAAAGGAAGAAATGGTAGGCTTGCTGCATCTCGCTCTCGACGCGCTTAGTCCGGAGCAGCTATGGGTCAACCCCGACTGCGGTCTCAAAACGAGAGCGTGGCCGGAGACGATCGAGGCGCTTACCCATCTTTGCGAAGCTGCTGCGGAAGTTAGAGCGGAACTTTCCAAATAGAAACGTCTGTCGCAGGTCCCGGCTGCGGCGGCCCATTTGGGCGAAGTCTTCTGTTTTGAAGGCTTCGCTCAACGTTCCTCGTCCTCATGCGTCCAAAGGGGGGAGTCCCTTTTGCTTGCTTCCGGCTCTGTTTCACGGAAGAATAGGAAGATGAGCCGCAAAACATGGCGGCTAAGGAGTTTTCATTGCGCATTTTTTTCAGACATGTCCTTCCCATCGCAGTTCTTGCCCTCTCGGCCACGCTTTCGCAAGCGGCCGAACTATCGAGCGATGGCAAGGCAGCAATCCCCAGAGACGTTCAACAACTGATCGTCGTTGATTATCGTGCGATGCAGAATTCGAGTGCGGCCATGGATCTCAAGGAACGAGTTTTACCACCTGAACTGAAGCGACTGGAGACGGCGCTGAAGAACGCCAAGCTCAACGTGGATAAGGATGCCGACGTACTTGCATTTGCGGCTTTCCGCGATTCGGGGGGACAGGGAAGCAGGATCGTCGGTATTGCTCAGGGCCAGTTTCAGACGCGCGCCATTTTGGCGAACTTTGCCAAAAGCAAGGAAAAGCCCATTGCTCTCCGGAACAACACGATCTATCCTCTAGGCGCTGCCGGTATGAGCGTCGTGTTTCTCAATCAGACCACGATGGTGTTCGGCGACCGCTCCGCAGTTCAAGTGGCGCTTGATGCACGCGATGGCCTTATCCCCAATTTCCTCTCCAATGGAGAGATGGTGAACGAGATGAAGGCGGTAGACCAACGGGCCATTTGGAGTCTTCTGGATGCCAAGGGCACCCAGAACATGATGAAGAGCGTTCTTGGCGATGCGGCGCAGCTGACTGACTATGATACCGTTCGTAACCGCATGAAGAGCTCCAGCTACACGATGGACTTTGAAAACGGAGTCAAGTTCGATCTCGCGGTGGTCATGTCCGACACCATCACCGCAGCGACGTGCGCAACTCTGATGAAGGGTATGGTCATCATGAAGAAGACTTCGGGAACGCCGCTTGAAAAAGCCGCGCTTGATCGAACCACGATCGATTCCAACTCCGGTACGCTGACGGTGAACTATTCTTCTTCCGATAGCGAGTTTGCCGGTCTCTTGACATCGCCGCTCTTCCAGTCCGTAGTCAAATAACAGATGCGGCAGGGCGCATGAAAGTAGGCAATGCCAATCTGCATGGCTTGCTTTCACGTGCCTTGAGCTTCTGCGAAACTGTAACCTTAGAAGGCCAACATAATTCCAAAAAGATTTCCCTGGAAGGAATAGGTGCGGCTGAATTTTGTGCCAAATTTGCCTTCCAGCCCAACGAGTCCTTCTCGAGAGACAGCAGGAACAGAAATCAAACATCCGGCCTGCGGATGTTCGAGTTTGCTCTTCCACCCGCCTGCGATCATGTTGCACAACTCTCCAATTGCGTCGTCGACCATTGGATCGCAGGGTTCTGAAGATGCGGTTCCGAGTAAGGCCTCCGCAGTGACGGCAGCCGTAGCTGAACTGGCGTACAGAATGCATTCGCCATTAATAGCGCCGGTAAATTGAATCCGCGCAACGATCCTGCCGTCGATAATACTGACCTCTTCATCCATTGGATTGCAGCTTCGCGCGAGCATCATCTCAAAGACTTCGGAGACGGCGGAATCGAGGCGATTGACGATTTCGTTCTGTGGTGTGGGATTTTCCGTTGCCAGCATGGCTCCTCTTCGTAGTTCTAAATTGAGTTCAGTCCTGTTGGGCAGGCTTGATTAACGTCAGGCGACTCGCAGCAGGGGAACAACCCGCGCCTTTACCTGCTCAGCGGTGAAAGGTTTGCAGATATAGCCCTGTGCCCCTGCTGAGATCGCGCGAAGCACCAGCGGCTCGCTGCCCTCGGTCGTAATCATGACTACTGGAACATCGACCGCGAGCTTCTCGTCGCGACGCTGCTCCAGAAACTGCAGACCGTCCATTACAGGCATGTTGATGTCGCTGAGTATTAAAGCAAGCGAATTCGGCTTACCACCATCGTCCCGTAGGGCCTGGAGCGCTTCCTCCCCATTTGAGGCCTGTAAGACCTCGGTGAGTTCAAGGCCCGCCTGGCGGAGCGCCCTTTCAATCACCTTTCGCATCACCGCTGAATCATCAATAATTAAAGCTCGCAACCCCGCCTCCAGTTATACCTCTTGAGTTATTTCCTCTATCGGCTAACAGGCGGAAAGCTTGAGAAAGAAGCGTTCTTAACATCTTCTAACTTCTGCTCGGTCGTTTTGGCCACCTACCTGCATGAGTACGTGCATGGATAGCGGCCTATATGCGGCGTACACCGGACTACTGGCGCGCACACAAGCGCTCGATACCGCGGCGAACAACCTGGCGAATGCCGGAACAAATGGTTTTCGTGCTCAGAAAGACTACTTCAGTGGCGTGTTGGCGGGAGGGGGCGACCAGGCTGCATCAGTCGACGCTTCTCAGGTAGGGCAATCGGTGAATGGCTTTGGTATTTTGGGCGGTAACTTGCTGGACCTGGGACAGGGACAACTGGCAACGACGGGAAATCCGCTTGATTTTGCTTTACAGGGACAGGGCTTTTTTGCGATCAGCACGGCAAATGGCATTCGCTATACAAGAGACGGAGGCTTTATGCGCTCTTCTACCGGTGTTCTTGAGACCAGCGGGGGAGAATCGGTGCTGGACGTGAACCAAAAGCCCATTACGATTCCGACCGGAGATATAGATGTGGCGCCGGATGGAAGCATCTCGGTTACCACTCCTTCAGGCAGCGCGATTGTGGCCCAGGTGGGAGTGTTCGAATTTCCCGATCGGACGGCTCTGACTGCCGAGGGAACAAATCGCTTTTCAGCTGATGGGGTAAAGCCGGCACCAGGAAAGGCCGTTGTCGTTCAAGGTTCTGTAGAGGGATCCAATGAAGACGCAATTCACGGCACCATGCAAATGGTGCTGATCCAGCGACAGGCAGAGATGATGCAGAAAGCGCTGAGCGTCTTTGATACCAGCTTCGACAAAACTGCGGCCGAAGACCTGCCCCGAGTCTGATGCAACAGGCGTGAGCGCCAGTGGGTACTCGATTGAACGTTTATAAGGGGAATTAGAGATGATCCGAGCGTTATATACGGCGGCGAGCGGCATGAGCGCCCAGCAAGCGAATCTGGATACGGTGGCCAACAATCTGGCCAACTCGGCAACCGCGGGCTTTCGCGAACGGAGATTGCAGTTTGAAGACATGATCTATCAGAACGTGATTGTCCCGGGCTCCGCACAGAGTCCGCAGACGGATTCGGCGGGCCTGCAGATCGGGTTAGGTACAAAGTCTGCAGCGACCGAGATGATCATGAAGCAGGGAGACTTCAACAATACGGGCAATCCGCTTGACCTCGCAATTCAGGGCGGCGGTTTTTTTCAGATCTCTCGCCCAGATGGAACCATTGCCTACACTCGGGCAGGTAACTTTCACAGAAGCAATCAGGGCACGATGGTGACTTCGGAAGGAGACACCGTGCTGCCTGCGATTTCAATTCCGTCGAATGCGACCGATATCACGATCTCTGCCTATGGAGTGGTAACGGCAAAGATTCCGGGACAGTCTGTGGCCGCACAGCTTGGAACCGTCCAATTGGCGACATTCGTAAATCCTGGAGGGCTGGCTTCCATTGGCAGCAATCTTTTACAGCAGACGGATTCGTCGGGGACCCCGATTACGGACACGCCCGGCGGCACGAGTGGTATAGGAACATTGCAACAGGGTTATCTCGAAAATTCAAACGTGGACGTGGTTGCGGAATTTGTGCAAATGATTCTTGCTCAGCGCGCTTATGAGAGCAACTCCAAGGTCGTCCACGTTGCCGATGATATGTATTCACAAATTAACGGCATGATTCGATAGGTGGGACATGGCTAAGACGGTCCTTTGCTGGATTGCGGCACTCTGCTTGCAGGGAACAGCATCGAACGCAGGCGCACAGGCGATCTGCGCGACAACGCCAGCGGCCGCCATTAAGGAGGTTCAATCTCAGTCTTTACCGCAGGCAAAGGCAAACAAGGGCTATCGCGTGACAAGCATCCATTGGGATCCAGTACTGCGGCAGAGCTGGGCAACAGTAGCGCGTTGCGATCATCCGGAATGGCCTGAGATTTCGGTACGTGCCGAACAGGTGAGTACAGGATCAGATCGAGCGGTCCAATCGATTGACCAGGTAATGGATAAATCCTCTATTTCTGCTCCGGTTATTGTTCATGCGGGCGATATCGTTCGGCTCTGGAAAGAGGAGGACCTCATGCGGATTGAGGCCACTGGAGTGGCAGAAGAGAGTGGCGGGATCGGTAGGCGCATTCGGGTACGGCTGCGCCGGCGCAATACGGACGATCAATCGAGAGAAGAGGAGTTCACCGGCATTGTTCGTGGGCCATCGAACGTGGAGATGAAGCCATGATGCGTCCTGAACTGGCGGGTGGGTACATCAATGTGAGTGCCCCACAACCTGCGCACGGAAGACAAAACATGTCGAGACGATCTATCCTGCCGCCGCGGCAAAGTGGAGGCATGGGGCCCTTTGTTGCTGGAGTATTGGCGATCCTCTTTCTTCTGATTGTGGCCTGTTCACTTCATGCCCAATTGAAGGAGATCCGGAAGGCAGTTGAGGCCAAGCCCAATGTCGCGGAGGCTTCTCTGGATTCCTATCTGGAGCGCGTGCGTGCTGCGAATTCCAATACTCAACCAGCGCCGGGATCGATCTGGACAGACAGCGGCCGGCTTAGCCGTATGAATACGGATGTCCGCGCAATGCGTCCACATGATCTGATCTCGGTAGTGGTAGAGGAAAATCTAGCGGCTTCGACCGATGGGACAGTAAAGAATTCCCGTGCCTCCAATACAAACTCCGGAATATCCGGCCTGATCGGGACACTTCATGCTGGCAACGCTTTGCAAAATCTCATCAATCAAAACTCAGCGGCAGGCCTTACGGCGCAGGGGACCAGCGCGACGAATTCGAGTCTGAGCACGGTATTTGGGGGGCAAGTCGTCGCCGTGCTCCCGAATGGGATTCTTGTTATTGAAGCAGCGCGACAGGTTGAGTTCAGTCAACAGACGCAGACGATCATTCTCCGCGGCCTGGTCCGTCCCGAGGATATCTCTCAGCAGAACCAGGTGCTTTCGACTGCGATCTCAAGTCTGGAGCTTGAAGTAAAAGGAAAAGGCATTATCAACGACTATACCCATCGTCAGAATGCTCTCGTACGGCTTCTGCAACGGATATTGATCTTCTAAGCGGAGCCATGATGAACATCAGGATTGTTGCGACCAAACCGGGCAGGGGATCACGGAAGGTATTTTTCCTCCAAGGAATTGCGTTCACTGGAGTTTTGATGCTGGCCGTCGTAAGTTTTGCGTCTGACACCGTCATTGCGCCGCCTGTAACGCAAAGAGAAGCGCGGGTGAAGGACGTCGCCTCTATTGAGGGTATTCGGGATAATCAACTGGTCGGCTATGGCATTGTTGTGGGGCTGATGGGAACGGGAGATAGCCAGCAGACAACCTTTCCTGCACAGACTCTTGCGGCAACTCTGTTGCGGATGGGAGTCAGCGTGCCAGCGACATCGATCCGGGTGCAGAATCTGGCAGCCGTCTTCGTTGCGGCTACATTGCCACCGTTCGCGCGGCCGGGCACAAAACTGGATGTTACGGTCTCTTCGGCTGGAGATGCGAGGAGTCTTGAGGGTGGTCTGCTGCTGATGACACCGCTGTATGGGGCTGACGGCAAGATCTACGCCCAGGCGCAAGGTCCTCTTGTAGTCGGCGGATACTCAGTCAGCGTGAATGGAAATACCAGGCAATACAACCACCCAAATACGGCACGGGTGCCCTTTGGAGCGATGGTGGAACGCGGGGTCCCACTGGATCTGGAGGGGAGAAGTAAATTCTCTCTGTTGCTCAACGACGCCGATTTTCGAACGGCTGAGGCTGTAGCGCAGGCAATCAATCATGAGTTGAATCGGCCTGTCGCCCATGCTCTCGACAGCAGGCAGATTGACCTTGCGGTTGCGAAAGGGGAAGACGTCCCGGAGCTGCTCGCGCAGGTCGAGTCGGTTGAGGTGCCAGTGTTTCCAAAGGCGAAGGTGGTAGTCAACGAGCGAACAGGGACGGTGGTCATTGGTGGAACTGTGGTTTTGCAACCAGTGTCGATTCTGCATGGGGGATTGGCTATCAACGTGGTGAGCCAGTTTGAAGTATCGCAGCCAAACCCGTTCTCCTCCGGATCAACCCAGGTCGTGCAGCAGACGCAGATAACCGCGCGGGATAAACCCGTCAATCGTATTGAACTGAAACAAGGCGCCACGGTGGATGATCTGGTACGCAGTTTGCAAACCATTGGAGCCTCGGCGCGAGATGTCATCTCGATTCTTCAGGCGATGAAGTCCGCCGGCGCGTTGGAAGCGGAGATTGAGGTCCTATGAAAATTCCATCCAATTTTGCGAGTCAGACTCCTGATGTATCGAATGCGCCAAATCCCAAGCTAATCAACGCCGCTCATCAGTTCGAGTCGATGCTTCTGCAGGAGATGCTGAAGCCGATGCGCTCCGGGCAGGATAGTTGGGGAGGCGACGGGGAGATCGATAATACGGACCATTCGATGGACACGATCAGCAGTTTTGGAACTGAGGCAGTGGCCACCGCTATTTCAAAGGGAGGAGGGCTGGGTATCGCCCGGCAAGTCATTGAGCAGATTACGCTGGAGCATCAGCGGGGGGTAGAAAAAGGCCCCGCACAGTACTAACGTTTAGCAGGCACTGTGCCGATATGATCAAGTAGACGGAGGACTACATGAGTTATGCAAACGGAGTGGGGGCATTGCAGCAAGTGCTCAGTTCGATCACACCAGCAACGACGCAGGCGACGGAATCAACGAATGCATCCGATCAGCGCGGGGTACGGGTTGCAAGCCCCAGCAGTGCGAACCACACTGACCAGACGAGTTTAAGTTCTGTGGGCGGAATGATTGCCCATGCATTGGAGGGTTCTGATGTGCGGTCCGATAAAGTTGCGGCCTTACAGCAGGCGATTGCTTCGGGAACATATCACGTCTCTTCATCCGACGTTGCCGACAAGGTGGTTCAGTCCTTACTGGAGTAGAGATGGCAACCTCTCAGGCTGTGGCAGATGTTCTGAACGAGACAATTGAAGCTTTCGCCGTTTTCGATTTGGAATGTCTGCAGATTCTGGAAGAACGGGCTTCCGCACTGGCGAAATCAAATTTCGTAGTGGATAAAGCCGGCATGGCCACAATCCTGTTAAAAAAGCGTGTGCTTGAACAGGTCCTGCATGACAGCATATCCCACCTGAAAGTCTTCAAACGTCTGTACGGAAGAGATAAGAGTGATCCATGGGAACATTGACATCACTGATGGACCTGTCGCGGCAAGCCTTGATGGCAGACCAGAATGCGCTCGACGTGACCGCAGCCAATGTGGCGAACCAGAATACGCCCGGTTATACGCGCCAGGTTGTGAGCTGGCAATCAGCGGATGCAGTGACGCTAAACGGTTTGACGTACAGCACTGGAATAACATCAACAGCGGTTTCGCAACGCGACAGGATACTGGAGCAGCGCGTACAACAACAAACTCAGTCCCAGGCGCAGAGCAGCGCATTAGAGTCGGCATTGCAGCAGGTTCAGGATATCTTCGGCCTGGGTTCCACGGGAACGTCAGCAAGTTCAACCGCGCTCGGCTCCGCGACCGATGCTTTCTTCGGTTCGCTTTCTGCGCTGGAGGGAAATCCATCCGATGCGTCGACACGCCAAGGTGTTCTGACTGCGGCAAATACTTTGGCTTCGGTCTTCAACTCTGCCGCGAACCAATTGGAGCAGGTTACTTCCGCCCTCAATCAACAGGTTGGCAGTATCGTTGGACAGATTAATGCACTCACCTCGACGGTTGCTTCACTCAATCAACAGATTGCGAACAAGAGTCCTGACGCGAATGTGGGAGCTCTGGAAGATCAGCGGCAATTGGCGATTACGCAGCTCTCCCAGTATGTGGGGCTCAACCAAATAACAACCGAAGGGAATGGTATTACGCTTACAACGTCCAATGGCGCTGTCCTGGTCAGC
>Ga0207678_10005251_pt1 | contig 11601 bp, 10 predicted proteins | sample KBSC63metaG_FD_184319 | JGI IMG/M metagenome (GOLD analysis project Ga0207678, IMG submission 184319) | Corn rhizosphere microbial communities from Kellogg Biological Station, Michigan, USA - KBS C6-3 metaG (SPAdes) (version 2) | ecosystem: Host-associated > Plants > Roots > Rhizosphere > Soil ... | reverse complement strand
CCGCGTGCTGCCGAACCCGGTCGCGGGCACCCCCGAGGAGTTCACACCGTGCCCGGTGAGGTAGGCGCGCACGGTCTCGGCCCGGCGCTCCGACAGTGCCTGGTTCGCCGACGCCGAGCCGGTGGCGTCCGTGTGACCGCGCACCTGGATCGCGCTTGCGCTGAAACTGTCGTTGATGAGCCGGATCGTGGCGTCCAGGGTGTTCGACTCGTTGAGCTTGTCGCTGCCCGTCGCGAACAGGTTGTCGCTGTTGAACACCACGACGACCACCTTCTTTCCGGCCGGATCCCGACCGGTGACGAGGGAGCCGGAGATGTTGGTGAGGTCCGCCTCGAAGGACGGCAGCCGGTACAGGGAATCCTTGACCAGCCGGGTGCCCTCCTCGGGACCGTTGGCGTTGCCGATCTCGCACGGGATGCGCAGCACCAGCCCACCGCCGAAGTCCTGCGTCGTGCAGGTCGGATCGGGGGTGCCGTCGCCGTTGTAGTCGTCGAGGCCGGGTTGCGCGCCGGGCGGCAGCGACACGTCGGGCGCCGGCTCGCTCGCCGTCGCCTCGGGTTGCGCCTGCGGCGTCTTGTCTTCTCCGCCCTTGTCCTCGCCGCAGCCGGCCAGTACGGCCGCGACCACGACGACCAGCGCGCAGATCCTCCAGCGTGTCACGGACGCAGCGTACGGGCGCGCCGATCATGGCACCGGCGTCGGACGCCTTGCCGACACGGAGTTCATCCCACCGGGTCGGGTTTATCGGCTTGCCGGTCAGGCGCCGGCGGCCGATAGTCGCACCGTGCTGATCCGACGCGAGACCGATGCCGACGTTCCCGCCATCCGGGCGGTCGTTGCCGCCGCGTTCGCGCGGCCTTCCGGTGCCGACCCGGCCGAGGCCGGTCTGGTGGACGACCTGCGGGGCGGCCCGGCGTGGCTGCCGGCGCTGTCCCTGGTCGCGGTCGAGGGCGGCGCCGTGGTCGGCCATGTTCTGGCCACCCACGGGCGGGTCGGATCCGTGCCGGTGCTGGGCCTCGGTCCGCTGGCTGTACATCCGGACCACCAGCGGCGCGGCGTCGGCTCCGCGCTGATGCACGCGGTGCTCGGCGCGGCCGACGCGCTGGACGAGCCACTGGTGGCCCTGCTCGGCAGCCCGGCGTACTACGAACGGTTCGGCTTCCGGCTGAGCGACGGGTACGGCATCGCGCCACCCGTGCCCGAGTGGCAGCCCCACTTCCAGGTTCGGACGTTGACCGCTTACGACGCGCGCCTGCGCGGCCCGTTCACCTACCCGGACGCCTTCGACGGGCTGTGAGCCCGACCAGGATTGCGGCCCGGTCAGGCGTTGGCCAACTCCAGGAGGACGTCGCCGTGGCACGGGCCGACGTCCGGCGGGCAGCCGGGGCACCACAGCACCCGGCCGCGCAGTTCCGCCCGCGCCGCCGCCTGGAGATCCGGCGTCACCTCGGTGCGCCGGTAGGCCGCGATGGCGTCCACCCGGTCGGGATGCGTGGTGCCGGCCGGGCACGCCGGACAGGGCTCGCCGAGCGGATGCGGGTTACCCCAGCGGCTCGGCCGCCCGATCACCGTGACGTACGCGGGCTTCTGGCCACCCTTCACCCGCCAGGGCTCGCGTCCGCCGTTGCGGTGGGGCGTCGCCGGGATGCCGTAGTCCGTCATGGAACAGAACCTAGCTGTCGATCCGGCCCGGTGCCGTTCGTGTAACCGGTGAGCGGCCGGCAACGAGGCGGGCCGCCGGGACGGAAGGAACCGGCTCATGCGCACGCTGTCGGTAGTCGAATTCGTGACCCTGGACGGGGTCATGCAGGGCCTCGGATCGCCCGACGAGGACCGCGAGGGCGGTTTCGCGCACGGCGGCTGGGCAGCTCCGTACGCCAGCGACGACCAGCAGTCGGCCGCGGTCCGGAGCATGTCGGCGACCACCGTGTACCTGTTCGGGCGGCGCACCTACGAGAAGATGAACGAGTTCTGGCCGCACCAGCCCGACGACAACCCGATGGCGGCCCGCCTCAACGCCGCGCCGAAGTACGTCGCCACCCGCACGCTGTCGAGCGTGAGCTGGCGGAACGCGGAGATCCTCGACGGCGACCTGGTGCCGGCGGTGGACCGGCTCAAGAAGCAGGGCGACGGCGCGATCACCGTGCTCGGCAGCGGCGTGCTCGTCCAGGACCTCATCGCGAACGACCTGGTCGACGCGTACCACCTGTTCCTGCACCCGCTGCTGCTCGGCACCGGCAAACGGCTGTTCCGCGGGATGGACCGGCCGCGTCGGCTGCGGCTGACCGCCTGCACGCCGACCAGCACGGGCGTGCTCATGCTGACCTACGAGAACGGGTAGGTGGGGCCTGCCGGCGCGCCGCGGTCGTGCCCGGGGCGCCACGGGCAGGGTGCGGCAGGGGTTCTGCGGGTGCGCCGCCGCCGATACATTGGCGTCGATCACGTGACGGTGCGGTCCGGGTCGAGGAGGTCCAATGTCCGGGTTACGCGTGCGGATCGTCGTGGTGGGGCTCGCGGTCGGGCTGCTCGCCGCCGGGTCGGGGGCGGCGCCGGCCCTCGCCGACCCGCCCGACCGCCACGGCGACCACTACTGGGCGAAGATCCAGCGGGCCTCGTACGGCGTCCCGCACATCACGGCCGCCTCGTTCGCCGGGCTCGGCTTCGGTGCCGGCCGGGTCCAGGCCGAGGACAACATCTGCGTGATCGCCGAGCGGGTGGTCACCGCCGACGCCGCCCGCGCGTTGTCGTTCGGCGCCACCGACGCCAACGTGCGAAGCGACCTGTTCTACCAGAAGGCGAAGGACGCCCGGGTCGTCGAGCGGGCGCTGGCCGCCCGGCCGGACGTGGTGCACGGCCCGTCGCGCGACGCCCGCGACCTGGTGCGCGGCTTCGCCGCCGGCTACAACAACTATCTCCGCCGAGTCGGCGTCGACGGCATCACCGATCCGGCGTGCCGGAGCAAGCCCTGGGTGCGTCCGGTCACCGAGCTCGACCTGTGGCGGGCGAGCTGGGCGAGCATCATCCGCGGCAGCTCGCGGGCGCTGCTGGACGGCATCGTCGCCGCGTCGCCGCCCGCGTCGGCGTCGGCGTCGGCTCAAAGCAGCGCGACCCCCACGGACCCGACGGCCGTCGAGGCCGCCACCGGCGGCCCGCAGGGCGCCATGGGCAGCAACGCCTACGGCCTCGGCCGCGGCGCCACGACCGGCGGCGGCATGGTGCTCGCCAACCCGCACTTCCCGTGGGACGGCCCGGAGCGCTTCTACCGGATGCATCTGAAGATCCCCGGCCGCTACGACGTCGAGGGCGCCGCGCTCATCGGCGACCCGGTCGTCGAGATCGGGCACAACGCGACGCTGGCCTGGAGCCACACCGTGTCGACGGCGCGCCGGTTCGTCTGGCACCGGCTGACGCTCGTGCCGGGGGACCCGACCGCGTACCGGTACGACGGCGGCACCGAGAAGATGACGACGCGCACCGTCACGGTGCAGGTGCCCAACCCGGCCGGCGGCACCATCCCGGTGACCCGCACCTTCTACGACACCAGGTTCGGCCCGATCGTCGTGGTGCCCGGGACGTTCCCGTGGACGGCGACGAACGCGTACACCATCACCGATGCCAACGCCACCAACTTCCGGGCGCTCGACGGCTGGATCAGGATGGGCCAGGCGGCCACCGTCAAGCAGTTGCGCGGCGTGCTGGACCACTACCAGTTCCTGCCGTGGGTCAACGTCATCGCGGCCGACGCGACGGGCACCGCGCTCTACGGTGACCACTCGGTGGTCCCGCGGGTCACCGACGAACTGGCCGCAGCGTGCATCGCCCCCGAGTTCAAGCCGGTGTACGCGGCCACCGGTCAGGCCGTCCTCGACGGCTCCACGTCCGCGTGCGCGCTCGGCCGCGACCCCGACGCCGCGGTGCCCGGCATCCTCGGCCCGGGTCACCTGCCGGTGCGGGTGCGCACCGACTACGTCACCAACTCCAACGACAGCTACTGGCTGGCCAACCCCGAGCAGCCGCTCACCGGGTTCCCGCGGATCATCGGCGACGAGGGGACGCCCCGCTCCTTGCGCACCCGGCTCGGCCTGGTGCAGGTGCAGCAGCGCATCGCCGGCACGGACGGGCTGCCGGGGCGCCGGTTCACGACGGAACGCCTCTGGCAGGTCATGTTCGGCGACCGGGTGTACGGCGGCGAACTGCTGCGCGCCGACCTCGTCGCGCTGTGCGAGGCCAACCCGAGCGCCAAGGCCAGCGACGGCACCGTCGTCGACCTGACCGCCGGCTGCGCCGCGCTGCGCGGCTGGGACTCGAAAGCGAACCTCGACAGCCGCGGCGGCGTCGTGTTCCGGGAGTTCGCCCTCGCCGGCGGGATCCGGTTCGGCGACCCGTTCGTGCCGACGGACGCGGTCAACACTCCGCGCCGGCTGGCCGTGGCCGATCCGCGGGTGCTGACGGCGCTCGCCGACGCCGTGCGCAAGCTCGCCGGCGTGCCGCTGGACGCCCCGCTGGGCGCTATCCAGACCGAACCGCGCGGCAGCGACCGGATCCCGATCCACGGCGACCGCCACGAGTCGGGTGCGTTCAACGTCATCAATGCCGTGTTCGCACCCGGGACCGGGTACCCGGACGTCGTCAGCGGGTCGTCGTTCGTGATGGCGGTGTCGTTGGGCCGCGGCGCGCCGTCCGGGCGGCTGATCCTCACGTACTCGCAGTCGAGCAACCCGAACTCTCCCTACTACGGCGATCAGACGAGGCTGTTCTCGGTGAAGGGCTGGGACACCATCAAGTACACGGCGGCCCAGCTGGCGGCCGACCGGAACGTGCGCACGTACGTCGTGTCGGAGTGACGCGGGCCGGCCCTCGGTGTGTTGATCTTGCAGTTGTGGTGCCAGCTTTCGTCGTGATTTGAGCTGGTTTGTGAGGCACCACAACTGCAAGATCGTTACGGAGGGGCGTGGAAGCGATCGATCGACTTTTGTTGATCCGGGTTGGGCCTTATGGTGTTTCTGGGAGCGCTCCCAACCGCCCGACCCACCCGCCCCCAGAGGAGCCCCGATGATCAGATCCAGGCTGCGCGCGTTCGCCGCGGCCGGCCTCGTCCTGGCCGGCTCGATTGCCGCGGTCGTGGTGGCTGCCCCCGCCGCGCACGCGGAGGTCGTCTGCGACCAGTACGGCACGCGTCTCATCCAGAACGGCCGGTACGTGGTGCAGAACAACCGGTGGGGCGCGAGCACCACGCAGTGCATCGACGTGACCAGCACCGGGTTCACCATCACCCAGGCCAACCACAACAACCCGACGAACGGCGCGCCCGCCTCGTACCCGTCGGTGTACCTGGGTTGCCACTACAACACCTGCTCGACGGGCACCAACCTGCCGATGCAGGTCAGCCAGATCTCCAGCGCGACGAGCAGCATCAGCTACACGTTCGCGGGCGGCACGTTCGACGCCGCCTACGACATCTGGCTCGACCCGTCACCCCGGCGGGACGGTCAGAACGCCACCGAGATCATGATCTGGTTCAACCGGCAGGGCTCGATCCAGCCGGTCGGATCGCCTGTCGGCAACACCACGATCGGCGGCCGCACCTGGCAGGTGTGGCAGGGCAACACCGGCTGGAACGTCATCTCGTACGTCGCCCCGTCGCCCATCGCCAGCTGGTCGTTCAGCGTGCTCGACTTCATCAACGACGTCCGCTCGCGCGGCCTGGTCACCAACTCCTGGTACCTGACCAGCATCCAGGCCGGCTTCGAGCCGTGGATCGGCGGCGCCGGCCTCGCCGTGAACTCGTTCTCGGCGGCGGTCAACGGCGGCGGCGGCGGCAACGACACCCAGGCGCCGAGCGTGCCCGGCCAGCCGGCGGCGAGCAACGTCACCTCGTCGAGCGTCAACCTGACGTGGGCGGCGTCGACAGACAACGTCGGCGTCACCGGCTACGACGTGCTGCGCTCAACCGGCGGCGGCGCGGCGACAGTCGTCGGCACGACGAGCGGCACCTCGTTCGCCGCGACCGGCCTTTCCGGGAACACCACGTACACGTTCAGCGTGCGGGCACGGGACGCCGCCGGTAACACGTCGGCGGCCTCCGCGGGCCGCACGGTCACCACCCCGTCCGGTGGTGGCGGCGGCACCGGCGGGTGCACGGCGACCTACCGCACCGTCAACGCCTGGAACGGCGGGTTCCAGGCCGAGGTGACGATCGCCAACACCGGAACCCAGGCCCTGAACGGCTGGACGGCCACCTGGACGGTGCCCGGTGGCGTCTCGTTCACCCAGGTGTGGAACGGCCGCGGCGGCATCTCGGGCACGACCGCGACGGTCCGCAACGAGACCTACAACGGCAACGTCGGTCCGGGCGCGAGCACGAGCTTCGGCTTCACGGCGTCCGGCAACAGTGCGGCGCCGGCGTCGGTCGCCTGCACCAGCCCGTAGTCCGCGACACGGCGGCGTCCCGCGTCCGCGCGGGGCGCCGCCCGCGGTGCTAGGGTCCGATCCGGACGTTCCACTTCCGGATCGTGGGGGACCGGTGAGACCTGACGCGAGCCCCACCGCGCGGGCGCTGATGGCGCTGGAGCTGATCCAGGGCAGCCCGGGTATCACCGCGGACCGCCTCGCCGACAAGCTCGGCGTGACCGAACGGGCCACCAGGCGCTACGTCGGCATCCTCCGCGAGGCCGGCATCCCCGTCGAATCCGTGCGCGGCCCGTACGGCGGCTACCGCCTCGGCCGGGGGGTGCGGCTGCCGCCGCTCATGTTCAGCTCGGCTGAGGCGCTCGGCCTGGTGATGGCCGTGCTCGACGGGCACCACGACGCCGCCGACCCCGGCGACCCGGTCGGCAGCGCCCTCGGCAAGATCGTGCGAGCTCTCCCGGAGCCGGTCGCAATCCAGGTCGAGGCGGTCCGGCGGACGACCGCACCGGCGCCTGACCGCGCGGCCGCCCGACCCGACCCGGGCATCACGACGAGCCTCGTGCAGGCCTGCTCGAACCGGCGGAAGGTGCGCATCGCGTACCGGTCCGAGGCCGGCTCGGAGTGGCTCACCGACGTCGAGCCGTGGGCGGTCGTGGTGCGGCACGGCCGGTGGTACCTGCTGTGCCTGTCCAAGGGGCGGCCGCGGACGTACCGCGTCGACCGGGTCCGCGACGCCCAGCCCCTCGACGAGCCGTTCACCCCGCCAACCGACCTCGACCCGGTGGCGGCCCTCGAGGAGCACCTGGCGGCGGGCTGGGAGTACGACGTCGAGGTGGTCATCGACGGGCCGATGGAGGCCGTCGGGTGGTGCCTGCCGCGCACCCTGGGACGCCTCGAACCGGGCGACGACGGCACCACCCGCCTCACCGGCACCACCAGCAACCCGGTGCACTACGCCGAGCAGCTCGCGCGGCTACCGGTGCCCTACCGGATCGTGCGGGGCAACGAGGTCCGCGACGCCGCGCGCGCCGTCGGCCAACGCCTGCTGGCCGCGACCGCAGAGGAGAAACCGTGATCACCAACAGGTCCGCACCGTCGCCGACGGTCATCCCGGTGCTCGTCTACCCGGACGTGCGGGCGGCGGTCGCCTGGCTGAGCGCCGCGTTCGGGTTCGTCGAGCGGGTGCGCATCGGCGAGGACCACCGGTCCCAGCTGCGGGTGGGCGCCGACGGCGCGGTGATCGTCGCCGACGTCGACGGTGACGCTCGCGGCGAGCGGCGGCCGCCGCAGGCAGGCATCGTGACCCACGAGATCAAAGTGCGCGTTCCCGACGTGGACGCCGCGTTCGAACGCGCCCGCGCGCACGGCGCCCGGGTGCTGCAGGAGCCGATCGAGTACGAGTACGGCGAGCGCGAGTGCACGGTCGAGGACCCTGCCGGTCACCGGTGGCAGTTCACGAAGACCGTCCGAGACGTGGCGCCGGAGGAGTGGGGCGGCGTCACCGTCGAGGCATGAAGGGTTCCGGACGTCGAACGTCCGCAACGCGTTCTACGGTCCGGTCATGACGACGAACCGGACCCCGTGGGAGCCGCCCCTGGCCGGCACCGAGGTGGAGCACCTGGTCGGTGCGCTCGAACGGCTGCGCACCACCTTCCGCTGGAAGGCCGACGGGCTTGACGCGGCCGGCCTGCGGGCGCGCGTCGGCGCCTCTACGCTCACCCTCGGCGGGCTGCTCAAGCACCTCGCCGCCGTCGAGGACCACACGTTCACCCGCAAGCTGACCGGCGACCCGATCGGTGCGCCGTGGGACACGAACGGCTACGACGGCACCAACGCCTGGGAGATCGACTCGGCCGGCGAGGACGCGCCCGAGGAGCTGTACGCGCTGTGGGACGGCGCGGTGGTGCGCTCCCGCTCGCGGTTCGACGCGGCGGTGGCCGCCGGCGGCCTCGACCAGCCCGTCCACATGACCTGGTCGGACGGCCGGCACGCGAACCTGCGGCGGCTGGTGTTCGACCTGATCGAGGAGTACGGCCGGCACACCGGGCACGCGGACCTGCTCCGCGAGGCGGTGGACAACCGGGTCGGCGAGGATCCGCCGGACGGGTGGCGCGCTGCGTCGGGTCGGTCGCCGGTCGGCTGCTGAGCGGGGCCGGCCCGCGATGCCGTCGGTCAGCACCGTCAGCACCGCGGCCGGGGGTCGCCCGCCGCCGCGCTGCCTGTTAGCGATCACATCAATCTGCGCGGGTGTTTGTAGCACCCGCACCGTGCACCCGTCAATGTCACCCGGCGTGGCGGCCGGCTCCAGTCGACACGCGCTTTAGCTGCCACATCGTTACACGGGCGTTGCGAAGGCGCGTCTTGACGCCGACAGATGTTATCGCTAACACTGGCCGAACGATCGGCCGAGCATCCACCGTGACGGCGCGCCGCCGTTCCCGGTGACGACGTTCCAACCCACCTTTCGTCCCTACGACACACCGAACGCCCACCCCGCGCAGCGTCGAATGCGCGGACCGACCACCGCCATCGCCATCGAAGGAGATCACATGCTCGGGACCGGAAAGGCCGCATTGCGGCGTTCCCTCGCCGTTCTCGCCGCCACCCTGCTCGCCACCGGCGCGTCCGCGTGTGCGAACAGTGACAAGGGCGGCAGCGGAACCACGGACGACGGCAAGATCACACTCGGCTTCTCCCAGGTCGGCGCGGAGAGTGGGTGGCGTACCGCGAACACCACCTCCATCAAGGACGCTGCCGCGGCCGCGGGCATCGAGCTGAAGTTCGACGACGCCCAGCAGAAGCAGGAGAACCAGATCAAGGCGATCCGCAACTACATCCAGCAGAAGGTCGACGTGATCGCGTTCTCGCCGGTGGTGGAGTCCGGCTGGGACACGGTGCTCAAGGAGGCCAAGGACGCCGGCATCCCGGTGATCCTCACCGACCGTGCGGTCGACTCGCAGGACAAGACGCTGTACAAGACGTTCCTCGGGTCGGACTTCGTCAAGGAGGGCAGGCTCTCCGGCGAGTGGCTGGTCAACGAGACCAAGAGCGCGACCGGCCCGCTCAACATCGTCGAGCTGCAGGGCACGACCGGCTCGGCGCCGGCGAACGACCGCAAGGAGGGCTTCGCCAAGGCGATCGCCGCGAACCCGAACCTGAAGATCATCGCGTCGCAGACCGGTGACTTCACCCGGGCCGGCGGCAAGGCCGTCATGGAGCAGTTCCTCAAGGCCAACCCGAAGATCGACTGGCTGTTCGCGCACAACGACGACATGGGCCTCGGCGCGCTCGAGGCGATCACGGCCGCCGGCAAGGTGCCGGGCAAGGACATCAAGATCATCACCATCGACGCCGTGAAGGACGGCATGCAGGCTCTCGCCGACGGCAAGTTCAACTTCATCGCCGAGTGCAGCCCGCTGCTTGGCCCACAGTTGATGGATCTGGTCAAGAAGGTCCATGCCAAAGAGTCGGTTCCGGAGCGCATCCTGACCGAGGAGACCACCTTCACCCAGGAGCAGGCGAAGGCCGCTCTGCCGACACGCAAGTACTGATCGGGTGGTGAGGGCCGCCGCACGCCGCCGAGAACCGGGGGCGTGCGGCGGCCCGATATCGACCGACGACCCAGAAAGGTCGGATGGGATGACCGATCCGGTCGTGACGATGACCGCGATAAGCAAGTCCTTCCCGGGCGTGCGGGCGCTCGACGGCGTCGACTTCCGGCTCCTCCCCGGTGAGGTGCACGCGCTGATGGGGGAGAACGGCGCCGGCAAGTCCACCCTGATCAAGGTGCTGACCGGTGTGTACGGCATCGACGCCGGCATCGTCACCCTCGGCGGCGAGCAGGTCGCCTTCACCGGACCGATGCAGGCCGCGGCGGCCGGCGTGAGCACGGTGTACCAGGAGATCAACCTCCTGCCCAACCTGTCGGTCGCCGAGAACGTCTTCATCGGGCGCGAACCGCGTCGCTTCGGCGCGGTGCGCTGGGGCGAGATGCGCCGCCAGGCCCGCGCGCTGCTGGCCCGCCTCGACCTGTCGATCGACGTCGCCGCGCCGCTGAGCACGTACTCGCTGGCCGTCCAGCAGATGATCGCGATCGCCCGGGCGATCGACGTGCAGGCGCGGGTGCTGATCCTCGACGAGCCGACGTCCAGCCTGGACGCCACCGAGGTCACCCAGCTCTTCAAGATCATGAGCCAGCTCCGCGACGACGGAATCGCGATCCTGTTCGTCACGCACTTTCTGGATCAGGTCTACCGGATCGCCGACCGGATCACCGTGCTGCGCAACGGACGCCTCGTCGGCGAGTACCTGACCACCGACTTGCCGCAGCTCGCGCTCATCGAGAAGATGATCGGCAAGGAGCTCGACGTCCTGGAGCGGATCGAGGAGCAGCAGCCCAAGCGGACGGCGCGGCAGGGCGGCACGCCGTTCCTGCAAGCCACCGAGCTTGGCCGCAAGCGCTCGGTGGAGCCGTTCAGCCTCACCATCCACCAGGGCGAGGTGGTGGGCCTGGCCGGGCTGCTCGGCTCCGGCCGCACCGAGACCGCCAAGGCCGTTTTCGGCGTCGAGGCACTCGACGCCGGCACCATCAGCGTGGACGGCTCCCCCGCCCGGCGCTGGAACCCGGCCGCCGCCATCCGCAGCGGGATCGGGATGGTGCCCGAGGACCGCAAGGCCGAGGGGATCGTGCCCGGGCTGTCGGTGCGCGACAACATCGTCCTCGCCGCGCTTCCCCGGCTCGCCCGCGCGGGCTTCGTGTCCGACCGGCGGTGCGACGAGATCGTGGACGTGTTCGTCCGGCGGCTCCGCATCAAGATCGCGAGTCCCGACCAGCCCGTCCGCGACCTCTCCGGGGGCAACCAGCAGAAGGTGCTGCTGGCCAGGATGCTGTGCCTGCACCCACGGGTGCTGCTGCTCGACGAGCCGACCCGCGGGATCGACGTCGGCGCGAAGGCCGAGATCCAGGCCCTGATCGACGAGCTGGCGCGCAACGGGCTCGGCGTCGTGCTGATCTCCTCGGAGCTGGAGGAGGTGGTCGAGGGCTCCCACCGGGTGCTCGTGCTGCGCGACGGCGCCGTCGTCGGCGTGCTCACCGGCGACGAGATCAGCGAGCACCGGATCATGACCACGATCGCGGGGGCGGCGAGCGATGGCTGAGGCCACCGCTGCAGTCGCCTCCGCCCGCAGCACCGT
>Ga0207678_10005248_pt1 | contig 11604 bp, 7 predicted proteins | sample KBSC63metaG_FD_184319 | JGI IMG/M metagenome (GOLD analysis project Ga0207678, IMG submission 184319) | Corn rhizosphere microbial communities from Kellogg Biological Station, Michigan, USA - KBS C6-3 metaG (SPAdes) (version 2) | ecosystem: Host-associated > Plants > Roots > Rhizosphere > Soil ... | reverse complement strand
CCACGAGGTCTGACCTGCTCGGGGTCCTCTCCGAACGAACGAGTGTTGATAATGGGGTTCGCCGGATTGGAGTTGACGTCGGCGTCGGGGAAGAAATTCCAGTGCACCCCGACGGCGCGAGACTCTTCGGCTGTGATGCGGCCGAAAGATTTGGCGTACTCCTCCTTCCCAGCCGCCCCGAAGGCCATGGCGTGGGGAAATGGAGTTGAACCACGCAGCCGCATGGTCACGCCCCGCTCAAAGTCGGCAGCGAAGAGCAGCGGCAGTTTGGAATCCTGCTGCAACCGGTTGAGCAGTTCGGCAGCCTCATAAGGCTCACTGCGATAGAGAAATGGAGGCTCCCACGGTACCGTCATGGCGAACGAGCCGACGTGATATTTGCTCATGGTGTCGCGCAATTGCAGATACTCGGGACTGTTTACATTGAGAAACTCCGCCCGCACCCAGACCATGAAGAGCTGGCCGACTTTTTCTTCCAGAGACAGCTTCTTGAGGGTCTTCTGTGCCCATTTTTCGCCGCCGTGATCGAGATAGATGGGAGCAGGGTGCTGATACTTCTCTTTCGCCAGGCCGGGCACGCTGGCAGACACCAGCAGCAGGACTACCGCCAGATTTCGATTCATGGAAGGACGATAGCATGGAGTTGTGCACTCCTGTCCGACGCCTTTGATTTTGACTTTGATTTCCGGAAATCCTGCGGCAGGCTGTCCAGCTTGGGCCTGGATCTTAAAGTCAAGATCAGAGTCAAAAGCGGCGGGCGAGGGCGCCCGCCCCACACTTCTAATCCTTGTGGGAGCGTTGCCGGGCGAATTCTTCTACCCGCTCGCGCACGCTGAGCACATGCCTGGGCAGTTTGAGTCGGCTGCCAGCTTCGAGGATGGGTATCAGCCTGTCGAATTCCGGCCCCGAGTGTGAACCGGTGATTACGATGCGAATGGGATGAAACAATTCTTTGCCCTTGGCGCCGGTCTCAGCTTTGACTTCATTCACCAGCTGCTTGAATCGTTCGGGCGTGAGTTGTGCGGCAGTGGCAGATTCGTCTTCCAGAATCTTGACTGTGAATCTTCCCAGCACGGCGTCGGTATTGGCCCAGCCGAGCACCTCGGCGTTGTCGGGAGCGGACAGGGCCGCGCCTGGATCGTATTTGAAGATCAGCGCCGCACGTTCGGGCAACTGCTCCAGGCGATCGACAGATGGTGCCAGCAACTCCGTGACCCGCTCGAGCCAGACTTGGGTCTCCCGATCAAGCGCGATGACTGGAAAGCTCTCCGCACTTAACCACTTCGCATCTCCAAGCTCGATGTAGCCTGCCTTGGAGAGGAACCACGCGCCCAGCGCGACCAGATTTCCCACGGGCCAGCTTTTGATGTAGTGCCGGTTCAGCCAGTACAGCTTCTCCATGTCGAACATGGCCGCCGCAGGCGTCACCCGTTCGAGGGAAAATTCCTTCTTCAACTCCTCTCGACTGAAAATTTCCCGCGTGCCGCCGGTGGGCGCCCATCCCAGCAGCGCCAGATAATTTGCCAACGCTTCGGGGAGTACACCCATATCGCGGAAATTGGCGATCGAAGTCGCACCGTGGCGTTTGGAGAGCCGCTCACGGTCGCTGCCCAAAATCGTTGAAAGGTGCGCGAATTCGGGAACGGGCCAGCCCAGGGCCTCGTACAGAGCAACCTGTTTCGGTGTATTCGAAAGATGATCGTCTCCGCGGATCACGTGCGTGATCTTCATGAGCGCGTCATCGATCACCACCACATAGTTGTACACCGGCATTCCGTTCGAGCGCAGGATGATGGGATCGCTCACCACTTCGTTTGAGAACTCGACAGCGCCATGCACGATGTCGTGAAAGCGGATGGGATGCTCGGGAATTCGCAGCCGGATGGCGCAGGGCTCTCCCGAAGCTCGCCGTTTTCCGGCTTCGGCCGGATCGATAGGGCGGCATTTGCCGGAGTAGATGGGTTGACGATGTTCGGCCTGGGCCCGGTCGCGCTCTCTCTGCAGATCCGCTTCGCTGCAGAAACAAAGATAGGCCTTGCCCTCGGCGATCAGGCGCTCGGCATGTTCGCGGTAAATCTCCAGACGCTCGGACTGGCGATAGGGCGCGTACGGTCCGCCCAGGTCGGGTCCTTCGTCCCAATCGAGACCCAGCCATTTGAGGTCGGCGATAAGTTGATCCTCAAAGCGGGCTTCACTGCGTTCGACGTCTGTGTCTTCTATGCGCAGCACCATGGTGCCGCCCTTCTCTCGGGCGAAAAGCCAGTTGAACAGCGCGGTACGCGCATTACCAACGTGGAGATGCCCGGTGGGAGAGGGTGCGAAACGTACGCGGACAGAAGAAGTCACCAAAAGATGTTAGCAGACAAAACCGCCCACGTAGGCGCGGGGCGCCCGCCCGGCGGAGCGGGTTTTGTAGCGCCGGCGTCCCGCCGGCTGTCCCGAGGGCATCTTGCCCCTCGGCCGCGGTGGGACACATCGTTCACGGCACCGCAATCAGACACGCGGGCGGGGCGCCCGCCCGGCGGAGCGGGTTTTGTAGCGCCGGCGTCTCGCCGGCTGTCCCGAGGGCATCTTGCCCTCGGCCGCGGTGGGACACATCGTCACGGCACCGCAATCAGCCACGCGGGCGGGGGCGCCCGCGCCATACAATCTAGCCGAGCTGCGCTTGGAGCTCCGGGTTTGGTAGCGCCGGCGTCCCGCCGGCTGTCCCGAGGGCATCTTGCCCTCGGCCGCGCGGCCGAACACCTGCTGAGCGGCACCGCAATCAGATACGCGGGCGGGGGCGCCCGCGCCACACAATCTAGCCGAGCTGCGCTCGGCCTGGACGGGTCGGAGACCCGTCCCCACACAAAATCCCACTACCTGTTCTTCGGCGCCATGTAGGTTCGTGTAATGCGATCGTGCCAGCAGAGCCGGTCTTCGTCGAGGAAGCACCAGGCGTAGCCCAAGCCGAGCGACAGGCCGGACAGGACGGACGTCAACACTCGCCAGCGGCGCAGCCGCAGCGGGACCGGACTGCCGTCGAAGCGATGCAGCTCGAGCTTCGCCAGCTTCAAGCCAGGCGTGGTGCCGCTGTAAACCAGCAGCAGGTATTGATAGGCGGACCACATCAGTCCGATGAGCAGGGCGCCGCTTCCAGCTATCTTTGCCAGCGGTGGCAGCTCAGCCGTGAAACGAAAGAAAATATAGGCAAAGGCCGCGAAGGCAGACATCACCAGGAAGGCATCGATGGCGGTGGCTGCGACGCGTCGTGCCATGGGAGCTGCCTGCAGCGGAATCTCGAATCCGGGCCGCCTCTCATTCGCCGGCTCTTCCGCTGGCTCAATCAGAAAGCCGCCGAGGGCTGGTGGCGGAGGCACCAGTTCGGGAGCTTCGATGATTCTGGGACGGTCGAGCACTGGTTCGGCCAGTTCGTCCAGTGCCCGGGCCGCGGGACTGTAGCTGGCAAATTCGATAACCTTGGCGGTGGTTTCCGTGATGGCAGGCATGATCCGCGGATAGTTTGCCGGCTCAGCCAGGGTGATGCGGGGAGCGGCGGCGGATGGCACATAGTCCACCGTCTGGCGTATGGCGGGGGCAGCAGGCGGCTGGGGCGCTTCGGCAGGAGCGTTAAAACTCGGCTCCGTCTCGAACTTCAATTGCAGAGAAGGATAGCGTGGCTCTGGCGTACGCCGGCGAGCCCGGTAATGACTTAATCGCTCCGCCACCTCGCGCCGCCAGCCATCGGGATCCTGCGCCTGCTCCGGCTCTTGCTCCGGCTCGGCTGGCGCGGCCGCCGGCATCGAACTCTCCGCAACTTGTGGACTGCTTTCTATCGCGGGAAGGGACCTCTCGCGTTCTGTTTCCTTAGGCGGCTCATCTTCCACGATAAACCTGGATTGAGAGCGGGCAACCTTGGACTCGAGGCTGGCAGCAAATTGCTGCTCGCTGGCATCGTACGCTTCAGGATCGATCAGAATCTCTGAATGGTTTTCGCTTGCGTCCGCCGGAACATCGGGTTCGAATCTTGGTTTCATGAAGGAATGATCGGGTCCCGGTGAAACTCCAGCGGCAGAATGACTGCTATGCGGCAAGAGATGAACTGGTCCCGCAAGAAGAAAAACCACATCACTATAAACAATCTGCACGGATGCGCCGGGCTTTGTCCTGAACTCTGTCCTGAACTTCGTCCTGAATTTTGTGGTGGGACTTTGTCATGCGCCTGTCCCGAACTCTGTCCTGAACTTTGCTACCGGGCTGCAGCCGTGCTAACGTCACCATACCCCAGCGTGGATCTGTCTCGCCAGGGGTTTCGTCCGCTTGCGATGACATCCCGCACTCGATTCCTTATCACGGCGGCGTTTGTTTGTCATCTGCTACTCGCTCCGCCCGTAGTAACCAGCCAGTTGCTTTCCGCCCCGGAAAAACCGAAAGAACAATCGTCGTTACTTTCCGCGCCGTCCTCGGTGAGAGAGCAGGACGTTACCATCCGGGCCCTGCAGCAGGAAAAAGATGGCGCCGTGTTCAAGCTGCGCGGACAGGCGGAAATCCACTATGGCACCTACATCCTCTATGCCGATTCGGTCGATTACAACTCCGACACCGGAGAAGCGATCGCGGATGGCCATGTTGTGCTCGACGGCGGGCCCAACGACGAGCATGTGGAAGCTACTCATGCTACCTACAACGTTCGTGCTGAATCCGGGCGCTTTGAACATGTTGTGGGAACCACGGGCATGAGGTTGCGGGGGAAGCGGCTGACTTTGACGACCACCAACCCCTTTGCTTTTTCCGGAGGAGTGGTGGAGAAGACCGGCCCGGACCACTATGTCGTCTATGACGGGACCATCACCACCTGCGAACTGCCGCGCCCCAAGTGGGAGTTCAACGCGCACAAGGTTGTTGTTGAAGTTGGCGGGAATGCCACCATTTATCACAGCACTTTCCGCATTGAGGGCGTCCCGGTCTTTTATTTTCCTTTCGCCACCCACCCGGTCGAGCGCGAGCCCAGGCAGACCGGGTTTCTCATCCCTAACATCGGCAGGTCGTCGATCAAGGGGACCATCTTCGGAGATTCAGTTTTCTGGGCCATCAATCGCAGCATGGACCTCACCGCCGGGGCCGAGTATTTCACCCGGCGGGGGTGGGCGCCGCAGATCGAGTTCCGCGCAAGACCGAGCGAAAAGTCCTATGTGTACCTGAACTACTTCGGGGTCTTCGACCGCGGCATCGGAACTCCGCCGGTGGACCAGGGGGGGCACGAGGTGAAGCTTAGCGCCGAAGATACCTTTGGGCACAACTTCCGCGGCGTCGCCAGCATCGACTATCTGAGTTCCTTCGTCTTTCGCCTCGCCTTTAATGACGTCTTCAGCCAGGCAGTGAACTCGGAGGTGAAATCGGAGGCCTTTCTCTCCAACGCCACGCGCGGTTTTTTCTATAACGGCTCCACGCAGCGCTATCAGAACTTTGAGAGTACGACTCCGGGCGATGTCATCACCATCCTCCATGCCCCCAGCTTCGAATCTTCCAGCGTGGACCATGCCATTGGGCGCTCGCCGCTCTACTGGTCCTACGACGTTGCCGCCGAAGGCCTCTCCCGCAGCGAACCCTCGTTTCGAACCGCGCCCCTGGTCGGCCGCTTTGACCTCCGTCCAACGCTCTCTCTTCCCCTGGTGCTGCACGGCTGGTCGGTGCGTCCGGAGATGTCCTTGCGCGAAACTTTTTACACCCAGCAACTCATTCCCAGCAGCGGTGGAGTGGGGGTGGCCGAAAGCAACGTCATTAATCGCAGGGCGGTCGAGGGATCGGTGGAAATTCGTCCGCCCGCCCTTGAGCGGGTTTACGACCGCGAATTTTTGGGCCGTAAATGGAAACACGTCATCGAGCCGCGCGCCATTTACCGCTACGTCACCGGCGTCGATAATTTCTCCCGCATCCTGCGCTTTGACGAACGCGACATCCTGAGCAATACCAATGAAGTCGAATATGCGATGGTCAACCGCCTCTATGCCAAGAGGGCTTCAGAGAAACCGGAAAATTGCGACGCCACCGGCATGGCATCCCTGATCATCGGTCATCCCGCGGCAGAGAGCCCGGTTCCATGGGAGCGGCAACTGGAGCGCGGAGGAATTCCCTGTCAGGCTGAGCCGCAGGTGAGGGAGGTCGTCACCTGGGAGCTGGGACAGAAATATTTTCTCGATCCCACGTTCGGTGGGGCCCTGGTACCAGGTCAGAGGAACGTCTTCACCACCACCGCGGACTTCACCGGCATCGCCTTCCTGACCGAGGCCCGCCGACTCTCACCCCTGATCTCGCGGCTCAAATTCCAGGCCACCAGCCGCAGTGAAGCGGAGTGGGACATCGACTACGATTTCAAGCAAAGCCGTATCAATGCCAGCACTGCGTTCGTAAACTATCGTTTCGGTTCATACACCATCGGGGGGGGAGATGCATATCTCCGGGCGCCCAGCGATACTCCAACCACGGGGCAGCAGATGTTCAATCAGTTCCGTGTGCTGTTCGGCTACGGGCAGCCGAACAAACGAGGATTCAGTGGAGCCACCAATCTGGGATTCGACGCCAACCTGGGTTTCCTGCAGTACGCGGCGGTGCAGGCCGCCTACAACTGGGACTGCTGCGGCTTCAGCGTCGAGTATCGCCGCTTCGCCCTGGGGTCGGTCCGCAACGAAAATCAGTTCCGCTTCAATTTCGCCCTGGCCAACATCGGTTCATTCGGAAATCTTCGGAGACAGGAAAAGCTATTCTGAAAATGTGGGCGCGAGCGCCCCGCTCGTGCAGGGGCGGCAATGAACCTGTTTCTAGGGCGTGTCGATTGAACCCGTCGCCTCTACCCATCAGTTAGCTTGTGCAGACCATGAACGAGCGGGACGCTCGCGCCTACATTTTTCCTACGGAAGGGTTACTGTGACTGCCGCCGTGGTGCGCCCGTACTGATTGGTGGCGTAGAGCTTGTAAGTTGTGGTTTGGCCGGGCTGGACAACTACGCTGGTTCCTCGCACCGCCCCCGCTTGCGGCGAGACGACAATGTAAGAGGCATTGCCGACATCCCAGGACAACGTGACGTTGCCGCCGGCAGTGACGTTGCCTGGCGTCGCCGTAAAGCTGTTGACAGTCGGGGCCGCGCCCTGCGGCACGTTCGAGGCGGTGTAAACCGTATCCATCTTCACGACTTCAAACGCCGAGGCCGGAACTTGGCCAAGATCGTGCAGAGCGTCGTTGTCCCAGCGGCTGTCAGGCGCGCCGCTGATATACATCGAGCTGCCATTGTCGGCCATGATCAGGCCGTATTTTTTCATGGCGGACAGGATGACCTGCACCTGGGGAGAAAATCCGGAAATGTCGTAGTTGGCTTTCAGGCGCATCCGCATGCCCATGGGGGGAGCATTCGCGCTGGTGGAGTTGGCCGCCCAGTGCGAGGCGGGAAGCACCGCCGCCGCCCGGCTGTCCTGCAAGGTGACGCGAATGGCGTGCGGAATCTGTCCAGCGGCCACTTCGTCGTAACGTACCAGGCCGGGAAAAATTGGCAGGCCCGCAGCGTCGGCCGACGTCCACGTCCAGGGACGCTGCGTGTTGCCGTCGCTCAGCAGGTCCCAAACCGCCGCCGAAGCGGCATTCCAGCTTCCGTTTCCGTTGGGCGCGGCGCCGAACAGTTCGTAGAGAAAACAATTGCTGTTGTCGAGCACGAGCACATGGCGATCTCCGTTGCCGGGATTGGGATCGCCCTCGATGGGCGCGTTTCCCGGCAAGGGCATCGGCCCCGGATCGCTCTCGGAGCCATAAGCGGTGAAGGTGATACTGACCGGCGCTTGTGTCCCGCTTACCACCGAGTACGGGATGCCGATATTCGAACCCTGATACTGTCCTGAGCCAAAATCGGCATGCATGCCAACGCTCGACCCGATGAAGTTAATGATGGCCGACGAGTTCGGATCGACCGCTGCGCCCGAAATATCCTGGTTCCAGAGGCTGGCGCTGCTAAAGGGACGGAACCCGTTGAGGCTGGCGCCCTGGCCCGCACTCATCGCGCTGCAGGCGCTCTGGTTGTTACCGCCGCCGGAGCCGCTACCGCCGCCGCTGCCCCCGGAGCCGATGCTCGAACCGCTCAGTCCCCCACCGCAATTGGAGCAAGCGAGGGCCAGGGCCAGCACGCCGGTAGCGGCCGGCAGCCTCTTCCAGGTAACTCTCATGCCTCTATTGTCACAGGAAACGAGGGTTAAACCATGTGATGTCCGGTCAAGCCCCGCCTAAAATCCGTACATGTACTCCCAGCATCTGGCCCCGTGCAACCCACGCAGGGGCGGGCGTCCTCACCCGCCCGGACGAGGGGTCAGGGCCTACGTGGTTACACTTCGTTCAAGTCCATCCAACGCGGCGACTTTGTAGGTTTCCGCCAGCGTGGGGTAGTTGAATACTGCATCGCGGAAATACTCGTGCTCGCCAGCATCGACCCGATAAGCCGACACCTCAAGCGTCGATCGGGATACCGGCCGTACTCGAAGCCGACTCTAAGGCACGAAGGCACAGGTGTGGAATTTGTTTGAATACTCCGGCTGAATTTCGTAGCTTTTGCCGTTGAGCGAAACCGGCTTGTACCCAAAAAACGGATCTTCGCATATATCACCGATTTCACTGCCAAACTCGGTCAGTGAATTTACCGCAAGCCAGCCAAAGCCGCCGGCGAGAAGATCCGTAAAGGTGGCTGGCGGATCGGGGTCAGTGATGATCTCGAAAGTCTCGTGGGAGAGAACGTTGGCGGTCGAATCGACCAGTGCGCCGTTTGGGCTGGGAGTGGCGACCGAGCATCCATCGACATTTTGAAACGGTTCGACGCTGAGCAGCACATGCCCGATGTCGCTGTAGGTGACGCTGCCATGGTAACCGCAGAACGCAAACGAAGACGGATTGTCGGGCGAATAGCAGATGCTCGTCTGGTCGAAGCAGGTATCGACGCCATTGGGAAGAAAGAGGTGGTAGATGTGTCCGTAGCCCGTCTTCCCGAGTTTGGCCGCTGCCGCATGCACGATGGCGAGGACGTCATTCTGGCCCAGCGTGTTGGTGAAAAGAGGCGCGCTGGCGGAAACGTTTGCACCCACGGTGTATCGCCCATTGCCGGTTGCACCGACATATCGATCGACCACGTGGATAAAGGTGCTGTTTCCCAGGTCGTTGAGAAAGGCACTCGGGTTTCCCCAGCAGGACTCAGCACAGTCGAAATCAATGTCGTGGAATATCGCCCGCTTGACCAGCGGGCCGTTGCCACGCGTCAGGTCTGCCGGATAGAACCCGCCTGAAGAAGCGCTGGGTGCGGAGGTCCGGGAAAGCTTGGTGGTGCGCGCACTTCGAGCAGCACTTCCAGCCAGGGTCCTCGCCGGAAGGATGTGATACCGGAAGTTTGATGTGCCGTAGGTGCCTGCGGCCCGATCTTCAGCGCCAACCTGCACCGATACCGATTCGTTCTGCGCCAGCATCGTTCCCACCATCAGAAACGACAAGAGAATCAGCGAGGTGAACAGGGTGGATGTGAACAGAGTCAAAGACAACCGCGGTCTTAGTCCTTTGAGTGATTCTGCATTGGCGCTCTTCATACGAAAATCTCCTTGCTCGTCAAGGGTTTCAATTTGACAACATCCCCATCCACCCACGACACAAACCCTGTTGGAGTGACCGGTAATTCATAGGACAAATCGCGGGAACAATATCTGGGAGATGTTCTGTCGCTTGACGGAACCAGCGGATTCTGACCCTAGAGCGCAGGAAGTGTCAAGCTACAACTGCCAAAACCATCAAAGTCCTTGCGGGCAGCGGAGGTCTGATTTAAAAAATTAGTGTCGCCCTGTTTTCGGAATTTCGAATAAGGACGCAGGCAGCCAGTCAAAGATTGGAGCATGAAAAATGAAGATCGTGGGACATCGAGGGTTTTTGTACGTCGCGGTGATGGTCGGCATCTACGCCCTCGCGTCAACCGTGTTTGGCCAGGCTTCCGCCAAGGGCAAGTACGATGGTTCGTATCATGGGACGTATGATGGGGCCTTCGCGGGCGACCCCGCGACAGGGTCCGTCGCATTTTCCGTGGCGAATGGTGACATTACCGTGACCGATCCCGGTCAAGGCTCGGGAAGTGTCGATTCTTCCGGTTCAGCGACTTTCAGCGGTTCACTCGGAGTGGCGAATGTCAGCTGCAAGTTTGTCGGCGCCTTCCGGTCGGCAAGCGGCGCACAGCAGGGCGCTCACGCTTCGGGTTCGTGGTCGTGTTCGGGGTCCGGGCAAACCGGGAAGGGCACGTGGAGCGCGGATCGACAGTGAGTGAGTTCGGCGCCCTTTCTACTCGCAGCCGAAGTGGCCGCCGAGGCCGGGATTCGTGACCCTTTGAGATGGCGTTCATTGACTTGCCTACACTTCCGCCATAGCGTTGCCGCGTATGTTCGGACATCCATCGAAGAATTTGGCGGTGGCGCATGGGCGTTCCCCCACGTTTGCCTCATTCCCGCTCGATTAACACACTTGCAAGCTCTCGCCATTCCTGCAAAGGAAGCAAGTTGGGATTTGCTGTGAGCGCCTGAATGCAAACGTGATCGGCCCCTGCCGATTGATGAGCACGAATTCTTTTGCGAATCGTGTCCAGATCGCCCCAAGCCACGATTGCATCAACCAGACGGTCGCTGCCACCGTTCTTGCAATCGTCGCTTGAAAAACCTAAGCGGAGAAAATTGTTCGTATAGTTGGGTAGTGTGAGATAAAAACCAAGAAAATTCCTTGCGATTTCCCGAGCTTTCGCCGGATTGGTTTCTAAGACAACAGCTTGCTCGGGACACAATAAGGGGCCCGTTCCCAGCAACTGTCGCGCCGTGGCTGTGTGTTCGGGGGGGACGTTATACGGATGAGCGCCATCGGCGCGTTTGGCTGCCAGTTGCAACATTTTGGGCCCAAGGGCCGCTAGCACTCTGGTCGTTGATGCAGGCCTGACGCTCTCGTACGGAGCATCGTCCATGGCGTCGAGGTAGGCGCTCATCTTTGCGACTGGTTTCTCGTAGCTGTGACCTCGCAATTTCTCGACTAGCGGAATGTGACTGACTCCGAGACCAAGAAGAAAGCGGTTCGGATAAGCCTCACTCAATGTTTTCTGCCCAGCCGCCATTGTGAAAGGGTCGCGTCCATAGATGTTCGTAATTCCGGTGGCCACAAGGATTCGCGACGTTCCCGCAAGCAGCAAGGCGGCCTGTGTGAACGCTTCCCGGCCCAATCCTTCGCTAAACCAGATTGCACCGTAGCCCAATTTCTCCAACTCGGCCCCTGCCTCCTGCACTTTGCTGGCGGGATGGCGCTCAAACGCGCCCGTCCAGATTCCGATTTGCTTCAGGGACACAGCAGAGGGTTTCACTTACTTGGCCTCCTGATCCGGCTAATTCTACGCCACAACAGCAAACCGAGTCAGACACGAAGGCCTGCCGAAGCTCGAGAGGCCCTTCCCGGAACCGGGCAGGCGATTACACTCATCACCCGGTCAATGTGTAATTGATTCCATGACAATGCCGGCTCCCTAGACCCGAGTAAACTTTGGTGGTGCCAACCAACCAAAAGGCTCGGGAAAAAGGAGCCGAACATGAT
>Ga0207678_10005245_pt1 | contig 11605 bp, 10 predicted proteins | sample KBSC63metaG_FD_184319 | JGI IMG/M metagenome (GOLD analysis project Ga0207678, IMG submission 184319) | Corn rhizosphere microbial communities from Kellogg Biological Station, Michigan, USA - KBS C6-3 metaG (SPAdes) (version 2) | ecosystem: Host-associated > Plants > Roots > Rhizosphere > Soil ... | reverse complement strand
CTCCGAAGCTTTTGTTGTCGCGGGCATATTCCTCATTGCCGATGCGGATGTGCTCGGTATCGAGCAGGCGCACGACGGCGGCGAGCACGGTGTCGCGGGTCAGGGTCCGCCGCTTCAGGTCCTGCTCGACCCGGCGGCGGAGCCTGGGGAGCGCCTTGCCGAACTCGAGCAGCCCGTCATATTTCGCGCTGTCGCGCTTCGCGCGGAAGTCGGCGTGGTAGCGATATTGCTTGCGCCCCCGATCATCGACTCCCGTCGCCTGCAAATGGCCATTGGGATCCTTGCAGAACCAGCCATCTTTGTAGGCCGGGGGAAGCGCAATCGCGTTGAGCCGCTCGATCTCGTCGCGGTCGGTGACTCGCTCATCGCCATCGAAATAGGCCCAGTATCGGCCGATGCGCTTGCGGGTGTAGCCGGGCTCGCTGTCGGTGCTGTGCCTCAGCATGGGGTGTTACGCTTCACTCGGCTCATCGATGCGCATAAGCGAGCGGGGCGAGGGCGAGTTCCTGAAAGAGGTGTGCGATGCCGCGGATCGGCGATTGCCGGGTCTTGATTGTGGCGACCGACGGCTTCGAGGAATGGGAGCTGTTCGGGCCGCGCGAGATCCTGAGCAAGCGCGGCGCCGAAGTCGTGCTGGCATCGTTGAAGCGTGACCCGATCCAGGCAACCATCCACGACGACCCCGGCAAGACGATCCGGCCCGACCTGACGGTCGACGAAGCCAAAGCCGAGGATTTCCACGCGCTCATCATCCCGGGTGGGGTACGCAATCCCGATCAGTTGCGCATGCATCCCCGTGTCGTCGAGCTCATCCGGGACTTCCATGCACAGGGCAAACCGATCGGCGCGATCTGCCACGGGCCCTGGCTGCTGGTCGAAGCGGATTTGCTGCGCGGCCGCACGGCGACCAGTTGGCCCTCGATCCGCACGGACTTGAGGAACGCCGGAGCAAATGTCGTCGACGAGCCCGCGGTGACGGACGGCAATATCGTCACCAGCCGCAATCCTGACGACGTGGAGGCGTTCACCCGGGCGCTGGTCGAATTGATCGAGGGTGTCCGGGCCTAACCGAACCGCAAGGATTTCGCGCTATTCAGCGACCCGATGACGGGGCGCTCGGTTGAAAAGATCGAATCGGCGGTGGATGCCGGCGCGGCGCTGCTTCTCGCGGCGGCGGTGAGCTATGCCCTTTGGACGATTGTCGCAGCGCAGTCCGTCGCGGCGGCAGGAGGCGTTGGTGCTTTCGCCGCTTGTCTAGCAGGCCTGCGCAGGATTCCATCGGCCGCGCCTTGCGATGAGGATGCGCCGCGCTGCGTCACTCCCGTTGCCGATTTGCTCGCCGAGGCCGACAGATCCCTGGCGCATGCGGAGGATGAGCTCGTCCTCGAGGATATCCTGGCCGCCCTTGGCCCCGACTCCCGCGTCGTGCGCCTGTTCGAGCCGGGAAACATGCCCACGCCCGCCCAAATGAAAGCCCGGATCGACCGTCATCTCGAGGGGGACGGCACGGCCGCTCCCGACGCTTCGCAGGCGCTGCACGACGCGCTCGCGGACCTTCGACGTTCGCTAAATTAGCGCGAACGCCTCACTCCTCGATGGTCAGTGCCTCGATGTCGATCACCACGGCGCCGTCCGGTTGCCGGGCGGGTTCCCCGCGAATCGCAATGTCCGCGACGATCTGGCCGGGAATGTCGAATTCGGCATCTTCCAGCCCCGCGCATAGCCGCTCCGCGATCTGCCCCGAGCCCGCGCCCGGGATGCGTAGCTGAAGCTGGTGGCGCTCGCCTATGAACGTCAGCGATTGCCAGTCGATCGAGCGGACGTCGGTAAGCAAAATCCTATCGGGCGGCGCACCGGCACGATCCAGAAGCGCGCGCAGCAGCGCGGAGGCGGCAGGCGACATTGCGAGTCTCAGCATTCCGCGGCCTCCAGAAAAGCCAGGACCCGGGCCACTGTCGCCGGTCTCGGATCGCGCCCGTTGCGAAGGTCGAAAACGAAGCGAGGATCGTGCACCGCGATCCTGCCGAATCGGGTTGGGGACGTGTCAGTTTGGCGCAAAAACCTCTCTACTTCTCTGAGCAAATGCACGGGCCATTCCTTATAGTCGATGCGACTCGGCTGGCCGTTCCTCCCAACGCAATTCCTACTTGTCTAGGCATTTTCCTATAGCTAAAGGCGAAACAACCATGTTGTCCGATCCGCGTAACGTCATTGAGCGCCTGTGTGCCGAGCGGGGCGAGGATTTCGCCGGCCTGTCGCGCATGCTCGGGCGGAACGCTGCCTATATCCAGCAATATGTCCGGCGCGGCGTCCCCAGGCGGCTGAAGGAAGAGGAGCGGCGCAAGCTCGCGCGGTATTTCGCCGTGTCGGAGGCATTGCTCGGTGGGCCCGCGGACTCAGCCGGGCGCGATGGGCTGGTCGCTGTCAACCGGACGCCGGTTCGCGCTTCGGCGGGGCCGGGCGCTGTTGTCTCGGAGGAAAGCGGCCGACCCTATTTCGGGTTCGACGAGCGCTGGCTCAAAGCCTTGACCGCAAGCCCGTCGGACAAGCTTTCGATCATTCGGGTCGAGGGCGACTCCATGGCTCCGACGCTCAATCAGGGCGACGACATCCTGGTCGACCTCGGCGATCGCGAGGAGCGGCTGCGCGACGGCATCTACGTTCTGAGGATCGACGATGCGCTGGTGGTGAAGCGCATCGCGCTTCATCCGGCCGGACGCCGCGTCACGGTTCAGTCGGACAATCCCGCCTATCCCGATTGGCCGGACTGCGATCTTGGGGGCCTGCAGTGCATCGGCCGCGTCATCTGGGCCGGCCGCAAGCTGGTCTAGCGCCGCCGGTCCACCAGCCACAGGACGACCGCGAGCGCCGCGCCGAGCGCGGTCCCGATCAGCACCCCCTTCATAGGGTTGCGGATAGCGAGGCCGGCCGCGAAGCCGCCCAGAATGAACAGGGTCAGGAAGCATCCGCCCGCCCGGGTCGTGCGCGAAGTCATGGCGGCGCCTTGGCAGAGCCGCCGCGCCAAGGCCAGCATATGGTCAACGCATCGTTGACCGCGATCGTGCGCGGTCGCGAAAGAGGCGATGGATTATGGCCGCCGCCATGGACACGCCCTTCATCCATGGCAGGTTGGCGCTCGCCGACGCATCGGACCTGATCGACCGTTATGGCGAGGAGGCGGGGTTCGAGGCCGCGGCGCGCGCCGATCGCAGCCGCGACCTGGGTAATGTGGCGCGCTTCTGCCACTGGCGGCAGATCGAGCGGGTGATCGCCACCCTGTCCAGCGACAAGGTCCGCGGGACCATCCACTAGCGCCCGAATTTCAAAGGGATGCGGGCCGGCCTAAAGCGCGCTCCGCAGGGCTCATTGATACTGGCGCGGTTCAGAGGCGCTGGCTAAGGCTTCCAGTGGATGAGCGGGCGGGGTTCAACGCGGATAGCCGCGCGGCTGCTGAGCGCGGCCGCATTCCCTGCGTTCGCCGCCGCGCCGGCCATTGCGCAAAGCGTTCCGGCTCCGCCCGACGCGGCCGAGCTCGACCCCAGCGCACCGCTCGAGGCGATGCCCGATCTCGGGGTCGATTGGCCGGACCTCAACGCGAAAGACGCCACGGAGCCCGACAATTCTCCGACGGCGGGGCAGCAGGCCGCGTCAGCGCAGGACGAAACGACGAGCGAGCTTCGCTATTCGGTCAGCGTCGAGGGCCTCGGTGCCGTGGGCAATGCCGAGGATCTGCTGGCCGAATTCCGCAAGCAATCGGCGCTGGAGGCGGACCGCAAGGATCCCGCCAACGCGGCGCAGATCGGGCGCCGCTCCCGCGCCGACGCCGACCTGCTCGCGGAGCTCCTGCGCAGCCAGGGTTATTATGACGCGGTGATCGAGCCGCGCACCGAGCGCGCCGATGGCATGTTGCGCGTCGTTCTCGCCGCCGATCCGGGCGAGCAATATCGCTTCACCTCGGTCGAGCTTCCCGGGCTCGAGGCGGCCGGCGAGGAGGACCAAGCCAAGCTGCGCGCGGCCTTCGGGGTCAGCGGCGGCGACCCGGTCATCGCCCAGGACGTCATCTCCGGCGGGGTCGCGCTCACCCGCGCGCTCGGCGAGGAGGGCTTCGCCCAAGCAAAAATCGGCGAGCAGGACATCGAGATCAACCACCAGACCCATCTCGCGACCTTGCGGCTGCCGGTCGATCCGGGCCCGGTCGCGCGGTTTGGAGCGATCCGGGTCAGCGGCACGCCGCCGTTCAGCGCGCGCCACATCGCGACCATCGCCCGCTTCAAGTCCGGATTGCCGTTCAAGCGCTCCAAGATCGAGGACCTGCGCCGGGCGCTGATTGCGACGGGCCTTGTATCGGTCGCGGAAATCCGCGTCGTGCCAGTAAATGATGGCCGCACCGTCGACCTCGCGGTCCGGCTCGAGCCCGCGCCGTCGCACACCATCGCGGGAGAACTCGGTTACGGCACGGGGCAGGGCGCGCGGCTCGAGGCCAGCTGGACCGACCGCAATTTCTTCAATCCCGAGGGCGCGCTGACGCTTCGCGGAGTCGCCGGCACCAAGGAGCAGCTGGCCGGTGTCCAGTTCCGCCGAAGCAATTTCCTGCAGCGTGACCAGGTGCTCAACCTCCAGGCGTTCGCCTCGCACCAGCTATTCGATGCTTATGAAGCGCGCACCATCCAGCTTGCCGGGAATATTGAGCGGCAGAGCAATTTCATCTGGCAGAAAAAATGGACCTGGACCGCCGGCGCGGAGCTGCTCGCGACGGACGAGCGCGGCGTGTTCAGCGCGGCTGGCCTCAAGGATACGCGAACTTTCCTGATCGCCGCGCTGCCGGCCAGCCTCGGTTATGACGGCAGCGACAGCCTGCTCGACCCGACCCGCGGCTTTCGCCTGAGTGGACGGATCAGCCCGGAGATTTCGGCGCATGGTGGGAAGTTCGCCTACGCCCGGGCGCAATTCGACGCGAGCGCCTACCACCCCGTGTCCGATCATGTGGTCGCCGCGGGGCGGGTCCGGCTCGGGACGATCCTTGGCGCATCGGCGTTCGACATTGCGCCGTCGCGCCGCTTCTATTCGGGAGGCGGAGGGTCGGTTCGCGGCTACGGCTATCAGCGACTCGGTCCCAAGGACCTCGACGGCGATCCTGTCGGCGGCCGCGGCCTCGCCGAGTTCGCGGTCGAGGCGCGCGTCCGCCTCAAGCAGTTCGGCGGCAATTTCGGCGTCGTTCCCTTCTTCGATGGCGGATCGCTGACCACCGAGGCCATGCCGGACTTCAAGGATTGGCACTTCGCCGCCGGCCTCGGCGTGCGCTATTATTCGAGCTTCGGCCCGATCCGCATCGATGTGGGCGTGCCTCTGAACCGCGAGAAGGGGGACGGACCCCTCGCCGTTACCGTCTCGCTCGGACAGGCCTTCTGATGGCCGAAGGCGTCGTCGTCTCCGAAGGCCTCGAGCCACCGCGACGACGGCTTCGGAGCGATTGGCCACGGCGGCTCGCGAACGAATTGTTGGCCGCATTCGTCGCCCTGCTGTTCCTGCTCGCGATCGCGCTCGTCCTGCTCGATTCCGCGCCGGGCCACCGCTTCATCGTCGACCGGCTCGGGCGGTTCGAGACCGCGTCGGGGTTGAATATCCGCATCGGCCGGATCGACGGCTCGATCTTCGGCAAGTCTCAACTGCGCAACGTCCGCGTCGCGGATGGCCAAGGCGTGTTCCTGACCTCGCCCAACATCAAGCTCGACTGGGCGCCTGGCGCATGGCTCTACAACAAGCTTTCAATCGACAGCCTGACCGCCGAGCGAGTCAGCCTGATCCGCCTGCCGAAGCTGAAGCCGAGCGCGAAGAAGGGCCCCATCCTGCCCGGCTTCGACATCCATGTCGGGGAGCTTCGCGTCGACCGCCTCGACATCGGCCGTGAGGTCAGTGGCCAGCCGCGAAGCGGCAGGCTGAAGGGCAAGGCCGACGTCCATTCAGGACGCGCGCTGGTCGAGCTTGCAGCCGATATCAACGGCGGGGGGGACCACATCACCTTCCACCTCGATGCCGAGCCGGACCGCAACAAGTTCGAGCTTGCCGCCAAGGTCGCCGCGCCGGCCAATGGACTCGTCCCGGCGATGATCGGCACGCGGCGCGCGATGAACCTCGACATTGGCGGCGCGGGCAGCTGGACGCGCTGGCGGGGGGCGGCGAAACTCGACCTTTCGGGCCGGCCAATGGCCCGCTTGGCGCTCGGCGTCGATAGCGGCCGCTACCGGCTCCAGGGTCAATGGGCCCCGGCGCCGTTCTTGAAGGGCAAGCTCCAGCGCCTGACCACGCCGATGGTCGCCATTCGCGGCGAGGCCACTCTTCAGAACCGGCGCCTGGACGGTCAGCTGACCGCTTCCACGCCCGAACTTCGCGCCATCGCGCGCGGGGCGCTCGACCTCGCCGGCAACCGCTTTCGCGCCATGCGCGTCGGCGTCGACCTGCTGAAGCCGCCGGCTCTGTTCCCGAACATGACCGGCCGCAACGTCCGCATGGTGTGGACCCTCGACGGGCCGTTCGCGACCGCAGATTACTCCTACCGCCTGACCTCGGATTGGGTGAAGTTCGACAGCACCGGCTTCACCGGCCTCCACGCCGAGGGTCGCGGACGTTTTGCTCCCTGGCCGATGCGCGTCCCGATGCGGCTGAGTGCCCGCGCGATCACCGGCGTGGGCGACATCGCCGGGGCAATGCTCGCGAACGCGCGCATTGAGGGTTGGCTCGGCGTCACGCCGAAGCTGGTGCGTGGTGACGGGCTCAGGCTGTCGAGCGCCAAGTGGAACGGCAAGATCTCGCTGCTGATCGATCTCGTGACCGGCAGGTTCGAGGTGCTGCTGTCCGGATCGATGCAGCGCTATCTGATCCCGGGTCTCGGCATCGTCGACGTCATGACGGACCTCAAGGTCGTGCCGCACCCGAGCGGAAAGGGCTCGCTTGTCGTCGGCACCGCCAAGGCCTGGGTGCGCCGCCTCGACAACAGCTTCTTCCGCGAGCTCACAGGCGGGCTGCCTTACCTCACGACCAATCTGCAGCGCGGCAACGACGGGATCGTCCATTTCTCGAACCTGCAGATCTACTCGCCCAAGCTCCGGCTTTCCGGAAACGGGCAACGCAACCACGATGGCACGTTCCACATCGTCGCCAGCGGGCGGCAGGCGAAATATGGCCCGGTCCGGCTGACGCTCGACGGCCATATCGAGCGGCCCCGCCTCGACCTGTTCCTCGAGCGGCCGAATGAGTCGCTCGGCATCACAGACATGCGCCTGCTGCTGCTGCCGACCGCCGCCGGCTTCGACTACAAGGCGAGTGGCGGCTCGAAGCTTGGCCCGTTCACGAGCAACGGACAGATCCTTCTGCCGCATGAAGCGCCCACGACGATCGCCATCGCCGCGCTGGATGCCGGCGGCGCGCATGCGAGCGGCAATCTGCGGTCCGATCCCGGCGGATTTACCGGTCGGCTGACGCTCGCCAACGGCACGCTTGGCGGCACGCTCGACTTCGCTCCGGCGGGGCAGGCACAGCGTATCGACGCGCATCTGACGGCCGACGGCGCGCGCTTTCCCGGCGCATTCGCGGTGCGCAGCGGACGCGCCGACGGCACGATCATCCTCGCCGACGAGCGCACCACGGTCGACGGCGTGCTCGACGCCCGCGGGATCGAAGCCGGCGCGATCACGCTTGCCCGGCTCACCGCCAACGCCAAGCTGGTCAATGGCTCGGGGCAGGTCCGCGCGGCGTTCGCGGGAAGGCGGGGAGCGGCGTTCGCCTTCTCCACGCTGACCGAGGTCTCGCCCGACCAGATGCGCATCACCGGGAGCGGCCGGATCGAGCGCCAGCCGCTGGTGCTCAACCAGGCCGCGGTGCTCACCCGCTCGGGCGACGGATGGGAGCTTGCGCCAACCAACCTCAGCTTCGCCGGCGGCAATGCTACGGTGTCCGGCCGGAGCGGCTCGCGGCCAGAAATCCACGCGCAGGTCATGGGCATGCCGCTCGAAGTGCTCGACCTTGCCTGGCCGGGCCTCGATCTTTCGGGCTCGGCGACCGGCCATCTCGATTATGCGTGGAAGGGCAATCGCGCCGGCCGGCTCGATCTCAAGGTGCGTGGGCTCAGCCGCGCCGGGCTGGTGCTCGCGTCCAAGCCGATCGATGTCGGCATCGCGGCGATCGTCAGCGGCAACCAGGCCGGCCTTCGCGCCGTCGCCGCCAGCGCCGGCTCGGTGATTGGCCGCGCGCAGGCGCGCTTTGCCCCGATGGGAGGCGGGCCGCTCGTGGCGGAGCTGATGAATGCTCCGCTGTTCGCGCAGCTGCGCTATGTCGGTCCGGCGGATACCCTGTGGCGACTGTCCGGGACCGAGGTCATCGATTTATCCGGCCCCCTCGCGGTCGGCGCCGATATCGGCGGCCGCCTCGCAGACCCTGTCATCCGCGGCTCGCTCAAGACCCAGAATGCGCGGATGGAAAGCGCGGTCACCGGGATGGTGATCGACCAGCTCTCCAGCCAGGCGCGCTTCTCCGGCCCGCAGCTGATCTTCTCCCAGATATCGGGCCGGACATCGGGCGGCGGGGCGTTGACCGGCAATGGCAGCGTCACCTTCTCCGGCGGCAAGACATTGCTCGACCTGTCGTTCAACGCGACCCAGGCGCTGCTTCTGAACCGCGACGATGTCGCCGCCCGGGTCACCGGGCCGCTGCAGATCAAGTCCAGCGGCAGCGGCGGGACCATTTCGGGCAAGCTCAAGCTGGACAAGGGCCGGTTCCAGCTCGGCCGGGCGAGCGCCGCCGCGGCTGTCCCGCAGCTCCAGGTGCGCGAGCTCGGGCTCGACCCCGAAGACGTGATCGAAGTCGCCGATCTGCATCCGTGGAAGCTCGACATCGCGCTTGCCGGCCGCGATCTCCAGGTCGTCGGGCTCGGCATCAACAGCCGCTGGTCGACCAACCTTCAAATCGGCGGGCTGGCGGATGCGCCGCGCTTCACCGGACGCGCCGACCTCATCCGCGGCGACTATGATTTCGCGGGGCGCAACTTCAGGCTCGACCGCGGCATCATTCGCTTCCGCGGCGAAAGCCCGCCCGATCCTCAGCTCGACATCCACGCCCAGGCGCAGGTCCAGGGGCTCGACGCCAGCGTGATCGTGCAGGGCACCGGGCTCACCCCGGAAATCACCTTCGCCAGCACGCCGCCGCTGCCGCAGGACGAGCTTTTGTCGCGCATCCTGTTCGGCACTTCGATTACCAACCTGTCCGCGCCGGAAGCGCTGCAGCTGGCGTCGGCAGTCGCTGCCCTCCAGTCGGGCTCCGGCAGCCTCGATCCGATCAACGCACTTCGCCGCGCGATCGGCCTCGACCGTTTGCGCGTCGTCCCGGCGGATGTCGCGACCGGTCAGAAGACGTCGATCGCGGCGGGCAAGTACATCACGCGCAAATTATTCGTCGAAGTGGTCACCGACGGCCAGGGCTATTCCGCCACCCGCGTCGAATATCAAATGACCCGCTGGCTCTCGTTGCTGTCGACCGTCTCGACGATCGGCAGGTCGAGCGCGAGCGTGCGGGTCTCGAAGGATTATTGAGCGCGTCGGCTCAGCTACGGGCTTATGTCCACCTTGGGCGGAGCGGACCTTAGATCTACGGTTTGGTCCTGCGCCTTCTGCTTGGTCGCCAGCCTATCAGCAGAGTGATGGATCCGGGAATCCCCGCGATCCACGCGCCTCGTTGCGCGAGGCGAGGTAGCTGGAGGCGGCCTAGACCCCTGGCGCGACCAGCTTAGGCGGCTCGTTCGCGGGTAAGGCGAACATCGAGAGACTGGCGATAACCAACATGGCCAGGGTCAGGACGCTGCCCTCCGGACCATCGACTCCGCCTGTTAGGTAATCGGGCCCGATCGGTACAAGTTTCTCAAGCAGGGCTGGGAGGTGAACATCCAGCCCCGTAATAGGTACACCGAATCCAACGCCGGCAAACCAGTTCCATCCGGCATGCCAGCCCATGACCCCCCAAATGCTATTAGCGCGGCGCGCCCAGGCGCAAGCGAAGACCGAGAAGAGGAATGAGAGGCAGGTCACGCGCAGGGGTTGGTGCGGGGAATAATGGAGAAACGTAAATGCAAGCGAGGTCGCGACAATCCCCGCGACGAGGTTCCATCTTCTTGTGACGGACGAGAGAAGCCAGCCGCGAAAGATGAATTCCTCAACGCTCGACTGGAAGGCGAAACAAGGCAGCAGCAACGCGATCCAGACAAGAGACGAAGCTGAAGCGAATGCCGGAAAACTCGCCTCAACCCGATAGCCGCCAGCCACCCAGATTGCCGAAATCGCCAGACCCATCATCGCGATGCCGATGGCCAAGCCGCCTAGGAACTTTCGCAGCCGGCCGGACCCGGTAAGCCCCAAGGTCTTCAGTGCGCGACGCTCGACGTAATGGGACCATGCGTAAGTTGCCGCGGCCATGGTCGCGAACGGCAGCAGGAGGACAAGGCAGAAGGCCGGCGCGGTCAGCGGATCGCCCTTGGCATTGACCAAGCCCCAATGCTCCATGAGGAAGTCGATTGGAACGCTCGAAAGACCGACTAGCAAGATGCATATTACTGGGGCAAGCCAAACCAAAGGCAACCACCCTCGATGCGGGGTTGGCTCGTAAATCATGTTCGACACTGTATTGTGTCTATAATACACTACGGCGGAAGTCAAGACTTCCCCGCTGGGATCGAAATGTGACCTGCGGCTAACGTCCGGAATTGGGTCGTTTGCCGCCTGACCGCTCTTGAACCGGCCGTCTCACCGCTAAACGGCCGACAATGGGTGGAAAGCGGTAAGTCCGCTCTCGGCTGATCTCGGGCAAAATACCGTCAAAAATTAAGCTGGCGAAGTCTGTAGCCAAGCAACCGCAGACAAGGGCTCGCACTCGCCCTGCTCCAATTCGACGATAAAGTCGGGACCTTCCCTTTTGCCGATCTGCGTCGGATCAAATCGCTGAACGATCCTCAGCCGATAAGGCCCCGGCTCAAGCGTCACATGCGCATCGGCTTCATGCTTGCTTGGCAGAGTCTCATCGTCAAATTGCGCCGCCATTGTGAGCGCGGTGTAGGACGCAACATACAATCCATCGCCGGAAGACGTTATTCCTCCGGTTACTTCGCGAAACCCCGCCTCTGTCGTAAATCCGCGTCGAACTTCAATAGAGTAGTCGTCGCCACCGTCGCCGCAGTCCCACACGGGGATCGTTTTCTGCTGCATCTGCTGCTCGAAGTGTGAGATGATATCGTCGTAACTCCAGTCCTCCGAAACGAACGCCGAATACGATTGCGTATCAACAAGTCCGAGTAGGCCCGAGTCGTCAATGATACGGATTTGCTGAACTTCATGCACCACGCGCTCCTCCCACCTCTCGCAATCTTATGTCTGCATTGGGGACGTGGCAATTACAGTCGAAACGTCCGGAATTGGGCCGGAAGCAGGCAGGCCGCCTTTTATGACTCTACGGCCCTAATGCCCCAGCGTCTTGACGATATGGTCGAGCACCGGCGGGTAGAGCGGCTGGCGGAAACTGCTGCCGATCTCCAGGCCGTGGCGCCACGCGATCGTCGCTTCCAGATCCT
>Ga0207678_10005244_pt1 | contig 11605 bp, 10 predicted proteins | sample KBSC63metaG_FD_184319 | JGI IMG/M metagenome (GOLD analysis project Ga0207678, IMG submission 184319) | Corn rhizosphere microbial communities from Kellogg Biological Station, Michigan, USA - KBS C6-3 metaG (SPAdes) (version 2) | ecosystem: Host-associated > Plants > Roots > Rhizosphere > Soil ... | reverse complement strand
GCCGGCACCGCTGGCGCGGCTGCACCAGCGGTTCGGCATCAGCGAATCTTCTGCCTTGGCCGTGGCTTCACGGCCAGAACTTCGCGCCAACGATCGGACCGTCACCGATGCGGAGAGCCCCGCCGGGGCATCCTCGCTGCAAGCTGGCATGCGTCCTAAACCTGCAGCGCTTTCCTCATGATGGTTGAACCCAATCGTCTACCCGACCGTTGAACTGGATATCGACGCCGTGTAACTGAATCGCCCGACTCGGGCACTACAACAGGATAGCCCGACAGCAAACCCAACGCAGCAGGTGCGCGGGGTCGCGAGGTCAACCACATCATCACCGAACCGGAGCCGCCGGTTTCGTCGGCGTGAACGTTGCGCCCCGTGGACCAACCGAATCCGCAGGAAGAACACCGAATGCGCCGAAAGGGCGGATCGGCGCAGAAACGCGAAACCCTCGGTGACAAAGGACCGACGAACCCAAGCAGCAAATGCCCATCAGCCGTCACAAGAACACCAGAAAGGCACGAAAATGAAGAACATCCTCCTGACCTCCCTCACCGCGGGCGCACTGGCATCGGCCGCGCTCGCACTGGCCGCAACCGCTTCCGGCGCCCCGTCGGGCCCATCGCCCGTCGATGCCACGGTCAGCCAACTGCAGGCGCAGGGCTTCAAGGTCATCGTCAGCCGCGTGGACTCCGCTGCGGTGGACCAGTGCACGCTCAACGCGGTTCGCCCTGGCCAGACCTTCTCGCGGACCGACTCCGGTGTGCCCGGAGCCCAAGACGACCTCGTCACCTCGGTGACCAACAAGACCGTCTACGTCGACGTCACCTGCTGACACCTGATCCGCGGATACACGTCGGCGCCCGGGGCTTCGGCGCTATCCGATACCGCCAATCCTGTTGGCTGGGTGAATGTCTCAGCCAACGGCGTAACCAAGCCTCGACGCCGGCCCGGTTACTGAGCTCCTACTCGTCGCTTCACATCCCTGTCGACGGCGATTGCGATGTCATGGACGAGCCTGGAGTGCCATTGCTTGTGCGCCTCCAGGTCTGCGGTTAGCGCATGACAGTCTGGGCACTCCTGATGGGCGGAGTTCTCGTGCTGGGTTTGCTCCACGGTGCTGCACCTCCTCGAAGAAATGGGGCGGTCAGACCAACTCGGGCACACGCAGGTGTGCGACTGCCAACTCGAAGTCGCACTGGTCGAGTACCTCTGCGTTTGCTTGCTGGCTGCCCGTGGCTCTCATCCTGTCTAACTGGTCCTTGTTCCGCTCCATCGCTTCGGCGTTGTCGAAGGTCGCCGCGGCCACGCCACGACCGGACGCTCGGTCGACGAGCAGGCTGGCACTGCAGAATCCCTCCAGCTCCTCGAGGGCGGGCAAGATAGTTGTCTTGTAGAAATCGATGCCTCCGTCGATTTGATCCGGGTCGACGTTGACCCAGGTGGCTCGGACGCAGGCGCCCTCACTCGAGCGGTGCTCGCGGTGCATGGCAGCGATCTCCCATTCCTCGACCTGCGCGCTGCCACCGAAGAGTTCCGCGGCCTGGTCACGCATCGGCCGGATGGACTCCTCGCTCGCCCGCATCGCCTCGTCGGATTCCCAGGAGCTGGTGGCGATACAGCGGCCGGATGATCGGTCGACCAACAAGGACATGCCGACGCACCCGTCGATACCCTCGAGCGCGGGCATCACGGTATCGCGCACGTGTTCAATGCCGGCGTCGATGGATGAGGACAGCGCCTGGATTGTGGTGCTTCGTGCGTACATGATCTGCCTCCGTTGTATGTGGGGCAGCGTCTCGACGGCGCCGCCGGACCATTTCATCGTCCTCCCACGGGGGAGGCATGGCAATGGGTGACGGGTGTCAGCCTGATGGCAATTCGGATTCACTGAAACCCGCTGCGCGCCCGAACAATACGTGCTTCACAATCAAGCGCAGCTAATGAGTTCTGTGCTTTGCGCCGAGGCAGCGACATTCGGCCGACATTTCAGGTCATCTTCCCGAAGCGACTCCCGACTGTCGCTATGTTTTAAGGGTGAATGCGACCGACCGCGCAGATCTGGTGTGTGAAGGCGGTGGTGTTCGAGGTATCGGACTGGTCGGTGCGGTGCACGCGCTTGCCGCTGCGGGATATGAATTCCCGCGGGTCGCGGGATCCAGCGCTGGCGCCGTGGTCGCCTCCATGGTGGCGGCGCTTCAAGCGGCCGGTGAACCGCTGTCGCGCCTCGACGAGCTGGCGCAGAACATCGACTACTCGAAGTTCGCCGACCCGACCCTGCTCGCTCGGATACCGATCGTCGGCCCGGCGCTGTCACTCGTCACACGGGATGGCCTGTATCAGGGCGACTACCTGGAGAACCTGCTGACCGGGCTGCTGGGTGACCTTGGGGTGCGGACGTTCGGTGATCTGCGCACCGGCGAGCAGCCGCAGCAATATGCATGGTCGCTGGTGGTCACCGCCAGTGACCTGTCGCGGCGCCGGTTGGTCCGCATCCCGTGGGATCTACCGAACTACGGCGTTGATCCCGATGAGTTTTCGGTCCCGCGGGCGGTGCGCGCATCCTCGGCTGTCCCGTTCGTATTCGAACCGGTCCAGGTCAGCGGTGCGACGTGGGTGGACGGGGGTCTGTTGTCCAATTTTCCGGTGCAGTTGTTCGACAGCACCGACGGCCCGCCGCGGTGGCCGACATTCGGCATTCGGCTTTCGGCACCGCCCGGTCTGCCGCCGACTCACCAGATCCGGGGTCCGTTGTCGTTGGCATTCGGCGCGCTGGAAACGCTGATCAGTGATCAGGACGCCGCCTATATCGACGACCCGTGTACGGTTCGGCGCACCATCTTCGTTCCCGCCGAGTCGGTCGGCACGCTGGACTTCGACATCACTGCCCAGGAGCGCGACGCGCTGTACAACCGCGGGCTGCATGCCGCACAACAGTTCCTGGAGTCCTGGAACTACCTCGAGTACCTGCGAGTGTGCCGTGGCGAGCTGACACCCACGACAGAGACGTGACTCCGCGCTGCGTGGCGACCTTGACAACGAAATACTCTGCCGCAGCTCTGGGCCACCATTCTTTTGTTGCCCCCGGACGTAGGGTGGCGACGTGGACGTGTTGGTCGGTATTGATATGGGGACAGGGAGTACGAAGGGCGTACTCGTGGACGCCTCCGGCTCGGTTCTGGCTTCTGAGACAGTCGCCCACTCGATGGACCTGCCACGGCCGGGGTGGGCCGAGGTGGACGCCGAGGGTATGTGGTGGCGCGAGGTCTGCGACATCAGCTCCAAACTGATGGCCGCGGTTCCGTCAGGCGCCAACGTCGCGGGTCTGTGCGTCAGCGGGGTTGGGCCGTGTCTCGTGTTGTGCGACGACGACCTGCGACCATTGCGTCCAGCCATCCTGTACGGCATTGACACCCGCGCAACGGCCGAAATCGACTTGCTGACTGAAGAATTCGGTGGACAGAAGATACTCGACCGGGCCGGCACGTTGCTGTCGAGCCAGGCCGTCGGGCCGAAACTGGAGTGGGTGTATCGCCACGAGCCCGAGGTGTTCGAGCGCGCCAGCGGTTTTTACGGGTCCAACTCGTACGTCGCGGCGAAGCTCACCGGTGAATACATTCAGGACCACCACACCGCCAGCCAGAGCGATCCGCTATACCTAACGCGGGATCTCGACTGGAATACGCAATGGGCACAGCGCATCTGCCGCCATCTGGCATTGCCGCGGCTGGTCTGGCCGGGCGAGGTGGTCGGCACGGTGCACGCCGACGCCGCCGAAGCCACACATATTCCACAGGGCACGCCGGTGGTCGCGGGCACCGTCGACGCGTATTCGGAGGCGTTCTCGGTGGGGGTCCGTCATCCCGGCGATCTCATGCTGATGTACGGCTCCACGATGTTTCTCGTCCAGATCATCGATGAGTATTACACCGATCCGGCCCTGTGGACGACCACCGGCGTCGAACCTCGCACGCTGGCACTGGCCGCGGGGACCTCGACCGCGGGCAGCCTGATCAACTGGCTGCAGACGATCACCGGCGGCGCATCGTTCGAGACCCTCATGGAGGAGGCACAAGCCGTGCCACCGGGCAGCGATGGACTGTTGATGTTGCCCTACCTCGCCGGCGAGCGAACCCCCGTTTTCGACCCCCATGCGCGGGGCATTTTCGCCGGACTCACTTTGCGGCACGGCCGGGGACACCTGATCCGCGCCGCCTACGAGGGAATCGCCTTCGGAATTCGGCAGATCCTCGAGCGATTCGACGACGCGCACACCGCAAAGCGCACGGTGGCAGTTGGTGGCGGATTGCGCAGTCCGATCTGGGCGCAGACGGTCAGCGACGTCACCGGCCGAGCCCAACTCGTGCCGGAGCAGGCCATCGGCGCCAGCTACGGCGACGCCCTGCTGGCCGCGATCGGCGTCGGTCTGGTGCCCCCGGCGACGGATTGGGCGAAGATCGCCCGCGAGATCAAGCCCGATCCGGGCAACCACGAACGCTACAGCGAGCTGTACACGACCTGGCGTGAGCTGTATCCAGCGACAAAAGAGCAGATGCATCGCTTGGCGGCGAGCGACTCGGCACCGGATCAGCCCATCGTGTAGCCGCCGTCGACCGGGATGTCCACGCCGGAGATCATGCTGGCCGCATCGGAGGCCAGCCACAGCACGGTGTCGGAGACCTCACGGGGAACGGCGAAGCGCCCCAAGGGTATTCGCGCTAACATTGGCGCTGCCTTCGAGTCTTCACCCCACACTCGCTGACCCATCTCGGTGAGCACCACCGTCGGGCACACCGAGTTGGCACGGATCCCGTACCGGCCGAGTTCGCGGGCCAGCACCTTGGTCGCCATCACGAGGCCTGCCTTGGACGCGCAGTACGCGTAGTGGTCGGGCAGCGGAGCAAGCGCCGCGGCGGATGCGACCGTGATGATCGATCCACCGGTGCCCTGGGCGACCATCGCCTTGCCCACCGCCGACGCGAGCAGGGCCGGGGCGCGGAGATTGATCGCGATCGTGTCGTCGAACTTGTTCGGATCGGTGTCAGTGGCCGGCTCGGGATAAGAGATTCCGGCGTTGTTGACGAGGATGTCCAACCCGCCGAACGCGCCCGCCGCCTGCTGGGCCAGCCTCATCGGCGCGTCATGCTCTGCGAGATCGATTGCGGCGGTGACGATCTGGGCTCCGAACTCCTCGGTGAGGGCCGATTCGGCCAAGCTCAGTGCCGCGCGGTCACGTCCGCTCAGGATGAGTTTCGCACCGGCGGCGGCGAAGGTCCGGGCGATGTCGGCGCCGATGCCCTTGGTGGCGCCGGTGATCAGCGCCCGTTTGCCGTCGAGGCGCAGACCGGTGGACGCGGATTCAGCGTGTGTCATCGGGCAGATTCGGGCTTTCGAGTATGGCGTTGGCGGTCGCGGGATCGGTGACGAGTTGGTTGAAGTACCCCCCGAGTGCGCCGCCGATGATCGAGTCGATCTTGTCCTTGCCCACTGCGACGGCGATGGTGACCGGGATGTGGCGCAGCGACTCGAGCTCGATCGCGATCAGACGGTCGCGACCCTCGAAGTCGACCGGTTGGCCTGCCCGGTCGTAGAACCGCGAGCAGACGTCGCCGACCGAAGCCCGCAGCGAATCCGAGCCGACCGGAACGAATCTCGGGATGTCCGAACGCATCAGCGGCGGCGCCCCGACCCCCATCAGCGCGCATCTGGCCCGCGGCCACAGATGCAGCACGCGCTGAATGGTGGGGTCGTTGAGCAGTGACGGGTACAGGTCCGGCCCGGGCAGTGCGGGCGCGAAGAGATAGCTCGGCCGGCCACCGATCCGATTGGCGACCAGCCGGGTGATCTCGTTGGTTTGGTACCACTCCTCGGGCTGATCGTTTCCCCCGACGGTGGGTGCGACGACGACGCCCGACAGCGGCGTGAGCTCGAACTTGGCGACCTCGTAGACCGTGCGGCCGGACGACACCAGCAGCACGTCGCCTGCCAGCAGGCCCGCCCCGGCCAGTGCCCGGCCAACGGCGGGTGCGAGCGTGCCGCCCATCACGTCGACGACGCCGCGGCCGGCCCCGGGGTTCGGGAGGGGAAGGCTCAGGTAGACGCTGGTCAGGCCGAGGGCCCGGGCCAGTCGATCGGCCAGGTCGCCCGAGGCCGCCTCCTGGGGTGGCACCACCTCGATTCGCACGATGCCCTGGCGCTTCGCCTCCGCCAGCAGGCGGCTGACGGTCGCGCGGCTGGTCCCCAATTGGGCGGCGACCTCGGCCTGCGTGGCGTCTTCGGTGTAGTACATCTTTGCCGCCGCGTAGAGCACCGATGGCGCGAAATGCCCAGCGTCGACGTCTGATGGGCCATCACGGCCGGTCAGGCCGGTGTTCTGGGCAGCCCGGGGCATGGCCTCAGTATGGCACGTGAACGTTTGTTCGTGAATAAAATTTCGCTGCACATTCGTTCTGGACATTTGTGCAAAGATTGGGTTAGTGTGTTTCAAACCACACCAGAACGTGTATGTGAGCTGTGAAGGCTTGACCGCGAGATCGACGTCGGGAGGAAGCTGATGACCGAACAAATTCCCGAAAAAATGCAGGCCGTGGTGTGTCACGGGCCGCACGATTACCGACTCGAGGAGGTCGCGGTCCCGGAGCGAAAGCCCGGCGAAGCCCTGATCCGGGTGGAGGCGGTTGGAATCTGCGCGAGTGACCTGAAGTGTTACCACGGCGCTGCGAAATTCTGGGGCGACGAGAACCGTCCGGCGTGGGCCGAGACAATGGTAATTCCCGGGCACGAATTCGCCGGGCGCGTCGTCGAACTCGATGACGAGGCCGCCGAGCGGTGGAACATCGCCGTGGGTGACCGTGTGGTCTCCGAGCAGATTGTGCCGTGCTGGGAATGCCGCTACTGCAAGCGCGGGCAGTACCACATGTGCAAGCCCCACGATCTGTACGGTTTCAAGCGGCGTACTCCTGGCGCGATGGCGAGCTACATGGTGTACCCGGCGGAAGCCCTGGTGTACAAGATCTCTGGCGATATGCCCGCTCATCAGGCGGCGTTTGCCGAACCGCTCTCATGCTCCCTGCACGCGGTCGAGCGCGGCCAGATCACCTTCGAGGACACAGTCGTCGTCGCCGGCTGCGGCCCTATCGGGCTCGGCATGGTGGCGGGTGCACGCGCGAAGAACCCCGCGCACGTGATAGCGCTCGACATGGCTCCCGACAAACTCGATCTCGCCGCCGCCTGCGGCGCCGACATCACCATCAACATCGCGGAGCAAGACCCCGCGTCGATCATCAATGATCTGACCGACGGCTACGGCGCCGACGTGTACCTCGAAGGCACCGGCCATCCGTCGGCGGTTCCCCAGGGCCTCAACCTGTTACGCAAGCTCGGCCGCTACGTCGAGTACGGCGTCTTCGGCAGCGACGTCTCCGTCGACTGGAGCATCATCAGCGACGACAAGGAACTCGACGTGCTCGGGGCCCATCTGGGGCCGTACTGCTGGCCGCCGGCCATCAAGATGCTCGAGTCCGGGGTGCTGCCGATGGACCGGATCTGCTCGCACCAGCTGCCGCTGACCGAATTCCAGAAGGGACTCGACCTGGTCGCCAGCGGCACAGAGTCGGTGAAGGTGTCGTTGATCCCGGCCTGACGTCCGGCCCGAGCGAAAGCTGAGTGACATGAGTGCAGAGCGGTTCTCCGGCCGGCAGATGTCGCGGCGGAACATGTTGATGGCGTTGGGTCTTGGTGGCGTCGCCGCGGCCACCGTGCCCGTCCTTGGTGCATGCGGCGTGGGCGGTCGGACGAACGCCCCGAACGGAGCAGGTGACGTCACCGGCGGGTTCGACTGGAAGAAGGCTTCCGGCACAACAATCAACATCCTGCAGACGCCGCACCCGTACCAGAAGTCCTATCAACCGTTGTTCAAGGAATTCACCGAGCTCACCGGAATCAACGTCAACGCCGACCTGGTGCCCGAGGCCGACTACTTCACCAAGCTCAACACCGAGTTGGCGGGCGGCACCGGCAAGCACGACGCGTTCATGCTCGGTGCCTACTTCATCTGGCAGTACGGTCCCGCCGGATGGATCGAGGACCTCCACCCGTGGCTGCAGAACTCCGCGGCCACCGGGCCGGACTACGACTTCGAGGACATCTTCGACGGATTGCGCACCTCCACCCGATGGGATTTCAAGACCGGCGACCCGCTGGGTACGGGCGGGCAGTGGGCGATTCCGTGGGGCTTCGAGAACAACGTCGTCGCCTACAACAAGAAGTATTTCGACCAGCGCGGCATCAAGAAGCTGCCAGACAGGTTCGACGATTTCATCCAGCTGGCAGTCGATCTCACCGACCGCTCGGCCAACCGCTACGGCATCGCCACCCGCGGTTCGAAGTCCTGGGCCACGATTCATCCCGGTTTCATGACTCAGTACACCCGGGAGGGCGCGGTCGACTACAAGTTCAACGGCTCGGAGTTGATCGCCGAGATGGACAGCGACAAGGCGATCGAATTCACCAAGAAGTGGATCGAGATGCAGCACAAGGCCGGCCCGACATCCTGGACCGCCTACGAGTATCCCAATGCCACAGGCGATCTCGGTGACGGTAAGGCGATGATGGTGTACGACGCCGACAGCGCCACGTACCCGAAGAACAAACCCGGTGCGAGCGCGGAGGCCGGTAACCTCGCATGGTATGCCGGCCCCGCCGGCCCGGACGGCAACTACAAGACCAACCTGTGGACGTGGAGTTGGGCGATGAACGCCAACTCGCGGAACAAGCTCGCATCGTGGTTGTTCATCCAGTGGGCGACCGGCAAGGACTCGTTGAACAAGGCGGTCGAAGCGGGAAGTTACGCGGACCCGGTCCGAAAGTCGGTGTTCGACACCACATTCAAGCGAGTCGCGGCCAGCCAACCTGGCTACCTCGAAGCGTTCGAAACGGTGATCGGATCGTCGAAGATCCAATTCACCCCGCAGAAAAAGTTCTTCGACACCACCAAGGACTGGGCGGTGGCGCTGCAGGACATCTACGGCGGGGAGGACGCCGGTTCCCGCCTGCGCAGCCTCGCCAAGACGAACACCTCCAAGATCAACCTGTAGGAGTCCGGCACCATGACAACGAAGACAACCAAGGCACCGCCGGCCACCCCGGGACACCGCGCTCCTACGACGCGCCAGCAGCCTGCCGAGATCCCGAGCTGGCGGCGCAAGCTGCGGCCCTACCTGCTGTCGCTCCCCGCGCTGATCGTCGTCATCGGCATCCTGTATCCGTTCGTGCTCGGCGCCTATTACGCATTCCTGAACTACGCGGCTGTCAACCCCAACCCCCAGTTCATCGGGTTCAAGAACTTCCAATCGGTGCTGGGCGATCAGATCTTCTGGCAGAGTGTCAAAGTCACGCTGATCTTCGCCGTGGTGGCCACGGTCGTCGAAACCGCGCTCGGTGTCGGACTTGCACTGCTGCTCAACCGCTCCAGCATCATCGGCAAGCTCTTCGAAAAGGTGCTGATCGTGCCGCTGATGATCGCGCCGGTGATCGCAGGCGTCATCTGGAAGCTGATGTTCAACCCGCAGTTCGGAATACTCAACCATGTCCTCGGGCTAGGCAGCACGTTCGACTGGCTGTCCGGCACCACGGCGCTGTGGTCGGTGATCCTCGTCGACGTCTGGATCTTCACACCGTTCGTAGCGATCCTGGTGCTCGCCGGGATCCGGTCGCTGCCGAGAGAGCCATTCGAGGCGTCCGAAGTGGACGGCGCGAACTGGTTCTACATGTTCCGCAAGCTCATGCTGCCGATGCTCTGGCCATATATCCTGGTGGCGGTCATCTTCCGGTTCATGGACAACCTCAAGGTGTTCGACCACATCTACGTCCTCACCGCCGGCGGCCCCGGCGTCGCCACCCGCACGCTTCAGATCGGCGCGTTCGAGGACTCGATCATCAACCTCGACTACTCCCGCGGCAGCACGTACATGTTGCTGCTCTGGATCATCGTGTTCATCACCGCGCGCTACCTGGTGAGCGTGCTCGGAAAGGCGCAGCGCCGAGCTGCCGGAGCGGAGGCCTGACATGGCGAAAGCAGCTGCCCGCGAACTACTCCCGGGTCAGAAGCGATTCGGCGCCGGCCCGCTGGCCGCCGACATCACGCTGATCGCGTGGTTCGTGTTCTCCCTGTTCCCGATCATCTGGATGATCCTGCTGGCGCTGAAGAACGACGCGCAGCAGACCACGACCTACTTCCAGTTCAGCCCTTCGTGGTCGAACTTCGCGACGGTGCTCTCCGACAAGGGCAAGGATCTGACCAGTGTCGACTTCAAGACGTCGCTGTTGACCAGCCTGATCAATTGCGGTGGCGCGGTGATCGTCTCGCTGGTGGTCGGTATCCCCGCGGCGTATGCGGCGGGCAGGTGGAAGTACCGCGGCAGTGACGACCTGATGTTCCAGATGCTGTCGTTCCGGTTCGCGCCCGAGCTGATGGTCATCGTGCCACTGTTCGTGATCTACAACCAGATCGGCTTGTTCGACACCAAAGTCGGCATGATCTGGGTGCTGCAGCTGGTCACGATGCCGTTGGTGGTGTGGATCCTGCGCTCGTACTTCCAAGACCTCCCAGAGGATCTGGAGCAGGCGGCCCTGCTGGACGGTTACACCCGCAAGCGGGCGTTCCTGATGGTGGCGCTGCCGATGGTGCGTCCCGGCATTGCCGCGGCAGCGCTGCTGGCGTTCATCTTCGCGTGGAACAACTACGTGTTCCCGCTGATCCTGGCTGACACAAACGCCGGCACGGTCACGGTCGCGATCACCAAGTTCCTCGGCGGTGGCGGGCAGGCGTACTACAACCTGACCGCCGCGGCCGCGATCATTGCAGCTTTGCCACCGCTCATCCTGGCGCTGACGATTCAGCGATACCTGGTGCGGGGCCTGTCATTTGGGGCGGTGAAAGCCTGATGGCCACCTTGTCTATCGCGAACCTGCGCAAGACGTACGGTAAGACAGTCGCCGTCGACGACCTGACTGTCGACATCAGGGATGGCGAGTTCTTCGTCATCCTCGGTCCCAGTGGCGCCGGTAAGACCACGACGCTGAAATCGATCGCCGGGTTGGTGGACATCGACCGCGGGTCGGTGCACATCGGCGGGGTCGATTTGACGGGGGTCGAGCCGTATCAGCGCAACGTGGCGATGGCGTTCGAAAGCTACGCGCTGTATCCGCAGAAGACTGTGAGCGAGAACCTGGCGTCGCCGTTGAAGTCGGGCCGTACGGGTAAGTACACCGACCAGGACCGGACCACACGCATCGACCAGGTGACCACGACGCTTGGGATCAACCAGCTGCTCAAGCGCTTTCCGCGTGAGCTGTCCAACGGACAGCGCCAGCGCGTCGCGCTGGGCCGGGTGCTGGTGCGACCCGCCGATGTCTACCTACTCGACGAACCACTGTCCCATCTTGACGCCAAGTTGCGCGCCGCGATGCGGGCCGAGCTCAAACAGCTTGGCGCCATGTCGAACACCACCACGGTTTACGTCACCCACGACTATCAGGAGGCACTGGCTCTCGGCGATCGGATCGCGGTCCTGCGAGAGGGCTCGTTGGTGCAGATCGGGACACCAGAACA
>Ga0207678_10005239_pt1 | contig 11613 bp, 10 predicted proteins | sample KBSC63metaG_FD_184319 | JGI IMG/M metagenome (GOLD analysis project Ga0207678, IMG submission 184319) | Corn rhizosphere microbial communities from Kellogg Biological Station, Michigan, USA - KBS C6-3 metaG (SPAdes) (version 2) | ecosystem: Host-associated > Plants > Roots > Rhizosphere > Soil ... | reverse complement strand
AGCAAGCGGGTGCTGCTGGAGGGCTGGGAGCAGTTCGACGAGCCGGTGGACCGGATCGTGTCGATCGGCGCGTTCGAGCACTTCGGTTTCGACCGCTACGACGACTTCTTCAAGTTGGCTCACGCCCTGCTGCCCGATGACGGTGTCATGCTGCTACATACGATCTCCGCGCTGACGCTGCCGCAAATGGCCGACCGGAAGATTCCGCTGACCTTCGAGGTGGCACGGTTCGTGAAGTTCATCCTCACGGAGATCTTCCCTGGCGGCCGGCTCCCGTCGATCGAGAAGGTCGAGGAGCACTCGACCAAGGCCGGCTTCGAGCTCACCCGCCGCCAGTCCCTGCAACTGCACTATGCCCGGACCTTGGACTGCTGGGCGGAGGCGCTCCAGGCGCACAAGGACGAGGCGATCGCCGTGCAGTCGGAAGAGGTCTACAACCGCTACATGCGCTACCTCACCGGCTGCGCGAAGGGCTTCCGCGTCGGTTACATCGACGTCAACCAGTTCACCCTGCAGAAGTAGCACCGAATTGGAGTCCGCCCCCCGCTAAACGCTAGGGTTTACGGCTTGAGACGCGTGTACGCACGTCGACGGGCCGTTCCAGAGGTACGGTCGCAGCACAACCCGTACTGAATCGGCTGCTGGTCGCAGCCCGCCGGGTCACATGGAAAGGCCAAGCAGGGGAAATATGTCTGACAACGCATCCGGCACCAAGGACTTGACGCCGCATTTCGAGGACATTCAGGCTCACTACGACCTGTCAGACGACTTCTTCGGGGTGTTCCAGGACCCGACCCGCAAGTACAGCTGCGCGTACTTCACCGGGCCCAATGTCACGTTGTCTGAAGCGCAGGTCGCCGATGTCGACCTGAACCTCGACAAACTCGACCTCAAACCGGGCATGACGCTGCTGGAAATCGGCTGCGGCTGGGGCCTGACATTGCAGCGGGCGATAGAGAAGTACGACGTCAACGTCATCGGCCTGACGCTGTCGAAGAACCAGAAGGCGTATTGCGATCAGCTATTGACCAAGGTCGACACCGACCGCACGTTCGACGTCCGACTGGAGGGCTGGGAGCAGTTCCACAACCCTGTCGACCGGATCGTGTCGATCGAAGCGTTCGAGCACTTCGGTTTCGAGCGTTATGACGATTACTTCAAGAACTGCTTCGACATCCTGCCCGACGACGGCCGGATGACCATCCAGAGCAGCGTCGGCTACCACCCGTACGACCTGAACGCCCGCGGCAAGAAGCTGACCTTCGAACTGGCGCGGTTCATCAAATTCATGATCACCGAGATCTTCCCCGGCGGGCGGATCCCGACCACCCAGATGATGGTGGAGCACGGCGAGAAGGCCGGCTTCGTGGTGCCGGAGACCATGTCCCTGCGCAACCACTACATCAAGACGCTCGGCATCTGGGCCGACCGGCTGGAGGCGAACAAGGACGCGGCCATCGCCGCGACTGATGAGGAGAACTACCACCGCTACATGCGGTACCTGAAGGGCTGCCAGTACTACTTCATCGACGAAAGCATCGACGTCAGCCTTGTCACGTACCTGAAGCCAGGCGCGGCCGCGTAGTTCGGATAACGACAAGAAGTCGGACGCCGATAAGAAGGATGCCGATTCGGCCTAGGCCGCGGCCTGACCGAATACGCAATCCCCCGTCACATCAGGCAGTGGCGGGGGATTTCCTTTTGGGAAGCTGCTTCCGCAATGTTCGCTGTGTGTGTCGGATTCGCGCGGTCCCGTTCGTCGGAGGGGTAGAGAGTGGACCACAAGGGTTCTGCTCACTGCCGGAAGGTGACCACGATGTACTACTTCGCCCTGTTGCTCGGCCCGGAGTCCACCTCAGCGCCCGACCCCGACGAAGCGGCCGCTGAGATGGCGGCGTACCAGGCCTTCCACGCCAAGGCGGCGACGGCGATCAGGGCCGGAGACGCGCTAACGCCGTCGACGACCGGCGCGCGGATCACCGGTGGACCCGACGCGCCGACGGTCACCGACGGCCCGTTCGCGGAAAGCGCCGAAGTGGCGGGCGGCTACTACGTGTTCGAAGCCGAAAACCTCGATGAGGCACTGGCATTGGCGCGTGACATCCCCGCCGCCAAGCGCGGCGCTGTCGAGATCTGGCCAATCGTCGAGTACTTCCCGCCGAGCAAGCCTGTGGGCAACGCATGGCTGGCCCTGCTCCTCGAGCCCGCGGACAAGGCCGTAGCCCCCGGTACACCGGAGTGGGAGGCCGGCATCGCTGCGCATCAGAAGTTCGGCGCGGCCGCGGGCGACCGCACCAACGGCGGCGCGCCATTGCATCCGCCGTCGACGGCAACGACGGTTCGGGTGCGCGACGGCGAGGTGCTACTCACCGACGGGCCCTACGTCGAGGGCGCCGAGGTGGCGAACGGCTACTACATCATCGACGTCGGCGATCGCGACGAGGCCGTCAAAGTCGCGTCGATGATTCCGTCGACGACGGTGGAACTCCGGCAACTCATGGGCGTCTCCGGGCTGTAGCCGCGTCGATGACCAACCTGGACGGCGTGTTTCGGCGCGAATGGGGCCCGGCCGTCGCGGCGCTTGCCCGCTGGTCCGGTGACTTCACCGTCGCCGAAGACGCCGTCCAGGAGGCCTTCACCGAGGCGTTACGAGCGTGGCCGCGCGACGGCGTGCCCCACAACGCGGGCGGCTGGATCGTGGCGGTTGCCCGGAACCGGGCACTGGATCGACTGCGACGCGAATCCGTCCGCCCCGGAAAGGAACTCGCAGCCGTGGTCGACGATATCCGAGCCCGCACCGATCGGGTGGACGTGCATCCCGTTCGCGACGACGAACTGCGGATGATGTTCACCTGCGCGCACCCCGCGCTCGACCCGACCTCACAGCTGGCCCTGACACTGCGGCTGATCTCCGGCCTCACCGTCGCCGAGATCGCGCGCGCACTGTTGCAGACCGAGGCGGCTGTCGGCCAGCGGATCACTCGGGCCAAGAACAAGATCCGGCACGCGAACATCCCGCTACGGGTCCCTCCTGCCGAACTGCTACCGGAGCGCACACCGCACGTGCTCGCCTGTATCTATTCGGTGTTCACCGAGGGCTACTGGTCGACCGCGGGACCGTCCGCGATCCGCGACGAGTTGTGCGACGAGGGTGTGCGCCTGGCCGGTGAACTGTGCTCGTTGATGCCCGACGAGCGCGATGCGCACGCGCTGGCTGCCCTCGTTCTGCTGCACGATTCGCGACGGGAGACTCGCGTGGACGCCGACGGAGCGCTGGTCCCTCTCGACGAGCAGGATCGCACCCGCTGGGACCGCGGCCGAATCACGCGCGGGCTGAACCGGCTTCAGCTGGCCGCAGGGGCGCGAGGTCCCTATCTGCCACAGGCTGTGATCGCGGCATTACACGCGACGGCGCCGAGCTGGCAACAGACCGATTGGGCGGCGATCTGCCTGGCCTACGACCGGCTGATCGAGGACACCAACTCGCCCGTGGCGAGGGCCAACCGGGCGCTGGCGATCGGTTTCCGCGATGGGTTCACCGCCGGCTTGGCGGCGCTCGACGAGGTGGCCGACGATCCCAGACTGACCCGGTCGAACACCGTGGCCTCGATCCGCGCAGATCTGCTGCGGCGGGCGGGCAGGCGTGACGAGGCTCTCCGGTGGTACCGCATCGCGCTGGACCACAACGGCTCGGGTCCGGCGAGAGAGTTCCTGCATCGGCGCCTCGCGGAGTGCGCCGGACAAGGTTGAGGCGCACAGTTCGTCCCTGTGACATCGGGCCGGTGAATAGGGAAACACCTGATTCGCCGAAGCTGGATGATCGCTACCGTTCTGCTGTATGGACGCCGCCGGGGAGTCGGCGTATCACCTGGCCGAGTGGTACCTGCCCGAGCTGACGGAGCAATCGGTCGACGATGTGGTCGCGCGCCTGGACGCCGCGGCGGCGGTGCTCACTGATGAAGGCACGCCGGTGCGGCTCCTTCTCACCCTCTCGGTGCCGGGAGACGAGGTTCTCTACGGCGTGTTCAGTGCCGACTCGTTGGACCTCGTCTCCAGGACCTGTGACCAGGCCGGCCTGCCACACCAGCGGCTTTCCGGCGATGTTGGGACGCGAATAAGACAAAGCCCGGTCGTAGACCCGTGCAGCGCCGAGGCCACAACACCCGAGCCCACCGCCCTCTGAAGTTGCCAGTAACTCTGTAGCCGTTCCGGCTTGTGGTCGGAGAAACTCTCGTCTACCTGGCCAGTGAGGCACGCCAAATAACTCACCGGGCACCTGGTCGGTAAATTCGGGATTTGCTGAGACGATTGGGGAATCGTGAGTTCCGGCGTGGTGAGCCGTCCGCAGGAGTTCAGGGCCGTGGCCGAGTTCCTGCAGTCTGCAGCCGCGCGCGCCTCGGGACTGGTCATCGAGGGTAGAAGCCGGCATCGGGAAGACCACGCTCTGGTTGGCGGCGGTGGCGCAGGCTCGCGAGCGGGGTTTCGCCGTCGTATCGGCGCGGGTTGGCCAGGCCGAGTCGGTGCTGGCGTATGCCGCCGTCGCCGATCTTCTCGGCAACGTGGATCCCGCATTGTTCGCGGAGCTCCCCGACGTCCAGCAAGTGGCCGTCGACCGGGTGCTCTTGCGGTCCAGCAGCGAAGGGCCTCAGACCGATCACCGTGTGGTCGCGGCGGCCCTGGCGTCATCGGTCGAACGGCTCGCGGTGCGCACTCCCGTGTTGATCGCGATCGACGACGTGCAATGGCTCGACCCGTCCAGCCAGGCCGTCATCTCGTTCGCGGCCCGCCGGTTCGACGGCCGCGTCGGCATCCTCGTCACCGAACGGTGCGATGCCGACAGTGGGACCTCGGCCTTGTGGCTGCACCTCGGCAGGCCGGATGGCCTCGACCGCCTTACCGTCAGCGCGCTGAGTCTCGGCGGGCTTCACGCGCTGATCTCGGCGCGACTCGGCCGAACATTCGCGCGTCCGACCATGGTGCGGATTGCCGAGATCTCCGGAGGAAACCCCTTCTATGCGCTCGAACTGGCGCGTGCCATCGACATGGGATCCGCCAACGCCCACTCGAGACTGCCCGGAACACTTGCCGAGCTGATGCGCATGCGCATCAGCCGGCTCGATCCCGGCGTCAAGGACCTCCTCCTGGTTGCGGCATCCGTCGCGACGCCGACCGTGGAACTGCTCGCGCAAGTCGCCGGCACCACGTCCGAGCGAGCTGCAGAGCTGCTTTCGGAGGCACAAGCCAAGGGCATCCTCGCGATTGACGGCAACACGGTGCGGTTCTCTCATCCGGCTGCTGGCGCGCAGCGTCTACACAGATGCCAGTCCCGCCGAGCGCCGGGCTACGCACCGGCTCCTGGCCGAATCCGTGATCCTGCCCGAGCTGAAGGCCAGGCACATGGCTCTGGCGGCGTCGAGCGCAGACCCCGAAACGCTCAAAGCGCTCGACACCGCCGACGACGTCGCGCGCGCTCGCGGCGCCCCCGCGGCCGCGGCCGAATTGGTCGAACTGGCCATCGGGCTCGGCGGGGACAAGCCGTCGCGCCGAATCCGCGCGGCCGAGCACCATTTTCAAGGCCGGCGACGCCGCCCGCGCCCGCACACTGCTCGAGTCGACCATCGATCAACTGCAGCCCGGGCTGCTGCGCGGTATCGCGCTCAACCTGATGGCGGGAATCCGCATCTACGACGACACCTTCGTCGACGCCGCCGCGCTCCTCGAGCGCGCACTCGTCGACGCGGAGCACAACCCTCCCCTTCTCGTGCAAACCCTGATGTCGTTGGCGTTCGCGCAGGGGATGGCCGGCCAGTTCGAAGCGTCGTTACGCAATGCCCGCGACGCCGTGACACACGCCGAGGCGATGCGCTATCCGCCGCTGGTCAGTCGTGCACTCGCGATGTTGGTCAACACGACGTTCCTGTACGGACACGGCATCGACGAGGCTAGCTTGCAGCGCGCGCTGGCGCTGGAGGATCCCGACGTCGACGTGCCAATTCCGTTCTGCGCCAGCGCTGTCAACGCCTTGGTACTGGCCTGGACCGGACAGCTCGACGAGGCACGTAGCGGGATGGACGCCGTTCGCTCGCGTTGTATCGAGCGCGGTGCCGAGAACGACATGATGGCAGTCACCGGGTACTGCACCCTGATCGAGATCTGGCGGGGCAATTTCGCCGAGGCCGCGGTGCTGGCCGAAGACACCATGGAACGCGCCGAGGAGGTCGGTGGGTCCCGCACGATCGCGCTGACGGTGCGCGCCGCGGTGCACACCTATGCCGTGCGCGAACCACAAGCCCGCGCCGACGCCGCCGCCGCTCTTGCCATCGCGCACGAGTGCGAGTCACCGCGATTGGCCGAATGGCCGACGATGAGCCTTGGCTTACTTGAGGTTTCGCTCGGCAGGTACGCCGAGGCGCTCACCGCACTGCAGCCGATGCTGGATGTTTTCGACGACCTTCCCGGCGCCGAGATCATGACTGCCACGTTCATTCCCGACGCGGTCGAGGCCATGGTCGCACTCGGCCGCCACACTGAAGCGGAGCCTCTCATCGAAGTACTCGAGCACCACGGTCGCCGTCTCGACCGCTCGTGGATGCTCGCCGTCGGTGCGCGGTGTCGCAGCATGTGGCTGGCCGCTCGAGGCGACGTCGTGGCGGCCATGCGGATTGCGGAGCACGCGATGGTCGTGCACGCTCGGCTTCCGATGCCCTTCGAACGTGCCCGCACCCAGCTCTTGCTGGGCCAGCTGCAACGCCGCCAACGTCAAAAGGACGCCTCCAGCAACACATTTCGGGAGGCCCTGCGGGCGTTCGACGCGATGGGCGCGGCGCTATGGGTCGACCGGACTCGGGCCGAACTCGCCAGGGCAAAGGTCGCGCGGCGCCGGGACGTCGTCGGACTCACGCCGTCCGAGCAGCGGGTGGCCGAGCTGGCGGCATCCGGCATGACCAACCGCGATGTGGCCGCCGCGTTGTTCATCAGCCCAAAAACGGTCGAGGCCAACCTGGCCCGGATCTACCGCAAACTCGGTATCAAGTCGCGCGCCGAGCTGGGCCGCGTCATCGGCGACCTGTAAACCGCGGCGCAGCCATGGTGCACATAGGGAAACACCCGATTCCAGGACGATGGGCAGCCGCTAACGTTCGGCATCATGGACGTCGCTGGCGACCTGGCCTACTACCTCGCCGAGTGGTATTTGCCTGAGATGACGACGACGTCGGTCGACGAAATGGTCGCCAAGCTCGACGCCGCCGCCGCGAGCGTCAGCAGTGCGGGCACGCCGGTCCGGTTGGTCGTCACGCTTTCCGTCCCGACTGATGAAGTGCTCTATGGGGTGTTCGGCGCGCCCTCATCCGACATCGTGTCGACGACCTGCCTTCAGGCAGGCGTGCCTTACCAGCGGCTTTCCGGTGATGTGGGCGCACGGATTCAGCAACCGCCCGTCGTGACGTTGCCGATGGCAACCCAATGCGATTGACCTTTGACCGCCCGAACAAGATGATCTAGCTGCCCACGGTCATGGCGTAACGCTGCACGTCAACCCTGCACCCGACGTATCCTCGGTTTGCTATTTGAGTTTTGTGGGGGTTGTGAATGCCAGCGGTGGTGAGCCGCCCGCTGGAGTTTCGTGCAGTAACGGAGTTCCTGCGGTCGGCGTCACAGCAGCCGTCCGGACTGGTCATCGAGGGCGAGCCCGGCATCGGCAAGACCACGCTGTGGCTGTCCGCCCTCGAGGAGGCGCGCGGCCGCGGCTATCAGGTGTTCTCCGCGCGGGTCGGGCAGGCGGAGTCGGTGCTCGCCTATGCAGCGGTCGCGGACCTCCTCCGCGACATTGACGACTCCGTCCTCGCCGAGCTGTCTGACGTGCAGCGCGTCGCGGTCGACCGGGTACTGCTGAGAGCCAGCAGCGAGGATCACACGACCGATCAGCACGTCGTGGCGGCGGCCTTCGCGGCGGTATTCGACCGCCTCGTCACGGACTCGCCGGTACTGATCGCGATCGACGACCTGCAGTGGCTGGATCGGTCGAGCAAGGACGTTTTGGCGTTCGCCGCCCGGCGGTTCAAGGGCGGCATCGGGTTGCTCGTCACCGAGCGGTCGGATGCTGAGGGCGGCAGTTCGGTGACGTGGCTTCACCTGTCGAGACCCGACCGCATCGAGCGGGTGCGTATCGGCCCGCTGAGCATCGGCGGCCTGCACATGTTGATTTCCTCGCGCCTGGGGCGGTCCCTGCCGCGGCCGACGATGGTGCGAATCGCCGAAACCTCCGGCGGGAACCCGTTTTTCGCACTCGAATTGGCGCGGGCGATCGATATCGAGTCCTCGCAGGTGAAGTCCAAGCTCCCGAGCTCGCTGTCGGAACTGATGAGACTGCGCATCGGACAGCTGGACCGCGACGCACGAAAACTCCTGCTGGCCGCCGCCTCGGTTGCCGACCCGACGGTGGAGTTACTCGCTCAGGTCACCGGCGCTCCCGTCGAGTCGCTTGGCGACGCAGAAGCCAAGGGCATCATCGGGATCGAAGGCAATCAGGTGCGATTCGCCCACCCGCTGCTGGCCCAGAGCGTCTATACCGACGCGACCGCGGCCGAGCGCCGTGCCATGCATCGGTCGTTGGCGCAGACCGTAAGGGTGCCTGAACTGAGGGCGAGGCATATGGCGCTCGCGGCCTCCAGCGCGGACCCTGAGACGCTGAACGCTCTTGACATCGCGGCAGAAGCCGCGGCGGCCAGGGGGGCACCCGCCGCGGCGGCGGAGTTGGCCGAACTCGCGATCCACCTCGGCGGTGACCACCCCGAACGCCTTATCCATGCGGCGCAGCACCATTTCAACGCCGGCGACCCCCAACGAGCCCGCGCGTCGCTCGAAGAGACAGTGCACAGGCTGCCATCCGGTCCGCTGCGAGGAAGCGCGCTCAACTTGTTGGCCGGGGTACATCTCTACGACGACAACTGGACTGAAGCCGTCGCTGTTCTCGAGCGCGCGCTGGACGACGCCGAGGACAGTCCGGCCTTGCTGGTGCAGACCCTGATCGTGCTGGCATTCGGCCAACGCATGATCTCGAAGTTCGACGACTCGTTGGCCAGCGCGCAGAAGGCGGTGACCAACGCCGAACAACTCGGCGATCAGGCTGTCATCAGCAGAGCGCTCGCGATGTCAGTCCAGCTGAACTTCATGTACGGGAACGGGGTTGACGAACTCAGTCTGCGACGCGCAGTCGATTTGGAGGATCCCGACATCGACGGGCACACCGCGTTCAGCGCCAGCATGGTCGAGGGTTTGGTACTGGCGTGGACCGGCCGACTGGACGAGGCCGGCGCCAGAATGCAGGCGCTGCACCGCAGGTGCACCGAGCGCGGCGCCGAGAACGATTTCACCGCCGTGGCGAGCTGCGCTGCGTTGGTCGAGATCTGGCGAGGAAATTTTGCCGAGGCCGCACGACGGGCGGACGAAGCCAACGAACGTGCCGAGCAAGGCGGCGGTTCCTTGGCGATCGCCCTTTCGATGCGGTCCATGGTGGCCGCTTACCTTGGGCGAGAAGATGATTCGCGGTCCGACGCCCGGGCCGTCCTGGATACCGCGGACAGAACGGCGTCGCCGCGTCTCGCGGAGTGGCCGGTCATGACGTTGGGATTTCTCGAGGTCTCGATCGGCAACCACGCCGAGGCGCTCGCAGTAATGCAGCCGATGCAGCGCACGTTCGAGTCGATCCCCGGCACGGAGATCATGACTGCGACGTTCATCCCGGACGCCGTCGAGGCCATGATCGCGCTGGGCCGCGGCGGCGAGGCCGAGCCGTTGATCGCGGCCCTGGAACGCAACGGCCGCCGCCTCGATCGACCATGGATGCTGGCCACCGGAGCCCGCTGCCGAAGCATGCTGTTGGCCGCCAAGGGCGATGTGGAGGCGGCGGCCCGCAAGGCGCAGGAGGCGATGGCCGAACACGAGCGGCTGCCGATGCCGTTCGAACGGGCCCGCACCCAACTGTTGGTGGGCCAGCTGCAACGTCGTCAACGCCAGAAAGAGCGTTCCCGCGCCACTCTGCGCGAGGCGCTGCAGTCCTTCGAAGCGATGGGCGCACAGTTGTGGGCTGGCCGCGTCCGATCCGAACTCGCCCGCGCCGAGGTCGTCCCCACCCGCGATCTCGCGCTCACCCCGTCCGAACGGCGAGTGGCCGAGCTGGCGGCGTCGGGCATGACGAACAAGGACGTCGCGGCCGCGTTGTTCATCAGCCCGAAAACGGTCGAAGCAAACCTCGGGCGGATCTATCGCAAGCTCGGGATCAATTCACGCGCCGAACTCGGCCGCGTCATCGGCGGCCTCTAACGCCGAGCGGTATTACGCCTCGGCGAAGTTGCGGGTGACCGCCGGGTCAACCGGGATGCCCGGGCCGGTGGTCGTCGAGACGGTGACCTTCTTCAGGTAGCGGCCCTTCGACGACGACGGCTTGGCCCGCAGGATCTCGTCGAGCGCGGCGCCGTAGTTCTCGGCCAGCTTCTTCTCGTCGAACGACGCCTTGCCGATCACGAAGTGCAGGTTGGCCTGCTTGTCGACGCGGAAGTTGATCTTGCCGCCCTTGATGTCGTTCACGGCCTTGGTGACGTCGGGCGTGACCGTGCCGGTCTTCGGGTTCGGCATCAGGCCGCGCGGACCCAGGATGCGGGCGATGCGACCGACCTTGGCCATCTGATCGGGCGTGGCGATCGCGGCGTCGAAGTCCAGGAATCCGCCCTGGATCTTCTCGATCAGGTCGTCGCTGCCGACGATGTCCGCGCCTGCGGCCGTGGCCTCCTCCGCCTTGTCGCCCACTGCAAACACCGCGACGCGGGCGGTCTTACCGGTGCCGTGCGGCAGGTTGACGGTGCCGCGGACCATCTGGTCGGCCTTACGCGGGTCGACGCCGAGGCGGATGGCGACCTCGACGGTCGCGTCCTGCTTCTTCGACGATGTCTCCTTGGCCAGCTTCGCGGCCTCCAGCGGCGTGTACAGCCGCTCCCGGTCCACCTTCTCGGCGGCTTCGCGATATGCCTTGCTGTTCTTGCTCATTCGTTCTCCTAATCAGAGTTGTGGTTGGCGGGCCGCAGCTGGCCCTCCCACTCGGTCGAACTATTCGACCGTGATGCCCATCGACCGGGCAGTGCCGGCGATGATCTTGGACGCGGCGTCGATGTCGTTCGCGTTCAAGTCTTCCTTCTTGGTCTCGGCGATGTCGCGCACCTGATCCCAGGTCACCTTGGCGACCTTGGTCTTGTGCGGCTCGCCCGAGCCCTTCTGCACACCGGCGGCCTTCAGCAACAGCTTGGCCGCGGGCGGGGTCTTCAGTGCGAAGGTGAAGCTGCGGTCCTCGTAGACGGTGATCTCCACGGGGATGACGTTGCCGCGCTGGTTCTCGGTCGCGGCGTTGTACGCCTTGCAGAACTCCATGATGTTGACGCCGTGCTGGCCGAGCGCGGGACCCACTGGCGGGGCGGGGTTGGCCTGCCCGGCCTGGATCTGCAGCTTGATCAGCCCGGCGACTTTCTTCTTCTTCGGGGCCATGGGTGTTGGTGTTCCTCTCTCGTTTCCGTGATTTCGGCGCGCTTACGGACGGTCAGCGGGCGTTTGCGCGCCGAAATC
>Ga0207678_10005238_pt1 | contig 11614 bp, 12 predicted proteins | sample KBSC63metaG_FD_184319 | JGI IMG/M metagenome (GOLD analysis project Ga0207678, IMG submission 184319) | Corn rhizosphere microbial communities from Kellogg Biological Station, Michigan, USA - KBS C6-3 metaG (SPAdes) (version 2) | ecosystem: Host-associated > Plants > Roots > Rhizosphere > Soil ... | reverse complement strand
GACCACCATGAGAATGGCGAGCACGTTCGCTAGAACGGGACGCTCGATGAAAAATTTTGAGATCATGACGCGGCGTTATTTCGGTGCGACCGGATCCGCGGCCGCGGACGTCGGCGCCCGCAGTTGCGGATCGACCTTCTGGCCGGGAACAGCGTCGAGGATGCCTGACACAACCACGCGCTCGTCGGGCTTCACCCCGCTCTCGACGACCTGCATCTCGCCGACCACCTGACCGAGCTGCACCCGTCGCTGCTCGACGACATTATCGGCGTTGACTGTCAGCACGTAGCGGCCCGCCTGATCGCTGCCCACAGCCACCGCCGGAATGAGCAGCGCAGGTTCCGAGCGCAACGGCACCCGCACGCGAACGAAATAACCCGGCAGCAAACCGGCCTTCGCGTTCTCGAAAGAGCCCCGCACCTGCAGCGTTCCGGTCGACTGATTGACTTCGGGGGATGTGTAGTCGAGCAGGCCCTGGTGTGGATATCCGGTCTCGGTCTGCAGCCCAACCTCAACCGGGACCTTGTTTATGAGCTCGGCAACGGTCACGCCGCGTTCCGCCATCGAGGCGCGGACGCGCTGAACGTCGCGTTCGCTGAGGTTGAACCAGACCCAGATCGGGTTGATCTGGACAATGGTCGCGAGCTCGCTCGGTTGGTTCCCGCCGACCAGTTCGCCGACCGAGACTTTGCGCGCGGTGACGACGCCGTCGAACGGGGCCGACACCGTGGTGTATCCGAGCGTGATTTCCGCGTTCTGGGAATTGGCCTGTGCTTGCAGCACATTGGCCCGCGCCGTGTCCCGGTTGGCCCGCGCCTTGTCGAGATTGGCTTGGGTCGAGACGTCCTTGGCCTGCAGTTCCTGCTGCCGCGTGAATTCGGCTTCGGCATTGACGAGCGTCGCCTTGGCGCCCTCCTCCGCTGCTTGGGCCTGCTCCAACTGAACCTTGTAGGGCTCCGGCTCGATCACGAACAGCGGCGTGCCCTTCTTCACCACCTGGCCGTCTTGATACTTGATCTCTTGCACATATCCTTGCACGCGAGCCACGAGCTTGATGTTGTTCACCGAGGCGACATTGCCGGTCGCCTCCAAATAGGGCGTCACAGTCTGCTGTACCGGCAGTTCGACCGTCACTTTCGGTGGCGGCGGCGCGATAAAACGGTTTTCCTGACCGCACGCCGTCAACAGGACGGCGATCGCCGCACAGGCGATTAAGGTCACGCGTTCTCCACCGCATGCCCGCGTCCGGCGCCGGTCGCCTTCGGTGCGCTGGCCCTGCGTGAGGCAAACTCCAACGGCGCCCGAGAAGGTCTCGGCAGCACATTTCATGTTCATCTCTCCGGTCTTGCGCCGGTCACCGACATCGCCCGAGCGCGTGACCAAGGACATCGACTTCCTCGTAGCGAGCCGGGCGCAGGTTACGACGTGTCGATATTTTCGCGCCAGCCAATACTAGCTTAGCTGCGACAAAATTGACGAAGCCTCCGCTTGCGATGCTGCGATGGAGCACCCTTTGCGAGATTCGGTGATGGATTACTTGATCTTCGCTGGGCGAGCCAGATTGATTGTCGGGACAATGGAGCGGACGGCGCCGCTGAAGGCCTAGCGAGACGCCTTGGCCGCCGGCGCCCGCTCCGTCGTTTCGGCCTTGAGCTGGAGTTCCTGGATGACTTCTTGGCCATACCGGACGAGCGCTCCGGTCTTCTCGGCATCCCCGACGCCGGTGAGATCCACCACCCCCTCGCAATAGGCGAGGATCAACGCGTTGGCGAGGTCCGCCGGCTTGGCCTTCGGGTTCTGCGCAAGCATGCTGTCGGCTTGCGCGATCGCTGCAGGGGCGGGGAAATTCAGGTCCGGCTTGCCCCGAATCTGTGTGGCGGTGGCGACCAACGACGAAGGCACGCGCGAATTGTCGTTGGCCGGGCATTTAAGCGAAGGTTGCCAACCAGGGTCACGCTCCGCGAGCGAATACCCTACCGGGACCGCCCAGATGATGCTGACATCGGGCTCCGCCTCGGTCACCACGCTCTGATTGGACAGGTACGACGTGATGTCGAGCGCGAACCGCTTGACCGCCAGGCTTTTCGCTTGATCCGACCCGCCGCTTCTGGCCGCGACCGGACAGTAGGCTGCCACGAGATTGTTGACGATGTCCGCCATGTCCGCGCCGGGATGCGACGCCTTGTACAAATCGACCAGCGTGGCGTAGGCGACGGAGCGCTGCGCCATTTCGCCGCCCAACATCGCGATCAACTGGGGATCGAGGTCGGCACTGCCTCCCTGGCCGACGTCCGCGCATTCAAATCGCCGCGCGGCATCACTCGCATAGACCGGCAGGGACAAGGTCGAGCGCCAGCTCGCGGCCAAGGCAGGCGTCGCGTTCGGAGCTGCCTCGTTACCCCAGTTCGTGCGCACGTAGTTGGCAAGATCTGCAACATCGCTGTCGTTCAGCGAGCCCGCAAAACTCGGCATTGCCTGGATCCCGTCGCGAGCAGGAACGCCTTGCAGGACCACAGAGAGCGTGTCGAAAGGCTTGGTTGCGATCACCGCCGGATTACCGGCGAGTGGGGGAATCGAGCCGACAACACCCTGGCCATTTGCCTGGTGGCAGGTCGCACAATTGTCCGCGTACAATTTGGCGGCCCGGGCCGCAATCTCGGGCGGCAGCTTTTTCGCCGCAACGAGCGCCGGCGCACTACTTCCGTTGGTCACATCGAGCAGATAGCTGGCCATGGCGTCGAGATCGTCCGGCGTCATAAAAGACAAGCTGTCGTGCACGACCTCCTGCATCGGGCCCAATGCGGTGGAATTGTTGGCAGCGCCCTTCTTGAGAAACGCGATGAGCTGGGACTTATCCCAGCGATTGGTCCGGGCCAAAGCTTCTGGGGTGATGTTAGGTGCGTACCACTGATCGATCTGTGCGCCCTTGAAGCGCTCGCTCGCGACTGTCGCGCCCATGAAATTTCGCGGCGTGTGACAGTCGCCGCAATGGCCGAGCGCCTCGACCAGATAGGCGCCCCGATTCCATTGGGCGCTCTTCGTCGGGTCGGGCTCGAACCATTGCGCGCGGAAGAATAGCGCCCGCCACACCAGCATGCCGTAGCGGATGCTGAAGGGAAATGTCAGCTCATTCTCCTGGTTCTTCTGCTTGATGGGTGGAAGGCTGCGGAAATAGGACCACAACGCCTTGAGATCATCCTCGCTGATCTTGGTGAAGGCGTCGAACGGCATGGTGGGATACAGGAACTTGCCGTCGGCCCGGATGCCGGAGTGAACGGCTTTCTTGAACTCCTCGAATGTCCACGCACCGATCCCGGTTTCACGGTCCGGTGTGATGTTGGGCGAGTACATCACGCCGAACGGCGTGTTCATCCGCAGTCCACCGGCATAAGCCTTATCGCGCGCCGCCGTATGGCAGGGCATGCAATCGGCGGCCCGCGCGAGGTAGTTGCCCCGCGCAATCATGTCGGGATCAGCGGCCTCCTCCGCCACCGCGTGGCCGGGATCACCTGCAACCAGAGCAACTGCGGCGAGCAGGCTAGCGAGCAAACATCTGACATGCATAGCGGTTCGGCTCGCCGGCTGGTGGTGGCATTCGAAGCGTTCGAGACGAGAGCCAAGTAAGGGCCACCGTCCGTTGGACCGGACGAGCGACCGCGGATAGCGTCCGTCAGCCTTTGCGTCTTTGGTGTGGTAATGTACATCAGCGTGGCGGCCCGGCAAAGAGCGCGGCCGCGCGAGGACGATGTAGATGACGAGGTCTATTCGGTATCCGGCCATGAACGGTGCAAGCCGCTTGCTAGCGTTGGTCGTGGGCGTGCTCATCCTGTCCGCGGTGCTGCCCGCGCACGCACAGTATGCCTGCACCACCAACTACTGCATTCGCAGCCAGAGCCTATCGGTGCAGACGCCGCCGGAATGGCCGGCCGTCGCGGTCGAGCCATGCTGTCAGACCCATTGGGGTGCTCTCCCCGGCGGCATCGACTGGACCAACGCGGCGCCAGTCATGATCTGTACCGCCAATGCAGAATACGCCACGGCTTTCCCGAATTGCGGAGGCCCAAACAATCTGTCGCAGGCGTTTCCCCTGGACTACTGGCAGCCGAAGATCGGAATTGGCGTCGCCTGGCCCAACCCCAAGGACTATCGCTACGAGATGCAAAGCGTCCCGCTCATCGATGGACCGGACGGCACCTGCGCCCAGTATTCCAATCAGCCCGGCAAGGTGACGAATTGGTGGGTGTATCAACTAAAGGAGCCCAAACGCGGCTCCTACGTGTTCACCGCGAACGTGAGTTTCCAGAAGGGCGAGAAGGGCTATTATGCCGTGCTCAATGGTTGCAAGCTCGAGTCCCCCCCGTCAGCGGGCGCGCAATAGCTCGAGCAGAGCAAGGAATGCTGCATTCCTGCGCTCCGGCGAAGGTCGCGGCGTCCCCTGCGACAATGGATGCGACGTGCGCAGTTCGACTGAATCGCAAGTGGTCGAGTGACGGCAGGCGGCATTGTCAGGCCATTCTGATCGGAGCACCGGCGACAACCGTTCAGGCGGTGAATTGCCGGCGCTCTTGCGTCTGGCGCAGTCCCGCTGCGAACGACGCGCGCAAGCAAGAGGCGCCACATGCTTTCCTCCGGTGTGATACTTGCGCTCGGTGGCACGTTGCTGCTCGTCGTCGCCGACAACGTGCCCAGCCTCAACGTCGAGCCCGCCTGTCGCGCGGCCGCGAAGATGGGCGACAGCTTGAGCTTGGACACCACGCTCCGGCAATGTCTGGCTGATGAAAAAAGCGCTCGCGACCAATTGGAGAAGGAATGGACGCAATTCACGCCGGCATTGCGCCAGCGTTGCGTCGCGACCACGCAGACCGGCGGCGACCCCAGCTATGTCGAAGTGCTCGTGTGCCTGCAGATGGGGCGCGACGCAGGCCAGATCCAACGCAACTGACAATGACGCAGATCGTGAATGCATTTGTCTCGCCAGGTTCTGCTTCCCCGCCGAGCCGGACTTGCCACACGCGCACTAATCGCGCAGCGGCGCGCAACCCGTGCCAGTCACACACACACCAGAGCACACGACAAAAGCGGGCCTGAAAAACACTGACCGGAGCACAGCATGAAGGAAGCAGAGGTCAAGGCACGGGCGTTCGCCATGCCGCTGACAAGTCCGGCCTACCCGCCGGGCCCATATCGTTTCGTCAATCGAGAGTTCATGGTCATCACCTATCGAACCGATCCGGAGAAGCTGCGCGCGGTCTTGCCTGAACCGCTCGAGATGGATGGGCCTCTGGTCAAATACGAGTTCATCCGCATGCCGGATTCCACCGGTTTCGGCGACTATACCGAAACCGGTCAGGTGATCCCGGTGAAGTTTCGAGGCCGCAAAGGGGGATACACCCACTGCATGTTCTTGAATGACGAACCGCCGATTGCGGCTGGCCGCGAGCTTTGGGGCCATCCAAAAAAGCTCGCCAATCCCAGCCTGCGTATCGAGGTCGACACCTTGGTCGGCACGCTCGATTATGGTCCGGTCCGGGTGGCCACCGGCACCATGGGATACAAGCACAAAAGTGCTGACCTAGACGCGGTCCGCGCCTCCCTGGCGACACCAAATTTTCCCCACGTCGACGGCACCGCGAGAATTTGCGAGCTGGTCGAGTACAATCTTGAAGACGTTGCCCTCAAAGGCGCCTGGACGGGCCCGGCGGCGCTTTCCCTGGTCCCTCATGCGCTCGCGCCGGTTGCCGAATTGCCCGTGCTCGAGATCGTTTCGTCCGTTCATCTCATCTGCGATCTCACCCTCGGCCTGGGCAGGGTCGCCTACGACTATCTGCAACCCTCCCCGGCCAAGCGCGAACCGGCGCTCGCACCCGCCACCGCAGGAGCTGCGTGACATGCGTCTCAAGGACAAAGTTGCGATCGTGACCGGCGCGGCCAGCGGAATCGGCAAAGAGATCGCACGAGCCTATGCGCGCGAAGGCGCCCGCGTCGTGATTGCCGACCTGAACCAAACGGCGGCCGATGCAATCGCAGCAGAACTCGGCGGTCCGCTCAAGGCCCTCGCCGTGGCCATGGACGTGACCAACGAGCAACAGGTGGAGGCAGGAGTCGCGCGCACCATAGAACAGTTTGGCAAAATCGACGTGCTGGTGAGCAACGCCGGTATCCAGATCGTTGCTCCGCTGGACGAATTCGAGTTCGCGAGCTGGAAAAAGCTGCTGGCCATCCATCTCGATGGTGCGTTTCTCACGACACGAGCGGTGCTTCGGCGCATGTACAAGCAGGGCACTGGCGGCAGCATCATCTATATGGGGTCGGTGCACTCGAAAGAGGCATCGGTGTTGAAAGCGCCTTATGTCACCGCCAAGCACGGACTGATCGGGCTTGCCAAAGTGGTCGCGAAAGAAGGCGCCAAGCACGGCGTGCGCGCGAACGTCATTTGCCCCGGCTTCGTGCGGACGCCGCTGGTCGACAAGCAAATCCCGGAGCAGGCCAAGGAGCTCGGCATTTCCGAGGCCGACGTCATCAAGAAGGTCATGCTGAAGGATACGGTCGACGGCGAATTCACCACGCTTGCCGACGTGGCCGAAACGGCAGTGTTCTTTGCCGCCTTCGAAAGCAATGCGCTGACCGGGCAGTCGCTGGTCGTCAGCCATGGCTGGTCTATGCAGTGACATAGCCGAAATAAGATTTACTTTTAAATTCAATTATATGCGGTGATATTTTGAGACAATAGCGCAGCCAGAAAAGGGCCTTCCGGCTCGGCGGCAGATTTGAACCTTTCGACGCCAAGACGCGACTAATGGGGACGCAGGTCACCGGCCGCCCCTATGGGGCATTTGGGACAAGAGTGGCCGCGGATCGATCTCTCAGGGCGAGGTGCGTCATGCGTGTACAAAGTGGACATTGGCTCGACTACGACCCGGTCGCCCTTGTGATCCTGGTCGTGGGCATCGGCGCGGTCGCGTTGCTCGCGCTGAGCATCTGACTTTCGGGAAGCCGCCGGGCTGCCATTGGTGCGGCCCGGGGCGTTGCCCACGTGCTTCCGGTTCGGCCAGCGTACGCTCGCGGGCCCTCTCCTTCGCCGGCCTTATTCAGCCGACCAGTCTAGACGGGCGCATTTGCGTCACATCCGGGACGCTCGCGCGTAGCGCTGGCAGCCTGCCCCCGCGCTGACGCCAAGAAAATGAACGCTCAGGCGCTCAGGGCGCTACCACCGCGGTTCCAGCCGCGGCCGCCCTCGCCATAGATGTCAAAGCCGGTATCGGTGACCACGACCGTGTCTTCGAGCTTGATGAACCCACGCTGCGGGTGCTGCAGCGTGGTCTCGACCGAGATCACCATTCCCACCTCGAGCGGTCTGGCGGCGTCATAGGCGTCATAGGGCACCGGCCCAGATGCCGTGAGCCGCGGCGCTTCGTGGCTCACCAATCCCATCCCGTGGGCCAAGAAGTGCATATGGTTGTGGTGCTTTGATTTGTGCACCAGCGGCTCGGCGGCGGCGTAGATCACGCTTCCCGGGACTCCCGGCTTGATCGGCTTCATCGACGCGCGCTGGATGCTCTCGATCTCAGCCAGCAAATCTTCGAGCTCCCCATCAGGCTCCCCGTGAATCGCCATGCGGCAGAGGTCACCGATATAGCCGTGATAGTTGCCACCGGAGTCGAGGGAGAGCACGTCGCCCTTGCCCCATTCCTGCTCCGACGGAGCGCGGTTGAGGCTCGTGCCCGCCGTAATCAGGCAATAGTCGAACACGAGGCCGCGATTGGTCTCCTCCCGCCGAAGTGCTTCGGTCAACTCACGCTTGGTCGTTCCCGGACGGTGGTTTGCGATCACCGCCAGCACGGACTCGATGACGCGCTCGGATGCGATACGCAACTTCTTCAGTTCGGCCGGGCTCTTCACGGCGCGCTGGCGCTCAAGCACGAACAGAGCGTCTATTATCTCGCTGCCGGGGAACGCATTGCGCAATGCTGCGCCGGAATCGACCGGCAGGAAGGCGAGTTCGGCGCCGATCCGGTGCGCCTTCACGCCCGACCGGCGGACATAGTCGATCGCCTTCTCTATGGCATCCACGGATCCCGACGAATTGGTCTGTGATTCCGGTACCCAGAATGGCTCGTTCTCCTTCTGAAAGCCCTCCATGCGATGGCCGAAATACGCCGCCTTCTGGCGACCCCCCTTGGGATAGACGAGGACCGGCAGGTAACGGCTCAATCCCATCGCATCCATCGACTCGAAGAAAAAGGCGCGATGTCCCCCGAGCAGATATTGCACGTTGTGCTTCGAGGTCACGAGCAGGACGTCGATCCCGGCTTCATCCATCAAGCGGTCGAGCCGATCCGTATCGAAGGGAATGGAGGGCGCAACTTTCTTGACGACGTCGAGCATGATCGGAGCTCCTTTCATGGGCCGAGCCCAGCGCACCGTCGAAAGGGTGCAACTCACTCGGCTGCGATTCTTAGCTTTGGCAATGAGCGGCAATGCCTCGGTGGATCATACATCAGGGCAACGCGATCCTGCCATGCCCTTCGACCAGCGGCACCCGTGCGGATATGCGGGCCGAGGCGAACATCCCCCTCCTCTTTCACGTAGGGGCCGCCGGCCGGGTCCGCGTCGATTACGTCCGGTAGCTTGGATCGACCCGATCGAGCAGCCGAAGGTAGGCGGGCCAATCGGCGGAGCCGCGGCCGCTGTCGTGCTTTTCGTACTGGGCCACCGTTTTCCTGCAAATGTCGGGCGGGATCTCGATCATCTCGCCGCCGGTCGCTTCCATGGCCAATTGGATTTCGGCCGCCTCCAACAGATGCTTCATCAGAATGAAAGCCTCGCGGGCTGTCTTGCCGACGGTGAGTACCCCGTGATTGTGCATGATCATGGCGCGATTGTCGCCGAGATGGGCGATGAGCCGCTCGCGCTCACTAAAATCCTCGGTGATGCCCTCATACGGGTGATAGCCGATACGGTCGTGAAAGCGTATCGACTCCTGCGAGATCATCCGCAACCCGCTTTTCAGGCCGGCGATCGCCATTCCAACCCGGGTGTGCACATGCACCGCGCAATTGACATCGGGCCGCCCACGCAGGACGCCGCCGTGCAGCGTAAAGCCTGGCCGATTGACGCCGGCGCGCTCGTCGAGGTCCTCGTCCATGTCGACCTTGACGAGATTGGAGGCCGTGACCTCCGTCCACAGCAATTCATGCTGCTTCATCAGGAATTTTCGATCTTCGCCCGGCACGCGCATGGAGCAATGATTGTAAATGACGTCGTCCCAGCCGTGCCGGGCGACCAGCCGATAAACCGCCGCAAGGTCGACGCGCGCCTGCCACTCCGCGGATGACATCGCCGGCGTGCTGCTCGCGGCCTTGGCATGGATGTTCACTGCAGGACCTCCCATTGTCCGGCTGGCCGACACAATGCGTGACGCCGGCTTCGCGCGCTCTGATAATTCATCGTAGTAAAACCGGCCGACGCTTTCCAGCCGCCCTGGCCCGACCCGACGGAGGGTCAGAACTCGCGTCCGATCAGCAGATGGTCAGCCGAGATCGCGCCCCCACCGTGCACCAGGAAATACAGCGCGGCCACGGCCCACATCAGGGTGTATTCGAGGCCGGTCTTGTTCCAGAAATATCCGCCCACGCGCCAGCGCTCATAGTTGGCCACGATGAGGAAAATGACGATCGCAAGCGCGGCCGGCCGGGTGAACAGTCCGAGGGCGAGCAGCGGTCCGCCGACCAATTGTGTCAGCGAGATCGCCACCGCCCAGAATTGTCCGGGCCGGTATCCGTCGTTCTCAAGCTGCTGCGCCAGTTCCGTCACATTGTGGGACCGCACTCCTGTGCTCGGCCACAGTCCCAAGGTGTTGCGCAGCCCGTGCGGGACGAGCGCGAGCCCGACCACAACGCGCAGCAGCACCTCCGTCCACGGCGCGAGTGCCTGGTAGAGCTGACCCAGGTCCGGAAAGATGAGCCGAGTCGGGTCCGTCATTCGGTCGTGATCCGCGCGATGGCTTCAGCCGCGCTCACCGGTCTCGGCGCCACCCTCAGTGACACCTGGGATGATCAAGGATTACAGCCTGATTTCGCCGAGGTTGATGCTTACGCCGAGAGTCGTCTCGATCGTCTTGTTGGCATGCCCGGAGGCGGAGATCTCGATCAGGTAGTGGCCTGAATTCTCATCGAGCTTATCGAACTTGAAGTCACCATAGTTGTCGCTCGTCGTTTCCGCGACATTGCGGCCATCCTTGCTCAAGCGCACGTGTGCGCCCTCAACACAGTCGATAATGTCATTCGTCTCCGCAGCCACGGTGCCGCCGATGAAGCATTTCGAATAGCGCCAGAGATTGCGGTAATAAACCCGCGGTTTGGTGCCAGCCTCCGGCTTCATCACTTCCAGGCCTTCCTGGCGCGCCATGCGCGCCATCTCATCGTCCTCGACCTTGATTGCGCGCATGGCTCCGGTCGGACACGATTGCTGCCCGCGGGTCTGCTGCCAACCCTGGTCGAGGAGGTGGGCGTCGAAGGGCCAGATCTGCGGCAGCTGCAACTCCTCGTTCCACCAGATGTGGCCGTAGGGACAGGCCTCCACCAGATCCTTGCGACCCTTCGCCCGTATCGGATCGATGAGCATGATCCCGTCGTCGCGCTTCTTCACCGCATCGCCCCCTTTGGTCATGCAGGGCGCATTGTCGCAGTGATTGCACATGGTAGGTACGTAGGCGATGTCGATCATCGGCACCTGCCCCCGCTCCTTTTGCAGGATGTTGATCCACTTGTGCCCGTGCTTGGGCATCGGCGCGGTGTAGCCGGGCCACTCGTTGCCGACATATTCGTCCATGACCGCCAGCGTGCATAGATTGCAATTCGTGCACTCCGCGACGTCAATGATCATGTTCCATTTTTGCATGGCGTGGCTCCGGCTCATATCCTTGTTATGCCGTGCGCGGGCTTGAACCCGCGCATCCATGCCCCTGCTGACGGTGCGGCGGCGGGCCGGCAATGACCGCGCGAGGGCGAGATGGCAACTACTTCGCCGGCACGAGCTGCGCGGCCTTCAGCGTTTCGCGAATTTCCTTGTCCTTCTCCATGCGCGCGAAGGTTTCCGACATGTGCTCGGTGCGGCCGTCCCAGAGCTCCACCTGAACAAGTGAATTCGCGCCGGCAATCGAATGCGTCGACTTGGTCTGCGTGCGCTCGGGCGTGAGCAGGTTGAGGCACCCTCCCCGGTCGACCGACTTACCGGGCTCGCCCATCGGATCGTAGACCGCGGACGACTCGTAGCCATGGCACACGCCGCGCGGCAACCGCTGCGTCGGCAACGCAGCGCAGATCACCGCTCCGCGTTCGTTGAAGACCTTCACCAGATCATGCTTCTTGATACCGCGCGCAGCGGCATCTTCGGCGTTGAGCCGCATGATCCAGTAATAGTAGCCGTCGACCTTGACCCGGTGGTCCTCGATGTTGAGCAGGAAGGAATCCTTGCCGTCGCCCTGGGTGTGGAACGAGTATTTCGAGTGCGGCGTGAGCATTTGCAGCGGGAAGCGCTCGTACATCTCGCCTGAATGCGGCCCCTCCCATGACGGCTCGTATTTGACGATCGGCGGCCGCTCGGGATCGTTGAA
>Ga0207678_10005236_pt1 | contig 11617 bp, 10 predicted proteins | sample KBSC63metaG_FD_184319 | JGI IMG/M metagenome (GOLD analysis project Ga0207678, IMG submission 184319) | Corn rhizosphere microbial communities from Kellogg Biological Station, Michigan, USA - KBS C6-3 metaG (SPAdes) (version 2) | ecosystem: Host-associated > Plants > Roots > Rhizosphere > Soil ... | reverse complement strand
TTTCGATCGGCGCGCCTTCGGGCTCGTGCTGGAGATGGTATCCCGGGCCGGCGCCGTGGGTCTTCCCGAAGGTATGGCCGCCGGCGATCAGCGCGACGGTCTCCTCATCGTTCATCGCCATGCGAGCGAAGGTCACACGGATGTGATGCGCTGCTGCAACGGGATCGGGCACGCCTTCGGGGCCTTCCGGGTTCACGTAGATCAGGCCCATGTGGGTCGCAGCGTACGGTTCCGAGAGCTCTTTATCGGCGGAGAAGCGCTGGTCCGTGCCCATCCACGTGCTCTCTGCGCCCCAGTTCACGTCCTGGTCTGGCTCCCAAACATCCGGGCGCCCCGCGCCGAAGCCGAAGGTCTTGAAGCCCATTGTTTCCAATGCCACGTTTCCGGCCAGGATGAGCAGGTCGGCCCAGGAAATCTGCTTGCCGTACTTCTGCTTGACCGGCCACAGCAGGCGTCGCGCGCGGTCCAGGTTCACGTTGTCGGGCCAGCTATTCAGCGGAGCAAAGCGCTGCTGGCCGCGACCGCCGCCGCCGCGGCCGTCCGCCGTGCGATAGGTTCCCGCCGAGTGCCAGGCCATGCGGATCATCAATGGGCCGTAGTGTCCGAAATCCGCCGGCCACCACTCCTGCGAATCGGTCATCACCGCCGCGAGGTCCTTCTTCAATTGCCAATAGTCCAGCTTCTTGAACTCCTCGACGTAGTTGAACTCCTCGCCCATCGGGTTCGACAGCTCCGAGTGCTGGTGCAGCAGGTCGAGCCGTAGATGGTTGGGCCACCAATCGCGGTTGCTCCTCGGCCCGTGGTGTTCGGCGAGGTTGCTGGGTGCGGCCCCATTGGCCGCGGCCTTGGGATCAAACGGGCATTTTGCCTCGCCTGCTACTTGCGCGTTCGGTTCGGATTTTGCTTCAGACGTGTATGCGGTCGGATCGCTGGCCATTGCTGTCTCCTTTGGGTATAGGTTCGAGATGAATTCAGGTGCGCTTTGCTTTCTGGCACGCGGCACAGATTCCGATAACGTCGATAGAATAGCGTTCCACCTGAAAGCCCCCGAGCAACTCTTGCATAACCGGCACAACCCCCAGGTCCTTCTCTTCGATGTCGGCGATCGCCTTGCAATGCGAGCAAACCATATGGTGATGGTGGTGGCCATTCAGCTCCACCCGAATGGAGCCGTGGTGCATGCTCAGTTCTTTTAGAACGCCTCTTTCCACAAACAGATGAATGTTCTTGTAAACCGTCGCGAGGGAGATTGCGGGTATACGCTTCTTCACCCGCGCATAGACCTCTTCCGGGCTGGGGTGCCCAGGCATTCTCTGCATGACCTCATAGAGAACCTGGCGCTGGTGAGTCGCGGCGAGCCCGTGGTCCGCGCAAAGTTCACGGAATCCGCGCGGCTTTACGGTGGGAGAGGTACGCATGAAGAGCTAGTAAACGATAATTCTTCTCGTTCGTCAAGCGGCACCCGCGCGCCAGTTTTCTGGATAACGTGGTGAGAATCTCATATGCTCATTGAGCAGCATTGCGACCCGAAGTATGAGCGAGAGGAGCTCCTCTATGGAGTATGGAGCTCAAGGAAATCGCCGATAAGTGCGGCTTTAGTTCGGCGGATGCGATGCACCGTACTTTTCTACGCGTTCTTGGGGTTACGGCGGGGGACTACGCAGACCGATTTAGGAGCACGATAGCTTAGACTTAATTCGCCCTACAATGAATCGATTTGAAATTAGAGAGAACCGCCTCTAGGAGAAGATGCCATGGCTAAGACAGCAATCGTTACCGGAGCTTCTCGCGGCATCGGCCGCAGCATCGCCAACCGTTTGGCGAAGGACAGCTTCTCAGTTGTGGTGAACTATGCGGGCAACAGCGCGCAGGCGCAGGCGGCTGTCGATGAAATTCGCACAGCCGGTGGAAATGCCATCGCGATGCAGGCAGACATTGCAAACGCGGAGCAGGTGAAGACTCTCTTCGAGAAGACCATCGAGACCTTCGGCACGATCGATGTTGTTGTGAACAACGCGGGCATCATGCCGCTCTCGCCCATCGCGAAGGGGGATATAGAGGTTTTTGATAAAGTGATCGCGACGAATCTTCGCGGTACGTTTCTGGTGCTGGCGCAGGCTGCGCAGCATGTAGCGGAGGGCGGCCGCATTATTGCCTTTTCAAGCAGCGTGCTCGCTAAATCGTTTCCAACGTATGGTCCTTACATCGCCTCAAAGGCGGGCGTGGAAGGATTGGTTCCGGTGCTTGCGAATGAGCTGCGCGGTCGCAGGATTACGGTGAATGCGGTAGCACCCGGTCCGGTTGGGACGGAGCTCTTTCTCGACGGCAAGACATCTGAGCAGATCGCGCAATTGAGCAAATTGGCTCCGCTTGAGCGGCTGGGTGAGCCGGACGATATTGCGAACGTGGTTTCTTTCCTTGCTGGTCCTGACGGCGGCTGGGTGAATGCACAAGTCATTCGCGTCAACGGCGGCTTTGCCTGATCTCTGTATCCTCGTAAGCCGCATGGATCATCTTGTGCTCGAAGTTCAGCCGTACTGAACAGCCTCGGCTTTTCCCATCCTCAGCGCGGCTACAATTGCCGATGACAGTGTCGATCAGTACCGAGTAGCTCCCTATTCGGGCGCATGGTCCTCTTCTCTCGAAGCACATGAGTGTGGTCTAATTGCCGGCATTAGCTACCGTTTCAAAGGAGCTTCATATGCCCACCATCACGACCAAAGATGGCGTTGAGATCTTTTATAAGGACTGGGGTGCAGGGCAGCCGATTGTGTTCAGCCACGGCTGGCCGTTATCTGCCGATGATTGGGACGCGCAGCTGATGTTCTTCCTGAATCATGGTTATCGCGTGATTGCCCATGATCGCCGTGGTCATGGCCGCTCAACACAGACTGCTGATGGCCATGATATGGACCATTATGCGGATGACCTGGCCGATCTTACGGCTTATCTTGACCTGAGAGATGCTATTCATGTTGGCCATTCGACTGGCGGCGGTGAGGTGGCGCACTACCTGGCCCGGCATGGTGAAAGCAGAGTGGCCAAAGCAGCGCTGATTAGTGCGGTGCCGCCTCTGATGGTGAAAACGGAGGCCAATCCGCTCGGCCTTCCCAAGGAGGTCTTCGATGATTTCCAGGCGCAGCTCGCAGCGAATCGTTCGCAATTTTATCGCGACATAGCAGATGGGCCTTTCTATGGCTATAACCGGCCGGGCGCGAAATCCTCCGAGGCCGTCATCGAAAACTGGTGGCGACAAGGCATGATGGGAGGAGCCAAGGCGCACTATGACGGCATCGTGGCTTTTTCGCAAACCGATTTTACGGAAGACCTCAAAAAGATCACTGTTCCAGTATTGGTCATGCACAGCGAAGACGATCAGATTGTTCCCTATGCTGCCTCCGGGCCATTGTCCGCGAAATTGTTGAAGAATGGAACCCTGAAAACTTACAAGGACTTTCCCCACGGTATGCCCACCACTGAGGCGGAAACGATCAACGCCGATCTGTTGGCATTTCTTAAGCGCTAAGGTATTACCTATCCGTCAACAAGTGGCGCTCCTGGTCCAGCTACGGACAGCGATAGCCTATAGACGTCAGGTGGTACTCTCTCTAAGTTCTTGATTTGATGGTGGGCACAGCAGGATTCGAACCTACGACTTCCACCGTGTGAAGGTGGCACTCTACCGCTGAGTTATGCGCCCTGGAATCGCAGCAGAAGAGCCTAAGGGCTTTCCGGCGAATACTTTTGTTCAGAATATCATCTGTGGGGTTTGCCTTGCCAGCTATAACCTGAATGAGTCGGCAGTCTATAGACGCGCGCACGTACCCGCTTTGCGGGGTTAGAATAACGCAGCAGAATGCCCGCTTCCCCTCACAATTCCGGCCCCTCCGGTTCTCTGGATCCCCTTACCGATGATGGGGTACCTGAGAATTCGCCGGAAATTGATCTCGAAACGCAACCTGCGGACAAAGATGGGGTTAAGGAGGATATGGCTACGCTGGCAATCCATCCGGGGCTTCTCAAAAATCTTCAGGCTACCGAAGCCCGGCAACAAACGAGCGACTTCGGCCAGATGGACGACGCAGCCATCATGTTGTCTCTGCGCGACGGCAACATGGCAGGCTTCGAGTTTTTGGTCCAGAAGTACCGCAAGCCCATCATTCACTTCATGTACCGCATGGTACATAACCAGGCGGTCGCCGAAGAGCTTGCACAGGAGGTGTTTCTCCGCGTCTACCGTTCCCGCGACACGTATCGCGCCGAGGCACGGTTCAGCACCTGGCTCTACCGGATTGCCACCAACCTCGGAGTCAATCATGCGCGCGACACGCGGCATGAGCGCACGGCTTCCGTCGTGCATCTGGACGAAGCCGATCGCGAAACAGGAGTCACTCCGGATGTAGCCGATAACACGCCGAGCGCCGAGGCCAATCTTCTGCGCAGGGAGCGAATGAATGCTATCCGGCAGCACGTTCTTGCACTTCCGGAGCGCCAGCGCATGGCTGTGCTCATGCACAAATACGATGGTATGGACTACCGGCAAATAGGCGAGGTGCTCAAGTTAAGCGAGTCCGCCACAAAATCTTTACTCTTCCGCGCCTATCAAACGTTGCGGGAGAAACTGAAGTCTTTTATTTAATTAGGAATAGAGATGCGCACCGTTTTATTCGACGCGTCACCCAAAAAGGTATCGAAAAGGTTCATCATGATCTGCCATAATTTCAAATCCGCTCTCCCGGAACTCCTGCTCGACCCAGACGCTTCGTCGAATGCCGCTGTTCGCGAGCATCTCAAGTCGTGCCCAGCATGCAACGAGGAGTTCCAGTCTCTCCAAGCCACCTTAGCCCTGCTCGATAGCTGGGAGGCTCCGGAGCCGTCGCCCTATTTCGACCAGAAGCTGGCTGTGCGCCTGCGCGAAGAACAGGCGCTGCCGCCTGCGGGATGGTTCGAGCGGCTTCGCACACGGCTGCTCTTTAATACTGGCCGCCAGTTCCGTCCTGTCGTTGCGGGCGCTGTTGCGCTGATCTTTCTAATTGCCGGGGGAACATTCGCGGACCTGTCCGGGTTCCCGCATCCGGCAAAGGCGCAGGTTTCGGCCACGGTCAACGATCTTCAGACCTTGGACAAGAACGATCAGGCGCTGCAAACGATGAGCATGCTGCTCCAGGACGATGGCTCACCGAATGACGATTTCGCCGCTCCTCCTCGCAGTTAGTCTTTAGACTCTACGAGTACGCTGTTTTCCGCTGATGCTATTCCATATCCCATTTCGGCGCGTCTTCCAGACGGCACTTGCCGTGTTGGTGGTCGCGTCTGCTTCATACACTGTGGCCGCGCCGCAGGGCGGAAGACATGGAGGCGGCTTTGGGCCGCCGCCAGCGCGCATGGGAGATCGCGGACGTCCTCAGCCCGGTCAACGGGGAATGAGGTCGCAGAGGCAGGAACATCTGGAGCAATGGATGAACCGCCACAGCAACCTGCCGCTTGCCCAGCAACAGCGCGCGCTTGAGAACGAGCCGGGGTTCCGTCGACTTCCGCCTCAGATCCAACAGCACCTGCGCGACCGTCTCACCCAGCTGAACAATATGCCTCCGGAGCAACGCCGCCGCATAATCGAAGGCAACGAGGCGATGGAACACATGAGTCCTCCGGAGCGCCAGCAGGTTCTTGGAGCGATGCGGCAACTCCATGCGCTTCCACAGGACCGCCGTCATCTTGTGGGCCGCGCTTTCCGCGATCTGCGGAGAATGCCTCCTTCGCAGCGACAGGAGATGCTCAACTCAGAGCAGTTCCGTGGACAGTTCTCGCCGGGGGAACGACAGACCTTATCCGATCTGCTCGTCATCGCGCCTTATCTGCCTGCTCCAGCTCGTTCAGGGGAAGAGCCACAGCCGGACAGATAGGTACCCCCTCCCCCTGCACCAGCGAAGTAAAGTATCTGGAATCAATAAGTTGCAATTTACTATCTTCTACAAAGTATTCATTCCAGAGCAGTTACAGGCAAAGTCCTGTAAATAAACAGCTTATAGAATTTCCCTTCATACACTGTTCAGGATCAAAAACTGTTCGGAGGACGTCTCTATCCATTATTGCAGGTTGAGGGAAACTAATTTGCAACGCGGTTCTCCTTGAAAGACGCGGGGATTTGCGATTTTGGGGCTTGACAGGTTTTTCCACAGAATGGGCCGGAGGCTGAATCGAAGGGCACCGGGTTCGCGCCCTTTGGGAGATGGTTTATGACCGGAAGAGTCTTCCGGAGTCTGGGTTTATTTGCCAAGGTTTAGTGCCGGAAGAAGTTTTTTGCGAGGAAGAGCAGGTTTGCCGGGCGTTCGGCCAGTCGACGCATGAAGTAGGGATACCACTCCGGGCCGAATGGGACGTAGACCCTGACTCCGAAGCCGTCCGCTACTAACTGGCGCTGCAGATCGCGTCGGATGCCATAAAGCATCTGAAATTCGAATGCGTCCGCAGGAACCTTGTTCTTTCGGATGAAGGCGAGCAGTTCCTCAATAATGGCTTCGTCGTGGGTCGCAACTCCGCAGAATACGTTCCCGCCATCCTTGGAAAAGGTCACCATCCGCTTCATCAGCCTGACATAATTTGCGTCGACGTCGGTCTTCTTCAAGAAGGCGACTGCCGGCCCTTCCTGGTACGCGCCCTTGCATAATCGGATGCGAATTCCCTGCCGCAGCAGCCGTTCCATATCGTCTGCTGTGCGATAGAGATAAGCCTGCAGGACAGTGCCAACGCGACCGGGAAAGCGCGCCGCCAGCCGCTCCGTCAGAGCGATGGTGACCTCAGTGTAGGCGGAGCTTTCCATGTCGATGCGGACAAAGGACCCGGCGAAGGCGGCATGTTCGACGATCTCCGCTGCCGTTCGTTCAGCCAGCGCCGGATCGAAGTCCAGACCTAAATGCGTGAGCTTCACGCTGACATTCGCGTTCAGCCCGCGGGCTTGAATCGCTTCGAGAAGCTGGTGATAGATTGCAGCGGAAGCGTGGACCTGGGCCGCAGTTGTGACGCTTTCTCCGAGACAGTCCAGGCTTACTGCCATTCCGTCGCGGTTTACTCGTTCGCATGCAGCGAGCGCGTCTTCAACCGTCATCCCGGCGACAAATCTGCTCGAAAGCCTGCGCCCAAGGGGAGATCGCTCGGAAAAATCGCGAACTCTCTTATTTTGCGAGAGAGCGATCAATACGGATCGCAGCAAAAGACACCTCCTCAGGTGGAGGTATTGTCCCATGTCTCTGGGTTGAGAGCGATGTGCAGCTAAGGCTGATTATCTTTTGCTGTAATGGCAGGCTGGTAAGGGCAGCGAAGCGGATTCCTCCGCTTCGCTGCGGAATGGAAATGAAAAAAAGTAGCCGCAGTCTTGAGTTGGCATTGTTATACCAAAACCTAATCCGCTCTAAGGCCGCTGACCAAGTTTCTTGTTCTTTACAGCTAATTGCAAAGGAACGACGGTTGGTGAGGCCGCACCGATATATTCGAAGATGCTGTCGACGTAATTATCCGTAGTCCAGACGTTTCCAGAGGCGTCCAGCGCGATGCCCACTTCGCCGGTCGCGCCTGGGGAGATATAGCCGGAGGCAGGAGAGATGCGTGCGCCCGAAGCGGAGAACCGGCTGATGGAACCGTCAGTATTCGCAGTCCAAACCGTGTTGCTGCCATCCACCGCAACGGCACTGACATCGGCTGGAGCAGCGTAACCCGCGCCGGACAGTGGCGTTCCCGTGCTGCTGAGCTTGCTGACCCTGGCGCTGTTGAAGTTTGCCACCCAGACGTTTCCAGTCCCATCAATTGCAGCGCCCACGGCACCAGAGATGCCGCCGCCGGTATATCCAGAAACGGCAAAGGGTGTTCCCGGGTTGGTGAACTTGGACACGGTATTGCTGAATCCATAGTTGGCGACCCACACATTTTGGGCAGTATCAATGGCTACGGCATAGGGAACATCAAGGCCGCCTGCGGTGAACCGCGCCGTTTGAGTTCCGGCTGGGCTGAGTTTGGTGACGGAATTGTTCACATTGGAGGTAAAGACGTTGCCTGCAGCATCCAGCGCGATAGCAACCGGCTGGCTCAAGCCAGGCGCGGTGTAGCCGTTCGTGCCGGAGAGCGGCGTACCACCGGAGGTATGCTTGCTAACGCTGGCGTTCCCCTCGTTGGCGCTCCAGACGTTTCCGTCGATGTCGAGAGCTACTGCTTCGGGATAGCTCAAGCCGCCACCACTGAATCCTTTGGTACCGGAGAGCGGCTCGCCGGTGGCGCTGAACTCGCTCAAAGTTCCTGGATCGACGGCATTGGGAGCCCAGACATTCCCGTTACCATCGACAGCCAGCAGTTGCGGCGCATGAAGACCGCCGCCGGTGTATTCGATGCTGAGCGTCCAGTCGGAGGGCGCTCCTGCCAGACTGGGCTGGAATGCTTTTTTGCTGGAAGAGAGAGCATAGAGCTTGGCTACATTGTTGCCGGGGTTGAGGGCAATATCGAGCAGTGCCGAGAGAGTGTCGGTGGGCGCAGTTCCACCGGGAGGAGTCGCCAGCGTAAACAGTTGCTGACACACACTGCCGCCCTTGGTGTCGACGCATGCCGCGACGATATTTGCCAGGGTGTTGATGGTCGACTGCGGCACCGTGCCGTTGCCCGCGGGAGTGGACGCCCGGGCCGCACCCGTGGAGAGATCGACCAGGTTGGCAATGGTTGAGAACGCGTTCTTGAGCCCCTGTACGTTTGTGCTGCTGGTGCCGACATCTGTGCTTCCGGGAGTCATGAATTGCGCCAGCGCATAGACCGAGGCCACCGACGAGACCTCGCTCACATCAGCGACGGTACCGGTTTCAAGATTGCTGCATGGGCCCAGTGCCGACATCAGGACCGCGCTCGAATTTGTGCCGCTTCCCGCATCGCCACCTTTGGCGATCAGATAGATTTGCGCATCCGGCGACGGACAGGTGAAGTCGCTGCCGATGCTGAATTTTCCATGACTGTCGGTGGTTACTGCGCCCGAGCCGTTGAGAAGCCCTACCGCTCCGGAGCCGTACCTCGATGCTCCGGCGGCGTACAGATTGACGGTCGCGCCAACGAGCGGCTGATCTCCACCATGCACCACTCCGGAAAGCGCGAAGTTCCCGCTCGAAGTTCCCGATGCACCCGAGGTGCCCGGGGCACCGGATGTACCCGGCGCACCCGATGTACCCGGCGTTGTCCCGCCGGTTGCGCAGCCGATGAGAGCCAGACTTGCTGTCAACCCAAATACCACAGCGATTTCCCGGAGGAAAATACGAAGATTCATACAGCTCCCTGGTCAAGTCACTTTCAGACTCAAAAGAGTAAGTCGAAGCAAGTGGATTGAAACCAAGGTAGCAACGGAGGTCGTAGATGACTGTCCCACATTAGGAAGGTCGTCCTACAACCTTTGGGTAAGTTTTAAGATTACGAAGAGGGGGCTTTCTCGAAGGAAGCGAGATAGAGAGATATCTCACTGCCGGCTCCGGCTACGGTGAAATACCCGACTGCTAACGGAGTTCGGCGCTTATTTTGGTGATATGTTCGACCGGCGGGGTCACCATGGAACTGGTGTCCTTCATCGCAGCGATCGCCTCGTCGTAACGTCCGGCAAGTGAGTTCGCGCGAATGCGCGCCATATCTTCGAGCATCTTCATGCCGTCTTTCAGGTAGCTCATGCGACTGCGCTCGTCGTGGCCCCAGGTGACCGGGACTTCGCGAATCACATATTTCAATTTGCGCGCAATAAACAGAATTTCTGGATCGAAACCCCAGCGCTCGATGGTCTGGAGCCGAAAGATGGTCTGCGCAGCCGGGCGTTTGAATGCTTTGAAACCGCACTGGGTATCTTTGAATGGAAGCCCCATCACGGTGCGAGTGATCCAGTTGAAACAGCGGCCGAAGAACTGGCGATAGAGTGGCTGATGAATCGTCTGACGGGTCCTGTCCAGCCAGCGGGAACCAATGGCGACATCGGCCCCATTCTCGAGCGCGGCGATAAGACGCTCCGCCTCTTCTATGGGAGCGGAGAGGTCTGCGTCCGTAAACATCACCATATCGCCCGCAGCCTGCAACAGGCCGTTGCGTACAGAGTAGCCTTTGCCCTTATTCCCCGGATTCTGAATCAGATGCAGCCGGGGATTGTCTGCCATCCAGCGATGCACGATGGCGGCTGTATTGTCCCTGGAACCGTCGTCGATGACGAGAACCTCGGCATCCCATCCTCGCGTTTCGACGCAGGAGAGCACGCGCTGGAGAGCGCCTTCGATGCGCGCTCCTTCGTTATAAGCGGGAATAACAATACTTAGCTGCGGATGCGACATCGGACTACCAGGCTTTCAAAACAACGAATCTGCTACCAGACAGGTGAGAAAGAGCAAACCAAGCCCACCGTCGTTCATCTTACTGCAATCTTTAGACGTCCGGGCAACCATTTAAGACACAGACCATACAAATCTTTTCCGCTGGCGCGCCCGTCTCGATTCCGCCGCCGGATACGGTGTTTGCTACACTCCTCACCATGCCGGAAGATTTTGTCCCCCCACCCCCACCGCCTCCTCCCTTTGCTGCCCAGGCTGCACCTTATCCGCCACCCTATCCGAACTATCCGCCTCCTTATCTTCCGCCGCAGCGGCGTTCCCCCTGGTTTTATCTGGGCGTTATCGGAGGCTCGGTGGCCGCGGTGGTGCTGGTTTTCTGCTTCATGGTCTGGTTCACAATGCGCTCCGCCGCTGGTTCGGCGAGCCTCGATCTGGGTGGAAGCCGTATCGCGGTGATCGATATCAGCGGCGTGATCGTCTCCCCGGACGATATCGATACGCAGCTCCGTAAATTCGGCGACGACTCCTCCGTAAAAGCCATCATTCTGCACATCAATTCACCGGGCGGCGGAGCAGCGGCTTCGCAGGAGATTTATCACGAGGTCCTACGGGTTCGGCAGGAGAAACATAAGAAGATCATCGCCTCGGTGGAGTCGGTGGGAGCGTCAGGCGCTTACTATATCGCCAGCGCCTGCGACAGGATTTATGCCAACGACGCCTCAGTGGTTGGGTCGATCGGCGTCATTATGGAGTGGACAAACTACGGCGATCTGATGCACTGGGCGAAGCTGAAGAGCGTGGCGATCCATGCGGGAGAACTAAAAGATGCCGGTGATCCAACCCGGGACATGACTCCGAAAGAACAGGCCTACTTCCAATCCCTGGTCGATAACATGTACGGCCAGTTCGTTCACGATGTTGCCAGCGGCCGCCATACCAACGACGGCAAAATCAGACCTCTTGCCACCGGACAGGTCTGGACCGGAGAACAGGCACTTCCGCTGGGACTGATCGACAAGGTAGGCGGTTTCCGCACCGCGCTGATCGACACGGCACGGAGCGTAGGAATCTCCGGCGAGCCTAATATTGTTCGCCCACCGAAGAGTAAGGGTGGCCTGCTTGGGCTTGTGACGGGGGATGGCGAAGACCTGTTCCCAAACCCGAGCCAGCTGCTCAATCACGCGCCGGGGTTTTACTTTATCTGGAAATAGGAGCTGTTCTGGTTCTCCGGGCCTGAATGGGTCGTTACGAGGGTCATTCATTGGGGTCATTGACCCCAGTTTGTCCAGCAT
>Ga0207678_10005235_pt1 | contig 11617 bp, 6 predicted proteins | sample KBSC63metaG_FD_184319 | JGI IMG/M metagenome (GOLD analysis project Ga0207678, IMG submission 184319) | Corn rhizosphere microbial communities from Kellogg Biological Station, Michigan, USA - KBS C6-3 metaG (SPAdes) (version 2) | ecosystem: Host-associated > Plants > Roots > Rhizosphere > Soil ... | reverse complement strand
GGCGCCATTGCCAGCGTGTTCATCGCGCATCTGCTGTTCAGGACCGCCTATGCCGGCGTCAACGTGCCGTACCTTGCAATGACTGCGCGGGTCAGCTCCGATCCCGGCGACCGCGCTTTCGTCGCCGGCATGCGGATGCTGTTCGGGACCGCAGCCGCGGTCACCGTCGCCCTGACGACCGTTCCTGTGGGGCGCTGGTTGACGGGCTCGAGCGCGGGCCAGGCCTATTTCGGCGCCGCAATCCTGTTCGCCATCGTCGGCGCCGCGATTCTTGTGCTGGTGGGCGCGACCTATCGCGAGGCCGCGGTCCCCCATCGGCCGCAGCCGAGCGACGTCAGGGCGATGGTCCTCAGCCTCGCGCGAAACCGAAGCTTCGTTACGCTCAACGCGGCGATGATGGCGATGATCGTCGCCATCACGGTGCTCAGCAAATCGGTGCTCTATTATTTCAAATATTTGCTCAACGATCCCGATGCGGGTCAGCTCGCGCTCGCCTCGATGGGCCTCGTCAGCGGAATCGCGATCCCGCTGTGGATGCTGCTCGGGCGCGCGGTCGGCTTGCGTGCGCTGTGGCTGATCGCGGCCGGCCTTGGAATGGCGGGCCTCGTCATCTTCAGCGCAGTCCAGCTGGACGGCGCCCGGACGATGCAATTCTTCCTCGTTGGAATGCAGGTCATGATCGTCGGCCTCAATTTCGTCTTCTGGGCGATGCTTCCGAACACGATCGAATATGGCGAGCGGGCGACCGGCCTCCACGTCGAGGGTGCGGTGTTCGGGATGGCCGCGCTTCTGCAACGGATCGCGATCGGGATCGCGACCGCGATCCTCGGCTGGAGCTTCGAGTCGGGCGGCTATGTCGCCAATGTGCGGCAGACCGCGGCGATGCTCGTGCGGATGCGCGAGACTGTCGCTTTTGCTCCCCTGATTTTCCTTGGCCTGTCGTGCGTCGCGATGATGTTCAACCCGCTCGGCCGCGAACGGCAGCGGCGGTCAGGCGGTAAGGTCGAAGGACCCGTGGACGCCGTCACTCTCGGCTGACGGCGCGATCCACACATCGAACGTGCCTGGCTCAACCCGCAGCCGGCCATCGCCGCCGTAGAAACTGAGGTCGGCTGAGCGAAGGGTGAAGCGGACGACTTCCGACTGGCCGGGGGCAAGGGCGACCTTGCGGAATGCCTTGAGCTCGCGGACCGGGCGGGTGAGGCTCGCGGTCCGCTGGTGGGTATAGAGCTGAACAACTTCCTCGGCGGCCCGGCTGCCGTGGTTGGTCACGGTCGCGGCGACCTCGATCGTGCCGTTCGTCGCCAGCGCCGGCCCACTTTGGCTGAACTTGGAGTATTCGATCTTCCCGTAGGTCAGCCCGTGCCCAAACGGGTAGAGCGCGCTGTTCGGGATGCCGCGGAAATGCGCCTTGTAGGGCTGGAGGTCGCCGGGCGGGTTGGGGCGGCCCGTGCTCTTGTGCGCGTAGTAATAGGGCTCCTGGCCCGAGGCGCGCGGGAAGCTCGCGGGCAAACGGCCCGATGGGCTGTAGGCTCCGAACAGGACATCGGCGATCGCATTGCCGGTCTCGGTCCCAAGGAACCAGGTGGCGAGGATCGCCTGCGCGTTGGCGACGGCGCCCTGCAGCGCCAATGCTCGGCCATGTTTGAGCACCACGATTACCGGCTTGCCGACCGCGGCGATGGCTTCGGCCAGCTGCTGCTGCGGTTCGGGAACGACGATCTCGGTGCGCGACTGCGCCTCACCCGACATATTCGCGCCTTCGCCGATGGCGAGGACGACGACGTCCGCCTGCCGGGCAGCAGCGACCGCCTGCGCGATACCTCCGGCAATCGGCGCTTCGACGTCGGATCCCTGGGCGACGATCAGTCCGGCCTTGTCGACGAGCGCTCCGCGGATTCCGGTTGCGAGATCGACCGCCCTGGCATCGTCGCCATACACCACCCACGGGCCGACGAGGTCGTGCTGGCCGGCGGCGAAAGGCCCGATCAGCGCGATCCTCCTGCCCGAGCGCGGCAAGGGCAACAGGTCGCCATCGTTCTTGAGGAGCACGATCGACTTGCGGCCGGCTTCCCGGGCGAGCGCACGTGTAGCGGGAAGCATCGAGCGCGAGCTCTCGCGCTTGACATCGATCCGCCTGAAGGGATCTTCGAACAAGCCGAGCATGGCTTTGAGGGTCAGGACTCGGCGGACAGATTCGTCGAGCTTCGCCTGCGGCACCGCACCGCTGCGCACGAGCTCGGGCAGGTGCTGGCGGTAGAGCCCGCTCTGCATGCTCATGTCGACCCCGGCGAGGAACGCGAGCCGGGCCGCGTCGCGCCCGTCCCTGGCGTAGCCGTGGAGGATCATCTCCTCGTCCCCCGTGTAGTCGGAGACAACGAAGCCCTGAAAACCCCATTCGCCGCGAAGCAGGTCGGTCATCAGCCAGCGGTTGCCGGTCGAAGGCACGCCGTTAATGTCGTTGAAGGACGCCATAGCGGACAGCGCGCCGGCGTCGAAGCCGGCCTTGTAGGGCTGCAGATAGACCTCGCGCAGCCGCGCCTCCGACATATCGACAGTGTTGTAGTCGAGCCCCGATTCGGCCGCGCCATAAGCGGCGAAATGCTTGATGCAGGCGAGCATGTGCTCCGTCGATTTGAGGCTGCCCCCCTGGAAGCCGCGGACGCGCGCGGCGGCGAACAGGCGGCCGAGGAGCACGTCCTCGCCGCCCCCTTCGACACCCCTGCCCCAGCGCTGGTCGCGCGCGACGTCGACCATGGGCGAGAAGGTCCAATCGATCCCCGCCCCGGCCGCCTCGAACGCGGCCGCCTCGGCGGTGCGGCGAGCAAGCTCGGGTTCGAAGCTCGCCACCTCGGCCAGCGGCACTGGGAAGATCGTGCGGTGGCCGTGGATAATGTCGGCGGCGAAGATCAGCGGAATTTTGAGGCGCGACTCGCGGACGGCTGCGGTTTGGAGGATACGCGCCATGGTGGCGCCATTCCCGTTGAAGACGCCGGTCAGCTGGCCGCGACGCGCTTCGTCGACCTGCCTGGGAAAATCGGCATTACCCTGCGGCGGGTTGAGCGCGAGCGCCGCGCCGCCGCCCCACGCCGAGGCCATCAACTGCAGCTGCCCGGCCTTTTCCTCGAGCGTCATCCGGCCGATGAGATCATTGACCAGCGCCGGCGTCGGAGCCTGTCCAACGGCCTGGAGCAGCGCCCGCGCGGGACTGGAGAGCCAGGCCGCGATCGCTCCGCTTCCCAACAGCGCGGCCCGTCGGGAGATGCGCGTGTCGAACATGAATTCCCCCTCCAACCACTTTCGGCACGGCGCAAGAGCATGCAGGCACTATTTGCCGACCGTCTTGACGTCGGATGTAACCGGTTACATGAGCCAGCGCCCCAGCGAATGCAATCACCCGCCCAGTGACTTTTCCCAGAATTGCTGCCGATAAGGAATGGAATGGCCGAAGCGACCATCCGTGACGTAGCCCGGCGGGCGCAAATGTCGGTCGCGACCGTCTCGCGCGCGCTCAACGGCTTCGAGAATGTGAGCGAGCAGGCGCGCGAGCGAATCGCCGCTGCAGTTGCCGAGCTCGGCTACGTTCCGCATGCCGGCGCGCGCAGCCTCAGCCTCGCCCGCAACAACGCGATCGGCGTTGTCCTGCCCGACCTGCACGGCGAATTCTTCTCCGAGATCGTGCGCGGAATGGACCGCGAGGCGAGCCGGCGCGGCTATCTGCTGCTGCTCTCGACCCTTCACGCCGGTGGCGAGCAGGCGACGAACGCGATGCGCGCGATGCGCGGGCGAGTCGACGGGCTCATCGTCATGGCGCCGCACCTCGGCGCGGATGAACTATCGGCGGCGCTGCCGACAGGTTTGCCCTCGATCCTGATCAACACGCGAGCGGGCGCCGGGCAGCATCCGTCGATCCACCTCGACAATGCCGCCGGAGTGCGCGCGGTGGTCGAGCACCTCGCCTCGCTCGGCCGCAAGCGGTTGATCCACATCGCGGGTCCGGCCGACAATATCGACGCACAGGAGCGCGAGGCCGCTTTTCGAGAGGCTGTGGCCGCTCACGGTCTCGAGGGCCGAATCGTCGGGGGCGACTTCGAGATGGAATCGGGCGAGGCCGCGATCCGCCGGCTGCTCGCGGAAGCAATTGAGTTCGATGCCGTTTTTGCCGCTAACGACAATATGGCGATCGGGACGCTCGAGGCTCTTCGAGCGGCCGGCAAACGGGTCCCCGAAGAGGTCGCGGTCGTCGGCTTCGATGACATCCCGCTTGCGCGCCACATGGGGATCACCACCGTTCGAGTGCGGATCGCCGAGCTCGGCGAGCGCGCGCTGCAGCGGCTGGTCGACGGCTTCAGCAAAGACCAGGGCGGCGACGAGCTGCATGCGCCTGAATTGGTGATCCGCTCGACAACCGATCCGAGAGCGGACTGCTGATGCGCATCGATCGCCGCGGCCTGCTCAGGAGCTCCTCATTGCTTGCCGCCGGTGCAAGCGTGCCGGGATGGGCCGGAGCGTTTGGCGCGGCACCGAATACGCTGCCTGCTTTCTATAGCGAGATCGAGCACCGGACGTTCCGCTTCTTCTGGGAGACGACCAATCCGCTTAACGGGCTGGTTCCGGACCGCTGGCCGACGCCGAGCTTTTCGAGCATCGCCGCGGTTGGCTACGGGCTCGCCGCTTATGCGATCGGGGCCGAGCGCGGCTGGTGCAGCCGAGCCGAGGCTCGCGACCGGACACTGACGACGCTGCGCTTCTTCTGGAATGCGCCGCAAGGGCCCGACCGAACCGGAGTCACAGGATACAAGGGCTTTTTCTACCACTTCCTCGACATGGGAAGCGGCGTCAGGTTCAAGGACGTCGAGCTGTCGAGCGTCGATTCGACCATCCTGCTGATGGGCGCGCTGTTCGCGGGGCAATATTTCGACCGTGATGATGCGGGCGAGCGCGAAATCCGCGACCTGTCCGCCAAGCTCTACGCACGCGCGGACTGGAACCATTTCCGCTCCGACGGCCGCGCCGGAATCTCGATGGGCTGGCACCCGGAAAATGGCCTCATCGAACACAATTGGGAGGGAATGAACGAGGGGATGTTCATCTACATCCTCGCACTTGGCGCTCCGGTGCACGCGGTGCCGGCGGACAGCTGGAATGTGTGGACGGCATCCTACGGGCCGTTCTGGCGCGGACAGGGCGCGACGCGCCGGCTCGCTTTCGCTCCGCTGTTCGGACACCAGTACAGCCACATGTGGATCGACTTCCGGGGCATCCGCGACGCGGCGATGCGCAAAGCGGGCTTCGACTATTTCGAGAACAGCCGGCGCGAGACCTACGCCAACCGCGCTTATTGCATCGCCAACCCAATGGGCTGGCGCGGCTACTCGAGGGACGTCTGGGGCCTGAGCGCCTGCGACGGTCCGGGCGGCATGGAGCTCCCGTACAAGGGCCAGAAGCGGATCTTCTTCGGCTATGCAGCGCGCGGCCCGACCACCGAGCCCGACGGCCGCGACGACGGGACGATCGCCCCGACCGCGGCGCTCGGGTCACTTCCCTTCGCGCCCGAGATCGTGATCCCGTGCGCGCAAGCGTTGACGAGGCAGCCGCGGCTGTTCGACCATTATGGGTTCAAGGACAGCTTCAACCCGAGCTTCACTTATCAGGATGTCAGGGTGGAATCCGGCTCCGTCGATCCTCACCAGGGCTGGGTCGCGACCGATTATCTAGGTCTCGACCAGGGACCGATCCTGCTCCAGGCGGCGAATTATCGCGACGATTTCATATGGCGGTACATGCGGCGAGTGCCAGCGATCCGGCGCGGGCTTAATCTGGCGGGCTTCACCGGCGGATGGCTGGCTAACGGAGCCGCAGAACGCGGCTGAGCTTCGAAACGCCGCTCTCGTTGAACGCCTCGACGGCGACGTAATAAGGGACGCCGGCGTTGAGCGAGCGCAGCTCTTTCTCGAGGGTCGGCCCATTGCCGAGCTCGTCGGCCCACAGTTGATGCGTGAGCGTCAGGCGGTCGGGCCGGATGCCGAAGCGGATGTTGTAGCCTACTGCGCCGGAGACCCGTGTCCAGCGGATCGTCGCGTCGCGTTGGTCGGAATGGCGTAGGGCCGCCAGGCGCGCGGGCGTGGCAGGCGCCTGGCCATCCGCATTGCCAAACACCCGGATATCGCTGATCGCAAGATTGGCCGCGCCGATATGGCCGTGGACGTAGCGGATGAACCGAGCGCGGACCGGTGAGGCCAGCTCGAAATATGCGTTCGGGCGGTCCCGCCGCGGCGGATCGGTCCGCGCGATTTCGTGCCAGTGCTCGCCGTCGTTCGACGACTGCAGCACGAACTCGGTGTAGATGTCGGGCGCGTCGGCGAAGCGGCCCGACTTATAATCGGCGAAATCGACCTGGACCGCGCGAACCGTGGCGATGCGGCCGAGATCGACCGTCAGCGTCTCGCCTGGTCTGTTCTGCGCCGCGACCCAGAACGTCTGCGGGTTTTCGTCGGTGATCCTCCCAGCTGCGAATTCGCCCAGGGTTGACGAGGCGGTGGCCGCCTTGCGGTAGGACAAGAGCATCCAGCCCGTGAACAGGCTGTCGGGGTCGTCGACCCTCGATGTTGGGACATAGAACGGAAAATCGGCGAAGCGCGACGTAAAGCCCATTTGCCCGTCTGGGTAGATTTTCCCCGGAAGCAGGTCGATCCGCCGCTCGAACGTCCAATTGTAGCCGATCCACGGCGTGCCCGTGTTCCACCAATTGCCGTAGCGGTCCTGGAAGGTCGAACCATGCCCGGCGCCGTGCACGAACCCACCGGGCTTGTAGGCGATCGGGTTGTACGGCGCGTAGGTGAAGGGCCCGAGCGGCTTGTCAGAGACGTAGGTGCCGTTGGCGTAGGCGTTGAATTCGGTGCCAGGCGCTCCGTACTGGAGGTAGTAGCGCCCGCCGACCTTCGTCATCCAGGCGCCTTCCAGATAAGGCTTGGTCGGCTGCCCATTTGCGAGCAGGCCGTTATGGTCCTGGCCGAACCGTTCCCAGCCGTGTTCTTCGGGATGGAGCACGAACAGCGGCTCGGCGGGCGACTGGTAGATCAGCTTGTCGTCCGAAAAAGCGATCTTCTGTCCGTAGATCGGGAAGACGTTCGACGAGTCCCAATAGAGGTACCATTGGCCGTCGTCGTCCTTGAGCAGCCCCGGGTCCCATGGGCCCGGCGGGACTTCCCCGGGCTTCATTTCCTCCGGGGGCTTGTCGACGGCGCCCGGAAGATCGGGCATCAGCCGCACCAGATAATCGAGCTTGCCCGTCTCGGGCGCGGTCGAGACGTAGATCGAGCCCGGGCGCGTGAAGGACATCGAGGGCTGGAGGATCAGCCGGTCCCCGTCCGACGCCACCGCCGGAGCGACGATCCCGCCGTTCGGCCACTGGCTCGGCGTGATGAAAGTCCAGTGAATGAGGTCGGTCGAACGCCAATAACCGTCGGCGAGCGTCATGAAGAGATAGTAGGCGCCCTTGTGGTTGACGATCGCCGGGTCAGCGCCGGTGCGGTACGAGACGCCTTGGTTGATCTGCTCGAAATTGTAGCGGTAATCGATGTCGACGGGATTGGCGTAGGTGCGCTGGTCAGCAACGGCCGGCGCGGCGGCCGCGAGCGCGGCGGCGCCAATCAAGACCGGATGACGCATCTGCTTGCCTCCTCAATCACCGAGCACGAAGAGGTTGGCGGTCAACCGGCCTTCGTGCGGGTTCGAGCTGAACGACATCCCATCGGGGATGACCCCCGAATGCAACAGGCCGCCCTGGTAGATGAGTAGCCGGTCCGGGACAGCCTCGACCGCCGCGACCTGCTCGAAATATCGGTCCGAGCCCGAGATATAGCCGGAATCCCTGGGCAGCAGTGCAGCCTCGCGTTCGGCAGTCGTGACGAAACGCGCGACGTTGGCCTCGGTCACGCGCTCGATACCTGTCGAGCGCTGGCGGTAGAAAGCGGTGCCGCTCGCTTTCGGGATGCGCAGATAATGTAGCAGCGCATAGTGCTTCGGCTCGGTGGAATCGAAGTGCGGGGCGCGCTGCGGCGGTGACAGGTCCGCGGGCGCCGTCGTCACCATTGAGAAGCTGGCCTCGGTGAGGGTGAAGCCCTCGACGTCAAATGCTCCCGCGATGAAAGGTCCCGCGGCCTCGCACAGCTGTTCGACATAGCCATAGGCGGCCTCATCGGCCGGCGCGATGATTCGGCGAAGCCCGGGATAGTAATTGCCGCTCAACGCCGGGTACGGAGCAAGCGTTTCGGCGATCTTCAGAATTTCGCCAAGCCGGCCGGTGAACTCGTCGATTACGACGATGGGGTTCTGCCCGTTACCGACGCGGCGAAGTTCAGGCTTCACGCTAGAGCCCCAATAAGAAGGAGGGAGACGTTTCCGTCCCCCTCCCGATTTCCACAACCTTCGTCAGAAAGTGAACTTGGCGCCGACCTTGAAGTTCTGGCCCTGGCTGGCAACGCCGGTTGGATCCGGGTCACGCGTCGGTCCCGGACCGCCGTAATTTTGGAAACCACCGCCCCACATCGAATAGTTGCGGTTGACGAAGTCGAACGCATTGAGCGCCTGGAAGTAGACCGTCAGCTCCTGCGCTGGGTTCCATGGCATCTTGAACGACTTCGAGATGTTGAAGTCGACATTCTTGTAACCGAAGAATGCTCTGGGATGCAGGACCCCGAAATCGGTGAAGTAAGCACTCGGACCCCCTGGGCCCGCGACCGATTGCGGGACGTTGCAGCAAATCACGCTGCCGAACGATGGGCCGGACGACAGAGTGACAACCGTCGAGAGCCTGATGTCAAATGGCAAGCCGACCGTAGCGGTCCCGACATAGCGCCACCGTTCGAGGCCACGGCTCGGCTGCCAGCCCTGATCGCCGACATTCGGCGTGTCGAACCAGAACGGATCGCCGAAACCGGCGCCATCGTTCGACCGCGCCCGGGAAATGGTCAATGCAGAGCTGAATCCCCAACCCGACTCGCGGGTGAAAGGCTTGTCGGCCTGCAAATAGAGCGCCGCATAGTTGGCGGCGCCATTGTCGCTGCTGATGAAAATGTTTCCGTGGCCCGGCAACGGCGCGGCACCGATCGCGCCTCCGCCGAAGAATATTCCGGTCCCGTAGGGGACGCCTTTGTAGACAATGACCGGGTTGATCGCGCCGCTGTAGCTCCCATCAGGCAGGCGGTTTCCGACCACGTACTGAAAGATGTTGTGCGACTTGATGTAAGACACCGCGATCGAGGTGTTGATGACGCCGAAGCGCTTCCGGACGCCAGCGGTGATTTCATCCGAGTAAGGCGTCTTGAGGTGATTGTTGAGGAGGAAGACTTCGCCGCCCTGCATCGCGCCCAGCGCCCGCAAGGCATTGGGATCAGTCGGCAAAACCGCGGGGCAGGTTGGTGTCGGGGCCGCGGGGCAGGTGTTTATGGTCGCGACTGACTCATAATAGTCCTTGATCGTTTCCAGAGCGGAATCGATGAACAGCGAGCGGTCGTAATAGCGGCCGGCGCCGAGGAACAGCACCAGGTTCCGGTCGCCGCGGACGTCATAGGAAATACCCAGCCTTGGCTGGATCGCGCCGTAGAACGGCTTCCGGTTATTGCCCGTCGAGATATAATCGTCAGGATTGATCCCTGCCGCCGCCCATCCCGGATAAGCCCTTAGGGCCGCCGCCACGTCGGCGGGAGTGACGAATTTCTCATTCTTCGCGTTCGATTCGAAATCCCAGCGGACGCCGGCGCTGACCTGCCAATGGTCGTCGGGGCGCCAGTCGTCCTGCACGAACAAACCGATTTGCGTATTCTTCGCGCTTACCGGCCGGACCGCGGCAGTATTGATGGTCGCGGCATAGGGTGTCGAGGTGCTCACGCCGGTGAAGTTTGCAGCGTCGTAGAAGTAAGTTCCGGTGACGTTGTTGCCTTCGAGCCGCTGCAGCTTTGTGAAGTTGAGCTTGCCGCCGAATTTGACGGTGTGATCCCCCGTCGTGATGGTGACGTTATCCTTGAACAGCAGCTGATATTGATGATCGTCCTGGGCGAAATTGTTGCCAAGCTCGATCAGTCGATTGTTGCCGATGTTCGGGCAGGTGAACGCGTTGGGTGACGAGCCGGTCACGGTAATGCAGCCGGCCGGCGTGGCCCCAACCTGGGGCGCGGTATAGGTCACGAAAGCATCTGAGCCGGGCAAGTTGGGGACCTGCCCATTCGCAGCCGAATCCCGAGCGACGATGAATTCGTTCAGCCAATTCGATCCGCGGTGATTCCACCACGCCTGATAGCGATGTTCGTTGTTCCGATTCCGGGCCGAGGCTTCCGCGATCCGGATTCCGCCGTTGATCTGCAGGTTGGACTCATGCCGGATGAACCCGCTCACGTTGACCGTGTCATCGGGCGTCGCGAACCAGGTGAGCTTGCCGAAATATAGCTGCTCTTTAAAGGTCGCCGGGAAGCTCCCGTTGTAGGTGCTCCGGGCTGTCGTGACGTAGGATTGCGCACCTGGCGAGAGCCCTGGGAACGTACCGTTGAACACGTTGATGTCGTTCGACCCGAACAGCTTGTCCGTAGCCTCGACGTCGGCGAAGAACGTCAGCTTCCCGGGAATGATCGGGCCGCCGAGATTGCCGCCGTAATATCGCGTGTGGAAGTTGGGTTTCGGGCGGTACGGTATCGTCGAGTTGTTCGCGTTGCCGGCGCGGTCATCATAATTCAGGCTGATGAACGCCTTGGGCTGCCACTCGCCGAAGATTTCGCCGTGAAACTTATTGCCGCCGGTCTTGGTGACCGACGAAATGACCGCTGAGCCGGCTTGCTCGAACTCGGCCTTGAAGTTTTGCGTCTCGACATTGAACTGGTCAACCGCGGAAGCCGGGAATGGGTTACCCGAGGAATAGTTCTGCCCAAGAGTGCCGCCGTGATTGACGAGATTCTTGATGCTGATGCCGTCGATGAAAGTATTCGTGAAATCCGAGCTGATCGCGCCGGCCTGGACCTGACGGGCGTTGCCGCCCAGGGTCGGCGGCGACACGGTGACACCCGGAGCGAGCGCGGCGAAGTTCAGGAAATTGCGGTCGCCGTTAGGTAGGTTTTCAAGCTGGAAGCGCGAGACGTTGGTCGTGATGGCCGGGGTTTTGACGTCCTTGGTCCGGGCTCCGACCACTACGATCGCCCCGCCGGCCGCCGGTGCAGGACCGACCAGGTCGACTGTAACCGCCTGGCCCAGCGGAACGACGACCGTCTGAGCAGCAGAACCGGATTGCACGCGATACGTGCTCGGGGGCAGTCCGACGATCTGGTAGTTCCCGGTTGCGTCGGCTTTCACGCTGTCGCTGTGGCCGGTGTTGACGTCCGTGACCGTGACCGTAGAGCCGGCCGCGGCGTGCCCCTGGAGGCTCGAGGTTGTCTGAGCGTCGGCCGGAGTCGCAACGACGAGTGCGACGGCGACTGCAATTACGGAAATGCCAGACGAAAGCCGGCGCTTATCGGAAGTCGTGCTCACACGTGTCCCCTCTTCCAGATCCGGTAATGTAACCGGTTACACAACCATATCGGCCATTTGGCTCTTTGGTATCGGATGAAACTCTTTCGCGCAGCGCAAG
>Ga0207678_10005233_pt1 | contig 11624 bp, 10 predicted proteins | sample KBSC63metaG_FD_184319 | JGI IMG/M metagenome (GOLD analysis project Ga0207678, IMG submission 184319) | Corn rhizosphere microbial communities from Kellogg Biological Station, Michigan, USA - KBS C6-3 metaG (SPAdes) (version 2) | ecosystem: Host-associated > Plants > Roots > Rhizosphere > Soil ... | reverse complement strand
GATGATGATGCATTGCGATAGATCCACGCGGCGGTTGTCGCCCAGGGTCAAGGTTGCCTTGTCCAGAATGCCCAGCAGCAACTGCCAGAGCGAGTCCGAGGCCTTTTCGATTTCGTCGAACAGCAGAATCGAAAGTTTGAGCGTCTCCGTATGCCACTGGTTCAGGGCTTCCTGAGTGAGCAAGGGATGGGTTTCGCGATGGCCCAGATAGCCTGGAGGCGAGCCGATCAGCTTGGCAATTTCATGCGAGTGCTGAAATTCAGCGCAGTCAATCTTGATGCAGGCGCGGGCATCGCCGAACAGGGCTTCGGCCATGGCTTCGACCACCCGGGTCTTGCCCGAACCGGTGGGCCCGAGGAACAGGAGGTTGCCAACCGGACGTCCTGGAGGATTCAGGCCCGCCAGAAACATCTGGTAGATTTCGACCACTTTCTCGACGGCCTGGTCCTGACCGACGATCCTGCGGCGAAGGGCGCTTTCAAACTCCCGGGCATCATTGGAGCGACGAGTGGGGTCTAGCGTGGTGTTGACGACGGTTTTCATATAGGGTCTGGCCCTGCTTTTCCTTTTCTGGGCCCTGGGTACTTCCTGAAAGAGCGGGTCCGCCGTCTCGTAATGAGAGCGACAAATTCCGTCACCCTCCATCTTCGGCAATACGATTACTGCAAACGGCTCTCCATCCCGAGCGAACCAGCAATTCCCAATTGTCTGTATGGTTTAGATGCGGAAAGGAGGAAAAAAGGCACGACGTTACTTCGCACTGGCAGTAGGGTAAAGGGAAATAGTTTGCCACTTACCTGGAAGTTCCTTGGCTTGTCCGGTGCATGGACCTGGCCAACACTGGCCCGACGTTATCTGGTGACCTGGTTTGACCGACGCTAGCATCCGTGAAAACCGTCGCTTTTCATGGAGATCACTTTGCGTCCATCGGGCCCCACATCGGTTGCTGCCATTCTGTCTATTTCTTTAAGTTTGGCCCTGCTGGCGGTGGTTTCGCCGGCTTTCGCCCAGACCGCGAAACCCAAGCTGTTGCGCACCTCGCGGCCGTCAACTCCGCTCGTCCCCAAGGCCCCGGAGCCGTCCCTGACCGTGGTGGCTCCGCCGGGCAGCGCGCTTTATGTAGCCAAGCGGGGCGACAGTATTCCGCTGGTGGCCCGGCATTATCTGTCGCAGACTTCGTATTTGACCTCTACCGAACTGAGCGAGGCGATTCGCAACGCCAACGCCGATTTCAAAGGCACCTACCTGAAGGCCGGCCAGCCGGTGATCATTCCCGGACTGCTGCCCATGCCGATTGTAGAGAAATCGATCCCGGTGGCGCGTGATTATGAAGTGCGCGCCGTGTACCTCACCGGCATCATGGCGGCCAGTGACCGCGGCATACGCATCGTCCGCCGCTGGCGTGAAGTGGGCGGCAACGCCGTGGTGTTCGATATCAAGGACAGTGATGGAAGCGTCACCATCCCCTTCGATCATCCGCTGCTGGGGGCCCATCGCAGCGCCTTCCATGACCTGCCGAAGTACATCCACTTCCTGCACTCGCAGAACATGCACGCTATCGCCCGCATCGCCATCTTCCGCGACCAGCGGCTGGTGGAGACTCATCCTGAACTGGCCGTGAAGTCGCACAAGACCGGCCAGGCATGGCGCGAGAACGGAAAGCTGGTATGGACCGATCCTTCCCAGCCCAAGGTGCAGGAGTATGACATTGCCCTGGCCAAGAAAGCCGCCGAGGCCGGAGCCGACGAAATCCAGTTTGACTATGTGCGCTTTCCCGCCGAAGGCGACCAGAAAGATGCCGGCTTTTACTTTCAGACGGAACATCCGGATTGGCATCGCTCGGACGTGATTGCCGACTTCCTGAAACACGCCTACGCCGAGCTTCACCCCACGGGCGCGCTGTTATCGCTGGATGTTTTCGGCATCATGGCCTGGCAGCGCCCGGTTGATCTCGCGCACACCGGGCAGGACATCGTACGCATGGCCAAATATTGCGACGTGCTTTCACCCATGATCTATCCCTCACACTTCTTCGGTATGGATGGAATTGCGCGCCCCGGTGATGCGCCTGAGCACTTCATCGGTGTTTCCATGGAACGTTTCGAAAAGATCACTCAGGGCAGCGGCGTGGTCATACGGCCCTGGCTGCAGGCCTTCCGCTGGAGAACCAGGACCTATTCACCGCAATACATTGAGACCCAGGTGCTGACCGCGAAGAACAAGGGCGGCATCGGATTCCTGTTCTGGAACGCGGCCAACGATTACAGCAAGCCCTACGTCGCGATGCCGGAGATGATTGCGGCCAAGGGCAAGTATTTCCGCGGGGATGAGCACTCCGGGACCGTGCAGGCAAGCATACCTTCAGGAACTAACTAGCGGCAGCCGGTTTGAAAAGAACTGTCATCCGGAGCGGGGTAGGAAGCCCGCGCGCGGGCTTCCTGCGCAGTCGAAGGATTCCTATCGCATGATTGAACTCGTTAGCGCCCGCCGGATGACAGGTCAGTAGTCCCCGCTGTTGGTCGATGATTACCTGTGTAACCGTGTTCACGCGCTCAACCCAGACCTGATCGGCGTCTCTCCTCGGTTATAATTGAGGCAGTCCGTAGGAGTTTTCATGGCGATCCAAAAGACCGAAAAAATCTGGCATAACGGCAAACTCATCCCCTGGGACAAGGCCACGCTGCACGTGATGTCGCACGTCGTCCACTATGGTTCCTCGGTGTTTGAGGGGGTACGCTGCTACGCCCTGCCCACCGGCCCCGCCATCTTCCGTGCCAGGGAACACATGCAGCGGCTTTTGGATTCGGCCAAGATTTACCGCATTGATGTGGACTTCAGCGTGGAAGAACTGGTCGAGGGCATGGCCGAGGTGGTGAAAAACAACGGCGTCTGGCCCTGCTACATTCGCCCTATTGTGCTGCGCGGCTATGGCGAGGCCGGCGTCAACCCGTTCAACTCGCCGACCGAGGTTTATATCTGCAATTATCCCTGGGGCAAGTATCTTTCATCGGATTCCGGGGAAGGCGCCGACGTCTGTATCTCGTCCTGGACTCGAATTGCGCCCAATACATTGCCCGCAATGGCCAAGTCAGCCGCCAATTACATGAACTCGCAGCTGATCAAGATGGAAGCCATCGTCAACGGCTATGTCGAGGGCATTGCGCTCGACGCCAACGGCTATGTCAGCGAAGGCTCGGGAGAGAATGTCTTCGTGGTGCGCAACGGCGTGCTGAATACGGCCCCGCTGGGCAATTCCGTTCTGCCTGGCATCACCCGTGAATCCGTCCTGCAGATCGCCCGCGACCTGGGCATTCCGGTCACCGAACAGGGCATTCCGCGCGAGCTGCTTTACATCGCGGACGAGGCCTTCTTCACCGGCACCGCTGCCGAGGTCACTCCTATTCGGTCGGTGGACAAGATCAGCGTGAACAAGGGCGCGGTCGGCCCCATCACCAAGGCCATCCAGAAGGAGTTCTACGCCATCATCAAGGGCGAAAAGGCCGACAAATACAAGTGGCTGACCCCGGTGGCGGTGGGCAGCAAGCAGCCCGTCGGCGTATAGCAAGAACCACGTGGGGACAGCCGCCCCCGGCTGTCCGGCGGTCTTGGCTTCCGGCACAACCTTCGAAAAGTAGGAATGCTTCCACCCTCGGCGGGCCTTGCCCGCCCGGACAGCCGAGGGCGGCTGTCCCCACGTGGACTGTGGCATCACCTTCCGCACCAGACTAAGTCTGTGGACTAAGCCCAGTCCATTTCAGCCTCGCGGTTCAATCGGCGATGCTTGAGAGCGTCCTGATACGACAATCGCGCTGCGGCCGCACAATGCTCGTACCCACTGATCGATTGCCCGCGCGGCTTGAACCAACCTGTCATCTTGAGCGGAGAGGACGGACTCGCTTGCGCGTCCGTCCTCGGAGTCGAAGACCTGCTTTTAGCCTGCCGCCGGCCTAAAGCGGGTCCCTCGACTCCGCTCGGGATGGCAGAGTTGAGTTAGGAGTGCCCACCCCCAGTTGGTCTTCTGGTCCAAAAGGCTTGTCCCGGCTACGTCCTCTTTCGTTACTTAGGTCATCTTGGGCTGAGTGACTTTTCGCGTCATCATACGGGAAGCTATTGGGGGGAAGTGTTGAATGAATATCGATGATTTACTGCGCATCGCCATGGAGCGCCGGGCCTCCGACTTGCATTTGAAGGTTGGCAACTATCCCCATCTGCGCATCGATGGCGACCTGACTCCGCTGACCGACCAGCCGCGCGTCAGTGCCGAGGACATGCTGACCATGGCGTTCAGCATGATGTCTGCGCGCCAAAAACAAAAATTCAAGGAAACTACGGAAATCGATATGGCCTACGGCGTCGCCGGACTGGGCCGCTTCCGTGTGAACGTGTTCCAGCAGCGCGGCAACGTGGGGCTGGTGCTGCGCGTCATTCCCACCAAGATTCGCGCCCTCGACGAACTCTATCTGCCGAAGATCGTGGAGCAGGTTTGCGAAATGCCGCGCGGGCTGATTCTGGTCACCGGTGTTACCGGCTCCGGTAAGTCAACCACGCTGGCCGCCATGGTGGACCGCATCAACTCCACCCGAGCGGAGCACATCATCACCATCGAAGACCCCATCGAATTTCTCCATCGCGACAAGAAGGGATACGTCAACCAGCGCGAGGTGGAAGTGGACACGCCGTCATTCGGTGCCGCCCTGCGCGCTTCCCTGCGTCAGGATCCCGACGTGATCCTGGTCGGCGAAATGCGCGATCTGGAAACCATCGGCACCGCGCTGCACGCCGCCGAAACCGGCCACATGGTGTTTTCCACGTTGCATACTCTGGACGCGGTCGAAACCATCAACCGTATTATCGCGATCTTCCCGCCGCCCGAGCAGAAGCAGATCCGGCTGCAGTTGGCTGCGGTCCTGCGCGCGGTCATCAGCCAACGCCTGGTGCGACGCTGCGACGGCGACGGCCGCGTACCTGCCGTCGAAGTCATGATCAACACTGCGTACATCCGCGAATGTATCCTGGTTCCGGAAAAGACGCGCGCCGTACGCGACGCCATCTCTGCCGGAACTTCGCAGTACGGCATGCAGACCTTCGATCAGTCGCTATGGGATTTGTTCCAGGCAGGATTGATCAACTACGAAACCGCTTTGGAAAACGCCTCCAACGCAGACGACTTCAAGTTGCGGATGCAGGGCGTCTCTTCCACCAGCGACATTTCCCGCAACGCCATGCAGCAGACCGGCTTTAGCGGCAAGTAAGCAAGTTGCACGCCTGCAAAAACCGGGGGCGCGCATTTCTTCATGCGCGCCCCTTTTGTCTAGCCATTTGACCCCCACCGCGCCGCGCGAACGTCGCCTTATTTGGCCGCCAGGGCGTGCGCCTGGGCCATATATCCAGCCGCGTATTTCGCGTGATGACAATCCGCGCCACTCAGGATGGCCAGGGCGTCGTGCAGCGACGATATCTCGAACACCCGGTTCAGACGGGTGCGGGTCAGCATCTCGTGCACCAGGCGCGAAGGTTGCGTCAGCTTGAGCTGGATGCCGTGGTTACGCGTCCAGTGGTACAGGGACACCAGCGCGTTCAACCCGCCCGCATCCATGAATTCCACCTGCGAGAGGTCGAGCACCACGATGCGCGTGGTCTTCTCCGAGACCACCGCATTCCTGAGCGTGCAGACCTCCACGCCGCGCACCAGGCGCCCGCTGCAATGCACCACCGCCACTCCGCTGCTCTTTTCCACATCTATGGTAAGCATGACTGAACTCCCTCATTTTCTTTTCATGATAGACGACCGTACGGGAGGAAAGTCACTGCCCGGCTTCCGCTCATTCCGTGAATTTCATCCATCCCTGGTGTATACGTAGTTGGTAGCACAGGAGTTCCAAGCTCAAGCTGCAGTGAGCAGGCGATCCTGTTTTTTTACAAACAATTTACATGACTGAAATATCGGGCCTCGTATGCCGTTTCCCCGCCCCAAAACGACCGATTCCGAAGATGTGCTCTACGAATATGCGGTAGGCGCGCTGGCCCGCCGCATGCGTTCGGTGGCTGAACTGAAACGCCTGCTGCGGCCGCGGGTTGAAGCCGATACCGAATACGGTAAGACGTTGGTGGAACTGGTCATCCGCCGTTTGAAGGACCAGGGTTACCTGAACGACGCCAAATACGCCGCCGCGTTTTCCTCCTTCCGCCGGGACAATGAGAAGTTCGGCCGCCGGCGCGTGATCACCGACCTGAAAGCCAAGGGCGTGCACGGCGAAGTGATCGACAAGGCGGTGGGTTCGGTCTATGACGAGGTCAACGAAGAGCAGCAGGCCCGCGATTACCTGCATCGCAAACGGCTGCAAAAACCCAAGAGCCAGAAGGACGCGGCCCGCGTCTTCCGCCAGTTGATGCGCGCCGGGTTCGCCTCCAAGACCATCTTCGCCATCCTGAAAAAGTGGGACGTGGATGACGAAACTCTCAACGCGCTCGAGGGTGAACTGGAATGAGAGATGCCCGGCCGGGCCAACATTCTCAATGCAGCCGGTGTCCTACACTCTTTTGCGTCTTGCGGCCTTTCTTGGGGAACTTTGCGGTAAAGGTGGATTTCGCCTAAGTCGTGATGAAGCCCGGTGGATTCGCCCGGCCCGGTCGAGGGTCTTGTGCCCAGGGTAACTTGACCGGGTTTGACCTGGCGGTTAGATTGCGGCTTTGTGGGTTCGGTGCATTGGGCAATGATGGCAGACTGGATGTCGCTTAAATGGCTCTTATGGATCAGCTTATACCTGATCCTGGGTGTCTTTGTGCCGTGGGCGGCATCACTGGCATGGGCTGACCAGCACGGCAGCAACCTTCGACCCCGTCCCAAACAGCTATTCGAGCGCGGAGAATTGGGCCTCATCAGCCTGGTGCTTGGAATCTCGGTTATCTGGGACCTCCTGCAGTCACACTACATGCCCCAAACCAGAGCCCTCGGCTCAGTCCTGTTGGCCTTGAGCGGCACCATGGCAGCGGCGGTGTGGATCGAAAGCTACTGCCGAAGCGCTACCGGCATGCATAACAGCCCGGAAAGAGCCTGGCGCGACTCGCGTAACCTGGCGTTTCTCGTGTTCAGCATGGCGGTTGTGATTGAAATCCTGTTGGACCGTTTTGCCAAGGTGGCAGCCTCGTGAGTGCCCCGGCTCCAGCTCTGGCCAAGGTACCAGGCCGTACGGTAACGGTGCGGCTTGCGGATCCGGCCTTCACCGTAGCCTGTCTTTCCCTGGTTTTTGCCTTTCTGCTCGTCTTTTTCCCGGTATCGTTTACACGGATAATCCAGGACCGATGGCTGCATGGCAACCTCACAGTCGCCATTATGGCAATCACGCTATCCATCGACGCATGCCTTTATGTCCGTATCGCGTATCGGCTGGCGGCCAAGCCGACGGTTCTCGCGGCGGTGTGCTTGGGGTCCCTGCCGGTTGTGGTCGGGTTGGGGCTAAGCTTCTGTCTTCAAGGTGCCGTCGCTTACACCCTTTCGGGAGACCTGCCGAATCTGCAGGGTCGTGTCGGCGAGGAAATACTCGCCCATACCTACCTGGGACTGGTCTCCGGCATTTTTCTGCCCTTCCTGGCCCTCCGGCTTCTACAACAATTCAAAGCAGCGCGTTCGAATCGCGAAACTGAATCCCCTTTGCGGAAAACTGCTTCAGCAGGTTCGTACTGAGAATCCCAATATTGCGAGCTATCGCGCCGCGCCCTCATTCCTGAGATGAGTTGCGGGCCACGGCAGCCCGGCGTTGCGTTTGCGCCCCAAATGCTGGATACTCCCTCGGAACCGGTTTCAACCAACATCAGGAGGCAGTATGAGAGCAAGATGGACAACAGTTGTCGCGGCGATGCTGCTCGGTCTCGCATCCTTCGCCTACTCGCAAAGCGTGGGATCCGACGTGGACAAAGCGGCCGACAAGACTGCGGACGCAACCAAGGATGCGGCCAAGGACACCGCCCACGCCACCAAGAAGGCGGCCAAGAAGACCGCGCATGCGACTGACAAGGCGGCTGACAAGACCGTGGACACGACCAAGGATGCGGCCAAGGACACCGCCCACGCTACCAAGAAGACCGCCAGGAAGACCGCGGATGCGACTGACAAAGCGGCCGACAAGACGGCCGACACTTCCAAGGATGTGGCCAAGGGTACAACTCACGTAGCCAAGAAGACCGGGCACGGCATCACAAAAGGCGCGAAGGCGGTCGGTCACGGAGTCAAGAAAGGCGCGGAGAAGACGGAAGACGTCGTGAAATAGGTTTTTGAAATTGTTCGGGCTGGACGTCGCCACGGATTCGCGCCGATCTCATGGATTTGTTCTCAATGGATGTTCTCAGATCTGATCCGTGAAAATCCGATCCGTGGCCGGGTTCAGCAGCCCGCCTAACCCCCGCGGGACAATTTTGTCGGACGGGCAGGAGTGCGCGTCCTCACACGTTTTGTCCCCCCGGGGTTGCTGGCGATCACCGGGGCCTTGGGTTGCGCCAACTGGATCAGGGAGCGGTTGCCCACGCGAATGAAATCCAGTTCCCGCGCTGCCTGGAGCGCGTTGATGGCTTCCTTGACCCGGGAGCGCGGAACAAAATTGCCGAAGAATGATTCCACTTCCTGTTGGTCAGCGGCGATGACGCAATCCAGATATTTCGACAACAGCGCTGACAGCGCTTCTCCCACCGACAGCCCGATGCCTTCGCGGACCGCGTCCGGCGCCCAGCGGTAAAGCACGTCCCAGAACGCGCCCTCCTCCGGCTTGTAGTCCACGCGGGTGATGCGCAGCCTCGACCAGAGTTCCCCCAAAGCGTGGTCGAGCGCGACAAACGAAATGCTTCCGCCCAGGTCTTCGCGCATCTGCTGCTTTGAAATCGGCCCAGCCCGGCGGATCAGCTCGAAAGCGTCGCAGGCCAATTGCGAATACTCCGAACGCGGCTTGGGCTGTGGCGCCTGTTTGGGATTGCGTTCTCCCACCAGGGCATAGAAGTAGGGAAAAATCGAGCCCGCCACCAGGAAGGCATTGTTCTCTTCAAACTGGTTGGCTTCATACGCGTCATGATTGCGCAGCAGGCGCACCATGACTTCGGTGGCCTCCTGCGCCCGCGGATCGGCGTAAGCATGCTGCTGCGCGGGCAGATGTTGGTCGGATCCCGTCCAGGCGCCGATAAAGGTCGGGGCCAGCAGCGCCGGGCGCATGGGATACATCAGGCAAAACCCGACCCTCTCAATGAAGCGGCGGGCTTCGTCGAGGGTGCGCAGCGGCGTGCCGTTCAGGTGCCACCTCTCACGCCGCAGTTGATCGAGTTCGTTGTCAGGCATAAAAGCAGCTGTCAGCTTTCAGTCTGTCAGCTCTCAGCCACTCAGACTTGCAGAGTCCGCGTAACTCCAGCTTAACTGATAGCTGAGAGCTGACAGCTGAAAGCTGCTTCTCTAGATTCTCTTGAACGCCTTCTGAATGTCCTTCATTGAGTATCGCAGAACTACCGGCCGGCCGTGCGGGCAGGTCATAGGACAGTCGGTTTTGGCCAGTTCCGCCAGCAGCCACTCCATTTTGTTCTGCTCCAGCGGCATGTTGACCTTGATGGCGGCATGACAGGCGATGGAAGCTGCGATGCGCCCGCGAATCTTCTCCAGGTTCAGTGCCTGCTCTTCGCGGGCAAACTGGTCGAGCAGCTCGTGCAGCATGTGCTCGACGGCGGAAGCGTCAACCCCGGCGGGGGCGATCTTGACCGCAATGCTGCGGGCGCCAAAGGGTTCGACTTCGAATCCGTTCCGCGACAGCTCGTCGGCGATGTCGGCGAAGACCGCCTGCTGGGCCAGCGTGAGTTCGATCACCAGCGGGAGCAGCAGGCGCTGGCTTTCGACTTTCTGCGCCGCCCTCTGCTTCAGGATTTTCTCGAACAATACGCGCTCGTGGGCCACGTGCTGATCGACGATCCACAGACCTTCGGGATTTACTGCCAGGATGAAGGATTCGCGAATCTGGCCCAGCGGTTTGAGCGAGGCCAGAGCTGGGGCCAGGTCGCCTGGCCCTTCCGCTTCGTCAGCGATGGGCGGAGCGCAAGTGTCGTTGCCCATCGAGTCGGGCGCCGGTTCGGGGGCGCGCACCAGAGACAATGCGGCGTTGCCCTCGACCGAAATGCCTTCCCCAAACTGAAAGCGTCCGCTCACCGGCGGTGGCACGGGGGCCTGCAAGCTGAAGGGCTGCGACTCACCTGGAGGGTAGAGCGAGCGCCCGCCGACAGCCTCAGGGGAAGGGTTGCGGGTCCCGGCCAGCGAGGGGCTGGCGGTGGGGTGCGCGCCGATCTCGATCGCGAACTGAGGCACCGGACGAGCCTTCATCAATGCGGCGCGCACCGAATCGCGCACGAAATCATGCATTACGCTCTGCTGGCGAAAACGCACTTCGGTCTTCGATGGGTGCACATTGACGTCCACTTCGCCGCTGGGCAGATCGAGAAACAGCAGCACCACCGGGAAAACCGTCGGCGGCAGGATGTTGCGATAGGCCTCGATGATGGCGTGCTGGATCAGGCGGTCGCGGATCAGGCGTCCATTCACGAAGACGTAGATCGAGTTGCGGTTCAGCTTCTGGATTTCCGGCTTGGAGACGAAGCCGTGGACGTGGAATTCGCCGAAGTCCGGGGATTGGGCGAGACCTTCTTCGCTTCCATCTTTGGCTTCTTTTTCGGATACCGGCCTCTCGCGGGCGGGGGCGCCCGCGCCACATCTGGGTTGCGGCAGGCCGATGCGTTCCAGGGGTTGCACGGCGGCGATGGGAATCAGCTGGTCGAGAACTTCCTTGCCGAAAACCTGGTACACGCGCTCGCTGTAGCCCGCGACCGGCGGCGCTACCAGCATGGCGTTGGTGGCGGAGTGCAGTTCGAAATGCTTGCCGGGATGGGCCAGCGCGTAGTGGGTCACGAGCGATGCGATGTGCGAAAGCTCGGTGGATTCTGCTTTTAGAAATTTCTTGCGCGCCGGAATATTGAAGAAGAGGTCGCGCACGGAGATGGAAGTCCCCGCCGGCAACCCAGCTTCTTCCACCTTAAAAATCTTGCCGCCATTGATTTCGACCACTGTTCCGGAGCCCTCATCGGGAGCGCGGGTTTCGAGTCGCAGCCGGGAAACCGAGGCGATCGAAGGCAGGGCCTCTCCTCTGAAACCCAGCGTGGCTACACTCAGCAGGTCGGCCGCATTCTTGATTTTCGAGGTGGCGTGGCGCTCGAAGGCCAACAGCGCGTCGTCGCGCACCATTCCGCAGCCATTGTCGGTGATCTGGATGAGCTTCTTGCCCCCGGCCTCAACCTGGATCTGAATGCGGGTAGCGCCGGCATCGAGCGAATTTTCCAGCAACTCCTTGGCCACCGAAGCCGGACGCTCCACCACTTCGCCGGCGGCGATCTGGTTGGCAACGTTTTCAGAAAGAACGTGGATTCTGCCCATGGGGAGCGCGAGTGATGCGAAGTCAGTGTCGCAGATGAAGGGCTGAGGAAGCAAAGCACGAACAGGCCGGACAGGCTTTGGAAGGGCACAAGTTCATTCGGGCCGGTCGGTCCAGACACGATCTCGTGAAGGCACGAGTTCAGAGGTTGCGGAAAACTCGCAAATGTTGGCCCTTCTG
>Ga0207678_10005232_pt1 | contig 11625 bp, 9 predicted proteins | sample KBSC63metaG_FD_184319 | JGI IMG/M metagenome (GOLD analysis project Ga0207678, IMG submission 184319) | Corn rhizosphere microbial communities from Kellogg Biological Station, Michigan, USA - KBS C6-3 metaG (SPAdes) (version 2) | ecosystem: Host-associated > Plants > Roots > Rhizosphere > Soil ... | reverse complement strand
TGCCGGGCGAGGGCGGGCTGGCGCTGATTGCCGCGCTGAAGACGCAAGGCGTGGGACCGGTGATCGTGATGAGCGCGTTTACCGACGTTGCCACCACCGCCGCGGCGTATCGCGCCGGTGCGGTGGACTATCTCGCCAAGCCATTCGATCTCGATCAGGCGGTGGCAGCCGTGCAACGCGCGCTCGCCGATCTGCCGTCAACCAGCACGGCGCCGGCTGCGGCTTCTGCGCCGACGCACGCCTTGCTCGGCGAAAGTCCGGCGATGCGCGAGGTGTTCCGCCTGATCGGTCGCGTGGCGGCGAGCGATCTCAATGTATTGATCACGGGTGAGACCGGTACCGGCAAGGAACTGGTGGCGCGTGCGCTGCACGACGAAAGCGCGCGACGTGGCAAGCCCTTCGTTGCGCTCAACACCGCGGCCATTCCCAGCGAACTGCTGGAAAGCGAATTGTTTGGCCACGAGGCCGGCGCGTTCACCGGCGCCAGCCGTCGTCACGCCGGCCGTTTCGAGCAGGCGGAAGGCGGCACCTTGTTCCTCGACGAAATCGGCGACATGCCGCTGGCCTTGCAGACGCGTCTGTTGCGCGTGCTGGCGGGCGGCGAGTTCTATCGCGTTGGCGGACGCGAACTCATTCGCGGCAACGTGCGCATCATTGCCGCCACCCATCAGGATCTGGATGTGCGCGTGGCGGCCGGCCAATTTCGTGCCGACCTCAAGCATCGCCTGGACGTGGTGCGCATCGAACTGCCGCCGTTGCGCCAGCGTCGCAGCGACATTCCCCTGCTGGCGCAGCATTTCCTGGCCAGCGCCGCGCAGGAACTTCGTTTGCCGCCCAAGCGTTTCTCCAAGGCGGCATTGAAGGCGGTGGGACAGCGCGATTTTCCCGGCAACGTACGCGAGCTGGAGAACCTGTGCCGTCGCCTGGCGGTGATTGCGCCCGGCAACGAGATTCTTCCTTCGGATCTCGGTGCGAGCACGTCCGCCAGCAGCTCCGGCGGTTGGACCGATGCGTTGCGCGAATGGGTCGCGCAGGCACTTTCCGATGGCGAAGTGGATATCCATACGCGGGCACGCGAAGCGCTCGACCAGACTTTGTTGCAGGTGGCATTGGAAGCCCATGAAGGTCATCGCCAGCACGCCGCGGCGGCGCTGGGCGTCGGCCGCAACACCCTCACACGCAAGCTTGGCGCGTCGCGCACGCGTCGCCCGTCCAGATCCTGAGAGACCCGTCATGAGCATCACCATTCGCATCGCCACTCGCGACGACATCACGCACATCGCGCAGTGGAATAGTGCGATGGCGTGGGAAACTGAGCGTAAAGTTCTTGAGCCCGCTGTGATCACGCGCGGCGTCACCGCCGTGTTCGACGAACCACGCCGAGGTTTCTACCTCGTAGCCGAGCGTGCCGGTGAACCCGCTGGCTGCCTGTTGATAACCTACGAATGGAGCGACTGGCGTGCTGGCGACTTCTGGTGGATCCAGAGCGTGTACGTGGTGGAGTCGGCGCGTCGCGAAGGCGTGTTTCGGCAACTCTATGAAGACGCCAAGCAGCGTGCGAAGCAATCCGGTGCGGTGGGTTTACGGCTGTACGTGGAAACGGAGAACGAGCGCGCGCAGCGTACGTATACCGGGCTGGGCATGAAGCGGTGTCATTACTTCATGTACGAAGCGGAGTTTTGAGGGGCCCACGTCGCGCACAAGTGCGCTCCCACAGAAGGCGCGCCTTGCTTAAGCAGGCAGCAATTGCTGGCTGAATTGTTCCGGCGGTATCGCGGTGCCGAACAGGAAGCCCTGCAGCAGTGAGCAGCCGGCGCGGCGCAGGTGCTCTGCCTGGGCAAGCGTTTCCACGCCTTCGGCGACCACGCTCATGTCCAGTCCGCGCGCCATGGTGATGATGGCGTCGGTGATGGCGGCGTTGTCCGCATCGGTGGCGATGTCGCGCACGAAGGTGCGATCGATCTTCAGCGCATCGATGGGGAAATACTTCAGGTACGACAGGCTGCAATAACCGGTGCCGAAATCGTCCAGCGCCAGGCTCACGCCCAGGTCCTTGATGCCCTGCATGAGCGCGCGGCTCTGGTCGCCCGCGGACATCACCATGCGTTCGGTCAGTTCGAGTTCGATCAGGGAGGGCGGCAGTTGCGCTTCTTCCAGCGCGGTTTTCAGGGTGGCGTGGAAGCCGGGGTGCTGGAACTGCGGCGCCGCCACGTTCACCGCCACCACGATGGATTTGCCGGCGCGATGCCAGGCACCTGCCTGGCGACACGCTTCGCGGATCACCCATTCGCCGATAGGCACGATCAGGCCGCTCTCTTCCGCCACCGGGATGAACTGGTCGGGCATGTAGACGTCGCGGCCGTCCACCTGCCAGCGCAGCAACGCTTCGGCACCGACGATGATGCCGGTGCGCGCATCGACCTTGGGCTGGTAGTGCAGGTGCAGGTCGCCGCGCTTGAGCGCCTTGCGCAAATCCTGCTCGATGCGCAGGCGCGCGGCGGGCAGCTCGCTCATCTGCGAAGTGAAGAAGCGATAGTCGTTGCGACCCTTCATCTTCACTTCGTACATGGCGACGTCGGCGTTGCGCAGCATCGCTTCGGCATCGAGCGCATCGTCGGGATAAACGCTGATACCCACGCTGTAGGTGATGTTGAACTCGCCCATCTTGCTGGCGGGCGAGGCCTGCCACAGCCGCATCAGTTTTTCGCACAGCTGGCTGGCGCCGGAGCGGCCATCCACGTGCGACAGCAGCACCACGAATTCGTCGCCGCCGATGCGGCTCACGGTGTCTTCGTTGCGCAGATGATGGCGCAGGTGCGCAGCGAACGAACGCAGCAGATCATCGCCGGCCGTATGGCCGAGCGCATCGTTGATCTGCTTGAAGTGATCGATGTCGATATGCAGCAGCGCCGCTTCGTCATGGCGGCGTACCGCGGCGGCCAGCACCTGTTCCAGTCGCGATTGCAGCAGGCTGCGGTTGGGCAGTCCGGTCAGCGTGTCGTGTTGCGCCAGGTGCGCCATCTTCAACGCCAGCGCACGCGTTTCGCTCACGTCGTGGAACACCAGCACGCCGCCGATGACGCTGCCCGCATGGTCGTGGATGGAGGCGGCCGAATCCTCGATCGGCGTTTCGAAGCCGTTGCGATGGAGCAATACCGCATTGCCTTTCAGTTCGACGATGGCGTCGCGCGTGATGGCATCCAGAAGGGGGCTGTGCAGCGGCTCGCGGGTGCGGCTGTCGATCAGCCGGAACACTTCGCTCATCGGCTGGCCGACCGCTTCGGCCTGGCTCCAGCCCGTCATCGCCTCGGCGATGGGGTTGAGCGAGGTCACGCGGTGCTGCAGGTCGGTGGTGATGACCGCATCGCCGATGGAGCGGAGCGTCACCTCGGCCAGCTCGCGTTCGCGGAACAGCGCTTCCTCGTAGGCCTTGCGCTGGCTGATGTCGAGAATCTGCGCGATCGCGTGATACGGCTCGCCGCTCATCGAACGCACCAGCGAAACGCTGAGCAGCACGTAGACCACATGGCCGTCGCGATGGATGTAGCGCTTCTCCAGTTGATACGTTTCGCGCCGGCCCTCCCTCAGTGAACGCGACAGCTCGCGCGATGCGGGCAGGTCGTCGATATGGGTCAGGTCGGGCAGGGCGCGGGCGAGCAGTTCCTGCTCGTCGTAGCCCAGCATCTCGCAGAGCGCGGCATTCACCCGCAACATATGGCCTTCGGTGGTGACCAGGGCCATGCCGATGGGCGCATGCTGGAACGCGCCGAAGAAACGCTGCTCGCTTTCGCGCAGCTGCAGTTCCAGCGCGTGACGCGCGGTGATGTCGATGATCACGGTGAACACGCCACGCACGTTGCCGTGTTCGTCCAGGTCCGGCTGGAAATTGCCATGCACATAGCAGCGCGCCGTACCGGCGAAGAGTTCGCCTTCGTACACCGCCGCTTCGCCGGCCAGGGCTTGCGCAAGACACGCACCGGCGCGCTCGAGGTTCCACATGCCGATGACTTCGTCGACGGTGCGACCGATCATCCGTTCCGGTTCGATGCCCAGCCAGGTGCGATGGGTGGCGTTGACGAAGCGAAAGCGCCGGTCGCGGTCGACGTAGGTGATCAGTGCGGGCGTGCCTTCCAGGACGTGGCTGGGCCACTGGCCCTCGCCTCCTGCAGGGACAAACTCGTGATCGGTTTGGCGCATCGTAAGTTCGGCCCGCTGGCGCACCCCCCGCGCCTTATCAGCGCATCATGCGCCAAGTAGGGCCGGCTGTGCAGATGGTCCCGGGTCCTTTGTGGACCCGGCCGCGTCAACGGTCAGTGCAGGGCCTGGGCCGGCGCGCCCAACTGGCCCTCTGCATCGAGCAGGATGCAGCCAAGCGCATGCAGATCCGGCGAGACGCCATGGCGTTCAGCCAGTTCGGTCACCAGCGGACCCAGCGCCTTGGGATGCAACGGGTAGCCGTGCGCCAGCACGCGGGCGCGACCGCCGTCGCCGCGCTGGGCCAGCGTCACCGCCACCACGCCGAGGCCAGGCGCTTCATGCGCGTAGAGCGCGGGCGCGTCGTAAGCGGGTTCGGCGGTGCCGAAGGTTTCGAGCAAGTAGCCCGAGGCGGGTTCGCTGTCGGCGAGCACCAGAGGTATGTGGTGCGCATCGAGCAGGGCAGCGTACTGGCGCAGCTCGAACACCACGCCGGCGAAATCGTGGGCGCGCTGGTTGAGCTCGCCCGGCTGGCTGCGCAACCAGTCGGCGGGCGATTGCGCCTCGACCTTGCCATCGTGATAGCGCAGCGCGAGACCGCGCGCGCTCATCGTGCTCTCCGGGCGATACGGCGTGAGCAGCGCGGCTTCGAGCAGGCTCCACAGCGGCGCGAGGTTCACGTGTTCGTACTGCACACAGGTGAGCGCGAGCAGATCGTTGCGGCTCAGATAGCGCGCATGCTCCAGGCGAACGCCCAGCGTGCGCATCAGCCAGTCGGCGGTGCGGGCGCCCGCTTCGCCGCGGCCGACCAGTTCCACTTCCAGTTTTTCCGACAGGCTTTCGGCCAGCGCCTCGGGGGCGAGCAGCGAGATCGGCAGCAGACGCATCGGGCCATCGGCGAACGCGGCTTCCGGTTCCAGCGGCTGTGCGGGCATATGGCCCTCATGGGTGCCGAAGGCCACCACGTTTTCCAGATGACCGCGCGGCACGCGTCGGGCCAGTTCATCCAGCGTGGCCCACACGGGAAAACCGGGACGCAGCAGTTCCACCGCGTCGAACCATGCGCCGGCCAGCGCCAGGCGCACCTCGGCCACCTGGGGAACCAGCGCGTGCAAATCCTCGGCGATCAATGCGGCCAGCTCGGCGGCCTCATCGCGGCTCAGCGTGCGCCGCGAGGGGGTGTCACCGGCGGAGAGCTCCAGCGCGAGGACCACGGGGAGTGCGATGAGCGTTTGTGCTTCCACGGATCACGAACCCGAACAGCAAAGAACTAGAGTCTAACATTTGCGGGGTTTTGGGCTTTCACAGGGTGGCAGGGCGGGTTAGCCTTGAGGACTCGGTTCTTCGGACTGTTCCAGCCATGGAAAACACGCTCAAGCGCGTCGGTGTGATCGGCGGTGTACGTATCCCGTTCTGCCGCAACAACACCGCCTACGCCGATGTCGGCAACTTCGGCATGTCGGTGAAAGTGCTTGGGTCCCTGGTGGAACGCTACGGCCTGCACGGCGTGGAGCTGGGCGAAGTGGCCATGGGTGCGGTGATCAAGCACTCCTCGGAGTGGAACCTGGCCCGCGAGGCGGTGCTGTCCTCGGGCCTGAAGCCCACCACCCCGGCGATCACCACCGCGCGTGCCTGCGGCACCTCGCTGGACAACGCCATCATCATCGCCAACAAGATCGCCACCGGGCAGATCGAAGCGGGCATCGCCGGCGGTTCGGACACCACCAGCGACGTGCCGATCGTGCTGGGCGAGCGCCTGCGCAAGCGTCTGCTCGCGGTCAACCGCGCCAAGACCTGGCAGGAAAAGCTGCGCACCGCCACGCAGGGTTTTTCGCTGAAGGAACTTAAGCCCGCGTTCCCGGGCGTGGCCGAGCCGCGCACCGGCATGTCGATGGGCGACCACTGCGAGCGCATGGCCAAGGAATGGCACATCGGCCGCGAGGCGCAGGACCGGCTGGCGCTGGAAAGCCACCAGAAGCTGGCCGCCGCCTACGAGGCGGGTTTCTTCGAGGACCTGGTGGTGCCGTTCCGCGGCCTGAAGCGCGACGGCTTCCTGCGCGCGGATTCCAGCATGGAGAAGCTGGGCACGCTCAAGCCTGCGTTCGACAAGATTTCCGGCCACGGCACGCTTACCGCGGGCAATTCCACCGGCCTGTCCGACGGCGCCGCCGCGGTGCTGCTGGGCAGCGACGAGTGGGCTGCCAGGCGCGGCTTGAAGGTGCAGGCATATTTCCTCGATGCCGAAGTGGCCGCCGTGGATTTCGTGCACGGCGAGGGCCTGCTGATGGCGCCGACCGTGGCCGTGCCGCGCATGCTGGCGCGCCATGGGCTCACCCTGCAGGACTTCGACTTCTACGAGATCCACGAAGCCTTCGCCGCCCAGGTGCTGTGCACGCTGCGCGCGTGGGAGAGCGAAACCTACTGCCGCAACCGCCTGGGGCTGGACCAGCCGCTGGGCAGCATCGATCCGGCCAAGCTCAACGTGCATGGCTCCAGTCTCGCCGCCGGCCATCCGTTCGCCGCCACCGGCGCGCGCATCGTCGCCACGCTGGCGAAGATGCTGGAGGAGAAGGGTTCGGGCCGCGGCCTGATCTCGATCTGCACCGCCGGCGGCATGGGCGTCACCGCCATCCTCGAGCGCTGAGCCGCTCGCCGCCGCCATGTTCCGCCTGCGCACCACCACCGTCCTGAGCCTGCTCGCGCTGGCGGTGGGCGTGGCCGGCACCGCCTGGCTGAGCGGGCTGACGGCGGGATGGAAAGGGCCGGACCGCATCGCCGCGAAGCCCATGCCCTCCGTGCCGACTCCGGCGCAGCACCGGCGCGCGGCTCCCGCGCCGCGCCCGCCGGCGCATGCCGCGCACCTGCCGCCGGTGGACGTTGCGCAGGCCGCCGCCGCACCGGCCGAGACGGAGACGCCGACGCTGACCCCGGTCGAGATGCCGCAGCTGCCAAGTTCGATCTTCAGCCGCCGCGTCGCCCGCGCCGGGCTGGTGGTGCTGCATCTGTCGGTCGATGCGCAGGGGCATGTGACCCATGCCGCGGTCGACCAGTCCAGCGGCGATCCCCAGCTTGACCAGGAAGCCGTGCAGACCGTGCAGGGCTGGCGCTTCGCCGTGCCGGCCGGTCATCCGGAAGGCGTCAGCGGCAACCTGCCGATGCGCTTCGCCGGCAACGACCGCCCGGCCTGAACGCACCTGGCCGAAATCAGAGAATCCCGTTCGCGCCGGCGCCGAACGCCGTCAGCAGGCGCGTGTAGATCAGCTTGGGCGGGCTGGCCACCTCGGGAAAGTCGCCCACCGCCTGGTAGCAGCTGAAGAAATCCGGATCGCTCGGGCGCATCGGCGTGCAGCCCGGCTTGAGCTCATAGCTGGTGGCATAGCGGTACGGCCAGAAATCGAACAGCGGCAGCGCCGCGGACAGGTCGCCGATGGCGGCGTTCAAGTCCGACAGCAGCGGGATGGAGCGCTGGCGCGGCGCGATCACCCAGGCATTCTCCGGCTCGGTCTCGCGCATGATCGCGCTGCGCAGCTGCTGGGCGAACGCGGGGTCGTACACGATCACGCCGGCCTCGGTGTTGTAGTGGTCCGAGCGCGGGTCGAAATTGTGCGAACCGACCATGGCGAAGCGGTCGTCCACCACGATGGACTTGGCATGCAGGCCGAAGCGCCGGCCCGCGCTGACCAGCGGCGCGGGGCGGTTGCGCTTGCCGCCGCGGCCCAGCAGGGTGCGCGTTTCGATACCGACGTAGCGGCGCTTGCTGGCGGGCTTGCCGCCGGCCGGCCTGGCGTCGCTGCCGCCGTCGTCGGGCCCGTCGTCCGCGCTGGCCCAGGCGTTGTCCTCCGCCGGACCCAGCGCGCGCGGCTTCAGTTCGTAGATCTCGAAGCCGTAGTCGCTGAGATAGCGCTTGCGGTGCTTGTACGACATCGCATACACGGCGAAAGCGTCGGTGGAGGCCAGCGAATTGGTCGAGACCACGATGCGCGGCGGCGCTTCCTGCTGGTGCAGGCGGTCGAAGATCCGGCGGGCGCGCTTGCTCATCACCAAGTACGGCGTCTGCAGCACCACTTCCTGCTTGGCCGAGCCGACCATGCGCATCACGTTGGCGGTGAACTCGCGCGCGGCGCGCTCGCGCGGCTGGTCGGTCTTGGCCGGCAGGTCGCTGAAGAATTCCACCGGCGCGGTGGTGCGCAGGGTCGGGGTGACCAGGTATTCGTCGAGCCAGTCGGCGTCGTCCGCTTCCTCCTGCACGCGCGCTACGCGGTCCGGATGCAGGTAGACCGGCTCGCGCCAGGGCGCGGGCGTGGCGCTGGTCAGCAGGCGGTAGATGTCGCGCAGATGGGTCAGCGGCACCGCGCGCTTGTGCGTCCAGAAACGTTCGAAGGTCTCGCCCATCGCCTGCGCGGCCGGGCCGCCGACCATCACGTCGCGGTCGACGTAGTCGAAGTCGTTGTCCCAGTTGAAGTAGCGGTCCTGGTAGTTGCGCCCGCCGGTGATGCCGATGCTGTTGTCGACCAGCAGGATCTTGTTGTGCATGCGCTGGTTGAACTTGTAGAAGCAGCACACGATGCCGGCGGCGAATTCCAGCGGCGAGGTCTCCGACTTGTGGAAGGTCGGGTTGTACAGGCGGATCTCCAGGTTGGCGTGCGCGCGCGCCAGGCGCGTCAGCCACACGCTGTCGTTGAAGGAGAACAGCTGGTCGGCCAGGATGCGCACCTTCACGCCGCGCCGCGCCGCGCGCACCAGTTCGTCCAGGATCAGCTGGCCGGCGTCGTCCTGGTCCCAGATGTAGATCTGGATGTCGATCGAATGTTTTGCCGCGCGGATCAGGTTGATGCGTGCCACTAGCGCCGGCTCGCTGTCGTTGAGCAGGGTGACCACGTGCACCGGCGCCTGCGGGGTCGAGGCGGCGATCGCCGCGCTGGCCGCGTCGAGCAGGGGCGAGGGCTCGGCGCAGCTGTCCGGCCCGGCGCAGTCGATGGCGTGATCGGTCTGCGCGGCCACCACCGCATCGGCACGGCGGATCTGCGCCGTCGACAGGCTGCATCCTGGCAGCAGGGTCGAGGCGAGCAGGAGAAGAAGTACGCCCGTCCAGTGCGATCGCATCCGCACATGATAAATAGCCCCGGGCCATTTCGTCGCCGGTGCGGCGACCGGCGGAACGGCGCCGGGCCAGTGCGCGTTCATGACCCGGTGCTGGTCGGCACGCGGTCGATGGCGATGATCAGGCCCAGGCGGACCTGGTCGGACAGGGCGGTGCGATGGCCGGTCATGCCGAAATCGCTGCGCTGGATGTCGCCGCGCACTTCGATGCGGCAGTCGCTGGGCTGCTCCAGCGGGCAGGGCGAAGGCAGCAGCTCGAAGCGCGCCGGCCGCGATATGCCGCGCAGGGTGAGCGTGCCGAACAGCTCGCCGCCATGTTCCAGCGAGGCCACCGGCACCGGCTCGGAGACGAAGTGGATGGTGGGGTAATGCTCCGCGTCGAAGAATTCCGGCGCCATCACCCAGCGGCGGAAGCGCTCGGAGGACATGCGGATGCTGTCCACCGCGATGTGCGCGTCGACCACGGCCACGTCGCGCCGCCCGCTCAGGGTCACCTCGCCGTCGATGCGCTCGAAGCTGCCGGTGACCTGGGTCAGCCACAGCAGGCGCACGCCGAATTCGGCGTGCGAGCGGGCCGGGTCGATACGGTAGTCGGCGGCGTGGAGCGTGGAGGCCGCGGCGAGAGCGAGAACGAGACAGGCTGCGGCGCGCTGGACAGGCCAGCGTCGGCGCTGGCGGCTCACGGCGACCAGAAGGCTTCCAGGCGGGCGTGACCCGGTTCGAAGCCCTCGTCCGAATGGAACACCGCGATGCCGGCAGGCGGCATGCCGCGGTATTCGTCGGAACGGCCCTCGGCCAGCAGCGCGACCAGCCGCTCGATGCCTGGGTTGTGGCCGATCAGCAGCACCGATTCGGCATCGCCGTGGTCGTCGAGCAGGGCCAGCAGCTCGCCCTGGGTGGCCTCGTAGATGTCTTCGCACAGCTCCGGTTCCGGCGCGCCCTGGATCTCGGCCAGGGCCAGCGTGGCGGTGGCGCGGGTGCGCTCGGACGGCGAGCACAGCACGCGGCCCGGCCGCTGCTGCTTGTGGCGCTTGAGCCATTGCTCCAGCCAGCGGCCCGCGGCGCGGGCCTCCTGCTCGCCGCGTCCGCTCAGACGCCGGCCAAGGTCGTCGCCCCCCGGCTGCGAGGGCTGGGCTTCGGCGTGGCGCAACAGGATGAGTTCTCGCATGGACGGCTCCGGACGGACAGGTGAATTAATGCTGGCGCTTGATCCAGCGCAGGAGGTGTTTCCAGTCTTCCTGGTGGTTGCGCACCTGCTCGGAGGCATAGTCGAAGATGCCCTTGCCGAGCGCGGTGAGCAGCACGTAGGCCTGGCTGTCGCGCAGCTCCGCCACCACCGGGAACGGCGACTGGCCGGCCAGCTGCTCCATCGCATCCTGGCTGGCGCGGGTCCACGGCTTGAGGCGGTTGCCCACCAGGCCCACCGGCAGCTTGCCGCGCTTGATGCGCGGGATCTCCTGCAGATGGGTCAGGAAGGCCAGGGTGGCGTCGAGGTCGAAGGTCGAAGGCAGCACCGGCACCAGCAGCACGTTGGCCTGTTCGAGGTATGGCTCCAGCTCGCGTTCGTGCGAGCCGGCGGGCGTGTCGATCAGGGTGCGCTGGGTGTCTTCGGGCAGCTTGTCCAGCGCGCGGCGCCCGCCTTCGACGGCGAGCACGCCCGGCACGTTGTTCTCGGCGCGCCGCGCCGCCCAGCGGAAACTGGAACCTTGCCGGTCGGCATCCACGATGGCCGTGTGCTTGCCGTCCTGCGCCCAGTGCGAAGCCAGCTGGGTGACCAGCGTGCTCTTGCCGCAACCGCCCTTGCTGCTTGCTACCAGCACCGTCAGCATGCGCCGCCCCTTCGTTTCGAAGTGGACCCAAGGGTACACGGGAAGGGGGAACCGGCAACAGCGCGCACGACGTGCGCCAGTGCTCAGCCCTTGGCCTGGGCTGGCTCGCCGGCGCCGGCCTGCTGGCCTTGCGGCTCGGCCGGCGCGTCGACCGGGATCTTGTAGTCGCGCAATGCCGCGAGCACCAGGCTCATCTCGGTGCCGCCGGTACGCGCCAGCGCCAGCAGGTGCTGGGCGAGGGCAAGGTCGGTCTGGGCGCGGGCCGAGAGCTGGGCGAAGTTCTGCACCTGCCAGACCAGGTTGCGGCGGGTGCGCCTGGCGTCGTCCTGCTGGGCCGGATCGGCGGCCAGCACCTCGCGCAGATGCAGGCCCAGCGAACGGGCCAGCGGGCTGGAACCCCATTCGAGCAGGCGGCCTAGCTTGAGGCAGTCGTCCTTGAGCGCGGCGTCGTCGCCGGCGTTCTCGCACAGCTTGGAGGTGGCCTGCAGACCCGGCTGCGGCT
>Ga0207678_10005230_pt1 | contig 11626 bp, 11 predicted proteins | sample KBSC63metaG_FD_184319 | JGI IMG/M metagenome (GOLD analysis project Ga0207678, IMG submission 184319) | Corn rhizosphere microbial communities from Kellogg Biological Station, Michigan, USA - KBS C6-3 metaG (SPAdes) (version 2) | ecosystem: Host-associated > Plants > Roots > Rhizosphere > Soil ... | reverse complement strand
CTCGCTCACGAAGAACGTCCCATCGAGCTTCAACCCGACCGCTGGGCGGCTGACGGCCGATCTTTCGAACTACGATTCGCTCCTCGACGCTATCGTCTTCAGCCGGGGACGTGTCGCCTTCACCGTCGGCACGCAGCCGCCGCTGGTCGTTCCGCCGTGGGCGGAGCCTGCTCGCGCCATCGAGGATTGCCGCGCCTGAACAGCGCGAAGCGCAGGATTGTGACGATAATTCACGCAAGCGCAAGTCTTGTACTTGGGCTCGCTATGAATCATCTTCGTCGTGGCTTTAACGCAGCGAAAGGAGGTGATCCGATGTCTCATGGTTCAGCAGGGAGGTCGGAAAGGGGTGTTCGTAGGCCCTAAACGCTGACGAACGGCCACATCTCCGGCCGCTGACCATGTCGAAGGGCATCGCTGCGATATGCGGCGGTGCCCTTTAACATATCTGGATTCGGCGCACTTCCCGCATCGTTTGGGAACCGTTACAGCCGTGAAGTGTCTTTTCCCGCAAACGGAGGGAGATGAAGCGATGGCCAAGTCACCACGCAAAGGTTCTTCGGGTTCTTCGTCGGGCAAAGCGACCGTCGACAAGCTCGCCAAGGGCGCGATGAGCAAGGAAATGCTCGCCGCCGGTCTGGCCGCCGCGGCAGCGGCAATCAGCGCGAGCCCGAAGGCCCGCCGCGCGATCCGCGACGCAGGTCTCGACGCCGCTGACACCGCCAGCCAGGCGGCAACCAATATGATGGCGAGCGCAACCAAGCTCGGTTCGCTGATCGCCGAGGCGGTAGCAGACGCGGCTCAGCGAGTAATGTCGGGCAAGTGGTCGATGGAAGCCAGCGCGGGCACGAGCTCCGGTTCATCGGCCTCGCGCAGTGGCGCTGCGAAGAAGTCCAGCGGCGGCCGCAGGACCGCGGCCAAGCGGTCGACCGCCAAGCGTTCGACGGCCAAACGGAGCACCGCGACGAAAGCGTCGTCCACGCGCGCCAAGTCCACTGGCACCAGTGCTTCTCGCGCGAGCACAGCGCGGAAGCCCGCTGCAAAACGCTCCACCGCAAAGAAGCCGGCGCGCCGGACTACGCGCAGGCCCGCAGCGCGAAGGCCCAGTGGCGGCGGAACACCGCCGACCGGCGGCGCTGGCGGGAACGCTTAGGCGGCGCGATCCTCGAACTGCAGCCGGGCGAGGCGCGCATAAAGGCCGCCGCGCCGGCTCAGCGTCGAGTGCGTGCCTTCCTCGACGATCCGGCCGCCATCCATCACGACAATCCGGTCGGCGGCGCGCACCGTCGCCAGCCGGTGCGCAATGACGATCGTGGTGCGATGCTCCATCAAGCGGTCGAGCGCATCCTGCACCAGCCGCTCGCTTTCGGCGTCGAGCGCCGACGTGGCTTCGTCGAGGAGGAGCAAGGGCGCGTCACGCAGCAGTGCGCGGGCGATGGCGATCCGTTGCCGCTGACCGCCTGAAAGCCGCGCGCCGCCTTCGCCCATGTACGTATCGAGGCCTTCGGGAAGCGCGCGCAGGAATTGCTCGGCATTGGCGTCGCGCGCCGCTTGCCATAGCTCCTCCTCGCTCGCGTTCCAGTTGCCGTAGCGGAGGTTGTCGCGCGCGCTTGCCGCGAAGATCACCGTCTCCTGCGGGACCATCGCGATGCGCTGCCGGACATCGGCCGGGTCGGCGTCTTTGAGATCCACGCCGTCGAGCAGCACGCGGCCCTCGTCGGGGTCGTAGAAGCGTTCGGCGAGCTGGAAGATCGTTGTTTTGCCGGCCCCGGACGGCCCGACCAGGGCCAGCCGCTCACGCGCCTTCACCGTCAGGCTGAACCCCTCGAGCGCCGAAGTCTCGCGACGCGTCGGGTAATGGAACGTGACCTTCTCGAATTCGAGCGTGCCAAGGGGCGGGTGCGGGAGCTTCGCCGGCTGCGCGGGCGCGCGGATCTCGGGCTCTGCCGTCAACAGCTCCGCCAGGCGCTCCGACGCCCCCGCGGCCCTCAGCAGGTCGCCATAAACCTCCGACAGGGCACCGAACGCTCCGGCCAGCAGGACACCGCAGAGAATGAATCCGGCGATCGACCCGCCGCTCATGCGGCCAGCCGCAACGTCGATAGCGCCCTGCCAGATGACCATGACGATCGCGCCGATCATCAGGAAGATCATCATCGCGGTCATGATCGCGCGGATGCGGATGCGGCGCTTGGCGGTCGCAAACACCCGCTCGACGGCCTCGCCGAAGCGCGTCGCCTCGCGACCCTGCTGGTTGAAGGCCTGCACGATCTTCATCGCGCCGAGGACCTCGGTCGTGACCGTCCCTACTTCGGCGATCCGGCTCTGGTTGCTGGTCGAAATGCCGCGAACCCTGCGGCCGAGCACGACGATCGGACCGAGCACGAGCGGGATACCGAGCAGCATCAGTCCGGCGAGCTTCGGCGCAAGGATGAACATCGTGATGATGCAGCCGATGCCCATGATCGAGTTGCGCAGCGCCACGGAGACCGTCGTTCCGACCACCTGCTCGATGATCGTGGTGTCGACGGTGATGCGTGACGTGATCTCGGCCGGGCGGTTCTCCTCGAAGAACCCGGGCGACATCCGCAGGAGGTTGCGGTGCACGGCCAGCCGGATGTCGGCAACGGTCCGTTCGCCGAGCCAGGAGACGAAATAGTAGCGGACGGCGGTGGCGATCGCGAGCACCAGGACGACGACGAGGAGCAGCTCGAACCAAGGCGCAATTGCACGCTCGTTGCCGGCGCCCGGGCCGAAACCCTTGTCGATGACGAGCTTGAAGCCCCACGGGATCGAGTTCGTAGCGACGGCGGCAACCAGCAAGGCGACCGCCGCGATCGCGATATGGCCGGGGTAGCGGGTGGCGAACCCCCACACCATGCGAAGGCTTTTGACTGAGCGCCCCTTGGGGCGGTTGACGGGACCAATGGCCATGGAGCCGACCCCTAACAGCCGCTGGGCTTGGCCTCAAATGGCCTTTGGGTAATCTCGCTGCGGCGCGAAACGGTTGCTTCGCGGCTCCCGCCGCGTAGTAAATGGGGAATTAACGAATCGAGGCGATTTTCCAATGACTTCGGAAGCGACTGAAGAGCGGCAGGGATTTAGCGACCTGCTTGCCGAACTGACCGACAGCGACGTCGTCGTCGAGGTGGTCGCGAACGCGCCTGGGCGGCGGACGCCCGACATCGGTCAGGCGCAACGGCTACAGGAGGCGCTTGAGGCTTCCTATCGGGCACTTGCCGGGCCTTCGCCGATCCAGATTGAAACTGTTGCAGTGCTCGAGGAAGTCGGCCGGCGCAGCCTGTCACTCTGGCTGAGGGTTCGCGCCACCGGAGCGAGGGCGGACGAGGACGAGGCCAGCCTGCTCAAATTCCTCGCGCGCGGCACGCTGGCGATCATCGCCTGGATGGACGGCTCGACGACGCACCAGCTGGCTGACCTCCAGCAGGCCATCCGGGTGCTCGCGTGGGGCACGTCCGTGACGACGTCGGCTCAGCCGGTGTTGCCGTCGTCGGCGGACCTGGTGAACGCGGTCGCTGCCTGGCAGAAGGCCAAGGCGGGCCTGGCCGCTGGCTCCTCGGTCCGGATCAGCACCAACAATGGGTCGACCGATCTCGACCCCGGCAAGACGATCGGCGAGCCGCGCGCGCTGCTTCAGGCGCGCAAGCTGGTCAATCAGTCCGCGGACATGATCTTCGTCGTCGAGATGCCGGACTATCAGGCGACCGGTCAGTGGCAGCTAAAGCACGGGGGGACGCGGACGCTGGCTTATAGCGAGCCTGGGACGCTGCTCGACAAATTCTATCGGCGGGAGCTCGATATCCGCCCCGGCGATGCGCTTCGTTGCCGCGTCGATTTCGAAACCTCCTACGGTCCCGATCACGAGGTTCTCTCGGAGCGCTACCGCATCGTCGAGATTCTCGAGGTTCTTCCAGCAGCCCGAAGCGCGGACCAGCCGCTGCAACCGAGCGAGCCGGTGCGACGCGAGGCCCCCGCCGAGCTGGAGCCCGCGTCTTAGGGCTTTTTATTTCCCCATTTGGGAGCGGGCCCTCGTTGCAGTGCAACATTTCGCCTTGCAACCGGTTACAGGGCGGGCCACATCCCTCCATGGGGAAGGATTACTGCCGCAGATGCTCTATGACGCCTATGAAGTGCAGCGCTCGTTTCTTGCAGGTGCGAGCAAGCTCGCTGGGCTAGGAGCCGGCTGGCTCAACAATCCCGCCAATCCCTGGGGCTACAGCTCGATGGGGCCGCTGGTTTCGGCAAGCCTCGAGGTGTTCGCCCACGCCGCCGCGCCACGTGGCAAGCCTGAATTCGGGATCGTCGAGACGAAGGTCGGCCGCAAAACGGTCGCGGTCGACGAAGATATTGTCCTTCGCAAACCGTTTGGGCAGCTCAAATATTTCCGCAAGGTAGGCGCCGAGAGCGGACGTCCGCTGCTGATCGTCGCGCCCATGTCCGGCCACTATGCGACCCTGCTTCGGGGAACGGTTGAGCGGCTCCTCCCCGACAATGACGTCTACGTCACCGACTGGCGCGACGCGAAACTGGTGCCGCTGTCGGACGGCAGCTTCGACCTCGACGATTACATCGATTATCTGATCGAGTTTCTGAACCTGATCGGCGAGCGGACGGGCGAGCGCCCGCATATGCTCGCGGTATGTCAGCCGGCGGTTCCGGCGTTCGCCGCCACCGCGATCATGAACCGAGACAAGAGTCGCTGGCGGCCGAAAACCCTGACGATGATGGGCGGGCCGATCGACACGCGCCAGGCGCCAACCGCGGTCAACACGCTGGCGACGCAGCGGCCGTTTGCCTGGTTCGAGCAGAACGTCATCGCGACGGTGCCGATGATCTACCCCGGCTCGGGCCGGAAGGTTTATCCGGGCTTCCTCCAGCTCGCCGGCTTCATGACCATGAACCTCGGCTCGCACCTCGTCAGCCATTGGGAGATGTTCAAGCATCTCGTGGTCGGCGACGACGAAGGCGCGTCGGCGACCCAGAATTTCTACGAGGAATATCGCTCGGTCTGCGACATGACCGCCGAATTCTACCTGCAAACGGTCGACGTCGTGTTCCAGCAGCATCAGCTGCCGAAGGGCGAGATGAAGCATCGTGGGCGGCGGGTCGACCCGGCGGCGATCCGCGACACGGCGCTGCTGGCGATCGAAGGCGAACGCGACGACATTTCCGGCATCGGCCAGACCAAGGCTGCCCTCGATATCGCGACGAAGCTGCCCATGGCGAAGAAGCAGTATCTGCTTGCGAAGGATGTCGGCCACTATGGCATCTTCAACGGCCGCAAGTGGCGCGACCGTATCGCTCCGGTGGTCGAAAAGTTCATCCTCGCCCACTCCGAGCGGAAGAAGCCAAACCGCGGCAACGCCTGAGACTAGCGCCGGCTGGCCTTCAGTTGGCCCAGCATCGTCAGCGCGACGAGGCCAGCAGCAGCGGCGACGCCGGCGGAGACGAACATCGCCGCGTGAAAACCCCCGAACAGCGCCTCGCCCTTGCGGCCAAGCACGTATCCCAGAAGCGCCGTCGCAATCAGGCCGCCGAGACGCGCAACCGCGCTGTTCAGGCCCGAGGCCATGGCGACATGCTTTTGCTCGACGGAACCAAGCACTGAGGAGGTGAGCGGCGCGACTGCGATGGTCATGCCTGCCGCCATCACCAGTATCGCCGGGAATACGCTCGTCCAATAGCCTGCGTCCGGGGTTATGAGGCGGGAAAGAACCATTCCGATGCCGGCGATCACGGGTCCAGCGATCAACGGCCCGCGCGATCCGATCCGCGCCGCGAGGCTGCCCATGATCGGCGAGGCCGCGGTCATCAGGATGGGCAAGGGCAATATCGCAAGGCCTGCCTCGACCGGTGAATAGCCGCCGGCGCTGATCAGGACGTACGGCAGCAAAAGCATCGCCGCGCCAAACGCGCCGTAGAGCAGGAACGTCAGGAGGTTGAGCCCGGAAAAGCAGCGGTTGGCGAAGAGGTCGAGCGGCAGCATGGCGCGCGATTTCCGGCGCCGCTCCACCATGACGAACAGTCCGATCAGCACGACACCGCCAGCAATCGATGCGGCCGCCGTGGTGGTGAAGCGCAGGGCGGCCGACCACGACGTCAATGCATAGGTCAGGCCGCCGAGCCCCGCCGTGACCAGCAATGCTCCTGCATAATCGGTCCTGCCTGCTCCGGCTTCGCGGCTTTCGTGCACGAACGCCATGGCCAAAAGGATCGCTCCAAGCGCGAGCGGCAGGTTGATGTAGAAGATGGCCGGCCAGCCCACGCTATCCACGAGCCAGCCTCCAAGCAGTGGCGCACCGGCCGCCGTTGCCGCTCCGGCGGCGGCCCAGACGCCGACGGCCCGGCCGCGCTTCTCGCCAGAAAATGCGGCATTCAGCAGCGCGAGACTGTTCGGCAGGAGAAGTGCCGCGCCCACGCCCTGGATCGCTCGGGCGGCAAGCAGCAACGGCAGGGCCGGCGCAAGTGCGCAGACCAGCGACGCGGCGGCGAACAGGGCCGTGCCGACCACGAGCAGGCGCCTCCGGCCGAAATGGTCGCTGAGCGCACCGCCCAGCAGCAAAAGCGCTGACAAGGGCAACAAATACGCATTGACCACCCACTGAACGTCCTGCGCTCCGGCCGTGAAACTGGAACGGATCGCGGGGAGCGCGACATTGAGAACCGAGCCGTCAACGAACGACAGGCTCGATGCGAGGATGCAGGTGACGAGGGTCCAGCGCGGGTGCGCGCCGCCGCGTTCAGGCTTGGCGCGGCCTGCGCTCAATCAACCGTCTGCGCGAGCGCGGCTTCGACCATCGTCCGCCAGACCTGGGTATCGCCTGCCGCCGCCATTGCTTCGTCCGGCTCACGCGCGGTGTGAAGAACGGCGAGCGCCTGGTTCACATGCTCGCGCCAGACCTTGTCGACCTTTTCGCCGGCGGACGGATCGCTGCCTTCGGCATTGCTGCTGAGTGCTGCTCCGGCAAGCACGCGGGCGATGCGTTCGATCAGCGGACGATTGGATTCGGGCATGCGTTTCCTCCCTTTTGCCCGTTCAACCCGCCGCCCGGCGTTTGGGTTCAAGAAGCTGCTTCAACGCCCGGCGCGCGGCGATCACCAGCCATACCGAGAGCAGCACCAACGCGACCGCGATGATGGCTGCGGCGATCGGATGCACAATCGCCAGAGTGAGCAGTCCGGCCGTCGCGACATCCTCTCCAGTCGAGACCGCGACGTTGGTAAAGGGCTCCGGGCTGACATTGATGAGGGTGCGCGCTCCCGCTTTCCCGGCGTGCGCCACGAACGCGGCCGTACCGCCCAGAAGCAGGCTTCCGACCTGCCAGGCCGGGTCGTGGCCATCGATGATCGCCATCGACAAAAGCGCGCCTCCGACCGGTCGCACCAGGGAGTGCACCGCGTCCCAGGCGCTATCGATCCACGGCACCTTGTCGGCGAAGAACTCCGCCAGCGCGCCAACGCCCGCAATGCCGATCAGCCAGCTGTTGGCCAGGATATCGAGCGCGTGCAGCTGGTCGGGCAAGGCAATCCAGCCCAGCCGCATGGCGAGGCCGACAGCAAACGTGACGAGATACAGCCGCCACCCCGCGAGCAGGCTGACGGTCGAGGCGAGCGCGATGAGTCCGGCGGCAGACATTCGCCTTGCATATCGCTACTTCGCGCAAAAGCAGACTCAGGCGAGGCGAGGTCGATGAAACAGCTCTCGAAGTTCATTCCCGTGATGGCCGCGATGCTTGCCGGCCCAGCCTTGGCCCAGACACCGCCCGCATCGCCTCTGCTGGGTTCGTGGGCGGTGGACGTCGCGCGGCTGCCGGTCCCGCCCGAAGCGCGACCCAAGAGCGTCACCATGACGTTCAGCGACGCCGGCGGCGGCAAGTGGCGGACCAATGTCGACATCCTGGCTGGCGACGGCAGCGAGCGGCACATGGCATCGACCTACACGCCGGACGGCACGCCGGCGCCGATCCTCGGCGACCAGATGGAGGCCGACCGTTCGGCCGTGAAGCTCCCGGAACCGGGCGTCATGGTGCTCGCCCTCACCAAGGGCGGAACACCGGCATCGACGCGCGTCTATGCCGTCGGCCCCGACGGCAAGAGCATGGTCGAGACGGCGGTCTATTTCGACGACAACGGTAATCCGATCATGCGGACCAACTATTTCAATCGCGTTCGCTAGCCGCACACCGTCCAGGTCATCGATCCCGTCTACAGTGAATACGTCTGCAATGGCTGACGGCGGGCGCGCACCGGCGTATAGGCGCGAGTCTTCAGCAGGGGGCTGCCGATGATCTTTCACATCTCCATTTCCGCCGACGACCCGAAGCGCACCGCGACGATGCTTGCCGAACTCTGGCGCGGGGAGGCGTTTCCGTTTCCGATGGTCGCGAAGGGTAGCTGGGTTGCGCACGCCGGCGACGAACGGCGGTCCACGATCGAAGTCTATCCGCGCGACGTGGCGATGTATCCCACCGACCGCGCCGGAGAAGAGCGTTACGAGCCCGTCTCGCGCAACGGTCCGTTCCATGCCGCGGTAGCGACTCCGCTTACGATCGACGAGGTCGAGGAGATTGGCCGGCGCTACGGTTGCCACACGTCGCTTTGCCACCGCGGGCCTTGGTTCCGCGTGATTGAGTTCTGGGTCGACAATTGCCTCATGCTCGAGATGCTGACGCCCGAGATGCAGGCGGAATACCAGCGGTCGATCACGATCGAGAACTGGCGCGCAATGCTTCCGGCGGCCTTCAAGATCACGCCCGACGGCGAGCCGATCGGGGACGCCGAAGCGGCCTGATCAGCTTCCGCTGCCCGGATAGGGCATGATGAACGTTCCGTCGGGCGCCGCTGTGAAGCTCGTTTGCGTGGGGTAGGCGAATTCGAGCTTGTGCTCCGCGAAGCTGCGCAGCACCGCCAGAGCGACAGCCGTGCGGTCGGCAGCGACCTTGTTGGCGTCGGTCGTCCGACTATCGAAGACCAGCTCGAAATCGATACTCGACGGGCCAAAGCCGAGGATCGCGCAGCGCACGAACGTGCAGTTCTTGCGCGATTCGACCGCGCCCTTCGCGAGCGAGCTGACCTTGTCGAGCTGGTCGGGCGAGGTCTGGTAGATGAGGCCGAACGGAAGCTGCAGCCGCCGTGTCCGGCCGGCCGCGAAATTGTGGATCTCGCGCTCCAATAGCTTGGTATTGGCCATCACGATCTGCTCGCCATTCACGCTCTTGAGGCGCGTGGTCTTGAGTCCGATCCGCTCGATCGTGCCGGTCGACTTGTCGAACTGAATGACGTCGCCGCGCTTGAACGGCTTGTCGAACAGGATCGAAAGCGCGGCGAACAGGTCCGAGAAAATGCCCTGCGCGGCAAGGCCGATGGCAATGCCGCCAATCCCGAGGCCGGCGACTAGGGCAGTGACGTTGATGCCAAGATTGTCGAGGATGACAATAATCGCGAGCGCGAACAGGGTGACGCTGACCAGCACTCGAATGACGGCGATGGCGTTGCCGATCGCGGTCTCCGCGGGGTCTTCACCGGCCTTGCGGGTGATCACGCCAAGAATCAGCTCCCGCGCCCAAATTGCGCCCTGCAGTGCGAAGGCGACTGTGAAGAAGATGTCGAAGAGCCGCTCGACCTTGACTGGCACCGCCGCGTAGCTTGCGACCATGTCGAGCGCGGCCGCGACCATGAACAGGATGCTGGTCTTCTGAAGCACCCGCCCGATGACGCCGCGCCAGTGGCGGCAATCGGGATCGTGGGCATTGAGCCAGGCGCCGCCAAGGCGCAGGCCGAACATGATGAGGACGATGACGGCAGCGACGCCGAGCGCCAGCGGCAGCTCCGCGGCATTGGCGCGGAACCAGTCGATGAGTGCCTGCACGCCTTCGCGGCCGTTGGTCAGGGCCTCTGCCGCGTTCCCGCCGATCTGCATTGGGGCCTAATCGCTGGTCAGCGGCAAGCAATCAAGCCGCGGTCTTTGCGGCCTTCCGCCTCCGCCGCTTCTTTCCGCCGCGCGCGAGAAACTCGAGCAAGGCCACTTCTGAGCTCGACAGGCGCTTTCGGGCGCGCGGCCGTTCCATGCCGTCGAGCGGGTCGCGCGAGTCCTCTTTTACGGCTTCGAGAAGGCCCGGATGGACGTAGGATTTGCGGCTGATGGCCGGCGTATTCCCCAAGGCTTCGGCGACCGGCGCCACGACAGTCTTCACCGTGATGCGCGCGTTCTCCGCCTTCTTCAGCAACTGGTCGAGCGCGATGACGCTCGCGCTCCAGGTGCGGAAATGCTTGGCCGTGAAGTCGCCGCCGGTCGCTGCCTTGATGTAGTCGTTGACGTCCCCGGAGGTGATCGGCTTGGGCTCGCCGTCGCCGTTCACAAATTGGAACAACATCTGCCCGGGCAGTTCCTGGCAGCGTTTGCAGATGCGTTTGAGGTTGGTGTCGCTGATGCGGACCTCGTGAACGATGCCGTGCTTGCCGGTGAACCGCATCGTCATTTTCGCGCCCTTGCGGCGCAGGTGCCGCGTCCGAAGCGTGGTGGCGCCAAAGCTCTTGTTGTCGCGGGCATATTGCTCATTGCCGATGCGGATATGCTCGGTGTCGAGCAGCCGGACGACGGCAGCGAGTACCGTTTCGCGGTCGAGCTTGCGGTGCTTGAGGTCCTGTTCGACCCGGCGGCGCAACTTGGGCAGCGCCTTTCCGAACTCCAGCAGTCCTTCGTACTTCGCGGCATCCCGCTTCTCGCGGAAGTCGGCGTGATAGCGATATTGCTTGCGCCCGCGCGCATCGACGCCGGTTGCCTGCAGGTGACCATTGGGATCGGCGCAGAACCACGCCTGCTCATAGGCCGGGGGCAGGCCGATGGCGTTCAGCCGGTCGATCTCCTCCCGGTCTGTGACGCGGTTCCCCTCGGGGTCGAAATACGCCCAGGACCGGCCCGCCCGCTTGCGGGTGATCCCAGGTTCGGCGTCGCTGCTGTGCCTCAGCAAGGGATCATCAGGGGTGCGGCGGTCATCAGCACGCATAAGCGAGCAATGATGCCTGCCGGTTCCGGGCCTAACCGGCTGGCAAGGATTGGCTGTTACATCGTCGGCATGACGGACCAGCGTGCAGCACGAATAGAACGCGTCCTGGACGCAGTTGCGGCGGCGATATTCGCCATTGCGGCCAGCTATTGCGCGGTCCGTATGTCGCTTGGCGGCGCGGCTGTCGCGTCGATCACGGGGCTAAGCCTTTGCGGGGCCTTCGTTTTGCTCCGCGCGGTGCACCCGACCGGACGCTTCCGGCTGGCCGAATTCGCGCTTGCCGAGGTGCCGGATCAACCCGGCGAACTGCTGCTTACCGAAGCCGACCGGCTGGTGCCCGACGATTCGGAACAGTCTCCTGAACTATTGCTCGACGACGTCCTCGCGCAGCTAGGCCCTGATTCGCGCGTCGTGCGTCTGTTCGATCCGGCGGCAATGCCGACGCCCGGGGAGCTTCGGGCGCGAATCGATCGCCACCTCGACTCTTCGAACGCGAGGCCCGCACCGCACCCGGACGCGTCGCAGGCGCTTCACGAAGCTCTCGCCGAGCTTCGCCGATCCCTTCGCTAGACTAATCTTCGATCGTCAGCGCCTCGATGCCG
>Ga0207678_10005222_pt1 | contig 11633 bp, 6 predicted proteins | sample KBSC63metaG_FD_184319 | JGI IMG/M metagenome (GOLD analysis project Ga0207678, IMG submission 184319) | Corn rhizosphere microbial communities from Kellogg Biological Station, Michigan, USA - KBS C6-3 metaG (SPAdes) (version 2) | ecosystem: Host-associated > Plants > Roots > Rhizosphere > Soil ... | reverse complement strand
GCCAGTTCCTCGCGGGCGCGCTTCGGCTCGGTGATGTCGGTCATCGACGACATCCAGCCGGTCTGGCGGCCCGAGCTGTCGATCAGCGGCGACACGTAGAGGCGCGCATGGAACAGCGTGCCGTTCTTGCGCCGCACGCGTAGCTCGAAGCCCGAGCTCGGCGCCTTGCCGCGCAGCGTCATGTCGAGCTGGCGCTGCATTTCCGGATACGCGTCGCGCGGCCAGTACGGGAACGGCGCGACCTTGCCGACCAGGTCGGTTTCGTCCCAGCCCGTCATCCGGCAGAACGCGGGGTTCACGTGCGTGATGCGGCCGTGCATGTCGAGCACGCGCATGCCGATCAGCACCGAATTTTCCATCGCGCGGCGGAAGAACGCTTCCGCGTACAGCGCCTGCTGCGCCTCGAAGCGCTGGCGCGTGTGCTTCCACAGGCTCCAGAGGCTCCACAGCACGAAGCACGACAGCCCGGCGACGAGCCAGACGAGCGTGTTGTTGGTCAGGTTCGTGAGCTGCGGGAACGCGTACACGCGCACGGTCAGCCCCTGGCCGGGCGGATCGAGCGGCAGGTCGTAATGGGAGTCGCGCGGCAGGCGCGGGCGCGTCGACGTGGACGACAGCTCACGGTTGTTCGAGTCGGTGATCGAGATCTTGTACTTCGACGACAACTCCTGCGGGATGTCGTGCTTCAGGATCCCTTCGACCGAGAACACCGCGGCGATCGAGCCGAGATATTCGCGGTCGCCGCGCATCACGGGCGTCTGCAGCGTGATGAAGCCGTTGCCGAAGTCGTCGTAGATCAGCGGCGAATAGGCCTGGCGGCGCGTGCTGCGCGCTTCGTCGTACGCGCCGCGCACGGCGTCCTGCATCTGCGCGTCGCCGGGCTTCGCGAGCCGCTGGCCGAGCAGCGGCGGGTGCACGGCCGGCCAGCGCTGCACGCCGGGCGCGGTGTACCAGTTCAGATAGAGGATTTCCGGATGCGTCTGCATCACGTCCGCGACGGCCATCTGGAACGCGTTCTGATCGAGGCGGCCCGACGCGAGATCGCGCGACAGCGCCTGCAACTGCTCCTGCGCACCCGTCATCGACAGGCGGATCTGCTGCTGCGCCCACGCGACGTTACGGAAGAGGGTGTCTTCCTGCTGCTGCTGTTCGCGGCGATTGAGGCTCCACAGAATCAGGCTCATCACCACGAGGAACACGAGGATCGACAGCAGCGGCGTCAGCAAATAGGAGTTGGACCACCACGGTCCGTGGTGCCAACGGGACGGCTGCGACTCCGCCGGCGGGCCCGACGGTCGCGCCGAGCGTGCGAAAAGCCGATCGGTCAACATGGCAGGATTGTAGCGCAGCGCAATACATGGAAAACCGATACCGGATATGTTGAACGGAAACGGATTTGTGCCCGCGGCGCGCGCCGCGGAGGCCCAGCGGATGGGTGCAGCGCAGCAATATTCCGCATTACGAGAAAAGATCTCATAATTCGAAAATTCAGTTGCGCGGGCCCGTCCACGCTCATTACAATCCGTCGGAGCTTGCCCGCAGCCGGTCGCGTCGCGTCGTCTGCATGAGAGCGATCCTCACATTCCAGGACCCAGGAGACGAGAATGTCCGCTGTACCGAACGAAGTGATGAAGTATGTCGCCGCCGAACGTGACGACGACCCGCAAGAAACCGTCGAGTGGCTCGAGTCGCTCGATGGCGTGATCTCCTCCGTGGGCACCGGCCGCGCGCACTACCTGATCGAAAAGCAGATCGAGTTCGCCCGCATGCACGGCGAACACCTGCCGTTCTCCGCCAACACCCCGTACATCAACACGATTCCCGTCGCCGCGCAGGCGAAGATCCCGGGCGACCAGGACATCGAGCACCGCATTCGTTCGTACACGCGCTGGAACGCGCTGGCGATGGTGCTGCGCGCGGGCAAGGACACGAACGTCGGCGGCCACATCGCGTCGTTCGCGTCGGCCGCGACGCTCTATGACGTCGGCTACAACCACTTCTGGCACGCGGCGTCCGACCAGCACGGCGGCGATCTCGTGTTCGTGCAGGGCCACTCGTCGCCGGGCGTGTACTCGCGCGCGTTCCTGCTCGGCCGCCTGTCGGAAGAGCAGCTCGACAACTTCCGACAGGAAGTCGACGGCAAGGGCATCTCGTCGTACCCGCACCCGTGGCTGATGCCGGACTTCTGGCAGTTCCCGACGGTGTCGATGGGTCTCGGCCCGATCATGGCGATCTACCAGGCCCGCTTCATGAAGTACCTGGAATCGCGCGGCATCGCGAAGACGGCCGGCCGCAAGGTCTGGGCGTTCCTCGGCGACGGCGAGACGGACGAGCCGGAATCGCTCGGCGCGATCGGCATGGCGAGCCGCGAGAAGCTCGACAACCTGGTGTTCGTGATCAACTGCAACCTGCAGCGTCTCGACGGTCCGGTGCGCGGCAACGGCAAGATCATCCAGGAACTGGAATCGGAATTCCGCGGTGCCGGCTGGAACGTGATCAAGGTCATCTGGGGCAGCCGCTGGGATGCGCTGTTCGCACGCGACCAGACGGGCGCGCTGATGCGCCGCATGATGGAAGTCGTCGACGGCGAATACCAGACGTACAAGTCGGAGTCGGGCGCGTTCGTTCGCGAACACTTCTTCAACACGCCTGAACTGAAGGCGCTCGTCGCCGACTGGTCGGACGACGACATCTGGGCGCTGAACCGTGGCGGCCACGATCCGCACAAGATCTACGCGGCATTCCACGAAGCGACCAACACGAAGGGCGCGCCGACCGTCATCCTCGCGAAGACCATCAAGGGCTACGGGATGGGCGAGTCGGGCCAGGCGATGAACATCACGCACCAGCAGAAGAAGCTGCCGGTCGAGCAACTGAAGAAGTTCCGTGACCAGTTCCGCCTGCCGATCGCCGACGAGCAGATCGCCGACGTGCCGTACCTGAAGTTCGAGGAAGGCTCGAAGGAACTCGAATACATGCGCCAGAAGCGCATGGACCTCGGCGGCTACCTGCCGCATCGCCGCGAAAAGGCGACCTCGCTGCCGGTGCCGGCGCTCGACGCGTTCGAGCCGCTGCTGAAGGGCACGGGCGAAGGCCGCGAGATCTCGACGACGATGGCGTTCGTGCGGGTCCTGAACATCCTGTTGAAGGACAAGGCGCTCGGCAAGCGCGTCGTGCCGATCGTCCCGGACGAATCGCGTACGTTCGGCATGGAAGGCCTGTTCCGCCAGATCGGTATCTGGAACCAGGAAGGCCAGAAATACGTGCCGGAAGATTCCGACCAGCTGATGTTCTACAAGGAATCGGAAACCGGCCAGATCCTGCAGGAAGGCATCAACGAAGCGGGCGGCATGTGCGACTGGATCGCGGCGGCGACGTCGTATTCGACGCACGGCGAGATCATGGTGCCGTTCTACATCTTCTATTCGATGTTCGGCTTCCAGCGGATCGGCGACCTCGCATGGGCGGCGGGCGACATGCGCTCGCGCGGCTTCCTGCTCGGCGGCACCGCGGGCCGCACGACGCTGAACGGCGAAGGCCTGCAGCACGAAGACGGCCACTCGCTCCTGTGGGCGGCATCGGTGCCGAACTGCGTGAGCTACGACCCGACGTTCGGCTACGAACTCGCGGTGATCATCCAGGACGGTCTGCGCCGCATGGTGCAGGAGCAGGAAGACGTGTACTACTACGTCACGGTGATGAACGAGAACTACGAGCACCCGGCGATTCCGCAGGGCGAGCACGTGGCGGCCGACATCATCAAGGGCATGTATGCGTTCAAGAAGGCCGACGCCGACCAGAAGGCGCCGCGCGTGCAACTGCTCGGCGCGGGCACGATCTTCAACGAAGTGATTGCCGCCGCCGACCTGCTGAAGAACGACTGGGGCGTCGCGGCCGACCTGTGGAGCGTGCCGAGCTTCACCGAACTCGCGCGTGAAGGCCACGATGTCGAGCGCTGGAACCTGCTCCATCCGACCGAGGAGCGTCGCCTGTCGCACGTGCAGAAGTGCCTGAAGGACACGCAGGGTCCGGTCATCGCATCGACCGACTACGTGCGCGCGCTGGTCGACCAGATCCGTGGTCAGATCGATCGCCGCTTCGTCGTGCTGGGCACGGACGGCTTCGGTCGTTCGGACACCCGCGAAAAGCTGCGTCACTTCTTCGAAGTCGACCGTCACTGGGTCACCGTCGCCGCGCTCAACGCGCTGGCCGACGAAGGCACGATCGAGCGCAAGGTGGTCGCGGACGCGATCGCCAAGTACAACCTCGATCCGTCCAAGCCCAACCCGATGACCGTTTAACGCACACGCGCCGTGTGATGCCGCGCGCCGCTTCCGGGAGGGGCGCGCGCGGCCATGGAGACACAAAAAGATGAGTCAAGCGATCGAAGTGAAGGTGCCGGATATCGGCGATTACAAGGACGTGCCCGTCATCGAGGTGCTCGTGAAGGCGGGTGACACGGTCGAGCCCGAGCAGTCGCTCGTCACGCTCGAGTCGGACAAGGCGACGATGGACGTGCCGAGCCCGACGGGCGGCACGGTCAAGGAAGTGAAGGTCAAGGTGGGCGATTCCGTGTCGGAAGGCTCGCTGATCATCCTGCTCGAAGGCGGCGCCGCGGCGCAGGTGAACGGCGCGGCAGCGCCGGCGGCGGCCCCGGCTCCGGCGGCAGCACCGGCACCGGCAGCACCGGCCGCCGCGCCGGCAGCATCGGGCGGCACGCTCGAGGTGAAGGTGCCCGACATCGGCGACTACAAGGATGTCCCGGTGATCGAGATCGGCGTGAAGGTCGGCGATACGGTCGAGAAGGAGCAGTCGCTCGTCACGCTCGAGTCGGACAAGGCGACGATGGACGTGCCGAGCCCGGCCGCCGGCGTCGTGAAGGAAATCAAGGTCAAGGTCGGCGATTCGGTGTCGGAAGGCACGCTGATCGTGCTGCTCGACGCCGCCGGCGCCCCGGCAGCCGCCGCGCCGCAGGCGAGCGCACCGGCTCCGGCTCCGGCCGCGCCGGCACCTGCCGCAGCACCGGCACCCGCGCAGGCTGCGCCGGCACCGGCTGCAGCCGCTCCGGCCGCCGCACCGTCGGGCGAGTATCGCGCAAGCCACGCGTCGCCGTCGGTGCGCAAGTTCGCGCGCGAACTCGGCGTCGAAGTCGCCCGCGTGCAGGGTAGCGGTCCGAAGGGCCGCATCACGAAGGAAGACGTCACGGGCTTCGTGAAGGGCGTGATGACGGGCCAGCGCGCGGCACCGGCTGCTGCAGCCGCGCCGGCAGGCGGCGGCGAGCTGAACCTGCTGCCGTGGCCGAAGGTCGACTTCTCGAAGTTCGGCCCGTTCGAAGCGAAGCCGCTGTCGCGCATCAAGAAGATCTCGGGCGCGAACCTGCATCGCAACTGGGTGATGATCCCGCACGTCACGAACAATGACGAAGCCGACATCACCGAGCTCGAAGCGCTGCGCGTGCAGCTGAACAAGGAGCACGAGAAGGCGGGCGTGAAGTTCACGATGCTCGCGTTCGTGATCAAGGCGGTCGTCGCCGCGCTGAAGAAGTTCCCGACCTTCAATGCGAGCCTCGACGGCGACAACCTGGTGTTCAAGCAGTACTACCACGTCGGTTTCGCTGCCGATACGCCGAACGGCCTGGTCGTGCCGGTGATCCGCGATGCGGACAAGAAGGGCCTCGTCGACATCGCGAAGGAAATGGCCGAGCTGTCGAAGGCCGCGCGCGACGGCAAGCTGAAGCCGGACCAGATGCAAGGCGGTTGTTTCTCGATCTCGTCGCTCGGCGGGATCGGCGGCACCAACTTCACGCCGATCATCAACGCGCCGGAAGTCGCAATCCTCGGGTTGTCGCGCGGCCAGATGAAGCCGGTGTGGGACGGCAAGCAGTTCGTGCCGCGTCTGACGCTGCCGCTGTCGCTGTCGTATGACCATCGCGTGATCGATGGCGCGGAAGCCGCGCGGTTCAATGCGTATCTCGGAGCGTTGCTCGGGGATTTCCGTCGCATCATTCTTTGATGAGCGTTGAGGCTCGCAGGGGCGTGGGTTTTCTGTCGGTCATCCACGCCTCGTCGTTGAACTTGCTTTCATAGCGGTCTGCTGGCGTCGCCCCTGCGCGGGGCGGCGGTCACTTTTCTTTGTCTTCCAAAGAAAAGTAACCAAAAGAAAGGCGCGTCCTTGGGCGGACAGCAAAGGTGGTCCTGCCCAGCATCGCGTTCTCTTGTCAGGTCGTCGTTCAGCGGTTGAGCCCTCTGCCTCTGTCAGCAGCTAATCAAGAAGGGGACAGTAATGAGTCTCATCGAAGTCAAGGTTCCGGATATCGGCGATTTCAGCGGCGTCGATGTCATCGAAGTCAACGTCAAGCCAGGCGACGTGATCGAAAAAGAACAAACGCTCATCACGCTCGAATCCGATAAAGCCTCCATGGAAGTGCCCAGCGACGTCGCCGGCACAGTCAAGGAAGTCAAGGTCAAGGCCGGCGAGAAAGTCTCGCAAGGCACCGTCATCGCCATCGTCGAAGCAGCAGCCGGCGACGCCGCGCCCGCGAAAGCACCCGAGGCAGCGAAACCCGCACCGGCTGCGCCCGCTCCGGCCGCAGCCGCTCCCGCAGCCGCGCCGCAAGCCGGCAGCTACAGCGGCGCCGCCGACATCGAGTGCGACATGCTCGTGCTCGGCGCCGGCCCCGGCGGCTATTCGGCCGCATTCCGCTCAGCCGACCTCGGCATGAAGACGGTGCTGGTCGAACGCTACTCGACGCTCGGCGGCGTATGCCTGAACGTCGGTTGCATCCCGTCGAAGGCGCTGCTGCACACGGCACTCGTCATCGACGAAGCCGCGGCGCTCGCATCGCACGGCATCACGTTCGGCAAGCCGGAGGTCGATCTCGACAAGCTGCGCGACTTCAAGGGCGGCGTCGTCAAGAAACTGACGACGGGCCTCGCCGGCATGGCGAAGGCGCGCAAGGTCGAAGTGGTTACCGGCGTCGGCGCATTCGTCGATCCGTATCACATGGAAGTGCAGGGCGAAAACGGCAAGAAGGTCGTCAAGTTCAAGCAGGCGATCATCGCCGCGGGCTCGCAAGCGGTGAAGCTGCCGTTCATGCCGGAAGACCCGCGCGTCGTCGATTCGACGGGCGCGCTCGAACTGCGCCAACTGCCGAAGCGGATGCTCGTGATCGGCGGCGGCATCATCGGCCTCGAAATGGCCACGGTGTATGCGACGCTCGGCGCCGAGATCGACGTGGTCGAAATGATGGACGGCCTGATGATGGGCGCGGACCGCGATCTCGTGAAGGTCTGGGAAAAGTACAACGCGAAGCGCTTCGGCAACGTGATGCTGAAGACCAAGACGGTCGGCGCGGAAGCGAAGGAAGACGGCATCTACGTGAAGTTCGAGGGCGAGAAGGCGCCGGCGGAAGCGCAGCGCTACGACCTCGTGCTCGTCGCGGTGGGCCGCAGCCCGAACGGCAAGAAGATCGGCGCCGACAAGGCCGGCGTCGCCGTCACCGACCGCGGCTTCATCGATGTCGACAAGCAGATGCGCACGAACGTCCCGCACATCTTCGCGATCGGCGACGTCGTCGGCCAGCCGATGCTCGCGCACAAGGCCGTGCATGAAGGCCACGTCGCAGCGGAAGCCGCGCACGGCGAGAAGGCGTACTTCGACGCACTGCAGATCCCGTCGGTGGCGTACACCGATCCGGAAGTGGCGTGGGCCGGCAAGACGGAAGACCAGTGCAAGGCCGAAGGCATCAAGTACGGCAAGGCGGTGTTCCCGTGGGCCGCATCGGGCCGCGCGATCGCAAACGGCCGCGACGAAGGCTTCACGAAGCTGATCTTCGACGAGGAAACCCATCGCGTGATCGGCGGCGGCATCGTCGGCCTGAACGCAGGCGACCTGATCAGCGAAGTGTGTCTCGCCGTCGAGATGGGCGCGGACGCGGAAGACATCGGCAAGACGATCCATCCGCACCCGACGCTCGGCGAATCGGTCGGCATGGCCGCCGAGCTGTACGAAGGCGTGTGTACCGATCTGCCGCCGCAACGCAAGAAGTAACTCGACCGGCATGGTCGGCCTCGCGCCGGCCATGAAAAACGCCGCCGCCCGGAACATCCGGACGGCGGCGTTTTCTTTTGCCCGAGGCCGATGGCGGAGCGCCGCCCGTGTCACGTCGATGCATCGACGCATCGACGATGGCCGGCCGCGCGGTGTGTCGGCGCCACAAACGAAAAAGCCGCGCAGTGCGCGGCTTTTTCAGCAGCAGGGACGCTTACGCGGCCGGCTTGGTCGAGCGGCGCGATGCAGCAGCGCTTGCAGCCTTCGTCGCGACGGCGGCAGCCGCGTTGAAGTTCGTTTCGGCGATCTCGACGGCTTGCTTCGCAGCCTTCTGGACCGTTTCGTACGTGGTGTTCGCTGCGTTCAGCGCTGACTTCAGTGCGGCGACAGCCGTTTCCGAACCGGCCGGTGCGTTCTTCGCGACGTTGTCGACGAGCGCCTGGACCTTCTTGTTCTGCTCTTCGAATTGCGCTTCCGCAACCTTCGCGAACTCGGCTTGCGTCGACGACGCGATTTCATACAGGTGACGCGTGTACGACAGCACCTTTTCCGCGACCGGCTGCGACAGGCTCGCTTGCAGTGCGATCAGTTCCTGTGCGTCCTTCACCGACAGCAGGCGCTGTGCGTTTTCCTGGCTTTCCGTCAGCGTCGACTTCACGACCTGCAGATTAAGTTCGATCAGCTTTTCGACGCCTTCGAACGCCTTGGTCGTCAGACCGAACAGGCTTTCGAGATTGGCTTTCTGGGCGGCGGCGATTTGCTCGGGGGTCAGCAAGGACATGTCAAGCTCCTGAAAAGCGATCGCGTCGATCGCAGGGATATAAAGGGCACTACGCTGGGGAACCTCGGCGCCGCGTGCTTTGTGCATCGCAGCAATGAGTCATATTCTAGGGCACAGAAAAGTCTTGTCAAGCATTTTTTGTGCGTTGCACAATCGCGACAAATTATCGATAAAACAATGAGTTATCGCCCGCGTTCGGAATCGGTTTCAGCCGCTTTTTCTCACATGGTGCGCACCCGGGCAGGGCAGGCGCGGCGCACCATGATCATGCACAGGTAAACCTGACAGGCATGTGGAACGTTATGCTTCTGTTCCTGTCGAAAAGCGCGCCGTTTCAATGCGCGTGCCGGGTGACCCGCCGACGTGGTGGCCGAGAGCCGTGCTGGAGGCCATCGAGCGCCGGATACGTACTTTCCCCGCTTTAATTTCCCGTCAAAGTGACGTTATCTCAATTAACCGCGTGGTAATCGGGAGGCGGGTAGTGGCGGGCAGCGCATCTCATGATTTTTTTCGATGGGAGCGGGAGGGTCGATCGATGGATCGTCGGTCGACCCTTACATTCCGGTTTAACGACGATCGGTAAGTGCCTAATATTGCTCTTTTTTTAAGCTTTAACTACACTTGCGGAAACCTCCCGCCCGCTTTGTCCAGACCCCAATGAAAGCCGAATCGTTTTCACCCCGCAGATTGTTGCAGAGCATGACGCTCGGCACGGCTGTGTCGGTCGCTGTCGCCTTGCTGGCGACCACCGCGTCCGTCACGCCGGTTGACGCCTTTGCCGCCACTGCGAAGACCCACCAGGCCGCCAAGAAAGCTGCTTCCTCTTCGTCCGCGAAGAAGTCGGTGAAGGCCGCCTCCGCCAAATCCGCCGACGTCGCGTCGGCCGACGCGCCGCGCGCGAAGGCATCGCGCAAGCGCATGACGCTCGCGGCAAACGTGCACGGCCACCGCGGCGCGGTGCGCAAGGTCGCGTTCCAGCCGCGTCGCCCGACGGTCGGGCAGGCGTTCGGCCTGCACGACACGCCGGATGCGCTCGCGCTGCGCTCGAGTGTCGCGTACGTCGTCGACCAGAACACCGGCGAGCCGCTGTTCGACAAGAATTCGCACGCCGTCGTGCCGATCGCGTCGATCTCGAAGCTGATGACGGCAATGGTCGTGCTCGACGCGAAGTCGCCGATGACCGACCAGCTCGAAGTCACCGACGAAGATCGCGACTACGAAAAGGGCACGGGCTCGCGTCTGTCGGTCGGCTCGGTCCTGTCGCGCGAGGACATGCTCCACATCGCGCTGATGGCATCGGAAAACCGCGCGGCCGCCGCGTTGTCGCGCTACTACCCGGGCGGCCGTCCGGCCTTCATCGCCGCGATGAACGCGAAGGCGAAGTCGCTCGGCATGAACGACACGCACTTCGAGAATTCGACGGGCCTGTCGAGCTCGAACGTGTCGAGCGCGCGTGACCTCGTGAAGATGGTCAATGCGGCATACCAGTACCCGATGATTCGTCAGTTCTCGACCGATCGGACGTATGACGTCTATACGGGCAAGCGCAACCTGGTCTACAACAGCACGAACGCGCTGATCCGCGGCAACGGGTCGTGGGACATCGGCCTGCAGAAGACCGGCTTCATCAACGAGGCGGGCGAATGTCTGGTGATGCAGGCGACGATTCATGGCCGGCCGATGGTGATGGTGCTGCTCGATTCGTTCGGCAAGTATTCGCGCTTCGCCGATGCCTCGCGCCTGCGCAACTGGCTCGACGCCGGCGGCGGCGAGCGCCTGACGGCGGCCAACACGGCGAACGGCGGCACCTGATCGCGTCGCGGCGGTCTGCCGGCGCACCACCGGTCGCCGCAAAGAAAAAGCCCCGCAGTCGCGGGGCTTTTTTTCGTCCGGCCGCCGTGGGGCGGGCGGCGCGGCTCATGCGTGCCGCTGCAGTCCTTCCGTCTCCTTCGCGGGCGCGGGGCGGTAGCCAAGCGATTCCGAGATGGTCAGCGCGGTGCGGCTCAACTGGCCGAGCCACGCGTCCTGCAGGCGGTCGGCCGGAGCCGACAGCGACAGGCCCGCGACGAGCTTGCCCGAGTCGTCATAGATGCCGGCCGCGATGCAGCGCACGCCGAGCTCCAGTTCCTCGTTGTCGCGCGCGCACGATTGCTGGCGCACGAGCGTCAACTCGCGCTCGAGCTTCGCGATGTCGGTAATGCTGTTCTGCGTATGGCCGGACAGCCCGGTGCGCGTCGCGTAGGCGCGTACGCGCGACGTTTCGTCGACCGCGAGGAACAGCTTGCCGACCGACGTCAGGTGCAGCGGCGCACGGCCGCCGATCGCGCGGACGACCTGCATCCCCGAGCGTTCCGAATACGCGCGCTCGATATAGACGATTTCGTCGCCCTGGCGTACCGACAGGTTCACGGTCTGGCCCGTCAGGCGGTGCAGCTCGCGCATCGGCATCAGCGCTGCGTCACGGACCGACAGGCGCGCCTTCACGAGGTTGCCGAGCTCGAGCAGCCGCATGCCGAGCCGGTACGTGCCGGGATCGGAGCGGTCGACGAGGCGGCAGGTCACCATGTCGTTGAGGATACGGTGCGCGGTCGACGGATGCAGCTCCGTGCGCTGCGCAAGCTCCTTCAGGCTGACGGGGTCGCTGTGCGCGGCGAGCGCGTCCAGCAGCCGCATCATGCGTTCGATCACTTGGATCGACGTTTTGGAATCCGGGGTGGGTTGGCTCATGTCGGGGGAGAATCGGTTGACGCGTCAAGCGGTGTTGCGTCGATTGTATCTCGTATTGTGAAAAAAGCGAACGCCG
>Ga0207678_10005221_pt1 | contig 11634 bp, 10 predicted proteins | sample KBSC63metaG_FD_184319 | JGI IMG/M metagenome (GOLD analysis project Ga0207678, IMG submission 184319) | Corn rhizosphere microbial communities from Kellogg Biological Station, Michigan, USA - KBS C6-3 metaG (SPAdes) (version 2) | ecosystem: Host-associated > Plants > Roots > Rhizosphere > Soil ... | reverse complement strand
CCCCAGATCCGAACCGCCAATCCCGATGTTCACCACATTGCGAATCCGCTTGCCGGTATGTCCCTTCCACGTTCCGCCGCGCACCCGCTCCGCAAAGCCAGCCATCTTATCGAGCACTGCATGGACCGCCGGAACCACATCCTCCCCATCCACCACAATCGACTCGCCCACCGGCGCCCGCAGCGCCACATGCAGCACCGCTCGATTCTCCGTAATGTTAATTTTGTCCCCGCGAAACATCGCCTCGATCTTCTCGCGCAATCCCGACTCCTCGGCCAGTTGCACCAGCAGCTTCAACGTCTCATCGTCAACCCGGTTCTTCGAGTAGTCGAGAAAGAGTCCCCCTGCCTCAGCAGTAAGACGCTCCCCACGAGCCGGATCTTCTCCAAACAACTCGCGCAGATGTTTGCCGCCCATCTGCTGAAAGTGAGCCTGCAAAGCCTTCCATGCCTTGCGATCCACCAGAGGTTGTACCGTTACCGTCTGCATACGTGTCGCGTCTCCTTTGTGTCAGCCCTGCTTCATGGCGTTCGTCCAGTGTAGAGCCGGACGCACCTCCACCACCTCTCGCAAATCACATCCATCCAACGGATGTGCGTGGATGGCGCGGCCGTCAAGATTGCATCTTCTCACAGACCACCCGAGACAATCCCATCTTGCAGAAAGACGATCTGTGCGTTTATCGTAAATAGAGTCCGGCTATCGCCCTCGCTCTATCCGCGAAACCCGCGACCGAAAGGGCCCCATGAACCTCGCCACCCGCCGCTCCGCTGCGCCAGCACCCACCCTTCCTCCCGCAGTCGCACCAATTCCTACCCTGCCGAAGCCCACCCCTTCCGCAGCGCTCGACATCTACACCGGCGATCCCAACTTCATGACCTCGCTCGCCCGCGGCCTCATCGTCATCCAGGCCTTCACCCAGCAATCCCCCCAGATGACAATCTCCCAGCTCAGCGTCAAAACCGGTCTCTCCCGCGCCGCCGTCCGCCGCTGCCTCTACACCCTCACCAAGCTCGGTTTCGCCGGAGCCGAAGATGGAGCACGCTACTCTCTTCGCCCGCGCATGCTCACCCTCTCCCACACCTACACCACATCCAACACCCTCTCCGCCGCCGCCCAACCCATCATCGAGCGCATGTCTGCCACACTCCACGAGTCCTTCTCCGTTGCCACGCTCGACGGCGAGGACATCGTCTACATCGCCCGCGCCAGCGTCTCCCGCGTCATGGCCGTCGACCTCCACATCGGCAGCCGACTCCCCGCCTACTGCACCAGCATGGGCCGCGTCCTGCTCGCCTGGCTCCCCTCCGACCAACTCGAACAGTATCTCTCCCGCGTCAACCTCATTCCTCACACCACCCGCACCGTCAACTCCATCGAGAAGCTGCGCCTGATCCTGCGCAACATCCGCCGCACCGGCTACGCCCTCTGCGATCAGGAGTACGAAGTCGGCCTCCGATCACTCGCCGTCCCGGTCTACTCCCCCTCCGGCCGAGTAGTCGCCACACTCAACCTCAGCGGCAACGCCCCTCGCATCTCCGTCCTCGAAATGCAGACCCGTTACCTCTCTCATCTCCGCAACGCCGCCAACGAGCTCAGCGTCTTCCTCCGCTAGCAGCTCGGTTCCACCTCGGCTCCCGCGCCCCGCGACAGCCGATACGCCAACGCCGTCAACAACAGCACAAGCGCAGCAACCACCAGATTGGGATAGATCACCATCCCATCGATGCGCGGCTCAGCGCCTGGCCGCCCCGCCCACCACGTCGAAGAAGGCAGCAAAAACGGGATGTAAAACAGCGGCGTCCAATAAGCCACCGAGATGGCGGCCGCAACCTTGAACGCAACCTCAGGTTCCATCGAACGCCGCCACAGCAACCACGTCCCCATCACCGAAACCCCAGCCAGCAGAAACAATAGAAGCGCTCCATGAAACCGCGCGTGCGGATGCCACAGCGGATTCAGCAGATGATTCGATCTCCAATCCAGCACAAACGACAGAACACTCCCGCCCAGCAGGATCAACGTCATAAGAACCCTCGCCAGCTTGACCTTTCGCATAATACAATCTCCCTTAATTTATAAGTAAGTGATTACTATTGTTAAGTACATCCGATACCATCAATCAGTCAAGAAGTTGTAGCGCCCAGCACATCCCGTCATACTGAATACACCCCATGAAACAGGCAGAAGCGACGAAGCCAACCCGTGGCAGGCCCAGCAGGAAACCCCAGATTCTCGCCGCCGCCGAAACCCTCATCCGCACTCAGGGCCTCACCAGCGCCACCACCCGCGCCATCGCCGATCAGGCCGGCTGCTCAGAAGCCGCCATCTACGTCCACTTCGAAAACCGTCTCCAGTTGCTCCTGGCCGTCCTCGAAGAGAGCCTCCCGGACATGCTCGTCCCGTTACGCGCTCTCGAACAATCCATCGGCAAATCCACGCCGCAACAAAATCTCGGCAAAGCTCTCCGCGCCATCTTCACCTTCCACGAGCGCGTTATCCCCATGATCTGCGGCCTCTTCGCCGACCCGGAACTTCTCGCCGCCTACCGCCAGTCGCTCGCAGCCCGCAACAAAGGCCCCCACGGAGCCATCTCCCGACTACAGAAGTACATCGCCGCCGAACAGAACCTGCAGCGCATCGACAAAAGCCTGGACGCACAAACCGCAGCCAACACGCTCATGGCCAACTCCTTCTTCAAAGCCTTCCAGACACAATTCTTCGGCGAACCAAAACCCTCCACCGCTGTCTTCAGGAAGCTCGTCGCCTCAGCCATCGAAAAGAAAAAATAGACGAGGCGCGAAAACCCCACCTCAAGCCTCTAAGCCGGAGCTACACACCGCACAAACGAAACGCCGGCACCCGCCTCAACCAGCACGCTCTCCGAACCCACCGGAACCACCACGGCAAGCCCAGGACTCAGTTCCACCACACCATCGCCAGTCTTCACCACTCCCGAACCACTCAGCCCAACCAAACACCCAGCCCCATCCATCATCACCTGAGCCGAACCGCCCGCAGCGACCTCAAACCGATCGACCACAAAATACTTCTGCTCGATCAGCCGCACAAATCCACTCATCGCCCGAGGCGCAACTTTCCCTGCCGCCGTCTCGCGTTTCATCACGGCCAGCCCCTTCTCCAGATGCAACTCCCGAGGCCGCCCATAGTCATACAACCGATACGTCACATCGCTCGTCTGCTGTGTCTCCAGCAGCACTACCCCGGGCCCGATCGCATGCACCGTCCCCGCATCCACAAACAACATATCGCCCACCGCGACAGGAACCTGCAGCAGCAGATCTTCCACGGTCCCATCCGCAACAGCCTGGGCAAACTTCGCCGCGTCCACCCCGTCCTTCAATCCCAGCGACACCGTCGCACCCGGCTCTGCCTCCAGCACATACCAGCACTCCGTCTTCCCCCGCGTCTCACCCATCGCGCGCGCCTGCACGTCATCCGGATGCACCTGCACCGACAGCTTCTCATTGGGAAACAGCAGCTTCACCAGCAGGGGAAACTCCCCGCCCAACTCCGCAGCAAGCGAAGCAAACTCGCGCCCGGCGAAGACACCCGTCTCCACCAAGCACTGCGGTCCTGTCAGCCACGCCTCACCCACCAACTCGCTGGTCCCGGTATCCGAATACCAGGGCCGCAAGTCCCGCTTACCCCAGACCCGTTCACTAAACCACGGCTTCAACCGAAACGGCGCAATACCAGTCGTCATCATTCCCCTTATCCACTTTTTTGTGATCCATTCGTAACCGTACAGGTGCGTCAGCCACAATGCCACAGCCCCGCTTCCATCCTCTTTACACACTATCAAGTCCCACCTTTGGGTAGCATTACAAAAGTCTTACACCACACCCTTCGCTACCCTGATAGCGTTGATTCAGGCAGTAAAAGGATAGCGAAAAAGATGAGCCCTTCCCTTAGCACACTCGAAAACAGCACGACCGAAGAAGCAACACCCGTCCTCGCCCCGGTGCCACAACGCCCGGCCGTTGCCGAGATCACCGCCCGGGTCAAGCAGGACCTCCGCATGGGCCGTGAGTTCCAGCAGGGCAAGATCAACTGGATCACCACCATTGCCATGGGACTCTTCCACGTCGGCGCCATTGCGTCCCTCTTCTTCTTCTCCTGGGCCAACGTCGCCGCCTTCGTCGTCATGTACATCCTCGCCATTAACGTCGGCATCGGCATGTGCTATCACCGCCTGCTCACGCACCGCGGTTACAAGACCCCCAAGTGGGTCGAATACTTCATCACGGCCTGCGGATGCCTCGCACTCGAGGGCGGACCCATCTTCTGGGTAGCCACCCACCGCGTCCATCATCAGCACTCCGACCACGACGGCGACCCCCACACCCCGCACGACGGCACCTGGTGGGCACACGCTGGCTGGATTCTCTCCGGCCGCGCTCTCCACTCCGAGACCGCGCTGCTCGGTCGCTACGCCCCGGACCTTACCCGTGATCGTGTCCACGTCTGGCTCAGCAAATATCACTACCTCCCGCTCGTCGTCACCGGTCTGCTCCAGATCGCTCTCGGTGCAGCCATCGCCCCTCCCGGCCACCGCATCATCGGAGCACTCGGCATGGTTCTCTGGGGAACCTTCCTTCGCGTCACCATCGGCCTCCACGCCACCTGGCTGGTCAACTCCGCCACCCACATCTGGGGTAACCGCCGCTTCGAGACCAAGGACGACTCCCGCAACAGTTGGTGGGTCGCTCTGCTCACCGGTGGCGAAGGCTGGCACAACAACCACCACGCCCACCCGGTCAGTGCCCGTCACGGCCTCGTCTGGTACGAGTTCGACCCCAACTACTACGGCATCTGGCTCCTGTCCAAACTCGGCCTCGCCGAAAAAATCCAGGTCGCCAAGTTCGACCCCAAGAACCCCAAACCCGCCGGAGTCTAGTCCCAAGGCATCCACACCCGCGAAGGCGCAGAGCAACCGCTCTGCGCCTTCGCATTTAACCCTCCGCCACGCCTTACATTTTCCCTGCTCCTTCGCCACCTCAAGCTGCCCCCACGGCCCCGGACGCATCCCACTCGACAAGCGAAAGCCACGGAGGTATTCTCCTCCACCGTAGAGAACTGCTTCCGCCACGGGCTCTGGATCTTCAGCAATTTGCAGGCACACCCTGCATCAACTTCATGGATTCAAGAAGAATCCCGTTTGAAAGAGGCAAAATGACACACCGACCGAAGCTCCTCCTGATTGCAGCGATTGCCTGCCTAAGCACCCTCGCCTATGCCGCGCCGCCCCTTCCCGCTCCGGCCCGTGCCGTTCTTCAACCCGGCGGCTACGGCCAGGGACAGATCGTCACCTGCTCTTCCGACGATGGCAAGCGCAACTACTGTAACGTCGACACCCGCCGCGGCGTCCAGCTCACCCGCCAGATCAGCGGCTCCCCCTGCATCCAGAACGACACCTGGGGCTACGACAATCGCGGACTCTGGGTCGATCGTGGCTGCCGCGCCGAGTTCTCTGTCGGTGGGTACGGCGGCAATCAGTGGCAGCAGGGCCAACAGGGTCAGATCATCACCTGCTCCTCCGACAACGGCAAGCGCAACTGGTGCCCCACCAGCGGTCTCGACCTCAGGAACGTCAACATGACCCGCCAGATCAGCGGCTCCGTCTGCCGTCGCAACTACAGTTGGGGCGTCGACCGCCGTCGCGGACTCTGGGTCGACCACGGTTGCCGCGCCGAATTCTCCGTCGGCGGTTACGGTGGCAATCAGTGGCGACCGGACCAGCAGGGCCAGGGACAAATCGTCACCTGCTCCTCTAACAATGGCCGCCGCAACTGGTGCTCCATCAACGGACGTGACGTCCGCCTCACCCGGCAGATCAGCGGCTCCCCTTGCGTCCAGGGCCAAACCTGGGGCACAGACCGCCGCGGTCTCTGGGTCGATAACGGCTGCCGCGCCGAGTTCCGCGTACGCTAATTCGAGCAGATTGACCTGATCCGCAAAATCACACCACAAGCAGGAGCCGCTCTCAAAAGGCGGCTCCTGCTTTTTGTGTAGCTATACTTCTCTCAACGCCATGAACATCACCCGACGCCGTGGAGCCATCGCCTTCTTTATCACCCTCGGCGTTCTCCTCGTCGGTCTCGCCATCACGCTCGACGTCGGCTGGATCGTCGTCAGCAGCGAGCGCACCGTCGCCTTTCTCGTTCTTGGCATCATCCTCTTCGCGGCTCTCATCGCCGGCGTCGTGCTCAACACCGTCTTCCTCGTCCGCGAGATCAGCCGCAACGAGCGTCAGGACGCCTTCCTCAACGCCGTTACCCACGAGCTCAAGACCCCCATCGCCTCCATCCGCCTCTACCTCGAAACCCTCCAGCGCCGCCCCGTCGAAGAGGCCCAGCGGCAGGACTTCTACAAGATCATGCTGGCCGACTCCGACCGTCTCCTCGCCACCGTCGAGCAGGTCCTCAAGGCCGGTCAGCTCGGCCAGCGTCATCGCCAGCGGAACCGCACCGCCATCGACCTCATCGCCCTCCTCACCGACTGCATCGGCGTCACCCTCCGCCGCCACCACCTCCCGCCCGAGAGCATCGTCCTCGAACCCGGCAACGTCCGTCCCCACGTCATCGGCCTTCCCGAAGACCTCCGCACCGCCATCCTCAACGTCCTCGACAACGCCGTCAAATACTCCCCTGAAGGAGTTCACGTCCACTGCACGCTGGCCATCGACCGAGCCACCTGGGTCACGCTCAGCATCACGGACACAGGCGTCGGCCTCCCTCCAGATCAGTTCAAACGCATCTTCAAGCGCTTCTACCGCGTCCCTGGCCGCCCACTCTCGAAGATCAAAGGCACGGGCCTCGGCCTCTTCCTCGTCCGCACCATCGCCCGCCAGCACGGCGGCAACGCCACGGCAACCAGCTCGGGCCCTGGCCGCGGCTCCACCATCACCCTCACCCTCCCGCTCGCCACCACAAAGTTACAATCGTCCCTCTAATCGCAACGCACGTCAGCCAACATACAATTCCTCCACAATCCTTGGCATAGAGATGGATTGCATGTACCTGGTCGACTGTAGACATTGTCATCCTGAGCGGAGTCTCTCGCAGTCTCATCGCGAGAGACGGAGTCGAAGGACCTGCGGTTTGCTCGTAGCGACTGTCTTTTCAAGACATTTTCAATGCATCGCTTCCCGCACCACTTATATTTATTCTTGGCGACACTGCCTCCTGGAATCTCATGCTCCTTCTCTGGAAATACTTCGCTCTCTCTTTCAGCGCACTCCTGCCGCTCGTCAACCCGCTTGGCTCAGCGCTGATCTTCCTCGGCCTCGTCGGCTCCGCGCCCATCGTCACCTACCGTGCCCTCGCCCGCCGCATCGCCATCAACACCATCCTCTTCTTTGCCGTCATCGACCTCGTCGGCTCGACTATCCTCCACTTCTTCGGAATCTCTCTCCCCATCGTCCAGGTCTCCGGAGGCCTCGTCATCGCGGCCATGGCCTGGTCGCTCCTCAACCAAAAGGACACCAGCCCCAGCACCGAAAAAGTCCAGGCAGCCGAGCAGGCTCAAGCGCAGGACATCGACGGCAACCTCCTCCAGAAGACCTTCTACCCCTTCACCTTTCCCATCACGGCTGGCCCCGGAAGCATCGTCGTCATGCTCACCCTCGGCGCGCACATCCCGCAAAAGCCCATCACCGCCTCCCTGCTCGCCCACGCCGGACTCATGATCGCCGTCCTCCTGCTCAGCGCGACCATCTATTTCTGCTACGCCTACGCTCCCCGCATCGCGCACAGCATCTCACCCTCCACCGCGCACGGCATCCTGCGAGTCATCGCCTTCATCCTCCTCTGCATCGGCGTACAGATCGCATGGAACGGCATGGCCACTCTTCTCACCGACATCCTCCGGCACAGTTAGAGAGACCTCTCATTCAGTCTCGGTTTCGGAAGGGCGTGGCTTCAGCCACGCCGCAAGCCGCCATATAGAATTGGGCTTTAGAGGATGCTGAAAAAGTCCGTTTTGCTTAAGGGCACGGCTTCAGCCGTGCCGCCAGTCATGCATTTGCAATGCGGCTTCAGCCGCTGAGGTACGCTTTTTCGCCATGAAGCGACTTTTTCAGCACCCTCTTTACCCCTGGGAGAACCCTCAGGAACTGATCCAGCACTTCCGTAAGATCGAATAAGACATGGACACTGACTCCAAAGCCGCCCTCATCGTCGTCGTCGAAGACGAAGACCACCTCGCCCAGGGCCTCCTCTACAATCTCCAGGCCGAAGGCTACCGCACCCACCACGAGTCCGACGGCGACGCCGCCCTCGCCTACCTCCTCGCCCCCGAAGGAGCTCCCGGCGAACCCATCGCCGCCATCCTCCTCGACTGCATGCTCCCCGGAACCGACGGCTTCACCATCGCCCGCGCCCTCCGCAAAGCCCAGAACTACACCCCCATCCTCATGCTCACCGCGCGCAGCCGTCCCGAAGACGTCCTCGAAGGCATCGAAGCCGGCGCCGACGACTACCTCGCCAAGCCCTTCGACCTCAACATCCTCCTCGTCCGCCTCAAGTCCCTCCTCCGCCGCACCGCCTGGCAGAGCGCCACCACGCCGGCACCCACTCAACCCGACCCCACCGACGAGTACGCCTTCAATCACCGCACCATCCGCTTCGACACCCTCGAACTCATCGCCCCCAACCGCATCACCCACCTCACCCTCATGGAAGCCGACCTCCTCCGCTACCTCACCACCCACGAGGGCGAGATCGTCTCCCGCAAAGACATCCTCGAAAAAGTCTGGCACGTCCACGAGGACACCGACACCCGCCCCATCGACAACTTCATCGTCCGCCTCCGCCGCTACATCGAAGACGACCCCGCCACCCCCCAACACCTCGTCACCGTCCGCGGCATAGGCTACCGCTTCCTCGCCAACCCATAGTCAAAAGCTCAAGGCTGTAGAACACCCATCAAAGAGAGGTCGATCTGCACCTCTTTCTTGACTCGAAGCATGAGCGTGCTCGGATCCTTCAGCCCCCACTGCACATAAGGCACCACAAAGCTCCCGACGGCATGAACCTGGTTGCCATTCACCTGTACCTGCATCGGTACGTCGATCTCATGCGCTACACCAAGCAGCGTAAACACGCCATGAACCGTCAGCGCAGAATCCCCCGAGGACTTGAACTCGCCGGTAAAGTGCGCAGGCGCGAAGGTGACATCCTTGTAGCTCTGCGCCTTCAGCTCATCGCGAGCCATCCGCCGGTCCCGAGTCGAATTGCCGCTCTGCCCGCTCAGCGCATCGACAACAATGTTCCCGCCTGCCGCGCCAGTAGTGCGATTAAACGTAACCTCGCCCTGCTGGATATGGAACGTCCCATGCACCGTATGCAGAACGTCCCCCAGGGTAAAGTGGACCTCGCTGCGAGCAGGATCGATCAGAAGATTCTGCTGAGCACGCAGCATTGAAGGCGCGAGCAACACCGCAGCAAGCAGCACGGGCGCGCAAAACGTATAAGCAGGAAAGCGGTCGTGCATAGGCAAGGCGGCTCCTTGAAGGTTTTGTAGGATGCTATCCGATCGGATATGAGACGAAAGCCGGAGCAATACGTTTGCCGGAAAAACACCCGCGCCATCGACCCGGTATAGATCGTCTGCCGCTATACACTTAACTCCGGACCACGCACCACGCAACCATGCGCATCATCACCCGCTACATCCTCCGCGAAGTCACCTCGCACGCCCTCCTCGGAGGAGCGCTCTTCACCTTTGTTATCTTCATGCGCGACCTCGGCAAGATCCTCGATCTCGTCGTCCGAGACTCCGCCTCCGTCACCGACGTCGCCCGCATCATCGCCTACACCCTCCCGCCCGCACTCACCGTCACCATCCCCATGGCCGTCCTCGTCGGCATCCTCCTCGGCCTCTCCCGTCTCGCCTCCGACAGCGAGATCACCGCCATGCGCGCCAGCGGCATCGGCGCACTCGACTTCGTCCGCATCGTCTCCATCGTCTCCGCCGTAGCCCTCGGACTCAGCCTCTTCAACTCGCTCTATCTCGCCCCCCGCGCCGCCGCCGGCCTCATCTCTCTCGGCGAATCCCTCAAATCCTCGCAAGCCTCCTTCGAGGTCCAGCCCCGCGTCTTCTACGAAGACTTCAAAAACTACGTCCTCTACATTCAGGACGTCCAGCCCGCCGCCGGAGCCTCGCTCTGGCGCCACGTCTTCCTCGCCGACCTCTCCCAACCCGCCACCCCGCACATCACCACCGCCGACCGTGCCGTCGTCGTAAACGGAGGAGCCAACACCGGTGACGCGCAGACCATCCGCCTTCATCTCATCAACGGCAGCCAGCACGAAACCTCTCCCACCGATCCCAATCAGTACAACATCTCCACCTTCGCCTCCATGGACATCCCCATCCAGACCGAGGCCCAGGGAGACACACACCTCGGACGCCTCGACACCCCCATCGTCGCCCTCACACTCCCCGAACTCTGGCGACGCGGCAACGCGCCCTCGCTCTCCCGACGCGATGCCTCCGTCTACCGCATCCAGTTCAACAAGCGCTTCTCCTATCCCTTCGCCTGCCTCGTCCTCATGCTCGTCGGCGTTCCCCTCGGCCTCTCCTCCAAGCGCGGAGGCAAGTCCACCGGCTTCGTCCTCACGATCATGCTCGTCTTCGTCTACTACTTCCTCTCCTCGGTAGGTGAAGCCTTCGCCAAATCCGGCAAGCTCTCGCCCTTCCTCGGCATCTGGGGAGCCAACCTCCTCTTTGCCGCCGCCGGAGTCTTCCTCCTCTATCAAATGTCCCGCGGAGGCATCGCCCTCAGCCTCTTCTCCTCCATCGGCGTCTGGTTCAACAAGCTCTTCCTCCGCCTCACCACCAACAACGGCCACGAAGCCCTTGCCAATCGCCTCACCCCCGACATCGCCACCCTCCTCCGTCGCTTCCGCAGCACCTTCCGCATCCAGTTCCCCCTCCTGCTCGACGACTACATCATGCGCGAGTACGCCACCAACTTCGTCCTCGTCCTCTTCTCCTTCTCCACCCTCTTCATCATCTTCACCTTCTTCGAGCTCATCGGCGACATCTTCCGCAACCGCACCCCGCTCATCACCGTAGGCGAGTACCTCATCAACCTCATCCCCTACATCCTCTACAACGTCACCCCCCTCTGCGCGCTCGTCGCCGTCCTCATCACCTTCGGAGCACTCAGCCGCACCTCCGAGCTCACCGCCATGAAGTCCAGCGGCATCAGCCTCTATCGCATCGTCACCCCGGTCCTCATCACCACCATCCTCATCTCCGCTGGCCTCTTCGCCTTCGACGAGTTCTATCTCCCCAACGCCAACCGCCGCCAGGAAGCCCTCCGCTCCGTCATCAAGGACAAGCCCGCCCAGACCTTCCTCCGCCCCGACCTCAACTGGATCTCCGGCCAAACCACCCCTGCCACCCCCAGCGCCGGAAATGTCCCCGCCAGCCAACCCTCTCGCATCTTCTACTACCAGTACTTCAACGCCGAAAAGAACGGCTTCTCCAACCTCACCGTCTTCGAGTTCGACCCCGCCACCTTCGCCCTCCAGCGCCGCATCTTCGCCACTGCGGCCAACTGGGACCCCCGCATCAACAACTGGGTCTTCGTCAACGGCTGGC
>Ga0207678_10005220_pt1 | contig 11639 bp, 14 predicted proteins | sample KBSC63metaG_FD_184319 | JGI IMG/M metagenome (GOLD analysis project Ga0207678, IMG submission 184319) | Corn rhizosphere microbial communities from Kellogg Biological Station, Michigan, USA - KBS C6-3 metaG (SPAdes) (version 2) | ecosystem: Host-associated > Plants > Roots > Rhizosphere > Soil ... | reverse complement strand
GGGAGGGACAGCGTCCAAGTCGACGCTGAGCGTATGCGTCCTATCGCATTTCATCGCACAATCGATCCAACGTCCTGATCCAGCGTGCTTTTCGCCGGATCATTCCACATCGCGGGAAACAAATTCAATTCCGTTGAGATCGTCTGTCGTTGTCGCGATCATCACGTCAAGCAGGGCAAGTGAAGCAAGACAAGCGAGCAACACAAGCGAGGCACGACATGGCGAAGATGCGAGCGATCGATGCGGCCGTGCGGATTCTGGAGAAGGAAGGCGTTGTCTGCGCCTTCGGTGTCCCCGGTGCGGCGATCAATCCGCTTTATTCGGCGCTGAAGCGCCGCGGTTCGATCAGTCACATCCTGGCGCGGCATGTCGAGGGTGCCTCGCATATGGCCGAGGGTTATACGCGGGCCAAGGCAGGCAATATCGGCGTCTGCATCGGCACCTCGGGCCCGGCCGGCACCGACATGATCACTGGGCTTTATTCGGCGATTGCGGATTCAATCCCGATCCTGTGCATCACCGGACAGGCGCCACGCGCGCGGCTCTATAAAGAGGACTTCCAGGCCGTCGATATCGAGGCGATCGCAAAGCCCGTGACCAAATGGGCCGTCACCGTGCGCGAACCGGCGCTGGTGCCGCGCGTCTTCAGCCAGGCTTTCCACATCATGCGATCGGGCCGCCCGGGCCCGGTGCTGATCGATCTGCCGCTCGACGTGCAACTAGCCGAGATCGAGTTCGACGACGAAACCTATGAGCCGTTGCCGGTCTACAAGCCCGCCGCCACGCGAAAGCAGATCGAGAAGGCGCTCGGCATGCTCAATGCCGCCGAGCGTCCCCTGATCGTTGCGGGCGGTGGCGTCATCAATGCCGATGCGTCCGAGCTGCTGGTTGATTTCGCCGAAACGCTTGGCGTTCCCGTGGTGCCGACGCTGATGGGGTGGGGCGCCATCCCGGACGATCACGTGCTGATGGCCGGAATGGTCGGACTGCAGACCAGTCACCGCTACGGCAATGCGACTATGCTGCAATCCGATTTCGTCCTTGGGATCGGCAATCGTTGGGCCAACCGGCATACCGGTTCGATCGAGACCTACACCAAGGGCAGAACCTTCGTGCATGTCGATATCGAGCCCACTCAAATCGGCCGCGTCTTCAATCCCGATTTCGGCATCGTATCCGATGCCAAGGCGGCGCTTGAATTGTTCGTCACGGTCGCAAAGGAGTGGCGCAAGGCAGGCAAGCTCAGAGATCGTCAGGCGTGGCCCGCTGCGTGCCAGGACCGCAAGCGCTTAATGCTGCGCAAGAGCCATTTCGACGACATGCCGATCAAGCCGCAGCGCGTCTATGAAGAGATGAGCAAAGCGTTCGGCCGCGACACCTGCTACGTCAGCGTGATCGGATTGTCGCAGATCGCGGGTGCCCAGTTCCTCGGCGTCTATCGTCCGCGCAACTGGATCAACGCCGGACAGGCCGGCCCGTTGGGGTGGACGTTGCCAGCCGCGCTCGGCGTTCGCGCCGCCGATCCGGATCGCGAGATCGTCGCGCTGTCGGGCGATTACGATTTCCAATTCCTGATCGAGGAGCTCGCGGTCGGCGCCCAGTTCAAATTGCCCTACATCCACGTCGTCGTGAACAATTCCTATCTCGGATTGATCCGCCAGGCTCAGCGCGGCTTCGACATGGACTATCAGGTGCAGTTGTCGTTTCCGAACATCAACGCACCCGAGCTTGGCGTCTACGGCGTCGATCATGTCGCGGTCGCAGAGGGGCTTGGCTGCAAGGCGATCCGCGTCACCGATCCGCACGACTCGCAGGCAGCCTTCGCGACCGCACGCGAATGGATGGCCGAATACAAGGTGCCTGTCGTCGTCGAGTTCATCCTCGAGCGGGTCACCAACATCGCGATGGGGACAGAGATCGACAACATCGTCGAGTTCGAGGAAGTCCTCGATCTGCCGCTGGATGACGCGCCGACTGGCTCCCCCGTGCGTGCGCCGGGCAAGCTGCTGCCGGCTTAACGGGAAGGACTTCAACCGTGCCGAAATTTGCCGCCAATCTCACCATGCTGTTCGGCGAACTGCCGTTCGTCGATCGCTTCGCCGCCGCCAGGGCCGCCGGATTTGACGGCGTGGAATACCTGTTCCCCTATGATTTCGACAAGGCCGAGCTGCGCGAACAATTGCATCAGCACGGGCTCGCGCAGGTCCTGCATAACCTGCCCGCGGGCGATTGGGCCGCCGGCGAGCGCGGCATCGCCATTCTGCCCGATCGGGTGGATGAGTTTCGCGACGGCGTCGCGCGCGGCATCGATTACGCCAAGGCGCTCGATTGCCGCCAGTTGAACTGTCTGGTCGGCATCGCACCCGATGGCGCCGATATGGTCGAGCTGAACGAAGTGCTGGTGAACAATTTGCGGTTTGCCGCCGATGCGCTTGCCAAGGAACGGATCAGGCTTCTGATCGAGCCGATCAACACGCTCGATATCCCCGACTTCTTTCTGAGCGGCACCGAACAGGCGGTGCAGATCATCGCCGACGTGCGCTCGAGCAATCTGTTCGTGCAGTACGATATCTACCACATGCAGGTGATGGAGGGCGACATCGCGCGAAGCTTGCAAAAGCACTTGCCGCGCATCGCCCATGTCCAGCTCGCCGACAACCCCGGTCGTAACGAACCCGGCACCGGCGAGATCAATTATCCCTTCCTGTTCCGGCATCTCGACAACATCGGATATCGCGGCTGGGTGGGGTGCGAATACAAGCCGCGGACGACGACCGTCGACGGTCTCGGATGGCACGCGGCGCTCACGCTCGATACCTGATTGCGACCAACGAGGAAACACCAGCATGATCGATATTGGCTTCATCGGCCTCGGCACCATGGGACGCCCGATGGCGGGCCATCTCCAAGCCGCCGGACATCACCTGTTTCTGCATGACGTTGGGCCGATTGCGCCGGAGCTTATCGCTGCCGGTGGCAGCGTCTGCCAATCCGGCAGGGAGGTTGCCGAGCAATCCGATGCCGTCATCATCATGGTGCCGGATACGCCGCACGTCGAAGCGGTGCTGTTCGGTGCCGATGGCGTCGCGGCGGGGTTGTCGAAAGGCCAGATCGTGGTCGACATGAGTTCGATCTCGCCGCTCGCGACCAAGGAATTCGCCGCAAAGATCGAGGCGCTCGGCGCCGATTATCTCGATGCGCCCGTGTCCGGCGGCGAAGTCGGCGCCAAGGCCGCCAGCCTGACCATCATGGTTGGCGGAGCGGAGCGCGCGTTCAAAACCATGAAGCCGGTGTTCGACAGGATGGGCAACAACGTCACCCTCGTCGGCGGCAGTGGCGACGGGCAGACCACCAAGGTCGCCAACCAGATCATCGTGGCGCTGACGATTCAAGCGGTCGGCGAGGCGCTGCTGTTTGCGTCGCGCGCCGGTGCGGACCCGGCACTGGTGCGGCAGGCGCTGATGGGCGGCTTTGCGTCTTCGCGGATTCTCGAAGTGCATGGCGAGCGCATGGTGAAGCGGAATTTCGAGCCGGGTTTCCGCATTGAACTGCATCAGAAGGATCTCAACCTTGCGCTTGAAGGCGCGCGAACGCTCGGCCTTTCCCTGCCGAGCACTGCCGTCGCGCAGCAATTGTTCAGCTCCTGCGCTGCGCATGGCGGCAAAACGTGGGACCATTCAGCGATGGTGCGGGCGCTGGAGATGATGGCCAGCCACGAGATTGGAACCGCGTGATTGGAACCCGATCGGAACCATCGGTGTCGCCTGATATTCGCGCCAAAGGGAACCGGAACATCTCCCGCTTCCGGTGGTTGACGCAGGTCAATTCACTGGAGGACATGATGAACAATCGTTTTGCTGTTTCGTTGATTGCGGCCTCGTTGCTGACCTCGAGCGCCGCGTTTGCTCAGTCCACCACCGCACAGGGTGCGGCGGACGGCGCGAGAGCGGGTGGATCAGTCGCCGGTCCGGTCGGCGAGATCGTCGGCGGCACCGTGGGTGCGGCTGTCGGCGCGGCCGTGGAAATTCCGAACGCGGTGATCACCGCGATCCCGCGGAACGAACCTTCCGTCGTGGTTCGTGAGCGCGTCGTCGTGGGCGAGCCCTTGCCGCCGACGGTCGAGCTGCGAACCGTGCCGAGCCACACCGAATATCGCTATGCGGTCGTCAATGATCGCCGGGTGATCGTGGAGCCGCGGACGCGCAAGATCATCAGGATCCTCGACTAACGGCGATAGTACCTTCCAAGAGTAAGTTCTAAGTCAAAATCCTCGCGGGCGTCCGTCCGCGAGGATTTTCGCGTCAGGTTTATAGCGGCTCCCGCACGCCCATACCGTGCATGAAACGCTCCCGGATCTGCACGGGATCCCTGCGGGTGGTTCCGACGCCTGGCTTGTCGTCGATGCGCACGCCGATCAGCGTTGGCCCAGAGGCCGACATGGATTGCTCGATCAGACGTTCGAAATCGTCCTCGTCCGCGGCCCAGGCGCTGTCGGTCAGCCCGCTTGCGACCGCGATGGCAACGATGTCGGAGACGGCCGCAGCCGGCGTCGGCTGCGCGCCGGTGATCTGGTAAACGCCATTGTCCATCACCACCATGGTGAGGTTCTTCGGCGCCAGTGTCGCGATCGTCGACAGCGAACCCAGCTGCATCAACAGCGAGCCGTCGCCTTCGAGCGCGAAAATGCGGCGATTGGGCTGTGCGAGCGCCACGCCGAGCGCGATCGGGAAGGCGAGGCCCATGCTGCCGAGCATATAAAAGTTCTGCGGCCGGTGACCGGCGGCCCAGAGGTCGAAATTGGTGTTGCCGATACCGCCGACCACGGCCTCCTCGTTTTTCAGCTTCGCGATCAGCCGCGAGGTGAGATCGAACCGATTCATGATCTTGGTATTGCGGGCGGGGTTGTTGCTGGCGCTGTTCATGTGATCGCTCATTTGTCGAAGGTTTTGCCGCCGGTCAAAAGCGGCGAGAGGATCAGCGCCACCGGCGCCTGCGTGGTGATGGCCTGCTTGATCGAGCGGTCGACGATGAACTCGAACTCGTCAAGTCGGGTGCAGGTGTGGTGCTCCATCGCGAGCGAATCCAGCACCGGGCGCATCGTCCGGCACACCAGCGACTGGCCGTAGTTGAACTCGCCGAGCGTGCCGCGCTCGGACACGAACATGATTAGCGGGATCTGGTAGGGCATTGCCAGCGACGCCAGCACATTGGCGAGCGTGGCGAAACCCGACGTCTGCATCAGAATCGCGCCGCGCATGCCGCCCATCCAGGCGCCGGAGACGATGCCGACGGCTTCCTCCTCGCGCGCGGTCGGGAAGGTCGTAAAGAAGGGATCGGCGTGCAAATTCTTGATCAGCGTCGTCAGGACGCGATCGGGCACATAAGGCACCAGGTGGATATCGTTGCGCTTGAGCGATTGCAGGACCACGCCATGCCAGGTCGCTTCCTGCGAGGTTGGGGGCGAGCTCTGTTGTTCGGCAACCGCCATCTTGTTCTCCCTTTTCCGCGACGATTTTTCGTTCGCGACATCATCGCGGTCGTCAGGCTTATATTTTGCGCATGATCTCCGCGCAAACGCTTCGCGTTTGTCGCGGGAAAACCGGCGTCGAATTTTCCGGATCAGACGCTTGGTGGCGGCGAAACTTGACGCCGCGAGCGGGATTGTCAACATGCCCTGTCGTTACCGTGATCTGCAAACCTGGCGATGCCTTCGGCCCAGGGGCATGCGATACTGGAAGTAACGAAAATATTGGGGGAGGGCTGCCATGGCCATATGGTTCCGAACGGCTGCTTTGGCGGCGGCAATATGTGCGGCGGCAGGCGGGGCGGCGGCCCAGTCGTCATTTCCATCGAAAGCCGTGCGTATCCTGGTGCCCTATCCCGCCGGCGGGGGTGTCGATGTCCTGACGCGTACCTTGGGGGATGTGGTTTCCAAGCAATGGGGCCAGTCGATCGTCGTTGAGAACCGCCCCGGCGCCGGTGGTGTGATTGCTTCGCAGGCGGTCGCGACGTCGCCGCCGGACGGCTATACCCTGATCATGGTGGCCAGCGGCCATGCCACCAATCCATACCTGTATTCCAAAATTCCCTACGACACCTTCAAGGATTTCACAGCGATTTCGCTGTTGGCCTCGTCCCCCAATATCCTGCTGGTACGGGCCGATTCCCCGTTCAAAACGGTGGCGGATGTCATCGCGGCGGCGAAAGCAAAGCCGGGTAGCCTGTCCTTTGCCCATGCCGGGACCGGCACGTCGACGCATCTCGCCGGCGAACTCCTGAAGAACCTCGCCAAGATCGATCTCAACGCCATCCCCTATAAAGGCGGCGCGCCGTCGATCAACGATCTGCTCGGCGGACAGATTCCGTTGTCGTTCAATAATGGTCCGGAATCGGTTGGCCAGCTTCAGGCCGGCACCCTTCGCGCGCTCGCCGTCACCACGGCCGATCGCGCACCATTCCTGCCGAATGTGCCCAGCATGTCGGAGGCCGTGCCGGGCTACGACACCGGCGTGTGGTGGGGCCTGCTCGGGCCGGGCGGCATGCCGCCGGAGGTTCTTGCCAAACTCTCGCGCGATTTCGTCGCGGCCTTGAATACGGACGCCGTGAAAGAGCGCTTGACCAAACTCGGGGCTTTGCCGATCGGCAGCTCGCCGCAACAATTCGACGCCAAGATCCATGCCGACTACGAGAAATGGGGGCCGATCATCAAGGCCGCCGGAATGACGGCCGAATGACGCGGCAGCGATTTCAATGATTCCCGCCTGTCTGCCGCCGCGCGAAGTCAGTCGTCCCAGGGTGCCGCTGCCGCCGGACGCCTGCGATGCGCACGCGCATGTGTTCGGCCCATCGGATCGTTTTCCCTATGCGGACGATCGCAGCTACACGCCGCCGGATGCGCCGCTGGAAAAATATCTGGCCATGCTCGATACCATCGGCTTTGCGCGCGGCGTGCTGGTGCAGGGCAGTGCGCACGGCCACGACAATGCCGCGATGCTCGATGCACTTGCGCGACGGCCCGACCGTTTGCGCGGCGTTGCGGTTGCCGAGGGCGATGTCTCGCCCGGCATACTTCGGGAGTGGAATCGCCTGGGCGTCCGCGGACTACGCTTCAATCACTTCTTTCGCGACGGCCAGTTGCATTATCGCGGCGGCGTGCCGCTGGCTGCGGCGCAAAAACTCGCGCCTGTGATGACCGAACTCGGCTGGCATCTGCAGCTCTGGATCGACGTGAAGGATTTGCCGCAGACGATTCCGATCCTGAAACCGTTGCGCCTGCCTGTAGTGATCGACCATATGGGCCGCACCGATGCCCGGGCCGGCACCGGGACGGAAGGCTTCCAGAGTTTGTTGCGTGCGGTCGGCGACGGCTGGTGCTGGGCCAAACTGTCCGGCGCGCATCGGCTGAGCCAGAAAGCGCCCGATTATCCCGACGCGCGGCCGTTTCACGAAGCGCTGGTCAAGGCCAATCCGGAGCGGTTGGTCTGGGGCGGCGACTGGCCGCATCCGCGCGTTGAGGGCGAGATGCCCGATGCCGGCCATCTGCTCGAATTGTTTCAGGCGTGGACGCCTGACAGCGCGACGCAGCAGCGTATCCTCGTCACCAACCCCGCAAAACTTTATGGCTTCCCGAACTGAAAGTTGTCTCTGCCAATGACCGTCAACAACAAGCGCGTCTTCTACGTCAAATATCTCGCCCACGAGATCTATGCCGAGATCATTAAAGCCCGACCCGATGTCCGGCTCGACCGGCTGGAGAACGAAAGTCCCGATGCTGTCGCCGCGCCAATTTTGTCAGCGGCACATGCTTACCAGATCGGCGCCGCGCGCGACGAACTGGCAAAGCATTTCCATGTCGATGCGGACCTGCTGCGGCGTGCGCCGAACCTGTTGCTCGTCTCCAGCAACGGCGCGGGCTTCGACCCCGTAGATGTCGACGCCTGCACAGCGGCGGGCGTGCTCGTGGTCAATCAATCCGGCGGCAACGCCAATTCCGTCGCCGAACATGCGCTGGGAATGTTGCTGACGTTGTCAAAACGCATTCTTGAGGCCGATCGCGCGCTGCGGCGGGAGGCCAATGTCAATCGCAATGCGCTGATCGGCAATGAGGCGCAGGGCAAGACCATCGGCATCGTCGGGCTCGGCAATGTCGGCCGCCGCATCGCGGAGCTGTGCAAGGGGCTCTTGCATATGAACGTGATCGCCTACGATCCTTATCTCTCTGCGCAAGAGATGGCGGCGCGGGGCGGGGAGAAGGTCGAGCTCGACGATTTGATGCGCCGCTCGGATTTCGTCTCGATCTCTTGTCCGCTCAACAAGGACAACCGCGGCATGATCGGCGCGCGCGAATTCGCGCTGATGCAGCCGCACGCGTTTTTCATCACCACCGCCCGCGGTTTCATCCACGACGAGGCCGCGCTGTTCGAGGCACTGCGCGACAAGCGCATCGCCGGCGCCGGGCTCGACGTCTGGGCCAAGGAGCCGCCGCCGCCGGACCATCCGTTGCTGCAGTTCGATAATGTGCTGGCGAGCCCGCACACGGCCGGGGTGACCAAGGAAGCGCGGATCAACATGGGCAAGATCGCCGCCGAGCAGGTTCTGGATACACTCGACGGCAACCGGCCACCGCGCATCGTCAACCCAGACGTGTGGCCGGCCTACGTCAAGCGCTTCGAGAAGGCGTTCGGATTTGCGCCGAAATAGCGGTTTGGGTTCGCGGAAAGGATTTTGTGCACCGCGGGGAAATCACAGCAATCAAATAGCGCCGATTCGAATTAACTCAAACTACGCCCCGGCGGGTGGTAGTACATGGGTCCCCGGACGCTGCCGGTTTAGCAGGGAGGGTTCCATGTCGCGATTTGTCGTTCGGTTCATGAAGAACGTGCTCGGCGGGAATGGCCACGAAATCGAAATCTGCCAGGGCCTGCTTGAAATCGACGCGTCGAATGAGGGGCTGGCTACCGAGATGGCCAAACTGAAATTCTGCCAGCAACAGGCGCTCTGCGACTGGTCGCTGCATGCCGACCGGATCCGGATCGAATCGGCTGATTTTCGTTCCTGAACCGCAGGCCCCTTGATAAAGAGCAATGCCTGACGTCACGCGTCAAGAAGCGCGAGACATCGCGGGCGCTTGCGGTAGCCTCACGCAAAGGCACCAAACAAACACAAACGAAAAGCCGAGGGAGAAACGCGTGGCAAGGTTACCCCTGATCGATCCGGCGGCGACGACCGGAGATGTTCGCGCATCCTTTGACAGGATGGCGGTCAAGCTGAACATCTTCCGCATGATGGCTCACGCCGAGACCAACATGATTCCGGCGATGCGACTGGGCAATTCGATCCTGCATCGGCAGAAGCTAAGCGCTGGCAACCGCGAATTGCTGATCCTGCAGGTCGCGCAGCTCGAAGGCGGCGCCTACGAATGGCGGCAGCATGTGCCGATTGCGCTCGGCCTCGGTGTGACGCAGCCGCAGATCGATGCGCTTGAGCACGGCAAATACGACGCCGCGTTCAACGACGCCGAGCGTGCGCTGTTGTCGTTCAGCAAGGAAGTTGTCGAGAACGTTCGCGTCCCCGACAAGGTCTTTGCGCGCATGCGCGATCACTACACGCCTCAGGAAATCGTTGAGACGATCCTCGCGATCGGCTTCTACATGACCATGGCGCGATTGACCGAGGCGACCGAGACCGATCTGGATCCCGCGGCAGGAATGGCTTTGTTCGATAGAGGCAAGAAACCGGCAACCACGAAATGAGGTGCGTCGTTATGGGCCCAAATCCGCGGAGAAATTTCGTCCGTCGCAGGGCAAATCACGGCAATAATCCCACTGCCAATGGACAGAAGGACGAAGCGCGCATTGCTATTTTCGTAGACATCTCGACTAGTTAGCCGTGCGAGACCATTTTGCATGGTGCGCGCTGTTGTTGGAACGACCGTTCCGCCGGCGCCGATGGAAGATGTGAGATGCGACAGGTAGCCACAATGCTGCGAGCCGCGCCGTCCCGGATCGGACGTCGCCTTGCCCAGATCGTCGCGATCGCCGCCGCCAGCCTGCCGGCTGCCGGCGCATAGGCCAGTCGATTCAGGGTTTCAAGCATTCACCGCGGAACTAGCGGTTCGGCTCAATCCGGCTCGCGGGATCCAGACGGCCGAAATGGCTTGAGTATCCGCGTCAGGGTCGGGCCGATCGCCCGGAGTTCATCGAAATGGATCCGGGAAAGCTTGTGCAGGCGCACTTCGCCTTCCCTGGTCAAGGTCACAAAGACACGTCTGCCGTCGGCGGCATCAACGGTGCGGCTTAGAAGCTTCAGCTTCACCATCCGGTTCACGAGTTCGACCGCGGTGTGGTGACGGATGAGAAGATATTCCGCCAAATCGCCAACCGAAATCGGACCTTCGCTGGAAAAGCCCTTTATCGTGAGCATTGCTTGATGCTGTTGCGGTGAAAGACCATTCTTTTCGGCGGCGGCCTTGCTGAACGCCTGAAACTTCCGCAACTCGTATCGGAAGCGGGCCAGTACCTCATAGTCGACGGCAACGGAGGATTCCGGCTCGGATTGCTCAGCGCGCGGGGCGGGGTTTGCCGCACGGCGGCGTCGCGGCTTCGAGGAGAGCAATTTCCGCTCCTGTCTGGATTGCACAGGAGTTCACTATAGCCGCAGCGATCACGGTTGTCCCCCGACCCCTTGTATCAGAGTCCTTGTGTCAGATGACGGACGGGCGGGGGATTGAGCCGATCTCGATACGGTTGAGCGGTTAATCGTCTTGGGCGCGCAGGATCGAGAGCAGAGCTTTCTGAACCGCGACTGGAATCTTCGTGTTCTTGCGACGCACTGACTTTTCCAGCGCCTCCGCGAATTCGCCGGCGATGGCCTTTCCCATCGCAAACTTCGCCTCCAGCTCGAGCCAGGTCTCCGACGGCGACCGGCCTGCATGGTGGAGCGGCTGGATCGTCACGCCCTGATGCTGGGCCCAAGCGATAATTTCAGACCGGGTTTGCGGACCGCAATTCCGGGCGGTCGCGAGCGTGTTGATCGTTATTTTTTGCAGCAGGGCGTTGGGCGGGGTCCAGTGCCCGCCCGGGGGAGTCTCTCCGATGATCTCGGGGGCGAGCAGCTTCAACACGTTGACGGCGCGGACGCTCAGTTTGTGGGAAAGCGCGTGCGGCGCTGTCGAACCGTTTCTTTGAATCCGTAGCACCGCTTCCGTCCGCCGCGTCGATCGCGGCATGCCACGCTCCAGTGTGGCCGGCGCTTCCGTTCCAAGCACGCTCACCGCGCGACTTCTCGCAGTCATCCGTCTCTCCCAATCGTCGTTTCGAAAATATATCGTAAAGCGATATTTTGTCTCGGTAAATTTGCCCAAGCACGTGCGACGAAAGTGACATTGACAAGCCATATATCGTAAAACGATATGTTGGATTAATTCGACGAGCGGCCCGGCACAAAATCGAACCGGGCCACGTGACAATGACCGGAAATCGCGGTCGGCGACGGCTTGGGAAAGCTCGTTTCCGATCTGCGATGGACTGTGGTCGCAAACAATACTTTGGGAGGACCAGCGGTGACAAAACAGCCATTCAGCGAACGGAATTTCAGCTTCACGATGTCGCGTCGCAGGCTTCTGCAGACGGCAGCGGGAT